>Ga0307509_10000312_pt1 | contig 79652 bp, 83 predicted proteins | sample 10_EM_MG_FD_202245 | JGI IMG/M metagenome (GOLD analysis project Ga0307509, IMG submission 202245) | Populus trichocarpa ectomycorrhiza microbial communities from riparian zone in the Pacific Northwest, United States - 10_EM | ecosystem: Host-associated > Plants > Roots > Unclassified | place...
CGGGAGGACACGAAGAACTCCAACTTGCCACAGTTTGCCACAGTTTAAACATATAGGCCATAGTGATTGGGCAGATTTAAGAAAATCGTCACTAGCGCGAATCCGACTTTCGCCGGATTATACGGTAGGTGCCCATCCCACGTCGAACAACCTCTCCACCCTTGTTGACCCTCCTTGCTCTAGCTCGCACTCGGTCTCTTTTGCTGCAGCCCTCAGATTACATTATTCACCCGAAACTGCAGCTACGGCACTTTCGCCGTGGCTGGATAGTCGAATATGATATGCGCACCTCCATCGCATCACCAAACCACAAATCAGAACCCGTCCACCCGTCCACCCGTGCAGCATCAAATATTGGGCTGTTCTGAGAATCGGACGTGATAAATCTCGGTTTCCGCGATAATAGCACAGCACGCATCTCCCGCTATCGCACTCACCCCTCCCCCAAACCGCCCAATGCTTAGCTCGCGTCATCCATCATGCACGCACGCACGGGCAAGCGGCGGGCGCCACGCCGGGGGTTATTATTTTTTTAATAGATGAAACCCACCGTATTTTCCATCCCAGTCTCTTGTACTCGAGTACTTGAGTATGCGCGGATACACGCTGAGCCTGCGGCTTGTGCGTAATTTTTGGCACGGTGTGGCGGCTCTCGGATCATGATTGGTGACGTGGGTTTTAAATCGGGACTGAGGGGAACTTTGGAGACATTGTTCGTCACCACCACCACCCATCCAGGTAAAGCTCGACGAACAAGCAGGCCCGCGCTGCCGCCAACCAAAACGGTTTCAGGACTGTCGCTACATCCAACCTTATGGGTTGGTCAGGGCCGTTTGATCGCTCTCGTTTCACCTGCTTCTGTGTGATCTGCAGATAGAAGTGTGCTCGAGTACTCGAGTACTCGAGTATGGTACCGTAAACACGGAATGCTTCCACTGCCTCGCTCCACCGAACCCACCATCCCTTATTCCTTTCCTTCCCCTTTCATGACGGTGTCGATGATAGCCTTTCCCAATCGAGTATTGATTATCTTTCCCTTGATCTGCCGTGCGAGTACTCGTACTATCCAAAGCGGTCTGCGCTGGACTTGCGGTCTTTATTTAGGTTCTCTGCTGTACTCGTACTAGTACTCGAGTAGTATGGTTGCAAACTCTAGGGAAAACATTTGTTCCGAAGCTAGTGAATGAGACTGCGGGGGTGCCCGGTGGATCGAGGGCCGCCAATACCCACCAGACCACAGTCAAAACTTCAACCCGCCCTCGCGAGCTACAATATCATAGAGCAATGCACCATATTATGGCCAGTCCCCGGGTATAGGCTAACAACTACCCTACTCGCACCCTATCGCCCTGGAGCCCGAGGAAGGTATTCGGAAGTCCCACTGCATTACGAACCACTGTCAACACCTACCTTCCCGCCAAGCAACAACCTATCCGCCAACAATCTACCAATGCAGTATCCCATTGCCCACCATTATCATACCACCATCCCCCTCCCCCTACCACAAACTATCCAAATCCCTCCCTCTCATAATATCATAAAAAGAACCCTACCAGCCGGCCATACAAATGGCCCCAGCCCCAATATTACGTCGAGCATTACTCTATGGTAAATCCACCCCACTCGTGACATGCTCGGGGTATATTGACTAATAACGATGCATGTATGGGTCCGGATATAAAGTCCCCGGATCAAGCAAACGTATGATGGAAAAGGCGAGGGGATTAAACGTTGATTGTGTCGTAGGTTGCATATTCCCTTACTGTCTACATTTCACAGGTTAGGGTTAATATTTGCTTTTGATAAGCCGTGCTTTTTCTTTTCTACTTCCTTTCACTTTCCTTTTACTGGATCACTCTGCTATTTCGCTTACCCCAATCTACGGCGACACGGGTTTGATGCCCCCAAGGGTCGTGAGATCGCGAGCCCGCTGGGCTTTTTGTTATCCCATCTTGTCGTGCTATCCCTTCATTCGCTCCCCTTTCCATCCACTGTGCCCTTCCCTATGACCTGGAAACATAACAGGTCCCCCATACCTGGTTTACCCCAATCCTTCAATTGCCTCAACCGCTCCGGCCATGCAGGAACGGAATCTCACTCCTCCCTTACCCGAAATGTAAAACACAGAGAAACTAATCGACCAATCAAACCTTTTTCTCCTCCCTCTTTCCTTCCTGCACAAACAGACATACGACCTTGAAGATGCTGTAACTGCCGCCCAGAAGCCTACCGCCAGGCACATAATCAAGGATGCTTTAAATCTACCGAGGCCGAGAGGGGTGAAGGAAGTTAGCGTTAGGGTTAACGCTGTTGAGACGGGGCTTGCGTTGGAGGACTTGAGGGTTGTGGTATGTCCTCTGAGCCCGACTGGAATTGGGGATTTTTGTAACTAATCGTGAGAGGGGAAACAGTTGCAAGGAGAGAATTTAGATACGATTGTTGTACCAAAAGTGGAAAGTGCGGGAGATCTGTCAGTTCCCGCCCACCCTCGCTCACACATCCTCCTATCACCCGCCCGCTAGCTCGCTAATTACTACTGTGTCGACAGAAAATTTGTATCAGACGCCCTAGACCACTCAAACCACCCCAACAAATCATCCGTAAAAATTCTCGGTCTACCCCTTCGCCGCCGCCCCCTTCCCCTTTCCAATCGCCACCCACTAACACCTCCAAAAGCCCTCCTAGAATCCGCCCGTTCAATAATCGACATCCGCCAAATAAGCGCCTCAACATCTCGCCTCTCAGGACTAATATTTGCAGCGGAGGACTTTGCAAAAGACCTCTCCATAACCCGCACCCCCTCACTAACCGAATTCCTCCTGGCCAGGCAGACGATCACCACGGCGGCGCGGGCATACAACATCCCGTCCGCGATCGACTTGGTATGCACGTCCTACCGGGACGTCGCGACTCTCGAGCGGGAATGTCTGGACGGGGTAGGGATGGGGTTTAGCGGGAAGCAGGTCATACATCCTTCACAGGTGGATGTCGTGCAGAGGCTGTTCCTGCCGGGGGAAGAGCAGGTTCGTGCGGCCATCAAGGTGTTGGTCGCAGAGAGGGTGGCGGAGGTGGAGGGAAGAGGGAGTTGGGGACTTGACGGGCGCATGGTGGATAGGCCAGTTATTGAGGCTGCGAGAAGGACTGTGGGGAAGATGGAGGCCGCTGGGGTGGACATCAGTGGAGTTTGGGAGGCGGAGAAGGAGACGAAGCCAGAGTGAGGATAGAGTGTGCGTTACGGTGTGAGTGATCGCCTGTGATTCGTGCGCGTGGATGTTATGTCGTAGGGAAGGGTAAGATATCCATCTCTTTTTTCTATTATAGCGAGAAATAAGCGTTACGAGAGAATGGCTCCAAAGAAGAAAAAATCTAGATAAAACACCAGCACCTCCTTTTAAACCCACACACCGGCAGTCCATCCAGATCACCCACGAACACGTAACCAATCGCGTGAGCCTTCCCCACAAAAAGGTACAGTTGCAACGGCTTGGACTATCCTCTTTAATATCTGCACCCCACCCCGCCTCCACAGCCCGAGTAAGGATCCACGAACGCCCACAAAATCCACCGCTGTATCAATGCACCCAAAGCACCCCACGTCGCCAACTGGCAGTAACCATTAAACAGCCACCCGAAGGGGAAAAGCCCCCAATTGCGAACCACTTAATGCGTCAAGCTTCCAGAAGGAACCACTGGTAAACCGGCGCAACCACAAAATATTTCCTTCCCATTCAGTACAATCAATCCCGTTCAAGGTTTATGATACACATATCGTACAGCACAGCACCCAATCCCTAAGCCGGCCGGCTCAGTTCGGTCCGATCCGATCCGGTCCGGTCCGGCCCCTTGGCGGGCGTACGATAGCAGATATGAAACCATACATACAGTAATTGACAATGACGAAGGGCACGAGTGATTTATTATGACGGTGGACTCCCGTGTGGATAACTTGACTCACTGGGGTAATATGCATCCGTTCTTTTTTGTGTTGCACCGCTTTTGGGGGTTTTGTAGTGTATGGTACGAAGAGAGAGAGGTGGGAGGGGTGGGGGGTGCCTGTTGGCTTGTTCGTGGGAAGGGAAGGAAAGAAAAGGAAGGGAAAACGTCCCCCCCTCCTCCCCCTTGTTAGTTTTATCATGGTGGGGGGGAGGGGGTTCGCTGGCTGGTGGTATGTTACCGGGTTAAGTGCTGTATTATATCATATGTCGGGTCTTTCTATGGATGTATAGAGTGGAAGCTTAAGGGATGTTTCGAAAAAAATTTAATTTGTCCCGGGGGAAAGATGGGAGGGAGGGGGGGGGGTTGTGAAGATTGTTTGGGATCTTTGTAATGTATGTATCATATTGTAATTTGGTGCTTTTGTTGATGGTTGAGATTGTGTCTGGCTTGTGCTGTTATGCTCTGGTTTGGGATTGGGCTGGGTTGCTTTGGAGTGATGGAGTCGTATCGTGGTTCGGCTTTTCCTTGTTTCTGGGTGAGGGGAGGGTTTGTCGTTTTTTTTTGGGGGGGGGTTGTTTACTTGGATTTTTGTAGCTGGTGGTGGTGGTTTCTCCTGTTGGAATGGTTAGCTTAAGGATTAGTGCTGGTGGTAAACCTCCGTGCTGTTCCAGTATTGCACTGGCCTTATATCTTTTGCCAGTTGCAGCCATTCATGCCTTGCTTCCTTTTGAGGGAGAGAAAATACGGTCAGTTTGCATGGTGAGCAACGACGAAGGGGCGGTTTGGCGGTAAATAGCTACCCTCGTAGACCAACCCAGTCATCTTGATACTCGAGAATCTACATAGTATTCAGGATTTACAGTTCCTTTTCCTCCCGAGCCAAAGGAAGCAAAACAACCTCTCTTAAGGAAAGAAAAAAAAAATTAAAAAAATTAAATTACTGTCTCGTTTTTGTTCTGCCACCCCGCCGATCCCAGGCCTCACCCTTGCGGGTGTGGCCTGGAGTCGGATTCTACCACCTCGCAGTAGGCCTGATTTACGCTACACCCTACGTAACGGATTGTTCAATAATATAACTCAGTTTGAGCGGAATCGAACTCCTAGGCTCCTTGCTAATTTGCACAGGAGGTTAATTGTTTCTTGACATATTAGCCACGGCGCCAGCTAGGTATTTTGACATCATATTGCTACGGGAACAGATATCATACATATTACCATGATATCTTTGAATTTCGCCCGAGGTTAGGGATGGAAAAGGATGTTAGAATATCTGTTGGAAGTTGGGTGTGTTGCGGAAATAGACACATCCCTCGGGGAAGGGAAATTATGAATATTAGAAGCCAATGAGAGGTGCCTTTGTGTGCACAGTGGCAATCACAGTAGGGGCATCAGCAATGGGGAAAGGAGGCTTTGCGTGAGAGAAAGACAGGACTCACAGCTATTATTTATTTTTACCTGGCCTTCAATGGATTCAGTGTTCAAGTAAATTTATCCAGTGTAACACTGTAGGTGCATATCTAGTATCATAGTAGCACATCAATAATCCTCTACCTCTCCTCCCCGCTAAATACCAAGCAACCCATTGAGCCGGTTACAAATCCACTGGGTCAGCCTCTGTAGGCTCACCTGTACTTGCTTCAGAAGGTCAGGTTCCGTACCCTCTTAGTCACTCTCTCGGCGTCGCGTCACCGCCATATCGACAAGAATTCAACAAAAGTAACTTCTCCAAATCCGAGCCCCCTCCCCCGTGCAATTCCTCCGGAGCCGCCCTATGATAATCGCAAGACGCCCTCACATGGTGCCCGAGTGAGCATCTATGATTCAGCTGACGCCCAAAGCGCGATCCACAATTAACGTCTTCCACGCCATAGCGAGCGCCCTGCATAGCGAGCCTATCTGCAAGTTTAGGCAATGTGATTGGCTAAACCCAGTCCAGATTTAAATAGTGGCTAGTATTTGGGTGGATGGCTCGCTATGCCGGGCGCTCGCTATGGCGTGGAAGACGTTAGAGCAGACCGGCATCATCGTCAAGGGGAAAACAATCGTTGGAAACCAAACACTAGATGCCTTATACTGTATCTCAAAGTAGAATTCTTAGTGTACCTGTATTGCTCATAAAAAAAGCATAAAGTTGCTAGCTAATCTCTAAGGTCAACCCACCTAAGACAAACGATGAGGAATATTGGGGGTTACCCGTACTATAAATCGGAGTGGCGGACAGGATATTACGTCCCCGGGGTGTTGGTCCGCGAGAGGTGACTGAATCTAACAGTCCGTTGAGCGTGTGTGTGGGTGCTCGCGTCGGCCTGGGAAACGTTGCTCGTAGACGGATTAAAGTGAGAGATACTCTTGGCGGGGTGGGTATTGGGGACTGAGAATAATGCATGTGCTAGCCTGGAGGTTGCCTAGGGGCAGGGCGATAGTAACCGTATAATAAGGTGGGATCGTTATCGTAATCCAAGGGACAACTCTTTAGGCTTTGAATTACTCAATTAGTGTGGACTTGAGTCTAAGCTCCTTTGGACTTCTTGAACTTGGTGGATGAAAAGTAGGAGTGGCACACGATATGGTCGTGTATTTAAACCTCCCTACGGGCCATAATATCGGAAACCCATACAACCTAATACTAGACAAGCCAGCTCTCCCCTGGCCATCCTGAGGAGAGAGATTCACCATTCTCGAGAGTCCAGGCTCCCCACATAGCACCTGTGCCCCAGCACAAAGCCGCCATGGCGTCCTTGGAGAGGACACCTCCTACAGCAAGCCTCACCTACCCCCGAAGGAAGAGCAGTTGGGTAAGTTGTGGGGTGCTTATGCCGGTAGTATTGCCTACGGTTGTCCAGGTATTCACAGAATGTTAAGTGCTCAATATAAGCCTCCGCCTGCGCAACAACAAAAACACATATCCATTCCCAAATCCACTCACCAACGATTGCCACACACCCAACAAAAGCTAACCTCACATGATGGAAAACTAGAAATCCATCGCTGAAGGTGAAAAAGGCGGAAGTGAAAGTGGAGATTCGGACCGGACAGCGAATTCCCGAGCCCCCCGACCCCACGGAGCACTCCCGGTAACTCTTGCCGCTAGGAGAGATAGCAATCACTGAGAGCACACCACACGAACCAGTGGAAAAGTAGGCTTTCAGCTTATGGGAAGCGCCCTTCTATTGAGGTCACCAAGGCTTTCTGCCCTCGCACTTCAATTGCGCTTCAATTGGTGACTTTCCCCCCCATAAAAATTTCTTAATATCCCTCGAGCCAGCATGTGCTCCAACTACATTAGCTGGCTCAATACGCATCCTGGTAGTAACAGCTAGTATATTGGGCCCTCCCGCTGCAGGATACTTTATAAAGGTGTTTACTAAAGCGAAAGTAGCACCCTAACGCTTTTTATGTGTTACTCTTCAGTTTACCAATGATCATAGCTAGGCAGGTAAGAAACAGTTAGGGTCGTAGTAAGCCCAATGAACAGCTCAATCACAGAGGCACAACTGCTCATTCAAACAGCCTCGGAAGCAGAACCCTGGAAACATGATCCTGGGGTGATCGAGTTGAGATAGCGATCTTCGGGAGAAAATGAGAAGCGAGAACACGCAAAGGGTGGACTCTCCTTCGCAACCGCGAAACACAGCGGAGAGGCCACTCCCGATCCGCCCATTCTCTGAACCCTGGATATCGGTATGGCAAAGTTTCGTTCCTAGGGACACGGAGTATGATTCAGATTGCGGGCAGGAGGTTGCAGGAAGGGAAGGTTCTCGTTATTTCCGGGGTCGTGGGCGGGTTCGAAGGCGTAGGTTCCGGAGTGGTTTGTTTCCTGTACACCAGACCAGCCTTGAACTGGAGGAGCCAGGAGTGCAAGTTTTAAATCGAAATCATGCTTGCTCAGGACTTGGACTATCGGTGCAGTAGATTTTCCGAGTGATTCTCTGTGACATTCTCTGAGTATTTATAGTACGAAGCCTACTCAATGCACCCATGATGCTGACATAGTATGTCGTGGGAGATGCTATAGTGCCCGCCTGTCCTTCCAACTCAACTTTAGAAGGCGCAATTTAATAATAATATAGTATCACACCAGCCCATCGCTACAACATACCGGTAAATCTAAAACGAAAGGTCTTACCCTACCTCTCACATTTCACCCCGTTACAAAGTCCCAAAAGGCCCTCTCGCCAAAAAAAACCAAGGAAAAAGGAAACCGAGTGATCCTCAACCACACCCCGTCAAGATGCAACGTCCCCTGCACCGTCAGGAACCTTCTCGCAATCCTTGGCACCCCATCCGAGCAAGGAATAGCGGCCGAACCCCCTGCCCCCCATGATAACCACCACTATCCATCCATCGACTCTTCTAGACGCTTCTTTACCCCTTGCAAAACCTGCAATCGAGTGGGAACTCACCCTGGCGGGAAAATTAGAGTGGAATGGGTTTAAGTTAGGTTAACAGGAATCCTTTATATAACCCAACAATGATTCTTGAAGGAGAGGTTGTTGCCTTCACGATCGTTTTCTGCTCTAATTTTCCAAGGCGGAGGGGGTACTACGCGCACGCAAACGGGAGCGTGAGCGAGACACAGTACGGGAGACGACTATCCTTAGGATAACGATTTCACAAAAATCGGGGAAGATTTGATTTGGGGGAGAGAGAGGGTAGTTTGACTGCGGGGAAAAAAAAACCAACGAATGCCAATCCCCCACCAAGAGGGTCGAAGCGAAGGAGGACGAGACCACCACCACCGGCCCGTGATGGAATGGAGCACAGATTTCCAACGAAAACGGCCTCCAAGCGATGACCTACTGGAGGAACAGCCGTTATCGAAACGTCTGGAGAAACTATCTCTCGTCAAAAAAGGTTCCCTCCCTCCCTTCTTGCCCATCATCAACTAACATCCCCCAAAGTAGAGCTCCTCAACAAACCCCAACCCTTCCCCATCACCACCTCCACCTCCACCACCTCCACCAGTGGCACCGTCCCCTCCCAACCAGAAGCCGAAAGAATGGATGTCGACAACATAATCTTCATCAAAAACCTCGACGAAGAGGTCGCCTCCTACGACTCCGAGGACGATCCGAACTCCCAGAAACTTATCTTTCTCCCGGACATTGAGAAGCGGCTGACGCGGGTTCCCTACCTACTTGCTGAGAATGATGCCCGTGGTGATGGCAGTGGAGGGGAGAATAGAGGGGGGAAGACGAGTACGGATTTGGTACTTTATTCGGTACCGAGCTCGTTGAGTGTCTCGGAGGAGAGGGATAGTGTTCGGCGGGTGATTATTGAGGCGAGGAATAGGATTCGGAAGAGGCAGGCTGACGAGGCTGCGGCGGCAGCTCAAGCTACGGGGGTGATGGGGGGTGAGGAAGAGGGAGTGTATGAATGGGATTTGATGGAGATGAGCGGGGATCTGGCAGCGGGAGGGGGGTCTTATGAGGATCCGGATGCTATGGACATTGGTTAGCTATTCCCCCTCCATGTATGCTACCCCTTTGAGATTACTTGACTAGGGGTGGGCTGTTTTTCGTTTGCTTGAATTTCTTCTTGGAGTTTTACTGTTTGTTGCTTCTGCTCCTGGTTTCTGTGATTTTTGCTTTAACTTATGTGGGGAGTTAGCTATGAGACTTGTACTGTACTATCGATATGGTAATAAAAGACAAGAAAAAGGATATATAGTTGAAACAAAAAGGGAAAGATCTTTCTCAGAAAATCAGTCATTGGTTCCTGCCATCCATTCCTGCTCCAATTTAAGAATTGCTGCCCATGATGTATATATAATACGTCTCCCTCAATGTAACTTTAGAAACAAAAACAAAAACAAAAACAAACAAAAAAAAAGAACCCCAATGCCCGCCTAAACAAAAGAGATCAAGTGGTAGACAATAAGAAAAAGTTGAGAAGAAATGTATGAGCTTGTTTGGAATGAAAAAGTATGGTTGTGCGCCTGTCCGGTAACTAGATAGAGAGGAGTAAAAGAAAGGGGGTCCGGGAGGGCAAAAAATAAGAATACAGAGAATACAATGAGTGAGTGCAGTTGGAGAAACTACTGGGTTTACAAGTGTATGACTCTTCCTTCTTTCTCTCCTGTACTCTCTCGTCCCCAGACGATATCACGGGATTTTAGAGCTTAGTGCAATCTTCTGCTGAGACATACCGGTCGACCTTTTCGTCTAATGTGGGTGCTGCTGCGGTGTATATGCCGGGACGACAGCAGGAGGAGGTGGAGCGGGTCCGTTGCTGCTACCTTCGCCCAAGTGATGTGCTGGATGTTGTGTTGGGTCGACTTTTGTGGCTCCGATTGGGGGTCCGCCAGAGTAGACAGGAGGCTCGGGGTAGTTGGGGTTGTAAGCTGTTGGGCGTGAGAGTTAGCGACTTGCCCGCTTATCTATGATCCAACATCGAGCGGAGCTTTAGGTCTGTGGTAAGAAGGGGTTCCTCACCTGGAGGTGGTACGGCGTGCATTCCATATGTACCATTTTCCTGAGGTTGCTGCGGGTGATAGAACGAGAAGCTCTCCTCGGGCTGTTGGGAGTTCGGTTCGAATTGGGCCCTCCGGGTCCGAGGCACTAACCACTACAGATCCCCAACACAATCAATTGACAATTCCAACCCCCACTTACGCGACGAATAGGTAAGGAACGTACTCGGTGATAGCGAAGAGGGGGCACTCCATTCTTCATCCGGCGGTCGGCGTGATAGTACATTGCCATCATAAGTACAAAGAGGAAAGTCAAGATGCCGAAAAATATTCCCCATTTGATTGCTCTCGTTTGCTAGAAGATACCATCCGTTAGCCAGTAAATCAAGTAAGCTCCGCCGTCGGGGTTGGACGGATGGAGCTAGGCGCATCAGACTCACATCGCTCCAATACCAATTGCTGTGAGGCCAATCATCGTCGTCACGTTCATCATCCCTCTTCACTAGGTCCAGCCATCGCTTAGGAACGGCCATGATTGCGCAGGAGAAAAAAAAAGTGGAAAACAAGAGGAAGCAAATCAGGTGGGAGATGTGTGGGCAATTGTGGGCCCTAGGCTGACCCCGGCGAACAGGAGAGGCAAGATAATAGTGTTGAAAAATCCGAAAGAAATCTAATGAATGGATGGATGAGTGGGAGGAGAAATGGGCCAAATGAACGTCGGTGCCCCAAGGCGAAAAGACAAAGGGACTTAGAAAGGGTTTGTGGTTTGCGAGTACGAAGAGCGAACGGGTGGGCCTGGGGAACGGACGGTTATCACTAGTTCTAGTGTAGGGGTGTGGCTTTTTCGCGCCTGGCCTGGGCTCTGTCTGGATTTGGTAAACTGCGGTATCGAGGTCGGAACTTGGTGTCAGACTTGGCTATGATACATAGGGGGCATTCACTTGTCTAAGAAATTCTCGGATGTGAGAAGCGTCGTAACCACGAAAACCCAAAACCTTCCCCTATCAAGAGATCCCCCCAGATTCAAACAAGGGGAAATTCTTTTGCTGTATCGGGCCAAGTTTATTGGGGCTCAGACAGAGAAACATTAACCTGCTGCTTATTGCGGGAGCCTAGATTCTTAGTATTTATACCTAACTCACTTATGATAGACCATAGCACAGTACCAGTGCTCGGACCAAGACCTCAAACTTCGAAATTGGCTGTTGCCGTGCTAGATCACGTGTTCAAGTTGTGAGAAATGCTCTATCATAATCAAGTGCTTTTGTAAAATCATATTCCAACACGATGGTTTAACTACACTGATACGGCAGTCTCGAATACAGTACCGGTAGCGGAGGATATGGATACTGGTGTGGCAACACTTAAGTCTGTCACAACATTGTCGAGACAGCGTTCCCTGAGCATAGCATGACATGATAAAGTGCTCCCGGTTTCAGTGCAGACCATGGTTGTCGTACTCGCACCCAAGCACTCGGGGGTCATTAAAAACAGGAAGACACAACCTTTGTCTCAATGGAATTGTATGGGATCGGCAGAAATAGTTTTCCGGTTTTTAGCGGCCCGCCTCTGAGTATTCGAGTACGTGTATGAGGAAAGGAACTAAGAAAAGAGAGAAAAGAAAGGCTACCGGCACGGTATTCAGCATGCTTTTGGAGAGAGAGGAAGACGTGCGATGAGACAGTGGTGCGTGCCCCGATCTTGGAACCTGTCACAGGTAGCTTCCCGAAGAAAAGCGAGATCCAAATTCGGCTGCTCTGTTCAGCATCTCCTTCTTCTGGACGTGACCAATTCTACGACCCCCAGCGATATCCTTCTCGCGATCGAACGCGCGAGCACTGGGATCGTCCTCCTTTTCTCGGGGTCCTAGTTTTTTATGCTCTTCATAAAGCGATTGCGAGCGATTTTTCTCCTAAAACTCCAGTAAATAACGATTCGGTATCAGGTAGACATGTATCAGGTTAAATCATTGCATAAGGGGGTATTACATTATATTCGCGAATCCTCCGGGCCGTCTCTTCGGCCTCGGCAGCACTAGCACCATGGTTTCCTCCTTTTTCTTGTGTTTGCGTTGCTGGTTTCTTAATACCCATCACCTCATCGTTTAATCGCTTGCGTTTCTCCTCAGGCGATTCTGTCCACAGTGTATTATTTCCTCCTGGCTGTTGAGGTGCTTTAGATCCTTTGCCTGTCTGAAACTTCCGGTTTCGTAGCTTGGTTGGATCGACTTTTGTCGCCCAATCCTCCGACTTTGGTGGAACCAACATCCATTCGTCACGCTTCGCCTTTCCGTCGTTGGAATTTCGAACCTTTGTGTCCGCAAACTGTGCCAGCCGTCTCTGCGCTGCTAATTCTGCCTCTTCCTGTATACCAGTTGGCATCCGGTTAGTTAATGTCCTTAATGGATATATATAAAAAGCGATTTTCTTACAGCTGACACGGAACTCTGAGGCAGGGCCGGCCCTATATCGTCATCACTGCTGGTCTCGCCATCGCCATCTTTAGGCCCAGAATTTGGCCGTTCATCGAGGAGAGCTGGAGGCGGTGCAGGACCTACCATCCGTCTCTTTTTTATGTCTAATTCATCTGGTATCGACGGTCCGACTTTTGATGCTGCCGCAGCATTTTCTCCCCCTTCATTTAGTTTTCTCTTCGCAAGGATATGAGGGGGGATTGGTGGCCCGACTGCTCCGTCCATGGCTGCCGTTGAATGTGGTGATAGCTTGTCGTACGTGGCAATGGGAGCTTCGCGGCTCCGAGGCTAGGGGAGTTGGAGAGCAATGGAAATACATAGAACCTATTTGGGGCTCAAATATACGCATTGGATGGGCACATCTCAGAACATATCTCACCTCTCATCGGGAAAGGATTTGACTTGTTGGTGGGAAAGCATCCGCAGCTTCACACTCGCATATCCCAAATACGCCACACTCACCTGCAGAAATTCAATATCAGATATTAGGCAATTCTGTGGTGTTTTAAATTTCCGGAAGATCTTGTTTGGCTGTTATCCGCCTGTTTGTTAACTCCGGAAACATTTGTTCTAAACGACGAGGGAACCATTTGAGCCTCCCCGAGGTGGAACGACGAATTCACGATATGCGAATCGACCCGATTCCCAACCGATGAGCTCGATACCGAACGAGGGCTCGGTACCCGAGACAAGCGAACGCAATAGACAAGGCAACAGGCACGGGGCTGAGCATGCTGGAGTAATGCGGGACTTGAGCGAGGGAAATGTTGAGGTGAATGGTGATGTTCCAGAATCGATGACGAACATAGCTACTTCAAGAGTTCTAGAATACCTGCAGGAAGCTAGGGAAGAGGGAAATGGCTCGGCTTTTAAGGGATTTAAGCAAGCAAAAAAATCAGCAGATAACGAACATCCAGATCTCTCAAACTCAATAAATGGCGGGACCAGCCCTACCGGTTCTCTTTCTACCCCCGACGATACTCCTTCAATACAAGTGAGTGCTACCTCTTGGTAGCTTTACCTATTGATGGCTAATATCAGGGGCGCATAGGGGTCAGTGGCATCTTCACGGGGGAGTAGCATTTTGGGATCTCGGTTTTCACCTGCTCCGTCTCTGCGGCCTTTCGATAGACGATTTCAGTCGCGGCTACAGCCTGCCTCGCCCATAGGGTCACCATCGCCACGGGCTCTTTCGCCCTCCCTCCTTGGACCGCATTCAAGGTCATCTTCAATAGGGGATATCAATTTTGGCGAGGCGGAAGAGCGGTCAGCACCTTGGGAAGTTGTTCGGTGGACGAAACTCAAGAAGATAAAAAACCAAGTGTTTTCTGAGGGAGGGAGGCGTAATTTTGGTACTCCCACATGTATCACTGCCTCTGCGACGATCGCGCTGGGAACTTCCAAAGGTATCATTTTAGTTTTCGACTACAATCAGAGTCTCCAAGGAATAATAGGGTCCGGCACAAAAGGTATGCCTTAATACCCACATCTAAGTTATACTCTTGCCTAACTATTATAGCTGTCGAGCATGGGGCAATATCAGCTCTAGCCGTCTCTGCTGATCATACCACCATCGCAGGAGGCCACGATTCGGGGCACATTTTCACTTGGGAGTTGAACAAACCCAGCCAACCATTTCTCCATATACCCCCTCTCCCTTTAGATCAGGTTGAGGGCCGAAAAACAGATGGTCATGTTGAAGGGGTCTCAGTAATTCATCTTGGGTTTCTTGGTACTAGACATACGGCATTAGTTTCTGGCGACGATAGAGGGATGGCATTTTCACATTTGGCAACTAGAGGATTAGGCGCAGTTAGGAGGGTAGTAAAAACCACGCGGATTCTAGGGCGATATCCATTTGACGCCACCCCGGCGCCCCGACCCCGCAAGCCTAGTTCGGTACTTGGGTTCTCAGTTCTTCCATTGGGGAACTTGCAGCAAGCGACGGACACTATGGGGCTTGTTGCCCTGTTAACTCCTAACCTCTTGGTGATTGTTTCAACCACCCCCATTGCACACACACAATATAAAGCTGCTAAACCCAAAGAAGTCGCAACTGACTCAGCATTGTCTGGATGTTTGGCCTGGTATCCTTTTATGAAGCCAAAACAAGTGGCTAATGGGTCAAAGCTATGCTTGAATGCTAGATTAGTCTATGCTTGGTCGAACATTTTGACTTTGTTAGAGCTTTCAGTTGTTGAGACCGAGGACAATGATCCCACTCGCCTACCCGTTTTGGACTTCCGGCCTAAGAGTCGTTTCCGATGTGATGAGGCAATTGTTGCCGTCCAGTGGATCAATCGTCAGGTATTTTTTGTGGATAAAAGATATATTGACCTTTTCTGACCGAGTTGTAGATAATTGGAGTTTTAACCGTTACCCAAAGGCTAATAATTCTTGAGGATACTGCACTGAGAACGACCGAAACGTTTGATCTGATGCCGAAGCAGATTTTGCATGTTGATATGTTCTCAGGGCAACTGCATTCTCTGATTGACCGCCTTGACGACGAAGGATCATCTCATCCACATGTGGCAGATGCATTTTACAATAGCTTCAAAGCTTACAAGGGAAGGATGTTTCTTTTGGTATGTAGTATCAACTTTTTATAACATATATATATTGCGAATAGGTGGCCTAATTCCGGACAGTGTCAATACGAAGTATTGGTTGGTGCATTGTCCAACTGGGCTGATAGATTGTTGGCTATGATGGAGGTTGGTGACTTCATTGGAGCAATACACCTTGCTACGGCATATTACGTCGGGGAGGCCAACAAGTTGACCATCGGGCTTCCCGAAGATGCGGAACTGCGGCATCCAATTGTAGAGGAAAGACTATTGGAGATGATGTCTGCGTCTCTCAGGTACGCCTTTGGGAAAAACCAAAAGTCTACTCAAAAGGAAGTGCTGGAGCGTGAGCAATTGCAGGATTTAGCAACAGCATGTTTCAATGCATGCCTAAGTATGGATACGGCAGACTTTCTGTTCGGCGAAGCTTTTGAGTACTTCGAACAAGGGTCTGTTGAAGGTATTTTTCTTGAGACACTAGAGCCACATATATTAGACGGAAGGATTCGATCTGTGCCACCAACAGTTGTTAAGGCGCTCATAACGCACTTTACCTCTCGCGAGTTCGACAGCCGACTGGAGGAGATAATCTGTCATATGGATACAAGAACATTGGACATTGACCAAGTAACGACTCTATGCAAGCAACATAACCTTTATGACGCAATGATCTACGTTTGGAACCGAGCGCTTGGCGATTATATTACTCCTGTGATAGACTTACTTTCCCTTTTAATCCCCCTACTTCAAAACGGAGTGAATGAGAACGAGAGCTCTATGCACGCTGTAAATGCTCTGAAGGTGTTCCCTTACCTGTCTTACACTCTCACAGGCCGCGTATACCCCACGGGTGAAGATCTTCCGGAGCTAGAGGCATCAAATGCAAAGGCTGCACTTTATTACTTTCTGTTTTTGGGGAGGACGGTAACATGGCCTAAGCAGGGTGGCAAGTCGTTCTATACAAATCCCATCTCAAAATCAGAGCCTTCTTTTCCCTATCTCCGACTTATCCTCAAATTCGATGCGCCTAGTTTTCTCAGTGCTTTGAACGAAGCATTCGAGGACCCATTCTTGAACGGGATAGCGGACCCCGAAGACACAACACCCAGACAAGATCTTTCCGAGGAGCAAGCCTTTTGCCAATCGTCTATGAACCGGCAGTACGTCGTCAGCATCCTTCTGGAGGTCATGGGCGCTGCAGACTTTCCACCCCAAGACACAATTTATCTGGATATGTTTATCGCAAGGAACATTCCAAAGTATCCTCAATTTATACTACTTTCAGGGAGCGCTTTGCATCGTGTGATTGTCGGACTTTGCAATTGCCCCGGCGAAGATATTGCCGATGACTGCCAGTTAAGCGTTGAATATTTGCTCACCGTTTACCGTCCTCCTGATATCGATGTTCTAGTCGAACTCTTTGCCAATGCCAAATTCTTCCGGGTCCTTAAGTCGATATTCCGATCTGAGAAGCAGTACGCTAGACTTATAAAAACATATTTTGAGGACGGAGAGTCGCAGGATGCTGTTTTTGACTGCATCTGGGATTATCTACGACCAGGTAGCAGTCTGAACGAAAGGCAAACAAAAGAAGCCCGCCGTGTCATCGAGCAGCATGCGCGACGACTTGTGGACATAGACTGTGCTCGGACAGCTACCACCATTGATACGTGCGCCCCTGATCTGCACAGTGTCATGCTGGATTCAATAGAAGATCAGCCCCAGGAGCAGTTTCGATATCTTCGGACAATCTTCGAACCCTCAGATACTAAGGAAGGAAATGAATTCAAGCGGCCGGTGGTGACACAAAACGTGTCGTTCGTGGAGCTTTACATCCGACTTATGTGCCAATTTGAACCTGATCATGTTAATACCTACGTTGGCGGTCTTCAATCTGGAGACCTTCGGTTGGACAAGGTATTGCCGGCTATGGAGAGTAGTGGGGCTATGGATGCCGCCGTCATGTTAATGGCTCGTGAAGGGGAGATACGAAAAGCCATGGATAGGCTCATAGCACACTTAGGGACTCTGGAAGTAGCCTTAGAAGGTTTACTCGTTGCAGGCACGAATACTCATGGCTCGCATTCAAGCAATGAGGCAACCGCTGCTGGCTTGCGTTCATTACAGAAGTATGCGCAAGTAGGTGTTTGGCTTTGCCAGGGGCAGATGAAAACTGGGAAACGATTGCTCAAGGCCACCAGATCAAAACGCAGATCCAATAATGAACCACTTAACGAAGAGGAACTGCTCTGGTTGGATTTTGTAGATACCGTTGTGCGTATAGCCAGGAACTGCATATCTATCCAGGAGAAGCCCCCAGTGAGCAGTTACACACCTGTTGAGGCAAACGGAACGTTGAGCGAAAAAGATGTGGTAGAGGTTGATGGCGAAAGGGTGGCCGTCTCCCTCCGAATGTTCGTCCAAACCGTATTCTCGGCACTGCTCACTGCAACATCCTCCTCACGGGCGGTCTCATTCCTGCAAATCCTCCGAGCCTTCTTATCCCGTGCATCAAAAGCCTCCCCCTCACTCGGAGACCTTCGTAATGTCCTCGGAGACATCTTTGAAGCCTATATTTACGAAGAGCAAATCCTTGCCCTAGCCAACCGCCTCCTAGAAAAAGACCTATTCGTGCACGTCGACGAGGCGGCATCACTCCGCCAAAAAGGCTGGCGCCCTGCAAATCAAACCTGCGAGGCCTGCAACAAGAAGCTCTGGGGCCCCGGCGCCGCTGGCGGTATATATAGTGCGTGGGAAAAAGCGAGACTAAAGAGTGCCCAGCGACTCGAAAGCATCCGGGAGGAACGAAGACTAGCTTCTGAAGGATCCTTATCTGCCGTTGCGAGAGGAAAAAGCCGCGCGCGGGTGACAGCCGATCCGCTGGAGGAAGCAGGGGAGGCTAGCGGTGCTGGTAATGCCGGGGAGGGCGAATCGGGAGAGTTAGTGGTTTTCCATTGCAGGCACATCTTCCATCGGAAGTGTTTGGATAATCTGCTCGCTGAAAATGGTCCCAGCGACGAGTGGGCGTTTAAGTGCATTGTTTGCAGGCACAATGGGTGTTGAGGGGTTTACTGGCTTTCCTCCATCAGCTTCCTTATTCCCTATTTTTATTTCACTTTGTATGTCATTGGGATATCATGGCAATTGTGCTGATTCGTTTTACATTCTTTCTTGTCCCCCCCCGGTCATCCGGAGGCCGTTTCACGTTGTTCCAAGGAGGTGTGGGGTATGAGACGGTGGTTAGATCGCTGGTGCTGTATTCTGTTCCGATCTTGCGTTGGCTTAATGTGTTGTGGCGTGCTGGTTGGTGTAATATAAGTTCCCAAGTTCCATGGCAGTGTGGCTCCGGTGAACTTGCGCGATATTCCATAAGCTCACTTTAAAGCCGAAGAGTCTGACGTTCTAATGTTTTTGTACTTTGTGACTAAATATCTCATCATGGGGGTGCTGGAGCGTCTGAAATGGCATTTTCCGTCGCTGGTCAATGATCGACTCACCGTGTTTTTGATATTTTGGATGCTCATGTTTTGCTAGGCGACTCTGCCGATATATTGTGGAAGGGTGCGTGTAAATGTTCACGCCCTTTTAAGACCAGAGCATAAGGGATACAAGTAGCTTGTCTAGTCGGCCGTGTAAATAGAACTACAAGTAAGATTTTACAATAGGTGCCAATTGCTGATCGTTGACTACTTTTACTATCCATAATTTGTAAAAGGATAAGCACACACTCTCTGCCCCTACCTAGAGAATTTGTCCTCTCCACCTATGCCTTTTCAAGAGCCCACTGAGTTTAACCGTCCCCAGCGCAGATACCGTCAAGGGTGCTACAACTACTGTTGGATCGTCCATTGGTTCCATCGTGTGTGCAGCAGTAGGTGCACTATGGTTATGTTTCATAACAGTTATCTTACAAGACTCGCAGATTTCAAAGGGTGGCACCGCTGGGGACGGATTCTAGAAATTTCATGAAATCCGGAGTGCCCCAGGTGGCTCTCCGAGCTCTCATATAGTAGCTTCTGCATATCCAGCAACTTGTTACAAAACCGCAACTTACAGGGCCCTATTTAAGGAAATTTTTAGAATGATGCGAGTATTATACTTAAATCAGCAAAAGAAGATCTTTAGCTAAGTGACATTTTATGAGCTACCGTAGAAATGCAAGTCTGATTTGCTGTCTGGAAGGCCGCCAAAGATAGATCCAAATTAGGCATTTACAGTTCAATGCAGTATAACATCGCCCCTGCACCTATCAGGATAGTTAACTTGCCGGTAAGGTGCGATCTCAGTGTGGAGCAGGGGCTTGGCCATTGCCGCTTCTTTATGTGTTAAGTTTTTTTCTTCCCACCCCTGTCTGAAAGTTTATGCCTATTTGCCTATGAGGTTCTCCTCAAGAGCTTAGCTGCAGTTCCCTGTCGGCACACAAGTAAGCTAGACTACCGGCAACCTCTACGAAAACTAACAAAACCAGATCGTGCCAGAGCAGCCTGATAAAGGTTGAAAAGAAACTTTGCTCACGTTATCATGGCACATTAATTTTGTTAATTTTTCCATTGGTAGTTTGTCGAGAAGGAGTTACGGTAGGTTGGAAATATTTTCAGCTAATTAATGGGTCCCTTTCTGTTATAATTACCTACTTGAGCGCGCTGGTGCATTGAGGCTCGTTGAAAACCGTCCCACATGGCATCTGGCTGGCCACTTGCGGTCAGGGTAGGACTGGGGGGGAAAAAACAGAAGTCCCGATAAGTGCTGACTAACCCCCCACTATTGGCCAAATTCTGGCACACACACTGGAGGGGGAAGGGATAAGTAAAAAAAAATTCACCAACAAAACGCATTTTCATCTCCTCGTCCCCTCCTCTTCTCACCACACTGCCCTTTCCCCTTCTCCACACAATCTCCACCCTCTTTTCAATACTTTATAGGAAAGAAAAAAATTCAAGATGGAAGGAAAATACGAAGGCGCAATTGGTATCGATCTTGGTATGCAATCCCCCCCTCTCCATTCATATCTTTTAACATCGATCCTGGTCTCGTTGAGTCCATACGGCTGACCATGGTTTTTTCCTCTTTTCACAGGCACCACCTACTCTTGTGTTGCCATCTACGAGGGTAACGGCGTTGAAATCAGTTAGTCTTACCTTCTATTCGGTTTGCTGGACTTTGTACTCGAATGAAATTTGCAAACACAAAACTACTCACTTTTGCTTGCAGGACTGACAATTCTGCTCCCCGATAGTTGCCAACGAGCAGGGTAACCGTGTTACTCCTTCTTTCGTTGCCTTCTCTGAGAAGGAGCGACTGATTGGCGACGCTGCAAAGAATCAGGCTGCTTTGAACCCCAGGAATACTGTCTTCGACGCTAAGTAGGTTCCCCATCTTGCCTGACTTTTAGCTCGTTTCCCGTATTTAGAGATTATTCGTTCTTTGAGACCTCTACTAACAAACCTTGTTTCGAAACATAGGCGATTGATTGGGCGTCGTATCGATGAGCCGAGTGTGAAGAAGGATATTCAGACATGGCCTTTCAAGGTTGTTGACCGTGAAGGGAATCCGTACATTGAAGTTGAGTATCTTGGAGAGACAAAGCAATTCTCGCCCCAGGAAATCTCATCTATGGTTTTGACCAAGGTGCGTAAATATTGAACCCTGATGCGCGAACGTGTTCCTGATATTGCTTGGCTATGTATAGATGAAGGAGATTGCCGAGGCCAAGCTTGGACAGGCCGTTGAGAAGGCAGTTATCACTGTTCCTGCCTACTTCAATGATAACCAGCGTCAAGCGACCAAGGATGCCGGCGCTATATCCGGCATGAATGTTCTCCGTATTATTAATGAGCCTACCGCCGCCGCTATTGCTTATGGACTGGGTGCTGGGAAGTCTGATAAGGAGAGATATGTTCTCATTTTCGATCTCGGTGGTGGTACTTTCGATGTTTCTCTTCTTCACATTCAAGGTAAGCTCGTCTAGCACAGATATTTCCATTTTCGACGACTTATCTTTTCAGGTGGTGTCTTTACCGTCAAGGCAACTGCTGGCGACACTCATTTGGGCGGTCAGGACTTTGATACTGCTCTTTTGGACCATTTCAAAACCGAATTCAAGAAGAAGACCCAGCTTGATATCTCTGATGATCCCCGTGCCCTTCGTCGTCTTAGATCTGCTTGCGAACGCGCCAAGCGTACTCTATCCTCTGTCACCCAGACCACTGTTGAGATCGATTCGCTCTCTGGTGGTCAGGACTTCAATACCTCTATCACTCGTGCCCGTTTCGAGGATATCAATGCTTCTCTATTCAAGAGCACCATTGCGCCTGTTGAGCAGGTCCTTAAAGACTCTGGCCTCGCCAAGTCCGCTGTCGACGAGGTCGTCTTGGTTGGAGGTTCTACCCGAATCCCTAAGATCCAGAAGCTGCTGAGCGACCTCTTCAACGGCAAGAAGCTGGAGAAGGGTATTAACCCTGACGAGGCTGTCGCCTACGGTGCTGCCGTTCAGGCTGGTATCCTTTCTGGCAAGGCTACCTCCGATGAGACAGCCGATTTGCTCTTGCTCGATGTTGTCCCTCTCTCTCTGGGTGTCGCTATGGAGGGTAACATCTTCGCCCCTGTTGTTCCTGTAAGTATATTTATGGTCTCCTGATCGCACTTATTCGTTTTCTAACCACCGCACTATAGCGTGGTCAAACTGTCCCGACCATCAAGAAGAGGACTTTCACCACTGTCGCCGACAACCAAACCACCGTTCAATTCCCCGTCTTCCAGGGTGAGCGTGTTAACTGCGAGGACAATACCTCTCTTGGAGAGTTCACTCTCGCCCCAATCCCTCCGATGAAGGCTGGTGATGCTGTTCTCGAGGTTATCTTCGAGGTCGATGTCAATGGTATCCTCAAGGTTACCGCTATTGAGAAGTCAACTGGCAGAAGCGCAAACATTACTATCTCTAACTCTGTTGGGAAACTTTCCTCCACCGAGATTGAGAAGATGGTTCAGGATGCGGAGAAGTTTAAGTCTACTGATGATGCCTACTCCAAGAAGTTCGAGGCTAGACAACAACTTGAGTCTTACATCTCAAGAGTTGAGGAGATTGTTAGCGATCCTACGATGAGCCTGAAATTGAAGAGGGGTGCTCGAGAAAAGATCGAGTCTTCCCTCAGTGATGCCATGGCTCAGCTTGAGGTGGAAGATGCTGGTGCTGATGACTTAAAGAAGAAGGAGCTCGCTCTCAAGAGGGTTGTCACAAAGGGTATGGATTGACTACACTCCTCTATACCATACAAAACGTTACTAACTTGATAATTGTGTAGCTATGTCAACCCGTTGAGATGTTCTTTATTTTTATTTTTCCATATATTTCTCTTGTCCTCTTACTTCCCTGGTTCAATTTTTTACTTTTCTCCTCCAAAAGTTTACGGCAGCTTCCTTTTCTTCCATGGGGTTTTGTCTTTTGGCACTGGGTGGATTTTGTTCACGAAAAATATTGTGGTCATACTCGGATAATTGTGTCCTAACGAGTGCTACGGTATGGTAGTTAGGGATCTGCACATAGAACAAAATTATGATTACCCCTTTTCTCCTTCCCTATCTGAAGATAGTAGAATTAGCAACTCCAGCAACCAAGTATAGTTGCCATCTTATCATACCGGCAGGTTGCTCTGTTCATGGATACAAGTACGGTAGGTTTTGTGATGCAGCACCGCATTGCCAAACAAACAACCCTAACCCACTAGAACAGCGCTGGCTCTTGGCAAACCCAAACACAGGAATTAAGGAGAGGACCTTTGTGCAAGCTCCCAAAGTCTTCCGCTTTAACACTTCTACCCCAGACCCTTCTCTCCGCTTCTTTCTTTCTTCTTCTTTCTTGTTTTCTTGTTTTCTTTTCCGCTTTCCCTAGTATCGTTCTCTTTTCCTTCTACGTTCTGACAAAATGCCTATCCCCATACTTGGGGAAATCTACTACAATGGTATCGATTCAGTACCGTATCTATTGCCGGTTCTCAAGGTCGTGCCATGGGTTATTATAGTAGTTATCTTGAAAATATACTTCAACGGATACCGAAATAGAAATGAGCGTGTGATGCACGGGAAGGTCGCGATAATAACGGTACGTTCACTTTTCGACCACTTCCGATAAAAGTTGGAGACTGAAGCTCTATGTGCCAGGGCGGAACATCGGGAGTAGGCGCTGCTGTAGTCAACGACCTTGCTGCCAGAGGGACACACTTGATTCTTCTTGTCCGGAACGCATCAGACATTTTCACAGTTGATTACATCGAAGACCTTCGCGAACGTCATGGTAATTCCTCTATCTACGCGGAAGAATGCGACCTCTCGTCTTTGCACAGCATCCGCCTCTTTGCTACCAAGTTCATCGACAACACACCCCCTCGAAGGCTCGATATGGTTGTCTGTTGTGCTGGAGTGATGGCACCGCCGTATGCCCCTCGGACTACGACTGAAGACGGAATCGAAGCGCACTGGGGATTGAACTTTCTGGCCAACTTCCAGCTGTTGAATATCCTTGCACCGTGCTTGAGAGCTCAGCCTCCGGACAGAGATGTCCGTATTTTACTTGCTACGTGCTCTAGTTACATCACCGGCGACCTTGATCTTAACGACCCTCAGTTCTTGCGACGAAAATATCCTCTCAGAACACCATGGCTATGCTATGGGGCTTCCAAAATGGCCTTAATGGCTTTCTGCCTCGAGTTTCAAAGGCGTCTAGATTCCTACGTTCGACCAGATAAGCAGCCGAACAATGTTCGTATTTACAACATCGATCCAGGGCTTGTACGCACGCCCGGCTCTAGGAGATGGATCACTATGGGTAGTCTCTGGGGGTTGGGAGTCTACCTTGTGACTTGGCCGATCTGGTGGTTGGTTTTGAAGGATCCACAGCAAGGGGCTCAATCGTTCTTGGCAGCAGCTATGAGCCCAGAGTGTGGGATGGGGGAGGGTGGAAAGTTTCTTAGAGAATGCCAAAACCAAAAGTAGGAGGCGGCTCATTGCAAAGCTTGGCGTTGCGCTAATTAGCACCCTGCAGGTACCGCGCAGATAAACTCACTTCACCCGAGCTTGGAAAACAGCTGTGGGAACTCGCCGAACTCATGATCAAGGATGCCGAAAAGGCAGGAGCCATCAAACGTGCCAAGGAGAAGGGCAAGAAAAAGGCTCAGGAAGATATGAAAAGCGAGCCAAAGCCCGACGAAGGAGATAAGGAACTAATGGAGAAGATCCGCCAGAGAAAGGAGGCTCTTAGGAAAATATTAGAAGAAGAGGAGGCAAAGGAGCACGAGGAAAGAGCCAAGGCAAAGCTTCCACCCTCACTTATACCTCCTCCAGTGGGTACCCCTAGCAGGGATACCAGAAGCAGGACGCAGGAGCTCCGGACTGAGGAAGCGAAAAATGTGCCTAAGGTGAAGATTGAGACGAAAGAGGAGGTGCAGGATGCCCCTAGCAGGAACACAAGGAGAAGAACAAAGAAAGCGTAAGACCGCCGTCTTTGCACGGAGTATGATGGAATCTGTGAGGTATTAGTTTTTTGCATAGAACGGCGTACATACAGCATAAAATGGGAGTTGCTAGAGAGGGTTTTGCTGCTTCAATTTCATTATTCTTTCCTTTAATCATGTATCCCAGCTACTATAATCTGAAAGTTACCGATACTCAGAGGCCTGTGTTACCATAGAATAGCTACATATAGTCGAGTATTATCAGACCCTGTTCTACTGAGCTTGCTCAGACAGAATCTTTTTCGGACATAATTTGAGATTTGGTGCGGATATTGATCAGGAATCTGTCGCTTATTTATGACGGGACTTCTCTTGGTATTTTTAAGGCAGGCAGCGGTTCCTCTCTACCGAAACCAGACCACATTTAAGGAACAGAACGAGATGGCTGTTCTCTGGAATGAAATACTGAGACCACCGCACCCGTACCACAGACGGTGTCTTGGATCTTATCCTAGGATTGTTTGGTGTGCTGGTCACATGATTCCGAAGAGGTCTAGGCGTATGACGAAGCTCTTGGGGCCTGAATCAGACCCGCTACCGTATCTACAGCTTCGGGGGATATTGCAACAACACATTCTCCTCTTTTCCGAATCCTACAAGGGCAAAGATAGACCATTTGCACTTCCTAGTTTGCATAAATTCAGCATTTCTAACTGAAGGAGACACCTATCACCTCGGTCACTCATAAGTTTAACCAGCGACTACCTTAATACCCCCGGTTTCTGGACAAAGGCTTCCCAGCCTCCATCCCTGCGCCCTGCTATTCATCATGAAGTGTCAGAAATGTCGGCAGGCTATAAGACTTCACGGGTCATTAGAAGACCTAAGTCCGGCAGCGTTCAATCTTTTAGTTGGTAAGCTCCCTACCCCATGCCCTCACCGCTCGCACCCTGACAAGTGCACGCCCAGGCTCATAACTCAAACCCGAGATTAGGATCCTCCGCAAACGAGCGTCCACACTCTGCAGACCAAACACCCACCCCGCAGCGACCAACATACCCCCAGGACCGACGAGATGTTTACGAGCAGGCGAGTCGAAACTCCCCAGCTCCATTATTCAAACGCACGGTTCAACCCAAGCATCCACCACCCCTAACGGCACCACACTCCCGACAGAACTCTAAATCGATTTACCAAAACACCGCAGATTCATACGTTATGCTGTCGCAATCGCAGGTTGTCCCGCCAACACAATCTGCATCTCGTAGTGCGGGAAGCTCTTTGCAGGCCGAATACACCGTAGGGAATGACCATGATCAGAACGACTTGTCGCAGCGAATGAGGACCTCTGCGGTTTTATTCGATATTTTGTCTTCGAGGTCGGATATAGACCATCCGATATGCCAGGAATGCTCAGAGATGTTGGCTGAGGGTTTGGCTAAACGTTACGCGAATGTCACGAGGGAACGCGACGCGTACGTAGATTATCTTAAGCGAGTCAATGCAGAGATACCTACCGATGCGGAACGTGAAGCTGCCGCGAAGGAGCTAGAGGAACTGAAGGCCCAAGCTGCGGCTGAGTTGGAAGAACTAGAGGACATGGAGCAGGAGAAAGCAGCTGTCGAGGCTGAAATTAGAGCTCTTGAGGAAGAGAAAAAGAAGCTAGATGAGGAGGAGCAAGAGTTTTGGAGAGAGAAGAACTCCTTCTCGCTCCGATTAGAGGCCTTCCAGAATGAACGGGACGGTGTTAACCTCCAATACGATCATGACTCTCGGCAGCTGGAGAAACTGCAAAGGACAAATGTGTATAATGACACATTCTGTATTGGCCACGATGGATACTTTGGCACAATAAATGGCTTGCGGCTGGGAAGACTTCCCAATCAACCTGTACGTAACCCTCCGAGTGGAAACCATTTCGTAACTCACACAAAGCAGGTAGAATGGACCGAAATCAACGCAGCCTGGGGCCAAACCCTCCTCCTCCTTGCTACTATCGCTGAAAAACTAAATTTCACCTTTGATTCTTACCGCCTTAAACCCATGGGTTCTAGTTCTAAGATAGAAAGGCTCGACCCATCGGCTAACCCCGCTAACGAGCCCAAGGTCACAATCCTAGAACTTTTCTCATCCGGAGACCTCCCGTTGGGCCGGATGTTCATGCACCGCAAATTCGACCAGGCGATGGTGGCGTTCCTGGAATGCCTCCGCCAGCTTGGCGAATTTGTCGAGAGAACTGACCCTGAGGTGAAGCTACCGTACAAGATTGTCAAGGACAAGATCGGGGATAGTTGCATTCGTCTTGCATTTAACCAGGATGAGGCATGGACTAGAGCGTGCAAGTACACCCTTACTTGTGTCAAGTTTTTGTTGGCGCATACTAGGTTTGTTACCCCCCCTCACCCGCTAGTCACTGCATCTTTATGGTGGAAACTGTGTGGGTAGAGCTAACGTTTGTGCGGTTGGGGTGGGCAGTAATGCGAAGAGGTTAATGGACAGGTCTTGAATGATAGGACGCAGTGGTGTAAGGTCCCGAATAGATGTCTTTTTTTCCCCTTTTCTCTCTTTCCCTCCTGCTCCTTTGTTTGGCGGGCTTAGGTCACGGTGGGTGGCTCTGGGACTGGCTGTACATACTCTAGTCATATTATAGTATAGACTCCTTAAAGCTTGGGGTTGTGCATTAAATACCCCTCGCTCTTTATTCTCGGGCCGGGGATTATTATACTATGTTACAACGATACGGTTTATTTGAATAAGTTTAGTTAAGTCCTCCCGCGCTACAACTATATACCAACATAGTGCCTAGACTTTGAGGGGTTGAGCATGGGCAGATGCGTGCTTGATACAGCCCTTCTTCCTTACCATCCCTCCCTAGGGAAGGGTGCAATACCAATGACCGCCAAAGTAGATTTATAGCCTACCTGTAGCATTCACCTTTCGACCGATCACGCATCTTTCGTCCTACTTACCTACTTACCTACCCACAGAGATCCACTACCCAGCAATAGCCCCCAAGCCACAACAGCAGGCAGCACCACACCGTGGGTTGCGAATTTGGCAAAAGCGCATAGGCCACCATATGAATGGTCAGTTAGCCTACACACTCTCCATATCCATCTCCATCCTTTGTGGGGTCGTCGTCCCAGCGCTCTTCCTCTTCTTTCAGGTCTACTCCCGATCCCGGGGTTGACATGTTAAGTTTGGACCTTTTTTTCTTCCCCCTTCCTCCGCGTGGATACCTCTTGTTGCTGATTGATTTTCTGAGTGTCGTGTCGGGAGGGGTGTGTGATACGTCGTGTGCTTCTTGTGGTGCAGTGGCCGCGGAGGGTCGGAATCTGGATTTGGGTGAGTGATGGATTGTGATTTTGTTTTGTATAATGCTCATGGAATGGGGTTTCCTCCTTTTGGGGATGGTTGGCCAACCGTGCTCTGCTACTAGTCATGGGCAAGGAGTGAGGAATATATTAGTGATCCGCTCTGTAGTGGTCTGTTGGTGTATCATAGGGATATATATGTTCTGGATCCGGGGGAGGTCATCTGTAATGATGCCATTGGGGTGTGGGGCCCAAACCGGTCATCCATACATACTGACTGACTGAGAAATTGAAACCGACATAAGGGCGCGCTTTGGCGAACACGAGTTCCAGCCCCCGTGTGCTGGGCACACGGCGAACCACGAGCCCAATATATTGTACATACATCCGTATTTTGATGATATCCCCTCCCCTAATTATCATACAAAACCTTCGTCCAATCAAACTCCCCCCACCTCTTCCTAAACCCCTCTACCCTACCATCCCTGCCCCTGACCCAGCGTCCCTGTCGCTTAATAACATCAGGCGGACACTCCAACATCCCACCCACCACCTCCCTCACGAACAAGTCGCCCTTGGGCCAGCGATTCGTATCCTCAATGATGTGGCCCATCCCGCCATCGATCTCAAACCACACATGAAAGTACGGCATCTCCTTTATCAGCGACCTACGGAATGCCATCTTACCCAGACCAGAGCGCGCTTTCGCAAGCGTGTCTATTATTTTTTTATGTTGCGACCATTCTTCGTCGGCTGAGAGGATGGCTTCCTTGAAGTAGGCAGGGGCCGTCTCGCCAAGTTCTTGCGGGAGTGGGATCGCCGTTATAGCGGCGTGCCGCTTGCGTTCGGGAGATGCGGCGTTCTCATAGAAGAGGACGGATTGATTCTTAGAAGTGTAGTGGCGGATTAGGGATTTCATGAAGTTCTATGATGCAGTGTCAGTCTTAAAGAGAGAGAAAAAGTTCTATAACGGGTAAGGGGCCTTACTCTGACTTCCTCCCATTCATCATCGTCGCATTCCATCATGTTTACCCTATGCTGGATGGGGACGATGATTGCTCCGCCTGGCGTCAGTTCCGGTTCTGTGGGGAGGGTTAGATAGACTCTTGTTGCGAGAGAGACTACGGGCGCGATAGGTGGTTTGTCCTCCTGCTGGCACAGAGGACAACTGTCGAGGACTTTCTGCATCTTTTTAAATTCGCTGATGGCCATGTTTTTCAGATCGACTTCGTTCCTTTGGACTCGTTTTGCTAGGCGGCCGGCATTTTCGTCGAGGTAGTCAAGGTTATCCTATAGACGTTGGTATAGGTGTGGTCAAGGATAGTGAAGTAGAACTTACATCGAATTTGGCATCTCGTGAGATCCTTTCTGCTAGGAGCATGCCTTCGCCACCGCGGACTTGGCCTCTGGTTCGCTTCTCTTCCCGGACCATGTCTTCTAGGCTCATATCGTCCTTTTCTACAAGCTTCCCTTTCTTTCCCTCTACCACTTCCCTACCAACTCGTCCTTCTAAGCCAGCTAACATTCTTGAATCCATGGCAGATAGGACAACAATTTCTGGTTCCTTCTTGTTTGCCGCCACGGTCGCCGCCATGGCCTCGTTAAACTCCTTCTCCATCACGGCTGCCTTTGGGTCACCTCTTAGTTGTGCTTTCATAAGAGCAGCTCGCATTCTGTTCAACGCAGTCTGATCCAAGGTAGTCGTAGCCTTTGTATTTGTGGCAGTCTCAATAACTTTCCCTTGAGGCAACCCAGACGCATATCTTTCCCTCTCTCCCGACTGCCTAGTGCTCTCCTCAGCCTCCGCCATCCTCACCCTCTGTCGATAAAGCTCCCCAGTCGGCTTCTCCTTCACGTCCCTCCTATCCTTCCCGTACATTGCCCTCCTCTCCAATTCAATCTCTTCCTCCCGTGCTTCGTCAAACTCCCTCAGGTTGCCATACCTCTCCAACGCAACACTCTCAACAGTCTTCCCCTCCTCCTTTGCAAACTCGTAACACCTCTTCAACTTCGTCATCCGCCACTTTGAGCCTGCGTCACCGAAAGTGTACGTTATTTGTTCCTCCGTCTCATCAGCGTACTCATCCAGTGACTTCCCTTCCTTCAGTTGTGTATTTAATTCGTTCTTGTGAATTATGGGCCGATAGTCCGGCTTAGCTACCGGCTGCGGCGCAGACTTCCTCGCCCCCTTCTGCGTGTAGTCGATGAAGTCAGCATCAGGCTCTTGCATCCAGGAGTCACGTATAAGCGTAGGTTTAGAAGCGGTATCTGGGGGCTTCGAAGAGTTGGGCAGATCCTGCTCCAATGGGCCCGCAGATTCCCTCCCCCCCCTCCTCTCGGTGAGAGGAGAAGAATTGGCCTTTCGTGATTTACGGTGATGACGGTCTCGGTCTTCGTCTTCATGACGTGAACGTTTTCTTCTGTGATTGTGGTGATGACGGTCGGAGGAATCGCGCTCCCGCCTACGGTGGCGGTCCCGGTCCCGGTCTTTGGATTTCGATCTTGACCTGGATCTTTCACGGTGGGAGCGATAGTGGGATTTGTGGTGGTCGGAGCGGTGGTCGGAGCGGTGGTGCCGGTAGGAACGCTCACGGTTGTGTTGTTCGCGGTCTCGCGACTTTTCCCGTTTCCGGTCTCTTCGGCTTTCGCGGTCGTGAGTGCCGGAGGCTTCTTTCGGGTCCTCGATGTCCATCGTGGGAGAACGAGATTGGTTGTTGGGACCCTGAGATTTGATGTTGTGAGAGTTCGGAGCGGGCGTTGTTGGTTAGGTTGCTGTAAAGACTTGGCAACGTCAGAGGGCCTGAACTTTGGTAGCTTACAGATACCCCTGCAAACCGCCAGTTACCGCAAGGCACTAGCACAGCGAGTGACGAGAAGTGACGAGTACTTCATGGAGGTGCGCTCTCATACAAAAACCAGCAATGGAGCCGGAGACCCACCGTGGCCAGTAATTTTTAGTTTTAATACCCACATGATCCACCAAGGGTTTTGTACTAAACGAGTGCCCCATTTTCTTTTCAAGAAGTTTGACCGCCATGCTCCGCCAGCTCCGGGCAAGGACAGAGGAACATATTAGTGATTATCTCCAGAAGCTGTCTAACAGTGTAGAGATATAACTACCCAATATTTGGGAAATGCACCCTGAGACTAGGAAAGTCATCCGTTATGATGCCCTCGGGATGTAGGATTCGAGTCGATCATCTATACATACTAACTAATGAACCGAAATCGACACAAGGGCGCGCTTTGGCAGCCATGAGTTCCTACCCCCGCAGAGAATTGCTATAGTAGCAAGTAATATCTTTGACCTGCCCGTCCGCCCGGTTGGGTTTCCCCGATGTTCTGATAGGGGATTAGGTTCTAGATTTGCGGGTAATATAACCCCCCGTTTCTTTTGCCCTCTACTTCTGATTTTCCGCTGTATTTCTGAAGTTCTAGGATCAAGCATATAGCACTCTGGCCGAACCAATACTGGACTGTGCAGCTCTTGAGCACCGGCACTCAATTCCTTAAAACACTCTTAGTGAGTGTGGTTAGTGGCTTCGCCAGTTGACTGCTAGCACTGTATCGTGCGATATTTGTACGGGCATCACCCTCAGCCTCTCTCTGCTCCAGGAGGTCCCTAGGTTAGTCTGAATACCCCTCTTGTATTGGGTCCTCCGTTCGCCCGTAGCTCCAAAAGTCTTCCTCCAGAACTTTGTTCCTGAAAGAGAGTTGTACCGCCCTTGGAACAATTTTCCGAATTTACCTCGGAGCAATTACCATACCTCGAGAACTAGACGTCATCCAGATGGAGGTTAGGCGCAACCACCACTTTGGTTTTCACCAGGGTGAAATGTGACGTCAGGCACTCGCCATAGGAAACAAATCAGGCGATATCCAAGCTTTATATAAACAGCACGCCCACCGCATTCCCAACTGAGGAAAAGCCCAAGATTCCAATCACTTGTGAAGAGTATCCGGAATGACACACTACGGGAAAAGTGACGATGCTGGAGAACCCGTATCAACGAGTCAGTCGGCTTTGGAAGCCACTACTAAGGCGACACAAGTTGGTTTATTCCTCCTCTTGTCCTTCTATATCACGCCCCTGGACTTAGTAAACTTACCATCACTAGAACCTCGGCCCAGTGAACAACATCTGCGCCTGGCTCAATGCCTTCCACATATATACCGATGACCCCAAGCGCACAGTTGAAGCGCAGCACTACTGTGCCCACATCACCGAAGGTGGATTCTCCATTTCTCCCTCTCCGTCCATCTTGACTAACGAACCCCGGACATCCGTCAATGCATAATCTACGACTCCCCCGAAAAAAATGCCCGCCTAATCGGCATAGAATATATGATAACCCCGCGCATCTACGAATCACTGTCAGAAGAGGAGCGCAAGCTCTGGCACTCCCACGTCTTCGAAGTAAAAGGCGGAGTTTTAATCATGCCGAAGCCACCACTCATTCCAGAGGCAGTGTGGGAGAAGGCTGAGACCACGGAGATGCAAGAGTTAGTGAAGCTTTATGGGAAGACGTACCATCTTTGGCAGGTGGATCGCGGTGATAAGGTGCCGTTGGGGTCACCCATGCTTATGGGCAGCTTCTTGAAGGAGACGAAGGGGGTTGAGAGTGCGGCTAATGGCAGGGATCAGAGGTTTGGAATTGAGAGGGAGAGGAAGGTGGAGATTAGGAAGCATATTGAGGAGCCGGGGATCCACCCGGGTAGGTTTCCCCGAGGTTGGGGCACATTTTGGAGAAGGATGGCTGACCGGACATAGACTCAGATCAGTGGGATCATAGCAAGCATCCTTAAGTCATTTGTTGGTCTGGTGGGTGGTCCGGGATCCCCTGGAGAGAGGGCCCGTCCCCCCGAATTTTATTGCCTTTGGAGTTGTTTGATTGAGACGATTTGGGGAGCTCCTTCTATGTTCCATGTGCTCGATTGCCTCTAGAGAAGCAATGAATCTCTACCCTTCCTGTGGTGGTCCCTCTAGAAAGGCTTTAATCGAAGAGGGGGCATAGGCTGGAACCCGTGGGGTAAGTGACCTCCAGCAAAAGCATTGGTATCCAAAATCCGGCGCGCAAGTACAGTACAAGGGACTAGTACTACCTCGCTTTACTAAGAAAAAATCTATGTATACAAGGCAATAAATAAGCAGAGGGGGAACAGCTGGCTTCCCAAGATATAAAAAAACTATTTTTTTATATTATTATATTTTACTTTTTTTATATACTTTTTTTTATACTAACCCCCCGTCCCATTTGCTTCTGCTACCCGCCGATCGCCAACCTTTGAGGTCTAGAGTCGGATTCTACCTCCTCGTAGCAGGATTGTTAAACCCCATAGCCCTATTGATGAGGGCCAAGTTCTTCAATCTCCCAGTCCCCATAGGGCAGGATTGTTTAAACTCTCCTGCCCTACATGACGGATCGTTCAATAATAACTGATTGTCAGCATGGATTGAACTCCTGGGCTCCCGCTATTGCGACAGGAGTGTTAACCACTGCGCCAGCTAGGTGTTTCATGAAAGGTCAACTTGGGAACTAATATTTATCCTACTGGAAGCACAATTTTAGGATTTTAATGGGTGGGCAGTGTCTCTTCCCGAGTTGCAAGTAGATTTCAACGGAGGTGTTCCTTACTCCTTAGGTGTTTAATGAGAGATTATCTGTGGTTTAAAACAAAATCAGCTCTTTGTGCGCTTGTTACTCTGGTACGATCCGGCTAACAAAGCCCCACTCAAGACCTCGAGCCTCCCTACTTGCTCCCATGTGTGTTATATCACTATAGTCTTCTGCTCGTTCTACGTTCTGTGGAGGTTTTTTCTTTTTCTTTTCTTTTCTTTTCTTTTCTTTCTTACTTGCATTCCGCCTGGCTTGCTAGTGATGCCTCATTGCTGTCGGGCAGGGGGGGTTCGCTCCCAGCAAGCGGGTAAGCATTGAGGTATAGGTTGGGTCGTATTTTGGGATAGAACATTTAGATACGACGTACAGTATCATACATATTAGACTAAAGGACCACATGCTCATAGTGGCCTCTCAAATAGCAACCAACAAGCTTTTAAATCTGATATCATCATTAAATCTCATTCACTCGTTCCCACAAAGCCTTGCTATTCGACAAGCCAACCGGGGACTCTTCCCCTCGCTGATATATAGCCCTCAAGCTACGTTGCCCAAACACAAGCCCGTAGGAGTCACAACCCTACTCAATCGCCAATCCGAGACGATGTTCTAGAGGTCACTACAGGGTTATGTTTTACGATATATGGGTTGCGCTAACAATGACTAGTTTGAAATATTCGTAATACAACTCATGTGTTTTGCAAGCAATTTTTAGTAGAACTTCTATGCGGTATTTGCAGTCAATTATGAAAGGTCCCATCTAGTACCCTCTCCCGCCCCTCCCCATCTCTACTAGTCCCCTGATAACCCTCTAACCCCCCCTGCTCACTAGTGCCGCCACCTGCCGCCACCGCTACTGCTGGTGGTACATTGATAATCAACTCTTTGATCGTCAGCACACTATACCGGTGCTTGCTCTTCACCGTCTTGGTCTTTCGATTCCTCCTCTTCGTCTTCACCTTCTTCCTCAACGGTTCCGCCGTCTCTTCCAGAAAGGTAGCCCGGCATTCAAAAAGCCGCTCATCGATATACGGACTCCCCTTCATTGTATAATCCCTTGACCCCAACGTAGTCGCATGCGTTAACCGTAGAGTGTCACCGACCCTGACGCCCTTGAGAAGGAATGGTAGTACGACCTTATCTCCGGGCGTGACGAGGAAAGAGAACCCCTGAATCTTGACCATGATGTATTTCGATGGCTGGGCTTTGAGCGCTGTTAGGAGAGCGAGAGACTCGTGTATAGTAGGTACCGGATCGGGTTGTATAGCGGGCGGGGTTTCTAGAAAAGGCGAAGTTGGAGTAGTTGTTTCGGCGGGGGTTGAAGAGATGCGCAAGTGGGGGGTGGTAGCGATTGTTCGGGAGAGAATCGGGAGGGTGAATGGAGGGATGGCACTGGATGCGGTTTTAAGGAGTGAGCAGGTGCCGATGACCTGAGATCGTAAGACCGAGCGCTGAATTGTTCGCGGCAGCAGCATTGTGTATCGTACCTCTGTATTGTGCCTCTCGGACTCTCCCTTGTCGATCTTGAGATTGTTGCCGGGTTGAAGAATGTGTCGGAGTAGAAGGTTACCCGCCAATTCTGTACCCCACCAACAGAAGGCGAGTTACCCGACCGAATGATGTATAAATAAAAATTCGGCGAGCCACCTAAATACCGGAAACCTCAAACACTCAGCATTCGCAATAATGGGCAAACGAAAACTCGCCAAGGACACTGAGACCGACGATGTGGAAATGGGCAGTAGGGAAGAGGAGAATACCAACTCCGATTCAAGCTCCGACTCGGAGGCAAGTTCAATTCCACTCGAAAAGTGAAGTCCGCAGCCCATTCTGACAGAAGATTAGATGGACATTGTAAATGTTGATTTCGAGATGTTTGATCCACAGCCTGACCATGACTTCCATGGCCTAAAGGCACTCCTTCGACAGCTTTTTGACGTCGATAATACCCTCTTCGACTTGTCCGCATTGACAAACCTTATTCTTTCGCAGCCACTACTAGGAACCACCGTCAAGGTGGATGGAAACGAAAGTGACCCCTACGCATTCCTTACTGTTCTAAATCTACAGGAACACAAGGTATTTAGGTCTTTCCTTTAGTTACAGCGCTCAGCCCCCTGACAACTACTCCCAGGATAAGCCAGTAGTTCAGGAGCTCGTCAAATACATCCTTGCAAGATCACAATCGTCTCCAAGTCTCAACGAGAAGCTCAAAGAGCTCCTCTCTAATTCCGCTCCTTCACATACGGGGTTAATACTTACTGAGCGGTTAATCAATGTCCCTACCGAGATCGTACCACCAATGTACAAGATGCTCTTGGAAGAAATCAATTGGGCGATCGAAGAGGTTAGACTTCTCTATTCCCACTCTCACTAAACTCAACCCCGCCATACTAAAGTTGCGCCCTAGAACGAACCATATAACTTTAATAACTTCCTAATCCTATCAAAAACCTATACCGAAACTCCCTCCAAAATAGACGCTCTAGAATCTCATCAACAGAAAAAAAGCAAGAAAGGGTCCTCAAAATCCAAAAACCTGGTTTTTTATTTCCACCCCGAAGATGAGACTATCCAACGTAGCGGTGAACATGCTAGTTACAAATATGTAAAGGAAGGGGATGCTGGAGCGGCAGATTCCAAGAGAGCGTTTTCGGATTTCGGAATTATGCCACAGGTGGGTTATGGGCCGAAAATAAGATAAAGAGAATGAAAGCGCTGATCTATTCTAGGGACATATGATATTAGTCGGCAAAGACGAGTTGCCGAAGATTGTGGAAGATTTGGAGAAGCTTTTTAGTCCTGATACCTGAACGCGGGGTGATATGTGTGATGTCGCAGGAGCCATAGTTATTCATTTTCCTTCATGGCATTCATAGCTCATCCCAGACTCATGCTAATGCTATCAAAACTTCCCGCGTACCAATTTTTTCTTCTTTCCAATATTGTAGACAGGTGGCAAATAAATTAACTAGAAACAGGCTTTAGCCTTCCTATGAATTGTAAAGAACCCAATCACCCACAGAACGCGCTCTGAAGCCGAAAGGCTACTAGTACAGTGCCATCTAGCTAGAACCATCGGGTGCAGTACAATTATGGTGCCGGACACCCAAAACGTACACCTGTGGGAGATTCAAAATGTAATGCTTTATATAATCAGGGTCAGGGGTGTTTACCAAGAAATATCAATTTTAAGGTTCTAAGTTCAAGTTATGATGATGGTTAAGTTATTATTTATTTTTCTCAGATGTTTGTTCCTATTCTGCTAGTATAATACTCAAGGCACATAGTTTCAAAGGCATTTGCCAGTGTATTAAGACACTTGATTTAGAAGTACTGGGTTCATACCGACAGAATTATGGAACCATATTGGTCCAGTTCTTCCAAAAACACCCCTAATCCTGATTATATAAGCATTACATTTTGAATCTCTCACAGGTGTACGTTTTGGGCGACCGGCACCATACTAAGGGAGATGTCCTCATAGCAGGGATTACTTTGCCAGCCAACTCTCCCTGCCCTGTAAGAAGACATCTCCCCGGACACCTGAACGGGCTGGGCGACTGAGATCAGTCCCTATATCATACTCCGTTTCGTGGTGTCGCACCTAAACCCTTATCAACGGCAGCATTAATCTGAAGCACACTTCCCCCTTTCGTAAATTTTACTTTCCTTTTCACCGACATCAAATATCACTCGTCACCCACCCCACCCCCTGCCGGGATGGGATGGGATGGGATTGGGGATGGAAGGTCGAATCTCACATTCATAACAGCAAAAATCCATCCATCCAGGGACTACTCCAGCAGTGACTTTTCCTCCCTTTTTTTTCTTCAGCGAGACTATGGGTATGGTTGATTCCTGGTTTTATCTATTTATTAGAGTATTCACCCACTGGTCGGTGGGAAGATAAGGGAAAGGCTCGCATTCTCGAGCTGGCATAAACATAAGTGAAATAGTGCCCTACGATATAATATGATATAATAGATGTAAGATCTAAGAGGGAAGTAGGTATGATAGTATAATTTAACACTATAAAAAGCTCCATCCCTACACGGAGGATCTCCCTCTCTCTATACGTCCCTCCCTCCATCCATCCATCGCTGTACGATAATAATGTCCGTATACCACATTCATGAATTAACACAAACTCCCAGACCAAACTCCAAAACATTCCCCCCCCCCCATCTTCTGCCCTTCCGCCCCTCCACCCGCTACTCCCCCTCCCAGCTGCCGACACCAACCACCTCCCCTCTAACCCTGCCAACCCCGACTTCAACCCACGCAGCGCACTCCACCAGCAAAGCCCCAACCCGCCCCTCCTCCCCGCCTTTAACAAAAATCACCATGACTGGGTCATCCGTAGAGCCTCTCTCCGCGGCGTGCCCCCCGCGGCGCACTCGATCCGGCTGAAGGGTATGTCGTGCTTATTTGAAAAGGACAATGTGGTCGTAGAGGGCTCCCGCGAAGAGTGAGGGGGTGGGGATGGGGTAGGGGGGTTGTTTTGATCATGATTTGTTTCTAGGCAGGAGGGCTGTATGGGAGACAGAGTTGTTCTTGTTGAAGCACTTGTATCATGCGCTGCATAATATGCCGCAGAACTGTATGGCAGGCGCGTTTGCTTGTATCATACTGCACCACGCGAGGGTGAGATGTGATAATGGTTAAATAGCAGATTTACTACCTAAAGATGCGAAGAATGCAAGATATAGCCTTCCAGGAAAAAAGGAATGTGAAGAATGACAAAAATGTCTACCCGGTAAATACGCCTACCAACCAGCACAACACCATTATTCAAACATAATACAATCACCAACAAAGCAGGTGCTAGCGAGAATAAAGTAAAGCAATCTACTCATCGTCGCTAGAAACAACCCTCTTCCCCCTCTTCGCGCGGTTAAGGGTAGTCTTGGGCGCGGGTATGGGCGCGGGTTTCCCCCTCAGGTTCTTTGGCAACCTATTGACCGTTTTCTTTGGTGGGAGCATGATCGTCTTCTTGGGAGCCCACTTCTCTAGCATCTGCCCAACGTCCGGGAAATCTTCGCCTCCCTCGTCGTCATCGCCACCCCCTGAAGTGCTCGTAACAAACCTTCTTCGCCTTTTGGAAACTCCGACGTCGCTGTCCGTATCGCTGGGGGCGGTGCTTGCGTCCGAGGCCATGCGCACGTCGTCATCGTCTTCCTGGGAACTAACCAGGTCGATCATTGGCGGTGCGTCGGCCATGTCCACGTCGGGGGGAGAGGCACTCTTTCGTTTTCGCTTGGATACGGATGTTTGTCTCTGTTTTGGGGCGTTGCTGGGACGTTCTGAAAGACCAGGCCTCATCCTTGGTACCACCGGCTTGAAGGCCTTTGTCAGGAGCTTCTTCGCTGGTTCTGGAGGCGGGGCTACGAGGGTCATGTCGAGGTTGGATTCGTATCTCTTTATCGCTTCCTCGTCCATATCGCGCATTTTTTGTAAGGCTCTTGTCATGGATTCAGTGGCACGGCCATGCCGGACATGGTGAGTTTTTGTGAGAGTTCTCTGGCGCTCCGGGAATGCATCCATTCGAGGTGGGCTGATAACCAGAACGCCATCGTCGACACCGCCCCAGTCCGTCTGGTATGTTCTTTGGAGCTTCTTCTCTTCGCTTTTGGTCAATAGACCAGTTTCCGGGTCAAAGATGTCTGGCGCCAGAGACTCCTTCTCGACAGGGATGTCGTCTTCCTCATCCTCTCTATCAGACTCCCTTCCTATCCTAGAAGCCTTCACAAAGCCGGTTTTGACCCCATCGGGCATGAGAAACTTTTTTATAATCTTGGTCTGCTTCCCCTGAGCTTTTGACCTCCGGTTTGAGGGCTCGGGTTGAGTATTCTCAATAGGTATCTCAATAACCTTTCTATCAACCACGCATTCAATATCCCTCGGGACAATCCGTGGTGATAAGTCATGATGGTAGCTGAATCGTTTTCCGGACTCAATCTCGCCTTGAATGAATTCGTGATCCCTCGTTGCCCTTTTGAAATTTTCTTCTTCTTTGCCCTGGGTGAGGAGAATATGGACGTGGCCGTCCCGTTTACGACCTGTTCTTCCCATTCGTTGAAGCTTTGCTTATGTTTAGCAATCCGCGGAAAATACGAGAATAGAGCGATTTACCAGTCGAATTGAGGACCCTTGCTGATCATAGCAAACGATCATATCGACTTCCCCAATATCTAAGCCTTCCTCTCCAATGCAAGTGGCTACCATAACATTATAAGTTCCCTCTTGAAAGTTTTTAATCATCTAATCCCAAAGTCAGCTCCATCAACCTCTGCGAGGCCAAAGCACTAGCTACCTCTATCTGATCCTTCTGCTTCATCCCTTCCACCCCCTTCCCACCTGCCTGCCCAACAAAGATATGCGGCCTGACAATCGGTTCGTGTTTGCTCAGAACTCGTACGATCTCTTCGGCGCTGCTTCGATAACTCGTAAAGACCATGATTCGAGTCTCCCTTTTGGTCTCCGCATCCTCGGCATCGAAAAAGTGCTTCAACACAACAGACGCCATATAATCAAGCTTAGGATGTCCAGAGTATTCTTTGTTCGAAAGAAGCTCCTGGCACTTTCTCACGACCTTGCGGAAGCTCTCATCATTTATTATACCCCTTTTAGTCTTACTGCCCCCTCTAGGGTCAGAGAGAATTTCTGCCTGTACTTCAGACACTTTATTGAAAAACACGCGAACTCCGTGCTCCGTCAAGAGTTGCAAAGGGAATGCAAGAGATGCTAATGTATAAAAGGTACTTAACATCATTCCTTTGAAGGCTGGATTAGCAACTCTTCCTGCATTAGATTCCGCCCACTCCTGACCAGCCCGTTGAACGCCGTACATTGATATTGCTTTGGTATCCGTTACCCAGTATGCCTTAGCATCATTCAGCTTTTTGAGTAGAGGATCCAGGCACTTGCAGTACAAGTCACGCAGCTCAACCATCTCATCCGTGAGCTCAAAGACCTGGAGGTGCTGGAACTTCTTGTGAACATACGGCCGAATATCAAGGGATTCCAAGTTCCTGATTTCCGTCCCCGCAATTCCGCAAGAGTCGATGACCGCCTGGACCTTATCGATCGTCGGACCAGGTGTGGCTGTTAAAGCCAAGACACGGAAGCTGTTGTTCACTCTCCGTAAAAGTTTTATTACCTGAACATATGCGTGGTTACCAGTAGCTTTATGGGCTTCGTCAATGACCAAGCAGACTATTCTTTTTGCATCACAAATCCCCCTGGCTATGTCGTTCTGTATCGTTTGTGGAGTAAGGAAGAAGACCCTTCTCTCTTCCCAATAGTCCCGACGCCGCTGTACACTAACGTTACCAGTCATCTCTGCGGTTGCGCTCCTAGGTATTCCAACGATGTTGAAACAAGCATCAATCTGTTGCGCCACCAGCGGCCTCGTAGGTGCCAAAAAGGCAATCTGACCCTCAGGCGCCCAGCGGAAGAAATTAAGCATGACAGTTGCCGCAATCAACGTTTTACCAAGACCTAGAGTGATCCAACCAATCAGTCCTCCCCAAGGCAGGAAAAACCCTTGAGGCAGCAGGATGAGGAGACAAACCTGTCGGGAGCGCCACCAGCACGTTGGAAAAAAGCGCCCTAGAGACAATAGAATACTGGTAGTCTCGATGAGGAACGTTTGCTGGGTAAATCCATGTCTTTGCCGCTTCCCTGTCAATCTTGTGATGTGTTGGCGGTTCCTGTGTGTTCACCAGAGGCCAACTACGTTGAACCGGAGTAGACGAGGGTTGACTACCATCCTCCTCGGCAACACCTCCGAATAGCGTGCTCTGTCGAAAGCTCCCGCTGGAGGAACGGACAAGCGAGCTACGTGCTGCCGGTGCTGCTCTAATGACTCTCGGCGGGTCCCGGAACTCATCGTCAGAGTTATCGAAATCGTCGTCGAGGAACAACGGAGTATCGCTAGTGCCACCCGCAGCTGGGGTGCCCTGCCTCTGCCGTACGAAAGCTACAGGTAGAGAAGCTGGCGGAGGAGGACGAGAAACAGGAACAGACGAGTTAGAAGAAGTAATCTCTTGCTCTTGCTCCACTTGGTTTGCAGCTGCAATCAGTGCCTCTTCATCGACATCTCCCCAGTCGTCGCTTCCAAACTCATCGTCCGACATTGCGGCTAAAGTTTCAAGGTGGAAGCAAAAGTTGGGGAGACGCGTTTTGCCCCCCAGACACCGAATCGTGCGCGTTAGTAAGCCGGGTGTAAGCCTTGGCAGCAACGGCCTCAGGCTCACAATTTTTCGGTTTGAGCAGGTCTGCGACAGCGTCTGAGCAAAACCGGGGGGGTTATCTCCCACACGTAAGCGATCACGTTCAACGCAGAGCACTTGTATACCGGTAGCACAGCACCGGCACAGCACGATACCGATATCGCGGCGGAGGACGGGAAGCCTAAGCATCGAGGGATAGTATCCTATCGATCCAATTCCCGTTATTTGGGGCTTACCTCACCGCGCCTGTTTGCCCATACGGTGTGATATCATGCTCAGGAGTTCTCCCTAAAAAAATTAAAGCAAATATCATACCGTGCCGGCAGGGTAATGCACTAAAGATTGTTAGTCAGCCAGAGCCGATTCCTCACCTCTTCTACCACGCAGGGTACCGTACCGTAGTCGAGTTGGTAAACACTCGAGTGCATTGGACCACAAGCATAACAACTCATGATTCTATTGGAAGTATGGCACAATACAATAGTATCGTGCCATCACGAACGAGAACAACCACGAGACACCGAGAACCGGGCCCTGGGCCATGCCGGTCTGCTGTGCTCGAGTATTCTATCCGAGCTGCCGACACACTAAAATGCGACAATACCCGAGCACTACCCACACTCTCTGGTAGCCTAAGGCCATACTATCGGTCTGCCAAAAGGACGGAGCTTGCGGGGAAAAAATTGACCCAAAACAACGGCGAGGACGTGGAGCCGGGCCTTGCATCGGACAGTCCAAAGCCTGGAGAAATCGATGACGAAAGTCTGTGTGGTTGGCCCATGAACTGAGAACGCCATCGATTGTGAGGGAAACGTGCCAACTCCGCCACGGAGCCTGCACTTGACTGTACGAGTACAATTTATTCCGTGTGATAACTTAAACTTACGTCCACCTCATTGCGTCTCCTGCACACTGCAGTCTAGACCTACCGTGTATCTGAAGAAAAAAACGAGCCGTAGGGGACTGGAGAGGATAGGGTAAAAACTTGAATACCCGGCAGAAGATAGGTGCCTGAGACGTTGCAGCTGCCCCTCCTAGCAAGGCGCTTGGGTGTATTCCGTTTTTCTTGTCTCGACTGAGGTCTGAGTTTGCAGCGTTTTCCTCTCGCCTAACCGGGGGAAGGGAACTCCAACGTCATGGTACATCCATCTTCTATTCGAGCCCCGACAGTAATGGAAGGGTGAATCGTGGACGGTTTGCTGGCGCGATCATCTATAATTCGTATGCATTGAGCGTATAAAGTATGCAGCTGAGGAAGTGTTGTTTGCTATTTTTCTTGTTGCTGTGCCCTCTCCAAAAAACTTACTATATTTATCTTTGATATGCAGCAAAAGTCTCGCCTAGCACCTTGGCCGAGTATGATTATTTTCGGACCAACCACCATTTAGATCCCTGAGCCCTCTTTCCTTCTGTGTCCAATTTCCTCAACCACCTCCTCTTATGATACTAGTACGATGGGCCAGATCCGCCCAGAAACTTGGTGGAGGAGCGGAAAAGGGAAAAAAAAAAGAATATAGTTTATGGCAGTTCAACAATCAAGGAGCTTCCGCCTGGGCTGGAGTTACTGGTACAGTGCAACGATTGGAGGACCGCCAAGGCTATTTACAATAAGAATAGGAAGTTCAGAGCATAGTTATGACCAGGGACTCCCCTGTGGTCCATAGTCGCACACCAGTCCGTAATTGGGGAATTATCGAGAGATATTTATTACCCAGTGTATATTCGAGTTCTCGAGTACCGCTACTGTACCGGTACTCGTGCTATCATAACTCAACGGTTGACCCCTTAAGTGATTCAATATATTTATCCAAAAGCGTCAACACCACAAGTGACCACCGGGATACGTAAATTTCATAACATACGAATCGGATCGCAGGAGATGTTGTTATTGCTACGGAAACCAAGAGGAAAAAAGGAAAAAAAACGCCCCCGTTTGACCTCCCACACACACCACCCTTCCCTTCAAGCCCTAGCACCTTGGTATCATACCGTGCTCCTGGATTGGCCTGCCTACCCTGCCCACATCCCCCCCCCCCAAATTCTCTCCTACATTTCTCTACTTAAGTCCCCTGCCATCCGTTCATTTGACTCCCTCACCTTCTTCTCTCTCCTCCACGCTCCAGTCACTTCTCACACTCGCTTCTTGATTATTCAAGTCCTGCTAATTTTCACCTTAATCTTCTAATCACCACACTCCTTGCTTCAGTCTACCAGACAAATTTTAACCGCAAACTCCTCGATCAAAATGAAGTTCTCTACTGTTATCATCTCTCTTGGCTTCGCCGCTCTCACCACCGCCCAAGCTGCCAATTCCACTCGCTCTGTCTCTGTTGCAACTCCTACTCAGACCAGCAGCTACACCACCGCCATTGCCGCATGCCTCGGCAAGTGCAAGGAGTCTGATGTTACTTGCCGTGCTCAATGCTTGGGTATGTTTGGGTGGTCCGTCCTGGTTTCTTATGAACTCTTACTGACAGCCTTTTTTCTTCTTCTAGGGAGTGCTGCTCCTAACGAAGGTGCTGCCAATGCCACTAACGAGTGTGTTTCAAAGTGTCCCAAGGGAGTACGTCTTTGTATCATTATTTCATAAGGCCATGCATACTTACAATTCAACAGGATGGCAGTCAAGCGACCACCGACCTATATACCCAGTGTCTAAATGGCTGCATCAACAAGATTTGGCTTTCTACTTCCGCTGCCCCTAGCCCAACTGGTACCAGCGGATCTGGGTCTGGGTCTGGGTCTGGGTCCGGCTCTGGGTCTGGGTGAGTCTAAACTCCGGTTCCCTTTGCTCCTTTTTTCCCTTGAAGGGTAATCGTCCAAGATCAGTCACTAACATGGCAGACTTGCTTCCGGTGTGGCGTCTGCTACAAGTGGGGCTGATTCTGGATCTACTAGAGGAAGTTCTGCACGCCCTACATCTGGTGGTAGCCCCAGCGGCAGCTCTACCGGCTCTAGCTCTACCAACGCACCCAACGCCGGTTCTTCGCTCGAGGCTGGCGGCTCTTTCCTATTTTTCTTGGCAATGGCCGCTGGTGTCCTCGCGTTGTAGACAAACCGCCCCAATGTTGTTGGATCCTTCCTGTTGTCCACGTCTTGATCATCCGTTGGGTGATAGGGAAGTCTCATGTACGGTTGGATTCGGATCGCTTAGAATGGATTGGGTAACGGATTAATGCGCCTCAGGTTGTACGTTACCCGTATGCGCATTGAGACAATTGAAAAAATACTACTGTTTGTTTATTAATAGCCTGGGTCGGTTTAATGTGGTGTATCTGGTTTCCTTTCCCCGGTTCCCTATATAGTTTTTTTTTCTTTTGTCGATATTTGGGGTATTTCGCCTTGCGCGCTACCCCGGGGTTTTCCCATCTTCTTTTCTTCTCTGAATAAAACAAATATCATAATGGACACCAACTATTCTTTCTCCTGATTACTCGAGAACAACTAAAGAGTCCATCCCCATCCAATGACAATATCACAAGATACCGTACCCTCGGCAACCTGCACCATCCAAAGCCAAAGCCTAAAGAATGGCCTCGCAGTAACCCAAAACACAACAGAACAGACGCGTGCTTGTGCCACCCGACACTGTACCACAAACGAGAATACCCGTGCCCACTCCCCTAATAATTTCCACCACCACCACATCACAAACAGTCAGTAACACGAAGCGACAACTCCACCCCGCCCCTTCCATTCCATTTCCCTTCCTTCTTTCGCCTCGGAGATTCGCTCTGTGCAACAAACTTTAGCGACCATACCGTTAGCGGCTACTGGGGCCGAGATTGCGTTATATAATATTATGCATGGATTCAACCAGTTAGCCACAGGAGGAGGAATATTGGAATCTGGATCTACGATTTATTTATTTTTTAATTACCGGGTTTTTTCACCGTCGAGCTGGATATTAACGATACGCTGCGGTCGAGGAAAAAGTTGCGCGAGCAATTGGAGTTTTGCGGGGCGCGGTTCTTTTTTTTGTTTTGTTCACGGGGCACGTGACCGCGGTTTGGTGCTTCTGGTTAAATAAATTTTGGGAAGGCCCGCTCCAGCGGGAATTGCCGGTATCGTGAGGTGAGTTGTCAATAAGTTACCCTTTCTCGTTCCTGAGCGGGAAATTTTCCTATTGTTTATTTTTTTTTTCTCTTTCCCTTTTTTCCCCTTTTTTTTCCCCTTTTTTTCTTTTTCTTTTTTTCTTTTTTTTATTACAGTTATTTAATTTGTTGGCTTGGAAAACTTTAAATTTTTGTTTCGGAGTTTTGGTTGGTTGGCCAGGCTGCTTCTTCTGGTTCCCCTTCTGAAGACTTGGTATTAAGATGCTGTACCGCGCCGCAGAGTGCTAGCGTCGGTCTTGATTTTTAGCGAAAGTGGGCGACTTGATGGATGGAAAAATACGGTACAGTCGATGTTGGGGGGGGGACACTTGTGTCGAATAAGTTCCCCGTACATACTCGAGTACAGCAGTAACAGCACCCCTCTGGCAACCCAGCACAGCAGCAGTTTGTTTTGGTTCTCAACAAGTACCGGTACCACTCACCATAGCATCCTACCCAGGGCGCGTCTGATTGGGACACAAAACCTTCCATAATGATCCTGGCCATGCTGATGTGTGGAAACTCTACAGCAGGTGAAGACCCGATTTTGACGTAGAGTGGTGTGTCTGGTTCAACAAAACAAAACAAAACAGAGTGCCGGTATGATAACACTCGGGCTATGCTAACGTGCCCAAAATATGGGCAAAACCCTATTTTTACTTTTATTTTTTATCCCTCCCTCCCCCAAACAAAGATTTATTGGTGGAAAGTAAGGGAAAAAAAACTCTAACTCAACCATACATGAACGGTCTTGTTTTAGATTTTCAGTCTTATGAACCATAGGCCCGACCCGACGACCCGTATATACGGACACCACAAGGAGCAACGCACCAGAGCCAGGAAAGTGTAATAATACCAGACGTAGAAGTGAATCGCCCTGCTCGCGCGAAAGAATTCGACAAACGTAAGAGCCTCTAGATTCAGCTCCAGAACGGGGGGCAAATCTAGAAAAGATGTGCCACCAGTTAAGAAATATCTCCTCCTGCCTCTTCCGAAAATCCCCTCTGCTTATACTAGTAGTGTCAGGTGTTGTGTGGTGCATCAATTTGAGATTTTCCAGATTTCTACTGTTTCCGGTGTACTTTAGCTGATTCACTTTCCCCATCTGATCCACTTCCCGGTCCAATACGGTACGCTAGTGACAAGTGAGGAGGAGTTGTTGAAGGTACAGGTACTTGTACCAATGATGTGTGATGTAAGCTAGCTTGTTGTCATATTAGTGCGCAAGGCCACAATACCTACATTGCTCGCCTGGCCAGGATCTGGGCGGGTGGGTGGGTTCAATGTCAGGCTTGGTTCTTTAGTTGGAGAGCGGTGAGTAAGTTGCGGAAGTGCTTACTTGCTACTGATGAATGGTGGATTGGTGCAAGTTGTTTAGGTGTCTGAATGGGCGTTTTCTGACTGGAGGGAGGGGGGGAGGGGCTGGATAGCTGTGCGAAGCGGATTGCAAGAGTCAGAGAGAATGTCTCTGGAGCAGCAACTAGTAAATATTTCCTGCCACCGAAGGTCGTAAGTATATCAACTCCAATGCAGAGGGGTACCACATCATGCCACGATTCCGGAGAATTTACACTTACAAAGCAAGCAGCGGCTATAAAATCCAATCGATGAAAAATAAATAATAACAATAGCAATAATGCACTTAGCATTACTATGTTAATAATCAATAAACAATATTAGACAGCATTCAACACAGTCAGTACCCGTACCGGACAGTGTGGCGAAGCCATTGATGGAAACTACCACTCCGCCGCACTGGAAAAAGAATCGTATCCTTATTCAAGAGTGCAATACCCGGTGCTAGTCAATACTTATGACACCCATACATCTATCATACCAGCCAAGATGGCCAGCGAGGATATAGCTCAACCTCATAATTGCAGGGAGACATTAACTAAAATGCCCTTGCGATCATATCATCATAATAATACCATTATCTTCTTCTTCTTCAGAAGGGCCGGCCGGCACTGTATGGTGTTCCCTCGTTGGGTATTTTAGAGCAAGTTGGGCGTAAGGGCAGGTTCCGCTTCCCTTGCTGGGAAAACCATGTGATAGATGTTGGGCATTGTATATACGGTACTGGTAGGATCTTGCGAAAGGGTTTCCAGTACTGTTTGGTGAGGTTGCTCTCTCTCTCTCTCTTTTCTTTCCTTCTCGAGCGTAATCTCGCACCACCCGCCTTCCTTCTTTTATTATAGCTATGAACTTTTAGCTCAGTTGAATTGGTCTAAGCCCCTACCATGGCGTCGCGGGGCTTTCTCTAGGGAGAGAGGGTCAAAAGACTGACAAACTGATAACCTTTGAGAAAACGATATCAAGTCTGCAAGGGTGGAGGAGGATAGGATACCGATAGACCATGGCTTGCTTGGGCGGAGCTTGTTTTGGCTTATGGTGAGGTAGGGGTGTGGATATCACAGATAGAGTTTGGGAATTGTGGCGATGAGAATGTGGGCTCTTGGTTGGCCCGTGGGAATGTCATGATACCGTATATTGCGACTAAAAATACTTTGCTTCTTCCTTGCTATCCTTCCCCCCCTTCTATCATCGCCATCATTCGCTCCTGGGCTTAGTCATATCCCTAACTAACTAATTGACCCTGTAAATAGACAATTCTATTCAGCAGGCGTGATCGGCCCCGCCGGGTCCATTCCTAGTTTGACCATTTCTACAGCTAGTTGGAAGAGGTAGTCCAAGCTGTTTGAGGTTGTCAGTAGCGCATCAGTAAGGTGGTTCTTATAAAAAGCCACTATCCTCACCTTTCTGCTTGAGTCTTTGCTTTCCAGACGGTATCGCCCCAGACATATCTATGACAGAAAGCACAGTCAGTATGGGGAGCTTCTCAAGTACGGTAAACCTCGGAGAGACAAGATAGGGTAACCCACACTCCATGCCTTCTGACCAAGACGGCACAAGTATCCGGGTATTCATCGATTGCTTTTTCGAGACTCTCTGTCAAGTCCTCCTCACTATCTTCATCATCAGGCACCTCTCATCCTCCATCTTCCTCCCACCCATGGCCAAACTTACTGCGCAGTATTCTCAATAATTGGAATAACCAACTTATCAAAAAACCCATAATACCCGCCCGTAGACGGCCTCGGTATAGCCTTGATCTGTTCGATATTCGCAATCGACCACACACTCCCCTTTGTCAACAGCGTGCATAGCACGGCGGCCTGCGAGTGTGTATGTATGCACGCCCCCGCACCGCGCTTCGTGAACGACGCCATGAATAGCGGTGTGCAGGCTGAGGGCTTGAGAGAGAGGGGACGGCGGAGGTAGGTTTTTGTGGGAAAGTCCATTACGAATATGTCTGGGGGGGTTATGCGCTCTTTTTGAACGCCTGAGGGGGCGAGATAGACGTGGGATTCGTGGCGGATAGAGATGCCACCGCCAGTGCCGGTTACCTGATATCTTTAGTCTGGGTATAGGAAAGGGTAGGAGAGGTATACCCAGCCTAGGTTATAGAAGTTTTTGCATAGACTGCATATTAGGTTTGCCGGGTGGTTGGGGTCTGGTGGCGTCGGAGGTTATGTGTGAGAGGTGCTCTTCCATCATTTCCACTCAAGAGGAGAGGGGGAGACAGACCCTCTGAAAGGACCAATTTCTCGTTATTATCCTGCTGAGCCATTACTCACGATATATCTCTAAGCAAGAGGTTCTGTTGTAGTAATTGTCATTGCTAACAACTCGGGGGGAGAAGGGCGAAAGATGGAGAATCTCGGCTTTAAATTCCACTCCCCTCGGTTACCCCGCAATGCCCTCTAATTCCTTAACCCTAAGCTAAAAGCAAGGAATACACAGGTGTTGGGGGAGATGTTTCCGTGCAAGCCAGGGATTATTTTGCTGGCTAAGTATCCCTGCCTTGAGCTCAAGAACGAAAACATCTCCTAGACACTCGAGCACTGTACTGTACTTGTACTGTACCTGCGTTGCCATGCGGCGCGATAAGTCAATGCTGGATTCGGAATCTTGAGTGAGGTCTTATGATTGATATTTTGGGATTGGTGCATCTGGATGCATCTGCATCTGACTGCATTGGAGAGATGAGGGGATGGAGAGATGGGGGCAGGGATTCAGCTCATCTGGTAAAAAGGCAAGGCAAGCGGAAGTCTGTCACCGTGTTTCTTCGCCTTTCCAAAGTGCACCAAGTGTTATAATAAGTGGAGGCTGTCTTTCTACCATGCAAAAAGGAATATTCTAGTAGGGTAGAAGGGGTACAAGTACTGGTGGTGGTGCGCGAACTCCCAGCTAAGAGTGTTGTGCCGGTGCCATATGTGGCCCTGGTTACTGTCCCAGGCAAGAAGCACTATCTGGAAACAAGGATTCAAGGAACATATGGCGGGAGATCTGTGCCTATCTGGGGCCCATGCAAACTACAAAACATTCTGCCCCCGTTTTTGGGTACACTTTTTCTTAGCACTAATATCTAAGAGAGAAGAGCCGCGTTAAATCTCACAGGCTTGGAGATGATGCAGGTATCATTGTTAGTGCGGCTAATTCGCTGAGTGCTGTGATTCGAACGGAGTTGAAGTGTGGTTGAGGTTGTTTATCGGCAGTCATAAAATAGCACTCGTTATGGTATGTTATTTGTGAGGGCACTTGCCGGGCAATTACACCTCCGGGATGGTCGGAAGATGATTCTCCGAACGAAGGAGACGAATTCAAAAGCTGGGTGGCAAGTTGCAATGCATGGTATAGGTGTCGCGAATTTCGAGGGTAGATCGAATGGCCTGGGTTGAAGGCCATAAAATTGTGGATTAGGGCAGGGGGGCCGGATCTCGGAGGGAAGCACTACTGTAGGTCATCAAGGGGAGGCTCTGAATGGCTGCGCACGGAGGATTTTACTATGGTGCGAAGGGAGAGATGGAGAGGAACAGCTCCGTGCCAAAGGGTACAATCAGGACAGATGTAAAGAAGTGGAAGTGCTGTGAATCCTCTGCCGACACCGGGTCAGGCACTGTGTTATTTTCACATTTTTTGGCTGACATTTTTCTCTCTCCCGCTCTCCCACTCACGGCAAAGAACATGTTGGAACCTTTGTGGAAGTATTAAAGGTTGAAAGGTTAGCTCCGTTGCGGCCAGTCGCTTCTTCAAGCAAACGTGTCCTCTGCCCTCATTGGATAAGCCTCAACCTGGACCGACAAAACTAAGCCTAACGGGGAAAACCCCGGACCGCGACTTTCAAAGGTGGCCTCTTCTACAAGAACACTCACCGCTCTCCTCTGCCAACTTCTTTGCTGATTTCCTTCTTCCTCACCGTGCTAAATCTATCTGATCAACTCGATCAATTAATATTTTCTCTCCCTTTCCCTCTTTGTTCACTCGCTCTGCTTCAGAGTTCTTGAGCAGCCTCTCAGACATTCGTCCTTTAGAATTTTCTCTGATCTCTTGACGAAATGCGTTTCGATACCAAAGTTGCCTTCGGGCTGTTCTCTGTTGCTCTTATGGGCTTCGGAAACGTCGCCTTTGCCGACGAGATTGATGATGCTCTTGGGGATGCTGCTACTTCCTCTGCGGATTCCTCTTCTACAACTCCTGCGATTAACAAACCCAGCTTTTCTGTGAGTATTTCTTTGTCCCATTGTCGTTGCAACGACACTCAAGCTAATTATGTCATCTCTCGTCACAATAGCCTTTAGCTATTAATGCGCCCTTCTACGAGCAATTTACCCCTGGCTGGGACTCAAGATGGAAAGTTAGTCATGCTAAGAAAGAAAATGACAAGACTGGTGATGAAGAGTGGACATACGTCGGCCAGTGGGCTGTCGAGGAACCTTCGGTCTTGAAGGGGATTGAAGGCGACGAGGGGCTTGGTATACCCAACGCAATCGTTTCTCCGAAAAATATTTACTAATAGTTTTCAATAGTTGTCAAGAATGTTGCTGCTCATCACGCCATCTCTGCCAAGTTCGATAAGCCTATTGACAACAAAGGTAAAACTTTGGTTGTTCAATACGAGGTTAAGCTTCAGGGTTTGTATTGTCCAATTTTCGCTCACATTGAAGCTTTCGCTAACATTTGATTGTTCAACAGAGGGCTTGGAGTGTGGTGGAGCTTATCTCAAGCTTCTCAAAGAAAACGCTGACCTCCACGCGGAAGAGTTTTCCAACGCCTCTCCTTATGTTATCATGTTTGGTCCTGATAAGTGTGGTGCTACCAACAAGGTTCGTAATTCTACAGGTAGTTGCTTTGCGGTTTTTCCTAATTATTGTATTAGGTTCACTTCATCTTCAAGCACAAGAATCCCAAGACTGGCGAGTACGAGGAGAAACATCTCAAGAGCCCCCCTATGGCTCGCATTACCAAGCAATCTACCCTCTACACTTTGATCGTTAATCCCGATCAAACCTATGCTATTAAGATGGATGGTAGCCAAGTCAAAAGTGGTTCCCTATTTGAGGACTTTGCACCTTCGGTCAACCCCGACAAGGAGATTGATGACCCAGAAGACAAGAAGCCTGAGGATTGGGTTGAGAAGGCCAAGATTCCCGACCCAGCTGCCAAGAAGCCCGAGGATTGGGATGAAGATGCACCATACGAGATTGTCGATGAGGAGGCTGAGAGGCCTGAGGACTGGATGGAAGACGAGCCAGAATTTATCCCTGACCCCGAGGCGGTTAAGCCAGAAGACTGGGAAGATGAGGAGGATGGTGATTGGCTTCCTCCTACCATCCCTAATCCCAAGTGCGAGGATGCAAGCGGATGCGGCAAATGGTCCAAGCCCATGAAGCCCAATCCTTCATACAAGGGCAAATGGTCTGCGCCAATGATCGACAACCCAGACTACAAGGGCCCTTGGGCTCCTCGCAAGATCCCTAACCCGGACTACTTCGATGACAAGGCCCCATCAAACTTCGAGCCCATGGGCGCTATCGGTTTCGAACTCTGGACTATGACTAAGGATATTCTCTTTGACAACATCTACATTGGTCACTCGATTGAGGATGCTGAGAAGCTCCAGAAAGAGACTTTTGACGTCAAGAAGAAGTTTGAGCAAGAAGAGGATGCCGCATCGGCCCCCAAGATTCCCGAAACCCCTAAGGCTCCTGGCGAGACTACCTTTAAGGAGGATCCTGTTACTTTTATCAAGGACAACCTTGAGATCTTCTTCGCCGCGGTTCAGAAAGATCCTGTCTTTGCTATCAAGGAATTCCCAGCTGTTGCCGGTGGCCTCAGTGTAATCTTGGCCTCTTTCATTGCAATTCTCTTCAGTTTGATCTTCTCAGGATCGTCTCCGACACCTGCTCCCAAGGCTGCTGCTTCTTCTGATAAGAAGGGCAAAGCGGAGGCCACCCCTGAAGGCTCCTCAACTGAGAGTGAGAAGCCCAAGGCTACCAGGCGAACGTCGAAAAAGGCCGAATAAATTCAGCTCTGTAAATTGCTATAATTCTTTCGTGTAGGGGATCTTGGGGGATTATCAGATGGATGTATTCTTTTTTATTTTTACTTTCCTACTGCTTTTCTTTTGTCGCTACGATTCACAGGGAGTGCGCGATTGCTGAGGGGGTTTCTTTTATTTCTTTACTCTGGATCATTGAGGGTTTAAAGTTACGGTTTCTTGTTTCTTCCTTGTCAATGGGATATTAATCTTCCAATTGACTTTGTAGCCTTAGGTTTTTCTGCAAGTTCGAACTAAAAGTAATGCAATTGCGGCTTAAAATGTACGGCAGCACGGCATCTTATGGGTCCATCTGTTGCTATTATAATACCCTATGTTCTAGTATGATGAGGTGTTGTGTTATGAGTCAAGGTAACAGCGGGGGCGACGAGCAGAGGGAGACAGCGAGCAAGAGAGCGAAAAATCTGATGACAACCCCCAAATCTGGTAGGTGTTCGCTGTCCCTCTCTGTTCGTTGTCCCCCCCGTTATGTTAGTGTGTTAAAGCCTCCATCCTATCTCAATCACAGCATTGCGACCTATCTAGAAGAACCCTCGAAGAACCACCCAAACTCCGCTGCCGGGTCTTCGGATGACCAGAATAGGGCTGGTCAGATTACCGGACGAGCTCATTCCCATAGGGGCTGAGGAACTTAACCACAGACCTCAGCACCCTCGTCAAGCTGAACCCCCAATTTTAATAAACCTTTGCCCCGCTCCTCCATGAAGTTGCCCTCCAAATCGCAGGGTGCGGGCCCCCGATGTATTTGAGTTAATCCGGGATTGAGGGCAAGATGGGCGAACCGGGTTTCTACTGCGCTGCAACCGGGGGCGTCCCGATGTTAGTGAGGCTCCTCCTGGACGGAGCCCAAGTAGGTTCCCGTGGACGGCACGGGGAAACCTCACTCTTCGTCACGGTTCGGTATCGAGACGCTAGTGTCCCAAAGTGCATGATTGGGCACGGTGCGGACATTGGCGGGCCGCGAACGTCAATCCTGGCCTCGCACCACCTATTTCCGCTTTCAGAATCCATGCAGAGCTCTCGCTGTGAAAGCCCTCTTAGAAAGGAGAGCGAAGCACCCGACATCCCAAACGCCGCCAGCTTAATGGCCCTCCACCGCACCGTCTTTGACAGTGGGCCATTTGAGAGCCCTCTAGCATTACTGGGGACTAGATTGAACCTCAACGTACGCAACTGCAATGGCTAGACACTGCCCCTTCTCGCCGCTGGTGGCTGACGTAGGCATCAGTCGAGCACGGGGCCCACACCACTGTCCAATGAGATGGCGGGTGCGGCGTGGTGCACTGGACGGGTTTTCATTGAATAGGGAATGTCTTCCGCGTGCTTGTTGAGAAACTTCTGCTCGTGAAGGGTTGACGGTAGATCAAGCATGGCGGGGGCATGCTGCCTTAGATGGAGGGCTTGGGATAAGTGAGCATGGTGAAGCTGCCGTTAGACAGTGGGATGTTGGGGTATGTTTCTGAGATTCGGTTTCATTTTTTTCTTTGAGGGGGTCATAAGGCTTACATGATGTGGTATGTTGTTTGTATAGACTCGCTGAGGGGATACTATCGTGACAGCTATTTGACAGGGAGATTGATTGGTGAAGCCTCGGCAGGAGTTCTTGGTGCCATGAATTCCTGTAGAAGCGGGCTCGAGGGATAGGCTGAAGATGCGGATTTTATTAGCTTTTGTACTGTAAATCATCATACCTGCTAAATTAGGAAGTTATAACATCCGCCTCCTTGCGGAAATGATGATGTTCCGGATTTATTTCTCCCACATATTTTCCGTCTTGGTTTTGTTCTTCCAGTTTCCACCCTCCTCTCCCCTTATATTCATTTACTCTTTTTTTTAATACTCCTCATCTCCTAGACAATTGGAGTATACCTTGTCCTATGCTTCATGCAAGCACACGCAAGGTTTGAATATCAGAGTGCATGACCCACCGGCAAAACACAGCACTCACCCCCCCCTTCTACCACTACACATGACATGATATTTACCCGTAATATCGTACGGCCCAATCACCACCATCACGCCAGTACTAGTACAGTGCAGCACTCCACAATACCTTATTTCCCGACATCGGAAGCACTGATCCGACCGCGCACCGTCAAGCAATAACAACACGCACACAGCCATTGTAGCAACTGACTGACCACGTGCGTGAGCATACGGACAAGTTAGGTGCTGACCATGTGTGCAAAGCTGCTCTTCCCCCCCCAATAGCTGACTCTTGGTGAGAACAGCGCTCTTCTTAGTAGTAGTACCGGTACTCGAGTACTCGGGGATGGTGTCGTGTCATTACCCGAGGAATGTGGGTGGTCCCCGGTGGTTGCGTGCGGTCCGGTTCGTCGGATATAAGGGGAGAGGTGCGGTATTCATTAGATTAATTACCGGCAACTGTATTAGGTGGGGAGTGGGGTGTCGCGTGCTGCTTTTGTGGGGAGACGGACTGAAATAAATTACCTTGGCGTGAATGTCCTTTTTTTTCTTTCCTTCCATGTTGTACGGTAACTGACTACTTGAGTAAGTTGGTTGTTTAGGTCGTTGTGCTAATTCTATTAGAGGGCGAGTACAGTGTCCCCGATGTCACAAGTAAATACCATAGGAAACCCGGCACACCCAGTAAGGAAGAACCTTTCACAAAGCAAACGTACCAGCACCATATCACAACCGACACAACAAGACCATACCACAATATCACAAAATAACTTACCCCCTTCCATCTAACTGATACCACGCAATTAGTATTAGTATCATACGGGCAATTGCGGGGTGTCATAACGGCGCCCAGCTCGTGCCCGACCAGAACCTCACCCTGCCGAACCTACCGTACCTACCCCGCAACCTATCCCACATCGGTAACGGTACGACGGGGTGACACACTGGCTTGAATATCCGATGTCGCATGCGCGCGCCCATCTAACTACCCCGCAAAGTTGCATATGTTATATAGTACAAGCAATGGCAGGGTAGCGGCAATAGCCAAAGGGATTACTATGGGGCCGAAGGATCGGACCTGGGTTTTGCTTTTTTTTCGTGAAAAAAAAAGAAAGCTAATGGTGCGAGTAGAGTGTCGCCTTGCGGGGGCTGGGAGTCTGCGAGAGGACTCATAGGAGCGAGTGATGTCTTGTGATTGTAGGTGGTGACGGTCGTGGGATATCCTGGCTGCGGTGTTGTGTCGGGTTTTGGGGTTTTTTTTGTGGGGGTTGGGGTTGGGGATAGATATATTGTAGAGTGCAGGGTTGTGTAGAGAATTTGGCTGTAAAGATGCGGCAATACCGGTAGGATGATCATCGGTGTTCGTTGATTTGTTCGGGGATTCGGGGTTATCCTAATATGAATATTTTTTTACAGTGCGTACTCGGGTATGGACGTGGGTGATCGGACGGACAGGTATTAAAAAATGTGCATCCTGATATATTTTTAATCCCTGTCTCTCCGATCGCCCATGTCCATACCCTAGTAGTGGTAAGGATAGTGGGAAATCTAAAACACAGTATGGCGACTGAGATAGGTCCGGCACCGCGATTGCCATCTTGTGAACGAGCGGGTGGATGAGATAGGCCTTACGCTATCGGAACGCATCATGATGCAATCAATATGGTAGGAGCGATAGCTAGTACTCTACTCCTCCCGTCTACCCTATCATAACTGTCTATCTATCGAGCAAAAGCACTCCACGTTCGATATCACTATTCCGTTTCATAAATGAGAAGGAGGTACCATCTCGCCAGTTAGCCCGGCTAGCTTAACGTCGAACATCTTATCGGCCTTGGGGAGGCTATGGTAGCAAGGCTATTCTCGCACCTTGGAAGGTGGAAGTGACGTGAGGTAGACGGCTGCCTAACTGGTTGTCTGTATGTAGGAAGTAGGCAAGCTAGATAAGAGCTAGATACATAACCATCAGGTTTCCAGAAAGTTCGATGTTCCCGGCCGGACATCCGGTGATTGAAAGCTTCGGCCTGGGGTAGATCCGATGTGCTGGCTTGACAGCCGTGTGTATATCTCCTATTATTACCGTAAGGCTCCTGCTGGATAAAGTATTTCTCCCATACGCATGGAACATTGCAGAATAATAATCCAGTAGTTGTGATACTGCAAGGCGGACGATATCTAGTGCCGTTCACACTAGGCAGACCAGAACATCCATCGCCAACCTGATTAGAGCTTGCAGGGAGGAAGCCCCGAATTCCGGGGAAGTGATTGATCGCTGATTGCATACGTGGGGCTCAACCGTGGGCTCGCTTGGTAGGTCCCTGCATTGAGACACCGGGTGAGCGATCTCGGGGAAGGAAAGTCCGAAGAAAAATACAATTCTGTAGAGGACACGAAAGCTGGATACGGTAGACTTTGCAACTGAATCTGGAACATCCCTTCGGATCTTGCACGTTAGCTATTCTTCGTTGGTTGTGGGCTCTACATTCGGAAAGGGAAGGTAGGGCGGGAGATGGGAATGTTGTCCTCTTGCTTTCATGCAGGATTGGCATGTTGAGAGAGCCGCGAGAAGGGTTTCCAATGGTCGTTGCTCTTCTGTAACTATTCCGTTCTCGCCAGCTTCCCCTTTTCCTCGTATTATGGATGGGTGTTTTTCTTTTTTCACAAGAATTTTCGCCATCGGCAGATGTATCTGTTGTCCGAACCCTATAGGTGATGGAATGAAAAGGTTAGGGGAGAGGTTCAATAAACTGCATTTGGATTCCTTGCAGGAAGGAAAAGAGCGGGAAAGAATGGGGTAGGGGGAAGCGCGGATCTCGAATGTGCGCGGCGTTCTCAACAGTTTCTCGCACAGGCCACTTCAATCAGAAGCCCGAATTCAGGTACAGTACGGGTACAAGTACCAGTGTCTGCAGTGAGTGTCTGTCCAGTGGTTGACTAAGATGAGGCAGGTTTCCTTTTTCCTTACCACACAGGGAAGAAAATGTTCGTCGCCATCTGCATGTCTTATCAACCTGTCCGAAGCAATTCATTGAGGAGCCAAGCCCTCACCCTCGCTCAAAACAGCGATAGCGCTTTACCTGATTCCCCACCACACCAATTAAAATATCCTCTCTTGGCATTTTCTCTTCATTATGATTCCACAGCGATGGAAACTTAAGGTAAGTAGGTTGGGGGATAAAGCAGCAGCCCCGTCGGGGCTTGATACGGTACCGGTAATTCCCTGTTTCCTTGCCAGTCTCTACCGTTCTGCCGCCATCGCTTTCATACACCTTATGATAGCACTTCCCATACCCTGCCGGCAGCACAGTAACGATATAATACCCACTATCGTCCACCCCCTCCCCCAAAATCCGCTTTGTGAATAAATCTGCCCTTCTCCCCCTCCTTCCCTCCATTCCTTTCCCCCAGCACGATTCCTTTCCTCTCTCTGTTTGTCGCTACATTTAAATCTCGTCACCGTCCCTTCACTTGGAATAGACAGCCAACAACCAATCATTTTTCTGTGCCTTCCTTCTTTCATATCGCTCCATCTCGCCTGTCGATACCGAATCGGTGACCTTGTCAACTCAGTGTGTAACAAAGACTTCCTTCATCCCTCCGTCAAATCTTGTTATAGGCATATACATTGGACATGAGTACTGGAGTTAGAAATCTTTCAAATCTCAAGAAGGCCGCTAGAATCATTCTTGTTGGCCCCCCAGGCTGTGGAAAGGGTACACAATCCGGGAGGCTACTGGATCATTTCAAATTGACTCCCATATCCTCGGGTGATTTGCTGAGGGAGAATGTGGGTCTCCGACTTCCTTTTGGGCCATCACTTTGTGGGGCCAATGACGTGTGGCCGTGCTAACCTGGTATTTTTCCACGCTTTCTGTAGGTTCGCAATCGGACGCCACTAGGTATCAACTACCATTTTCGTTTCGCTCTTCCAATATCATTCTGGATATTGGACGTGATCACTGAGGTTTTTCTGTTTTGTTTCTTATAGGAATCCAGGCCGAGACAGTAATGCGCTCCGGCGGACTTGTTCAGGACTCCTTAATGGTCAAACTTATCGTCGGAGAGCTTTCCAAACGTGGATGGGTTCAAACCCATGGTAATTTGACTTCTGGAATTTGTCTTACTGGACCATTATCGATTATCGGGGGCCCAATAACGCCAAGGGCATCAGATTCTCCAGCAGCTAGTTTCCTTCTCGACGGTTTCCCCAGGACAAAGAACCAGGCCCAATCTTTGGATTCCGAGGTTGCCATGAATTTGGTTTGTTCACCTTTCCCGACGGCAAAGTTGAGCATGTTTGCTAATCTATTATACTTACGTCAGGTCGTCAACCTCGATGTCCCTCATGACGTTATTTTGGATCGCATTGCCAATAGGCTTGTGGTGAGCTTGCTTTTTCTCTCTGAGCATACAGATTTCTAATACAGTTGAGCAGCACGAGCCCTCCGGCCGCACCTACAATATGACATGGAACAAGCCCAAGAATCCTGGTGTTGATGATGTTACTGGGGAGCCTTTGACTCGACGTTCTGATGATTGCCCAGTAAGCATCACTATGCAAGAATCAATACACAAATTTTTGCTAACTTAGATCAGGAAACATTCTCCAAGCGTCTGAAGTCTTATGCTGAGGCTACCGAGCCGCTTCTTGAGCACTACGACAAAGCGGGTGTTCTCTGGACTGTATCTGGCTCTACTAGTGATGAGATCACTCCTCAGCTTGATGCTGAGATCCTCAAGAGATTCGGCTAGGTCCATCCTTGGGACTCGCCCACTCTGCCAGCAGAGTGGAAACGCCCGAACCTTTGCTTTCAAAATATTTTCAGGTTACTCTTTCTGACTATTTTTCCTGTTGCCCTCGCATCGACTGGAACCCTCGTTGTAATAAATGTTCTTGGCTAATGGCGTTTCCTATTACTTTATTTTTACCGCTAAAGCCGTACTCTTATGTCTTTTTATTATGACTATTCTTTTTTCCTTTCTTCGAGCGCGATAGGGATTGGTGGTGTTTGATTTTACTAGGTACATTGTTAGACAACAATGGGTTTTCTATTTTTCTTATTTTATGGATGTGGACTACCGTATGTACAAATTACCTAAGGGTTATTCACAAAAATGAAAAACAGGGTCAACAAGGCTTTGGTCGATCTGTGGCCTTTGGATCGAATCACACTTGTTTTTTCTTTTCCACTTGTTCTCTGTGATAGTTTGTGGGAATTGTTGGGCTGGTTCGCAAAGTGCTGCCTACTCGGGAATTGTAGGCTTTTGAGCATACAGTATGATGCGTTACAGGCATAAGAGGGTTCTCGGTTATAAGCCGGAAGCTGAGATCTAGCGGAAAGGGATTCTGGTAACCGGAGTTAAGTTTGTCATCTGATTTACGGTAAGTTACCCTATGACTTTGTTCTGCTGAAAGTCGATGGGACTTTAGAGACATCTTTTTTGTGACAAATCAGACATGCCTCGCCGCTTTTACAGCCCTGCGGCTCGCATGAAGAGTCTTGGCGATGTCACGCCCCTCAACAAGCTTCCTCTCCTAGCTGAGCTCAGGGTTGGGACCTGATCGATCTGGGCTTGTGTAAACAAATACCCAACTAGCAACAGTATCAACCCCGACAAGCATGAAATGGCCACCATCATCTTCCGATGACAATTCCGGTCGAATACGCCGATTCACCCAGCGTGTGCGGTCTGGAGAGCTGTTCACAGCTGAAGTGCTTCTCTCCCCGGAAGTGCTCTTCCCGACGGTAGTACTCACTTCTGGAACCCTTGCAGCGATATACTTCTATAGCCATTACGTCCGCCGGATACCCATGACTTCGGAAATCTATCCCTCGTTCTTCCGGCGGAGGTCGTTATTCGGAACAGTCACGAGTGTCGGGGACGGGGACAATTTCCGGCTTTTTCACACGCCCGGTGGGAGGTTGATGGGATGGGGATGGATGCCCGGCAGGAAGGTCCCAACGGTTAAGAAGGACCTCAAGGACGTGACTGTAACCTACCCGCTTTAAATTTTTTGGAATGCCAAGGGGACTAATCGGTGATTTACAGCTCCACCTCCGTATAGCAGGCATTGATGCTCCCGAATGCGCACATTTTGGGAAAACTGCCCAACCAGGTTCCTCGGAAGCCCTGGCATGGCTGCGAAAATACATACTCAATCGTAGGGTGCGCGCGTACATATATCGACGGGACCAGTATGAGCGAGTGGTTGCTTCTGTCAAGGTGCGCAAGGGACTGTTCCGGAGGGACGTGGGGGTGGAAATGTTGAAAGCGGGCATGGCAACGATTTACGAATCCAAGATGGGTGCGGAATTTGGGAGCCTCGAGAAGAAGTATAGAGAGGCGGAAGCTATGGCGAAGAGACAGAGAATTGGGATTTGGGCGCTTAGCAAGAAGCAATTCATTAGTCCTGGGGCTTACAAGAAGGGATTGAGGGAGAGGGGGCTGTAAGATTCTAGTTGTATTGTTGGGTTTTTGATAGATGGCGACGAATAAGAATGATAAGCATGAGACATGAGGGGTGGAGTCGGTTGATATCTTTAGGATTTGGTGAATATTTTTAAGCTTGGTACCGAGTGCAAAGTGTGGAATAGTCTAATTTAAGTCCATATGATCTGGCCTGACTTCCCTGACCTTCTAGCAAGCCCGTCCGGACTCTCTTACATGTAGTTGGAACTTGGGCCTGCGCGTACACCCAATGGGTTGCTGGTGGAAGATAACCGGCAGCCCCGGTATCTTAACTGAGAAATGCTCCCGACACAGTTTTCCGCAAAAGCCCAGAGCGCAATGCGTGACCTGCTCCCTTTATATAGCACAAGCACCGCACTTTAAGCATGGCCTTTAATTTAGCCCCAAGCACCCCCCTAAACGCCCTCACACAGCACACTTCCGGTACTCTACTCCTCTCCCATTCTCCACCTTGAACTGAGCGGGAAATGATGAGGCTGCGTGCCCCCAACTTACAGCCATCACCACAAAACCCAGCGGCAAATCCACGGTATCATTACCATATTCAAACCTACCGGTAGTACCATATCGCACCTCACCAAAAAAAACCCCCTCACATCCTACAGAGCCACTGTAGTTTCTTCAAAAACCATATCATAGCCTACCTTACATACCATCCATCACTTGTGCTCTGTCCTCCACCTCCTGCTACTGCATTGCCTCCAATACGCTTCATCCCGGAATACCCCACCCAAAAAAAACGATTACATATTATTGTACCATCCTAGAACTTAAAGTGCCAGGATGTGATACCTATCTGCCACTTCCCAGCTGGAAATGCCCCTTCCACCCCCCGGCCATAATTGCGCTGCTGTCGGCAGTCCTACGCAAAGTATCTGAACACACCGATAACATCTCAGTTCCTAGCGCTTTTTCCGGGGGAATGTTTTGTGTGAGTAGAAAGTCACGGGGGCTCACTCGAGCACGGAACCTGGTTTGGTCGTTCTCACTGGTGGCATACCACACGCTGCTTACGTCGTAGTGGAGTGCTGCGAGATTATTATTATTATTATCCAGTACGGTTAACTTACTTGCGTGCTCGCGATTGAATGGTTCCATTGGCCGTTAGCACGCTCATGCGAGTTGCTGCTTATTGTGTTGCGGGAAGGAGGGGTAATGACTACTACCTCGGTCCGAGAGTCACGTGTATGTATTTGCCTGGGCATTATTTTATGCTCTGCTGCATGCTAAGTGCTGTGCTCTGGGGGGATTAAGGTCTGTGGGTCTTAGTCGTATTATCTTTGGGGAGCTTTTTTTCCCTTTTCCCTTTTTCCTTTTTCCTTTTTCCTGGAATGTGGTGTGATGTGGTGTGATGTGCTTGGTTGATGGTAACGCAGTACTGTGGTAGGTGAGAATAGTGTTGTCAGTGCCATCGTGTAGGTAAGTAGCGGGGAGGTTCCATGTGGGGCTTGAAAGGTGTCCTTCGCTGTGGTGAGGGGGAGGGAGATCATGGAATGTCACTCGTGGGCTTGCCAGCAGCGGTGTTGGAACGTCCTTCCATATCCAGCACGGTCGGTGATGAGGGGGTACGTCAGCCGGCAAAGTGGCGGGCGAGGCCGCGAGTGAGGCCGCGTGAGCCTGGGAAATTGTGGCTGGTGCTTTCCTGTATAGATACGATAGCCGGGGATGCCCCCCCTTTGCTTCTCTCTCTCAATCAACAACAGTCGTTTCAACAAGCGGCCTGCTTCTTTTTAATATCTCGCCGGGGGCCCCTCAGTTATGCTTGATGGGAGTACCTGTTTTGTATGGGGCTGTGGGGAGCATTTGCCCTCGCTGGAGGTTTTCTGAGTTTGGTCTGGCGGTGTACCTGCAGTAGATATTGGCTGGCGCTAAGACTATTGGCGCCATTTCTAACAGGCATGTTATTAGTTTGCCTCTACCATAGGGTAGCGGGGAGGGTAGAGGGATTTCGTGGACTTGTGGGGAGGGCGAAGTGGAGCAGGGATGATAGCGTAGGCAGTACAAGTAGATGGCGACAGTCGATCCTGGGATCTGATCCGGGATGTAATCATGGCCGTGGCCAAAGCAAATCAGCTTTTTTTAAAAATTAAAAAATTAAAAAAAATTCTTGCCTCATTTTTGTTCTGCTACCCCGCCGATCGCAGACCTCACCCTTACTAGTGTCTGCCAATCTGAAGAGGTTCGGCCCCTCCACGATATTCTTCCTCCCTCTAATTTCTTCGTAGAAGCACTCGGAATCTTTCCTTCGTTCCACATTCTTCATCGCAGCATTATAATGTGTACAAGTTACGGACATATAGTAACCCGAACACTAGCCAGCAGTCCCACCGCAACATTTGGCGGGAATTGACCCAAGGGCATTACTAACCCTAGATCTACCCCCCAACAAAAAAAAGAGGTTCGCCGAGCATTTTTTCATTTTTAATACTCGACTACTCCACTGCCCCCCGGATTCGAACTCATGATGGTCCCTGTTTCAAATTAGCCGACCAGTCTCCTAAGCCATTAGACCATAGGAACTGGCCGATAATACTTTTTCTTCTTGATCTTTTAACTACTTCTTCAGAAAATAGACAGTTTAGGCGTCTGATACTTGATCATTGGTAAAAAAAAGAACATCGGTATCCAATCATAGTACTCTCTCATGATATCGATGGAACGAGGAACGAGGAACGGGGGGGGTTCCGGTGTATATCTGTGATCTGCCTCCGAAACACTCCCTTTCTTTGTCAGAGGACAAACAAATGTCCCCCGAATTCCATGGCTAGTATCCCCGATGCAACTATTCTTTGGCACAGGGTAGGACAGAGATAGTAAAACTTTTGTATGGTAGGTTATCTATGCGTATCTGTCCGCCCATGAAAAATTCGGACCAAGTGGTCGGGTTCTATATGCCTGTAACTTGTAGACATGGCCTGTCACTCGGTTGGTTTAGATAGCTCCATAGCTCATAGTGAAGATCATAGCGCTTGATATTATTGTAGCTGGATACATACTGTGTATGTCTCACTACCTGTCATAACCCCCCTCCACTCCCCTTGGAATGGGGCGGAAAGACCCAGGGTTCCTGCTCATTATTTTACCACCTAACTTACCTCTTTACTCAAACTATCAAACCTGCTCCCAAGTACTGTGATGACATCCGAGGAGACAATGCCGCATCCGACGGGCTGCAAATCTTGCTACTAGATAGGGTTGCATTGCCAATGGTAAGAAGATATAGTATACAAGTAGGGAGGATTCTGATGACCGAACTTAAACTACCCTTCCACAGCGAGCCAGCTTCGGTTTGGCAAGTTGGGCTGTGGCGGATTGTCTTCCCAAGCCGCGGGTGACCGCGGGTGATCTAGTGCTATCGTATTATGTAACATAGGTGTGTTGTGATTGTGGTAATACTATCTGGAAGAAGTAACCTACCCCCCTGTAGTCTTATAAAGATTAAAACAGACACCGCTACATACACCCTCTCCGTTACTACCGTGCGAGCACAGTTTCACCATAAGCTACCCCGCCTTATGTTATACCCTACCATTCTATACATTGCACTGGGCCACCACAAACTATCTCTTATACATCTATCTACAGTATTATAGACATAAGCACCAGGCTACGGCAGGCAATTGCATTCACTCGGGTTATCTACTTATTGCTGTAATACCAAGGGGGAGAATGATTTATTTGGAGATTTTCATTTATTTTTCTCGCAGTGTTGCTCACTCATTCATGTGAGGGTCTGAAGTTGGGGATTGCTATAGTAGGGCGCTAGCTGACTTGGATGGGGGTTTTAGTGTCAAGAGTTTCTTCTGGGGCAGTTTGTATTATATATCACGGGGTGGTAGGATCTAACAAGGAAGTGTGACGAAGTGGTGGGTCTTCAATTTTACTTTTTTTTCTCTTTACAGAGCAACAAAAGTTTCCATAGGCAGTCCCACTTTGTTACATATTAGTTCGAGAAAGGAAAGAAGAGAGGAGAGAAAAGAAAGAAATGCGAAAAACGAAAAATCGTACATATAGTTCTACCATACCGCCCAACCCGAACAGAAATAGAAAGTTGATAAATTCAAAGGTCCAACTTAGGGGTAACGCCCTTCACCCTCCCGATCACCGTCCCAGGTGCATACTTCGGGATGACCTCGTCATCGTGCAGCATAGCAAACTCCTCAGTAGCGTCTCTGCCAGCAAAGTTCACAATGGCCTGAACACCACCGGGATGGTCCTCTAGGAAGCCGCTGAGGTCCATGACAAGACCCTTAACAACAACCCACACGTCTTCCTTCCTGTTGTGCTTTGCAACCTCCTCCATCGTGTACTCCTTCTCGGGGATGGAGAACTCTTTTTTGGCAGCGGGCTTCTCTACGGCTCCGGGGTCAGAGCCCCCAGTACCGTCCTTGGATACCGTGTGTGTTGCCGCCTGACTTGGGATGCTAGCACCCGACCTTTCGCTTGATGGGCCCTGGCCGGCCCACTCAATGGTGAGTCTGCCTGGGTTGTTGGGGTCGATGTGGAGGGAGATCTGGTTCAGACGGGCGGCAGCGGAGGAAGGTGCACCGGTGAGGACTTGCTGGAAGAGGTACTCTGATGCAGAGTCACCGGCTACACGGCCGTAGACAACGCATCCGAGGAGGGAGGAGCCACCGAGGCGGTTGGCTCCGTGGACGCCTCCTGCCAATTCGCCGCAGGCGAAGAGACCGTCAAAGGGCTTCTTCTCGCTGTTCAAGACGCGAGCCTTATCATCAATCTCAACGCCACCCATGGTAAAGTGAAGGACGGGCTCCATGAGAGCGACGTGGAAGTCATCATTGACGTCGAAGGGGCCATTATGGAACTGTAGATTGTTAGATTCTGTTATGATTGGGTGTAAGGTAGTAAACTCACGAATTTCTTTCCGTATGGGTCTTTTTTCTTGCCATCGGCGATGTCATTGTATTCCTTGAATACCTTTTGGAGGTGCTGGGGGCCGCAGCCAATCTCCTTGGCCAGTTCCTGACCGGTCATCTTCTTCATGAGGCCACGGCCTGAGTAATGCCTTGTGTGGAAGTCAAGGACATTGGAGGACTTGCTGTTGAGGATAAGTCTGATAGGGAACTTGTTCTTGAACATCTCGCCAGAGACGTAATCTCTGTGACCGAGCTCATCACAGAAGCGGTTACCCTCCGCGTTAAGGAGAAGGCCACCCTCACCACGGAGAGCTGCAAAGAACCTTAGCAACTAATATATTAGGGAGGCGGAAGATTGAGAGTTACCCTCAGCAGCCAAGAACTTCCACTTAGATCCGGGATCCTTGGGATCTACCAACCCGGTTGGATGCACCTGCACCTTGTCGAGGTCGATGCCGTTACCACCAATTTCCATAACCATCTTCTGTCCGTCGCCAGTGGCATGGGTGCCGTTGGTAGTGGCAAGCCCGTAGACATCAGAGCGGTACTTCTTCAACAAAGAAGAATCTGTGAAATCGGCAGCGTAACCGCCAGTGGCGAGAACGACAGGTCCGTTTTCGGTATAGGTCTTTCCCTCATGCTCAAAGTCGAGGCCGGTCACCTTGTTACCCTGCTTATTGAGCTTTGTAACACGAGCTTTCTTGATGATTTTGACTCGCTCCGGCTCCTTCTCCGCAAGCTCTTCAAGGCGCTGCATTAGCGCATAGGTGATTGCCATACCGGGGAACTTGGCATCATGACCACGGTGTGTGCGGGGTTGGGAGTGACCACTATTCAACGATTAGATTTCCGAGAGTAAACGTGTGACAGCTCTGCAGAAGCAAACGCACCCAAGACGAGAAACGAGAGTAAGGTCAAGACCAAATACATCTTGTAACCATTCGACTGCTGCAGCGGACTTGTAGGTGAGGACCTTGATGAGGTCTGGCCTTGCCTTATCACGCGCCGACTTTAGGGTGTCGTTGTAAAACTGCTGGACGCTGTCCTGAATGTTCGAGTCTACCTGGGTCCGGGTGAGGGCGCCGTTAATACCCGAGGTAGCCTTGGTGGAATTTCCTCCGAAGAAGCCTTAAAAAATTATTAAACTTTGTTCCACTATGAACGGGGAGGTTTCTGATCCACAAACCTTGCTTGTCGAGTACAAGAACATTGGCACCAGCCAGATACAGGGTGTGAGCAGCGCTGAGACCAGACACTACCAGGTAGCGGATTAGCTTTTTAATCACTTGCCCCACAGTTGACACCACGACTGATATGGTTGGGTCGGGAATGCTTACAACCACCACCAACGACAATCACTCGGCGGGCCATTTCAATGAGGTGAGATTAGAATAAGGAATGTGAATGAACTAGAGCTGGGAAAGGGTTTGAAGGGTTAATGATAGGTAAGAGATGCGTGGGTGCCCGGCAAGAGAACTCCTCCCGAAATCAAAAAAGAGGATGTGATGGAATGATCAGGGGAGAGGGCGGTGGAGGGGGAGGAGGGGAAGAGAGAGGAGTTGGGGCTCACGAGGACGAGACTTTGTAGGAGGCCCGGGTGGCTAGCGGCAGCTGATTGTGTATCACACAGCCGAGGCTCTTTCGGAAAGCGAGCGCGGGGCCAACCAATCATGTAGCACCTAATTAGGGAAACCATGGCGCCGTGAATTGGGGTAAGCACACGGGACTTCCAGTACTTGTGCCCGAGCACAGTACCGGCAGGCTGGGATAACGGTATGCCCAATGAATACGATACTAGTACCGGTACTGTAGAGTAGCGGAATGAAATGGTAGACAGAGGAACACAGTGAAGAAAAAGCTTCACATGATACTGGCAATCTGTGTGAAGATGAGCTAGGCTCACTCTTGCTAGAGTAGCTTTTGATTCTAACCCGCTCCTGGGGTACCGGTACGGTAGATGTTACCTTACTGTTGTTGCTACTCTGCTCTCTCGCTCACCGGATCTCAACTGGAAGGTCCAACGCTCTATGCACAATGCAACCACAACTCCTTTCATGTGAAAAAACAAATACACCAACACATGCTATCATACCCACCGGCTCTCCCACAGTGAACAACAGCCTACTCATTGTATTCCTCTTTTTCTCTCCCCCTTGTTAGACTACCGTACTGTAGCAAACCAGCAGACCAAAATCATGTCTCCTAGCCTCAGCCCCAGCTTTTCCCCGCGTTCCGTAAAAACAAGGAATTTGCACGTGCAAGCGGAACATTCCATTCCAATGCAAGACTATCAAATTCCGCTTAATCATCATCATTCTCACGCGTTGCACTCGGGTTTTGCCCTTTCCCGTGCACCCCATGTCGGGCCACCGCAGCGTTTTCGGACAACCGTTGTGAGTGTGCATTGCGGTTGGTTCTCGGTTCTCGGGAGAGTCGGGAATTCAGCGGATTCTCGTGCCCACGTTCATAGTGGTAACGGAGAAGTACAGCAGTTGGAAATTTCTCGCGATGCTTTGCGATTGTTTGGGGATTTGTTTATTATCGGCGTATTCAGTGCTCGGGGGGTACAGTGTCTTGCTGCTGTTGGTGGAGAGTCTCAGGAGGAAGGTGGATTACCATCACGATTGCCACAGTTTGATGTGCGGTTGTTCCTGCATACGGCAGGTCGGATCAAGCCAAATGCTACCGTACCGTCTCATACCAATGCTGGTACCAGTACTGTACTCCCTTTTGCGGAAAGCACTGCCCTTTGTTGTTGCCAAACCGCCCTCTATAGAACCTCCATTCTACATTGCAGGTACTTTTTATTCTCACGATTTGGCCTCCATCTGGCAGAGCCTCACACATCACCTACCCAAAAGGGCATACCCGTAGACTGCTTTGCCTATGCACTCAATTGTTGCATAAAAAGTTTCATACAGTGTAAGATACGAGAGGAAATTCTACTCTCCTCTTCCTTGGCTTAGTTTGCATCCGCATTGTGAGGACTCGAAAAATTGGACCCTGTATCAAGTAGTCCAAAATCTTCTCTTCTGGAGAAGGGGCGGGGAACACAGCAAAGAACCTGCCTTCCCAGGCAATTAGCAAAGAGAAGAACGCCGGACCTTACCGGGAGAAGCAACTCTAACGTCCTGCATATGGTCCAGTTGTTCGAGCTCTTACTGGAGTCAATAGCAACCTTGCGGGTTCTCTCCGCCCCTGATCCTAATTTTGAGGGGAAGAGAAGATGATAAAAACTACTATCTTGGATTGCTATTACCTTTCCGTGACCCTCCCAGTGATAATAGCCTACTTATTCGTCGCTTTTGCTTTAAGGGTTGACAAGTTTACTCGTGCGGCCCTTTTCTGCTTCTGCTTCGATTTTTTCCAATTCTTACTTGATAGTTGCTAACCTATGTATTCTTTGTTGGGGGGCACAAACTCCGTGCCTCTTGCTATCTCGACAGTTGCTCATAGCGGAGTTCGAGATGCCAGGACACTCCCCCCCCGTGCCTTTTGCATGGGAGTGATACTCGATCTGCCTGCGCAAATCCCTGGGAGTTCAGGGGGCAGAGCTCCTAAGTAGATTGTTTAAAACGCTGTAATTATTATTTTTATTATTTTGAGGCGATTAGGTTGTATTTCTCATCGAAATTACCAGCTGCCTACGTCTATGGTAGAGACACAAGTAGCTAATGAATATGGCTGCATGATATCTTGCCATCTCTATCTATTATTCTACGGGGAGTCCCCTCTCTGGTTTCCTACTCTTCCGCCTCTTGAAAGCCTGGGAAGGTGACCGGTTCCGTACCCTTCCCACTCGTGTTGCCATCTCCCACGGCTAACAAATCAAATAGATGATGTCGGACCAAATTCTTTCCCCCAAACGGCCTGGGTTCGGGCAATATCCCAGCCTTCTCATTAGGTTTCTCGACTTCCCCCAAATCCCTTCTGCTCTGGCGGTGGGGGGGCTGGCAAACCCTTATTCAGAAGCACTATATACTAGAAGTACTCCCGCCATCCAACTACTCTGGAGAAATTATTTGCACTTTAGGGCTAGTCGATTGCCATCTGTCTATGGAGGTGTTAGGAACGGGCCGGCGGGAGCACAATGCCCGGCTGTTGTGAGGTCGATAGTCTTGATGGTCCTGAAATTGTTCCTGCTGTTGGGTGAGCGGAGCACCTCTAATCGAAGATATACGAGTAGGAATAATTAGAAAGGGAGTGGTGAATATTTAAGGGGTACTAGCATACTCATCCAGTAAGAACTCCAATAGGAGGAAACTGTGCTAGGACGTTGGAATTCCCCGTCTCGGGCACGCGAAGGGAAACACCACAAACTCAGCCCCCAGTTGAGATAGGGCGAGGGGAATATGCACAGCGTCTCACTAGGAGAGGCAACTGCAGCGTCCTAGCATATTTTTCTTCTATTTGAGTCTCTCTGTATCCATTCCAGGGAAGGTCTGGAGGGCGTTGCAGACGGTGGTTAAGAGGATTGTCCTCTTTGAGGTGCATCCCCCTCTTTTTCTAATTCGAAGTTGCTGATTCTGGTAACTGCAGCAGTTCCTATTGGACGCCTTGACTCCCCCGAAGAGGAGTGGCATTGCTGGTGAGGGTAGAGATGGCGATCAACGGGGGCTGGGGGAGCAAGTATGGTTTGCATAATGTACTAGGGGTGTTGGTGTACCATATTCATACCCTTTGTGAAACCTCAAATTAATCTGGTTCCCGTTGTGCTATGCAAGGCAAGTATTATATGATATGAACCAAGTGTTTATGTATGAACATTGAATTTTATGATCGAATGATCGGCTATGACCCTGGGCGGGATGGAATCTTACCAGGTGGGGCGGGTACAACGGCCTAGCGCGCGCATCTTGTATTCGAGTGCATACCGTGCGGGGTTTAGCAGTAGGAAAGAAGTGCTAACGGGGAGCAGCTGTAATATATGTCAGAGGTACGATATACAATCGTATCTCTGATATTTTTGGTCCCTCGACAGATCTAGGTACCGATTTACGTCAATCAAACCTAGGGCCCTAAATTCCAAACACAATATTAGGGATCTTAGTTGAGAGGCAAGAATTGCTGCCTTTTGTTTTTCTTTGAAACCTATCAAAATTTTAATAATATAAACGCGCACTTCCGTGTACACAGCTGACTGGTGAGATAAATAAGATGATTTTATGGGAAATGATAGTAATGGTGATTTTTTGTAACTTCGCTCGCTAAATAATAACATCTTGAAAAGGGAGAGGTGATAAAAACAAAACATAATCCTAAAAATATCTGCTGGCTGCCAAACACTACTCTCGCTGGCCGCTAATAACGGGCATGACGGGATAGCGGAGCTATTATTGGGGCGGGGAGATGCCAGCCATAGACCCGACAATGCTGGCCAAACACCGAGCTTTCTGGCTGCTGGTAATGGGCATGATGTCATAGTGATCCTACTATTGGAGCGGGGAGATATCAGGTCTGATAGGCAGACAAATGGGGCCAAACACCGCTCTGGTGGGCGGCTGCGGACGGACATGAGGGAGCAGTAAAGCTCCTGCTGGGATGAGTAGATGTTAATCCCAACAGGCTGGGAACATACTGTGGCGGAACGCCGCTCTCTGGCTGCCGAGAACGGGTATGGTGGAGTAGTGAAGCTACTGTTGGAGCGGGGAGGTGTAAGTTTAGACGGGCTAGACGGATGGGACTAAACACCGCTCTCGCTAGCTGCTAAGAATGGGCGTGGGGGGCGGTGGACCTATTGGTGGGACGGGAAGGTATCAATCCCAATAGGCAGACAAATGTGACCAAACGCCGCTCTCGTTGGCTGCCGAGAATGAGCACGGTGGAGCAGTGAAGTGACTGCTGATCCGGGAAGGTATCAATCCCGATAGGCCAGAAAACCTTGGCCAAACACCGGCCTTGATGGCTGCAAAGAATGGGCACCACAGAGCAGTGAAGCTGCCGTTGGGACGGGAAGATATAAACCCCAATAGGCCAGAAAATTACGGTAAAACACCGCTCCTGTGGGCTGTCAAGGATAGACATGAAGGAATGGAGGAGCTATTCGAGGCCCGAAAGTCTGGAACCTCCGACGTGGTATAGGGCCCCTACGATAGAACCTCCTCCGGCGTCTCAGAAGCTCGCCATGTGTCTCTCTCACACCATTGACAGACACGATACAACTGCTCTTGCTATCACCTCCTCTAATTCTCATTCAACCTCCCCGAGCGATGAGGTTGTCGTGTGAGCATTGCAACTTGTCGGTGCCAGAAATGTTGAATGAATAGGCGAAGCTCAAGCCATCTGGTCTAAGATATACGAGGCAAATTTTTGATACCCCCCTTCCTATTTTTCTCGCTTTTCGGAGATTAAAGTTAGAGGTATTCTCGTATTGGTCCTACCTTCTACTGCTCCCTTATTCCTTCATTCCTTTAATTTATAATAGAAGGGATTTAGGTTCGGGTGTAGCATATATATTATGGTAGTTTTTTTTTGTGAGGATCCCTCAATCTTGTATATATGATAACAATTTTCTACATACTCGGGCGCAAATTAAAGATCCGGAAAAAGTGACTTGAAATATCTGTGTTGCAACCATACATTTTGTTTGTCACTTTTTCCGGATCTTTAATTTGCGCCCGAGTAGAAGGACATGCAATAAGCTTAGCGGTGGGGTTTAATAGAGGTAACCTTCCGGGTATAATACTACCGGTACCTACCTATTGCGAACCCTAACACTTGAAAATTAGATAGAGCGACGTTGCTAGCCCGCCAATACCATTGGGCCTTATCTTTCCGACCAAGGAGTATATAATATCGTGTTAAATTAGGACGTTCCGGCTCTCATACCTCATGCAAGGGGTAGCAAATTATGAGTAACGTTACCGTAGCCACTTCCAGAGAGCGGGTGATAACCTATGATGGCAATCCCCCATGCACTTCCTACACTACCAAAGATGGATATTTAGATATAATAATATTACGAAGGTTCAGAGTACCCCCTCTATCCTCGCTTCATTAATCCCTGTTCTTGAATGCCCCGGAACCTCATGGAGCGAACCCCCCCCTCCCATTGGCACCCTATCTCAAGTAGCTAAGTCTGAGTTTGTGTTCAATTCTTTTGACACTATTGCCATATAAGGCGCTGAACCAAGGAATACTAGGGACACCATAGGAAGTCGGTATTGCGAGCGTAGAACAAAACTGTGCTAGGCTCAATAAAGTCAGTGTGGAATCGAGTTCCGCGGCGGGGATCCAGGGGGCCGTGAGGGCAATTCTAGGAATGAGAAAGCGGTGTGGTGGCTAAAAAGGATGAGGGGACGCTGCCCTTATTTATTAAAGCAGTCAAAGAACGACCCCTCTTGCATTATTATTATCCTAGAGCTCTGCTGATTTTCTGCGGAGAAACAGGAGAACAAAATGATAAGAGGTGCAAGAAAAAAACATAAGAAGTAGGAGTCTAGCGGCAGGTGTAGTGAGCGCTAGTGGCCAATTTGTACAACTCACTCTACTTGAAGCGTCACTGTCCCCACAGTTCGGAGGCATCCCAGAGATTCCTTAAAAGGGAGGAAGGAAATAGGGGAGGGAAAAGGAGCTGGTTTCACCAGTGCCCCAACTACCAGAGATAATGCTGTTATATTGTAGCAAATATCAAGCGATTCCAGGTTCCTCAAATTGATTCTCTTCTAGTAAGTGATCGGAATAGGCAGAAGTATTGCAAGGTTAGTACATGAACTTTAAAAAGTGGATAGAGCAGAATAGATATGTTTTTGGATTCCAAAAGGAAAACCTATTCAAAGGTCGTCTAAGGCGATGGCGAATTTGCTGGGTGGATATGATAGACTCCGCTGAGAACGGTTGTTTAGTGGGTATGATTTGATCCCGACAAATTTAGGCTCCGAGGCTTAAGCTTTTGCCTCTTTGGAAACAGTAATCTTCCTCAGCAAAAGGACGTAGTTCTTCGCTCGGAACATGGTCTTGCACGGTAATCCTAATTTGAGCACTCCTATACCCACCGAGAAGAGTAGTTTACTTACAGAGTGCTCTTTCCTTTGTGAGCAGTTTGCCCACTGGGGGTGCAACTTCAGCCGCCCAATTGCCCGGCTTCTCGAGAATGTGGATGGCAGTATCAGACTCTCTAGACCTTCGCACTCTCATTGCAGATTGCGCAAATGGTAGGCCCACCAAAACGAGCCCGAGAGCTTCTATATGCACGGTATACCCCTCTGGGGAACTGACCAAGTCATTCTGATAATGATCCTCGGTAGCTAATCTCCCAAATGGTAAGCTATATGAATCGGTTGATAATCTTTCGCGTTTCCAATTGTCCCATACATACCAAGCCGCGACAGGCCCCGCACCCCAAGGGCACGTTCTAAGATCTCACAAGGGACAATGGACAACTGAGTGATTACCTACTCGTTGGCGAGGGCAGAAACCCTAAAATGGGAATTAAGACATTTCTCCAGGCGCACTGATCCCTCTAAAGTCAAATTGAGTAAAAATTAAAGATGTGACTAGCGACAGAAGGAGGCAAGCTGATGGTGGTGAATCCCGATTGCGTGATGCGGGTTTGTGTAAGTAATTCTTGGCGAGGCGGGAACACAAGCCACTGATGGCCACCCTGCCATTTTTCTCTTTGTTGTTGATCATTGCCAAGCCCTATCGCGACCCCCCCTAGCCCTCATTAAGCATCACCAAAGACCAGAAGACACGACTGTATGTTTCTTCCGCCATCCTAATCGATGGAGTAACCCCATCGTGGTATGTTAGGTTAGGGCACACTTGTGGGTGTGAGCAGGTGACTAGACCGCGCGGCGGTGACCGGTGTTGTGACTGGTGTTGTGACTTGTCTTGTGTGGTAGAGAGCCCACTGTGCCGGCCACCACAAACTGTATTTAGTCTGAGCTGCGTTCCTTTCTCTGTACATCGCACACCCTGCACTTCTCACAGACACTCCTTTGCGAACATACTTGTCAGATACATTGAATATCGAAAACATCTCAGTTTTCCTATCAGCCACTGACCCGGGTCTTTCTCGTGACGACAGTTCAGCCATAGCTGTGTCATTGCGGTGCTTGTACGACGGCATATTTCCATGCGCATAGACTAGACCTCCATCTGCAGGGCTGGCACCGGTAGGTTAGGGCACACATCTAGCTTGGTAGTGTACTATAGATAGCAAGGCGCGAACAACGAAGGAAGACCATCGAACCCACACATCACCATCGCTAATCACAAACTCTTTAACACCTCTTCCCCGCAACCAAAACAAATATGCTAAACCCCACGGGTTCTGGGCTTCGCCGCGTCAAAAAATTCCCCTCCTCATCTGTTCTCGAGAGCGAATATCATAATTCAGCTCCCTCTCCAGTTGTTTTGAGCACTACGCAAAGCGCTAGCCAATCTCTTGCGAACGTTACAAACCACCCCCTGGTGCCCAAGCGCCCGCGCTCTCAATCACAGTCACAATTTGACGGTCCCAAATACCCGGTAAACAACAATCAACGATATGCACGCAAGGCTACCTCGAGCGCGCAACTAGTGCCAAAACAAAAAGCAACAATCGAGAGCCTTATAAGTAGACCTCCAGCAAACCTCGTCGAGGCTTTGCAAGATTTACGGTATCTAATTCTTACGGAAGGGATACAAGCGGATAATGATGGAAATGTATGATCTTTTGTCGCTAGATTGCTCGCGTGGACGTCAGATGCTAATTATTGTGGGATCAGTCCCCCCTAAGAATATACATCTGGTCGATACTGCTGGGCGTGAGCCCGATGCGCACCAGCGATTATGTTTCTCTTGTCCGCCGTGGAGCTTCTAGCAGTTATTCCAAGATCCGCAACGATACCTTCAGAACTCTTGCCACTGACCCCCTATTTCGTCGGAGGGTTTCTGAGGCTTCGCTGATTCGACTTTTAAATGCATTCCAATGGAAACTGCGAGATTCTGGTATCGATGCTCAATACGTCCAGGGAATGAACGTTATTGCCGCCCCTTTCCTCTACGCCGCTAGGAGTGAGGTGGAGGCCTTTTCCCTTTTTTCGGTGTTTATCCAGAGAGAATGCCCAGGCTATGTTAAGCCAACAATGGAGGGTGTCCACCGTGGGCTCAAAGTAAGTTGCATATATGTCTCCAAGATCTATTACCAGCTGCTTGGTTTGGTTTTCCGGTATATGCTAACTCAGATATAGTTGGTGGATCAATGTTTGGAAATCGTCGATCTGAAATTATATGCTCATTTACAATCCAAATTTCTTTCCGCAGAGCTATATGCCTTCCCCTGTATGTTCATCTAGGCATTTATAGTCCCACCTCCAGCACCAAATTTCCAAGCTAACAGTGATTACTTGTAGCTGTTTTGACACTATCAGCATGTACACCCCCACTCCCCGAAGTCCTGAAATTATGGGATTTCCTTCTGGCATACGGGGCCCATTTCAACATTTTATGCGTAGTCGCGCAGCTGTTGTTGATGCGAGATGAGTTGCTTGTCGCTCAAAGGTATATGACCCCCTTCATAATTCACCGCTACTACCACAGCCCCATATAACGTATGCTAACTCTCTATCCTGCATCTATAGTCCAATGAAACTTCTGCGGCAGTTTCCGCCCTTGAACGCCAAAACGATTGTCAGTGTCGCTGTGAGCTTAGTGCGAAAGATCCCCGAAGAACTTTTTGAGGAGCTCGTAAATCATGCACGATGACCGCAGCGGTGCAATTATGGTTCGTGGACAGAATTAACCGCGCACGGGGGGATTTATAGCAACCAAACACTTCTCCTCACTTTGCACTTTCAACACCACCGAAAGAAATTTCTCTAGATAAAATATTGGTTTCTACTATGTATTCCATTGCAGGTTTTCATTTTTGATTTGTTTTTTTGCTTTTCATGATATTGGGGTTGGTGAGGGAGCGCTGTTCTCATGGCCGGAGTTTTTCATGTTCGTTGATGCGCGGTGGTGCCCATAATTCTAGGCCCTATTCGGTTATGATGGGACCGTTCCGTTCTCCCATACAAATGACCGTTTCAAAACGGAGAGGTCATTTCCACAGCAGAAACGGTCGCCCAACGGAACCGTCTCATCACAACCGAACAAGGCCTAGCTGTCCACTACACTTGCGCCTGCTTTTTTTCCCCGGCGGCCGCTCTTAGCTTCTTGATATGTCATTATTATACAACGGTTTTTCTTATTCCCGTTAGGATGGTGGGGGTGGGGGTTTGTGGGATTCTGGGTTTATGGAATGTATTATTAGGGGAAAGTTGGGGGAATTGGTTCGGGGCCTGGTGCACAGATTTGCTTTTTGTTCGGGGTTTTTTTTGACTCTTCATTTTTTTGTTTTGCCTGATTTTCCTTGATAACATGTCGCGTCCGGGTCTGACGATTTCTTTTTTCTACACTTTCTCAGATACCTTCATATTGTTTGACACGGTACAGCATGGTAACGCATTGCGTTGTTTTGTCGTTTGTTATTTCTTCTCTTTCATCAGGTATCTACAAGTAGGGAGGCCTTCACACGGAGTTGAAATCCGGCTGCTAAGTTAATAATGAAAGAGTTGATTTCTCAAATTATTATACTAGTGATATTTCCCGGGACAAAGAGTGCCATACATACACAGCCTGCAACTCCGTGCACATACCTTACCGTACTCCTCTCTACAGGCCATATCAGGTTCTGTAACCGATGGGAATGCCAAGGGGCATTGCATTATCAAGCAAGCGGCACATCCACCGATCATGAAGAGACTGTGAAGAGTTGACGTAAATGATCTAAACTCCGGGAAAAAAAGGGGAATTCACAGCCCCTCACCCCCCCCCCCCCATCACACAGTACTTTGCAGGAAACAAAGTGGCTCATCCGAAATGTTCAGCGGGACTCCCCTTACCCAGTTCATTTGCTTCACCCCTTCCAGTGCCTTCTCATTCTCTTAAACCACTTAAACCACTATTACCACCGTGACACCTCAGTTGATAACCCCAGTTTCCCCGCATATTTCTATCACCTGCATTAATAAAAAGTTGCTGTGCGTCCCACAGATTACTCGTAATGTCCTGACGTTTGTGAACACAGCTGCTATTGCATACCCCCAAAATTCAGCTTTTTTGCCCTGATCTTGGCATCATGCAATAGTGGTCGTGCTCACAAACGTCAGGACATTGCGAGTATACGTAGCACTGTGCTGATGCTTGTATCAACTAAAGTTAACCAGCCAACCAGCCCTACCCAACATACCCAGCAGAACCTCACTCGAATTGATATGACAAAACAGGACAGGACGGCGCTAAGGTAGTACGAAATAAACCCCTTCCTCCTCCCCCGGACCTCTAAGCTGTATTATATTTTGAAGCTCATCTAGTTGGTTATCCGTTGGTCAGTAGGCTATGCCACTTGAAACTTGCCTTTTCCCCTTCCTTTCCCTCCCTTGGCGGACGGACCTATTACTGTACTGTACTCTGCATCTCCCATACACACAGTACTAGTAGAGGACCATGGCCAAATTGGCATCATCATCATCATCATCATCATCATCATCATCATCAGCTCAAATCTCGGATGCGAATACCTCTCAACATTTTACATACACAGATATATTCATACGGGATAAGATTGCCATACAGTAAATCTTGTAAAAAATAAAAATAAAAATCTCTTACATACAACCGACCATCCCCGCCGCGCCTCTAAGTTAACCCCCCCACCTTCAGAGACAAAAACTCCTCAAGAAGGACCAGCGCATTCTCCTCAAAACCATAAACCCCAAGCGTGTGCCGAATGCGCTGGATCTCATTACAGTAACTGGGCATTTTGGGCAATTCTATCAATCGGGGGGGGGGGGGGGGGGGGCGGCCCCCGGCGGGGGGGGGGGCGGCGCGGGGGGCAGGGGAGGGCGG
>Ga0307509_10000313_pt1 | contig 79572 bp, 68 predicted proteins | sample 10_EM_MG_FD_202245 | JGI IMG/M metagenome (GOLD analysis project Ga0307509, IMG submission 202245) | Populus trichocarpa ectomycorrhiza microbial communities from riparian zone in the Pacific Northwest, United States - 10_EM | ecosystem: Host-associated > Plants > Roots > Unclassified | place...
TCCCTACTCTAGAATAGGGGCGAAAAACACAGCAAAAAACCAGCTGCTCAGCCCCTCTGGGGGCCATAAAAAAACAAAAAAATACCAGACCTTACCAGAGGGGGCAACTCCAACGACATAGCACACGGTTCAATTATTCGAGTTTTTGCGGTAGTTTACGGCACTGAGTACTGTACCTCGGCCTCCGCGAGAACTTTACGGACACCAATGCACCGAAGCTCAGATTTCCGGACGATCCCCGGATCGTCTCTTCTTTCCCTTTCGGAAGGTGGAAGGATTGAAGTTAGTTTACCAATATCTAGTCGGGGTGCCTAATAGGGTCTGGGCTCTCTCTCTCTCGCTCGGGTTTTTCCGGGGTTGTTCGATTGCTGTGACTGACCAAGCAAACGACCTGGCATGAAAAGTCACGGGGCACAACTCTCGAACAAGTTGTTGACTTTGAGGTTTGGACCTTTGGTAGTATATACAAACAAGCCTTTGGAGGAGGAGGGGTTTGCCACCAGATGTACGATAATTAGTGACAAAACATGCCTCCTCCGGCATATATACGCTAAGATGTGGAGGGCCGTAGCTTGGCTAGAGTCCTTTTGAGATGGCCCCTTTAAAAATCCATGCCAAGCACACACCGGTCTCCTCTCAGCAAGGCATGGCGGAGGAACCGTGGGGATCATGGTATCATAGTCCTCGCTATTTGGAAGCATTACTTTTTTTTTTTTTTGTGGAGTTAAGCGACGAGTTTTAGGCTGCCCCCCCCCCCCTGCTCCTAACCTCTGTCGACCTTCGGCGGGGGAGGGTTTGCTGTTGTGGATTGACAAATAAAGCTGGAACGGCATCGCTAGAATTCTACCGAGTGGAGGTGACGTATTATTATAGTATGGCGCTTGCAAACTAATTGCTCCCCTGTGCGGGGGGGGGTGCGGATCATTGCGGGGGTGGGCTAGCTTATCAGTTGGAAATGATTGTCACGTTTCGTGGCCCTTTTGTTTATGAGCTTACTGTAACTATAATAACTTACCTCCGTATATTATTCCTATACCGCACTTCTAAATTTATCGGCACCCCGGGTTCTGCCGGCGGTCAAATAAAATAAAATACGGATGATGGCAGAAGTTCTGAACCTTCGATAACTGGTTCCTATGGTATTACTGTAAGCTCTGTTGTGTGTCTCGCGCGGCCAAGTTACAGTAAGAAGCCGGACACCTAAGTGGCAATACCTATTCTACCTATATAAAGTATCCGGCTTCAACTCGGCCGTGCGAGTAGTAGTAGCTCATTCTGAACGCTGCTCTCGGTACACTTTTTTTACACTAGGGCCCATTTATGGATTGGATGGAGGCCCCCCTTTTTCCATTCGGACTTCAAATTTTTTTTTGAAGTTCCAGTTCTTGAAGTGGAAGCAATAATACGTATTATGCTTGATAGATTGAGGACGAAAACCTCTCAATTTTCACGTTGGGACTAAGACCTGGAGAAATGGATTCCGGCAACCTAGTTTTGACACTACTTTAATATGTTTCATGATATCAGAATTACCGCGGAAGGGGCGGCTTGACGGTTGTCAGTCGGGCCGAACTTAAATGGAAAGGATCCTAGTGTTCCCCGACATTCGAGTGATAGTCCGTGATAATACTTGACTACTTTGAGAGGCTTTATTCTGGAAAAAAACGCCTTCGTGACGTACCCCGGACTCTTCGGTATGTGCGGCAGGCTACAAAGGACATCCGGGACGAGGTCTGACGGCTATTTGTGGTCATTTAAATCGGGGTCGGGGCCCGCTTATTGTAACTTGAGAGTCGGCCCACAAACTGTAGGGTAATGATTGGCGATACCAACTTTAGCTCGAATTTAGCTGCCGTGTTGGTACTTCCTTTTGGGGGAAAGAGAACTTGAGCTATTTTTGTAATTACCGCCATTCTGAGATATACTCTGTTTCTCTTGCCACGGTGTAGGGAGGGACCTTAGCTTGGGTTGTTAGTTCTGTTTGACGGGGGTGGTCGCTACGAGAAAATGGTGCCTGAGCTCTAAACTTCTCTCAAGTAAACGAAAAGAAGGAAGAAAAAAAGACACTCACAGGCCCGTTCTTGCGTTTGGACATGATGGTGTGTGGTGAGAAGAGGATGTATAAAAACCCAATCCCCTTTCATCCTCAAATCCTACATCCACATCTCTCCTTCTCCTTCAATTTACCCATTTAATTCAGTTTTTTCCATTCGTTATTCCTGTATACGTTCATTGGTAAGTCACTCTTTAGCTGGGGTCGGCCTTTTTTCCGAGAGGAGAGCTAACATTTGAAGACTTCACGCAGTTCGCTATGAAGTACAGCAGTTCACTCATTGCCGCTGTTGCTGCGTGCAGCTACTTCGCAAATGCCCGTCCCACCGAATCCCACGGGATTCTAGAAACGCCCGAAAAGGGCATCAAAGGTATCGGATTTGAAGAGATCAAAGTTCGTCCATACAGCACCTTCAAGTATGGAGGTGGCTACGGCGGCGAGAAGTTTGATGATAAGGACATTGGAAAAGGCATTGGGGAGAAGTCCGACTGCGGATGCGACAGCGGGTGGGACATTGATTGCGGATGTGGCGGGAAAGACATTGATTGCGGATGTGGCGGGAAAGACATTGATTGCGGATGTGGCGGGAAAGACATTGATTGCGGGTGTGGCGGGAAAGACATTGATTGTGGATGTGGTTGGAAAGGTTCTGATGGCGGATATGGTGGGAAAGGCTCTGATGGCGGATATGGCGGGAAAGGCATTGACTGCGGATGTGGCGGGAAAGACATTGATTGTGGATGTGGTTGGAAAGGCTCTGATGGCGGATATGGTGGGAAAGGCTCTGATGGCGGATATGGCGGGAAAGGCATTGATTGCGGATGTGGCGGGAAAGACATTGATTGCGGATGTGGTTGGAAAGGCTCTGATAGCGGATATGGTGGGAAAGGCTCTGATGGCGGATATGGTGGGAAAGGTTACAAGGGTGGTGACGGCGGGTACGGACGCGGCAAGGGTGGTGACGGCGGGTACGGAAGTGGCAAGGGTGGTGTCGGGTACGGTTGGGAGAAGGCGGAGCGCCGCCCTGAGGTGAAAGTGGTGGAGAAGAAGGACGTCGAGAAGAAGGACGTCGAGAAGAAGAAGTTCGAGAAGGACGACAAGCACAAGGAGAATCACGAAGAGAAACGCAAGAAGGAGGATAAGAAGTTCCAAGAGTGCGAAGAGTGTGAGAGAAAGGAGTTTGATCGCTTCAAGGATGTTAACTCCCATCATAAGGATCACGAAGTAGAGAAGGCCAAGCATGCTTTTGAATTGGGCTATGGTACCTCTTTCCCCTCTCTCTGACGAATTCTGAAATGTATTGTCTTGCTGAAAAGTTCCATAGGCTATGACAAGGGATGCAAGTACGACAAGGGCTACGGGTATGCCAGGGCTTATGATTGCGAATTTGAGAGCTGCCATGACGAAGCCGAACATAGGCGTAAGGAGAAGGAGTCCGAAGACCACCAAGAGAGACACGAGAACGAATTCTACGAAAACCCTGAGTGCTTCGAGGAGGATGAGGAGTGCAAGGAAGACCACGATTTTACCAAGTGCGATACCGAGAAGGAGAAGAAGGAGAAGGAGGAGAAGAAGGAGAAGAAGAAGGACGATGACTGCCACTAGATGTCTTCCCCCGCATCTGCGGAGGACAGGGCTTTTTGTGTGAGATTAGGAAGGGACTTTGGGATCGGCTAGTTTCTCTTTTTGTTGCTTGTTGCTTGGGGCCCCCGGAAAATTAAAAGGAGATAGAACTGTACATATTGACTAAATACAGAAGCTGCAGCTCTGTACTGAAATTAGCTGCCTGCTCAGGGGGTATTTAGTGGTCACGGGTAGTGGGAGAAAATGATCAACTCTAAAGACATTAACCGTGATACCTTGGTGTTGACTAAAGTGAAGAGAGGTTTTTTATCGGCTTCCCAATCTCTTCTTGGTGGCCTGGACCATCACACAAGATCACTCGCCAATATCTACCTTCTCTGATATCATACCCCTGCCTTCCAGCACCCCACCCTCTCTAGTTAAGCCCCAATTTGTGGGGACCCATACCTTCTGTTAGGCCTTGTTTGGCACGCTACAAATACCAGTTATTCTGAGTATTCCTGACTGTGAAAGGATAAATAAACAGCACCCTGTTTGGCACGCATCCAAATAACATGGTATTTTTTGATATTTGGATAATTAGCCTTGAATAACTGTTTCATAACTTTTTTATTTTTATTGGTACATGCCGAACGGGACCTGAAAAAAGAAAAAAGAAAAAAGAAAAAAGAGCTCGTCGTGTTACAAATGCTGAATAGAAATTAGAATAGATACAGTGCCCTAACAGAAGATGTCATCGTTGGTGCCACTTTCACACCAACAATGACGTTTTTCAGAGCACTAGAGTTCGTCCACCTACTATCCAAGTAAATCAATTCATAGGGGTTTTCAAAACATGTATATTTTCCTATAAGTACCAAACAAATTCTTAGTGCTTAATTCTGGTTTTAGGATAGGCCTTGCCAATTGACAAGCCCCACCCACAAGACCAAGGAACCCGCTATAGAATGCGAATTTAGATTCACTGGGTCTTTGGCCGTTTATTGCTATAACTTTTATCTCAATTGATTAAGTGGGGATGCAAATCTGGATTTCTGAGACTCCAAGTTTCAGTCGTTCTGGCGTGTTTCAGCGCTGCTTGGGCACGCCAACGATGACTTTTGTCCAGGAACTGTACCACACAAGACTACCATTACCCTAGGGCCACTCCACCCACCCAAAATCATAGTCCGAGGGAAACACCTCGGCTGGTCGCCCCTCACTCCCGAATTCCGGGCCGGTCTTTATGCCCCCACGGGCCACTAACATCTTCGCTATCACCTCATCGCCGCTGTCCATTGCGTGCTAGAGCGGAGATCGACCATGTGCGTCGGCCAGGTTCACATCGACATCGTCCCTCTCCAACAAGATCCTCACCACCTCAGCGTTTCCGGACCCCACAGCTAGAGAAAGCGCTGTTGGTCCGCCGCTAACCGGTGCCTCGTTGAGGTCCAGGTCGGGTCGAGCCGCGAGCGCCTTCGCCATCCCATCCCATCCCCCACACATCGCATAACCCAGCGGGCTTTGGTTCCAGACGTCACGCAGCGACGGGTCGGTGGCTTCACAACCCAGAAGGGCTTTCACAACACCGAGATGTCCCCCCTTCGCAGCGATGTTTAGTGCTGTTTGTCCATTAACGTCAACGTGGTTCGGTTCGGTGCCTTTGCAAGCCAGGAGGAGTTCAACCACGCCCTTGTGGCCATGAAACGCAGCGTGGCCCAGTGCCCTTCTTCCCGTTGCCGTGTCTGTAGAGTTGAGATCGATGGGACCCCATGCTAGTAGCAGCCTCACGACCCCTTCACTTCCCTCGATTGCCGCCAGCGAGAGTGCTGTCAGGCCGTCTTGGCTGAGGAGGTTAGGATCTATGTTGCTATGGGTTAGGAGGAGTTTTACCACGCCTTCGTATGAATGGAATGCAGCCGTAGTGAGGGGTGAGAAGGCACGCCAGGGCGCTCGGACGTTAGGATCTACGGCATCGCCTCGTTCTAGGAGTAGTCCGACGGCCTCCTCGTAGCCGGAATCGCAAGCTAAGAAGAGAGGCGTTCGGCCTTCGCTGTCGGGTAAATCGGGCTGGAGATCTTCCCGGCTCAAGAGCAATCTGATGACATCTGTGTGTCTGTTTTGAACCGCCCAGCAGAGGGGGGATTGCCGCGGTATTTCATCATCCTCGATGTAATCTTCGTCCATTTCCTCATCATCATAATCATCGTAAACCTCATCATCATCATAGTCATCGTAAAAGTCATCGTCTAGATCGCTATCGTAGAGTGGGTAATCAAGATCTTCTTCGAGCCCCCATTGGGACTCTTCGGACCGGTATGTGAGGGTTGGGTGGTCTGTGAGGGAGCTGTCGCTCATCTTTACCAGAGAATTACAGTACTGTAGTTCCCCACGCTTATAGGAGGAATGTGTGCTCTGGTTAGCTTAACGTAGAGGAAACGTGAGGGGTTGTATTTATTTGATTTTTGCACAGCGACAGGTCGATGGAGATGAAAAAAAACGCTTGTTTGTGACGGTGGGGGGATGTAGAGGTGTGCGTTCCTGATTGAAGGTTTGCTGGTGACGGCTAGTCTACTTAAGAGAAAGCTCCCGCAACCATAACCCTATCGCTATACTACATCCGTTCATGCCCTACGGCTACACACCGCCCTGCCTCCAACACCACAACGATCTGCCACCGGAATTACCATACCATCACAGGTCAATATTGACTACCGTACTAGTGCATTGCGATATCTAGAGAAGAATAGAGATGGACACGGTACTCGAGTATGATAGCAATACACAGGACCATCAGATTGTGATGAACCGAAAGCACCTGGGATGAATGTGTTCGCTGCTACCAGGATGATATTGTACTAGTATTGTATCGGTACTTGCACAATACGCCAAGAGGGGCCTTACCGTATACTGGTGGCCTAAAGGAACTCGGCTGCGACGTGGGTCATACCGGTAGGCACCTAAACTGTCACAGAAATAATATAAATCGTGTTATATGGCCATGCACCAGCTGTCATATCTAATATAAATTTATTTATCCGCACTTTGCAGTCTGATAGCAGTTTAAACGGATTGTTTCCGCAAACAATAGTGTTTGCCCAGGACAGAGCAGTTGTATCGCTTGATAAGCACTTAAGGCACTCAATGCCAATTGCCCTGAACTTGAGTTGGAAGCTTCTGTTATTTCCATGTGCTGCACTAAGAGTGAGTTTGACCAACAGAATTCATTCACAGTAAAAAAAAAAAAAACAGGAGATTCAACAGTGAGCACCCTAGGCCCTCCAAGCTGGTAATAAGTAACTGCAGTTCACCTTTTCTTGTCCTTTTTTGTTTCTCCCACCATCTTTACTCCCCCATATAATAGTCGCATCTTCCTCACAGCTTTACCGAATACCTTCTATGGAAGTGAAGCAAATTGTTCTTGCTGAAGTAATAAAAAAAAGCTACTTACAATTTTGGTGCCCCTGGACCAGTGAGGAGACGAAAGATGGAGAGGGAAAGAGTGAAAAGTTATCTGGCAGCATCGGGCTGGAATAGGAGGAAGTGAGGGTGTTAATTAGAGCCACTGGTGTACGCTCACAATGCCTTGGAAACGAACCTTCCCCATTCGGATCTAGGTATATGGATTCTTTACCATTGCCGCACAGATACCCAGGTGGTCTTTTTACAGGCTGAAGATTCCGGACAAGGCTAGATGGGTCAGGGAGAGAACGCCGGCTTGTGGGAGGAGAGCTTTGAAGAAGTAGCTATGGTGGTGGAATTTTGCTAAGGGTTTGGAGAGTGGCAAAGAGGAAGAGGAGTGGGTGGTTATAACGTGTGATGTGGAGGGGTAGTATCGAAAACGCTTCTTGTGCTTTTAAAGGGCTGAGATTGAACCTAATCAATTTCTCGAGATAGCTCTACAAACCGCGTGTTTTGAATCAATGGTTCCTAGTGGGGTCACTAACTGAGTTCCGACAACCACCAATAAATTCTTGAGTAAGAGCCCAAACTGTAATATAAGATCTACCATGTCTCCCAGCCTTGACTGCCAGTATTTACCCGCCGAAAATCACACAGGATGCTCGTGGTGTAACTTGAGCTTAGACACGGGGGAGCTGACATCCCAAAGCCCGCTGCGTATCGTTATCACATAACAAGGCTGTGTGGATAATTGGCTTCCACGAGTCTATTTTGGCAGCAGTTGAGGAAGGTGCTTGGTGGTTACATACGTAAAGTACTGTACCGTGGTGTGAAAGTGTGGTTGTCAATGAGTCTGTCCCCGAGCTTTGGCATTGGGAATTACAGTAACAATCCGTTGGTTCATTTTCCGCAGAGCCTCTACTAGAACCCCACCCCTCAGAGGGGGTTGCCGCATACTGTAGGATATCGCACTTGTATTATCTGATACCGGCATTCTCCGGTTTTTCGCCAAGGAGGGGGCGTAAATAGTGGAGGGCGCCTGGAGTCTGAAATCGGCCCTTTGAATGCTGTCATTGGTAGCATGGTAACCGACTGGATGGATAGTCTAATGCTGTCCAGTCCTACATTCCCCAATATGTGGCACCTGATTGATCATGCCAACCCTCGGAGATGCTGCCTGCATGGCCGTGGACTCTTGTGGACACCAAAAACCCAGCTCGATCACTTGGAAATGGGTGGATGCACAAAAACAGTTTTATTTTACCCAATATTCACTCAACCAAAAAAAAAAAAAAAAAAAAGCTCAGAGGGATGAATGGGAAGCAGGCGAGCTTTGTGCTGTTTTATCGAAAGTTCCCTTCAATCATCTCGTCTTTTTAAGGTGAGTTCATCCCTAAAGTTAATCTCATTTTGTGATCCTAGTTGTTGAAAGGGCCGATCCCAGGCACCACCCATCCACCCAACCTTAACCAACCCCTTGGTCTTGGCAACTAACCGGGTAATACGATATCGTAGCAGATAATACAGTGCCTGAATCACGAAGAATTACCGGTGTCCTCGAAATTCTTTCTTTGAAATCTACAAGTACGGTACGACAAAACTTTTCTGATGTCCCTTGGCTACGGTACTTCCCCCAACTTAGCATCACCTGCGTAGGAATGGGTCTGTGTTATCAAGAACCTCAGAGACAACCAGCCCCAAAGAAAAAAGACAAGATGGGCCCACTCAGCCCAACCCCCCCTCCCGGATACCACCCCCCAAGTGAAATACGGTAGTCTCGAGGCCTCAGCCATCCCAAGAATTTTCATCCAGCAACCCTCCAGTCTCCGGATCCAGGAACAAGAGTTCCTAGGCAGGGTCAGCGTTTCCCCCTAACACGGTATATAAGAGTAGCCCACTAGAACCAGCACAATCGCTTCACAACTCACAGGGCCTTAACGCCAGGATACCGGTGAGCACAAATACTAATGTCTCAATGCCAAGAATCGGGATACTTGATGAGCTGCCAAGACCTGTTGTATCCCACAAATCCGCCAAGCCAAACATATCGTGAGCCGACTGTAGCAGATTCCACGGGCCCTTTCCAGGGCCACCTTTCCGAACCATTGGCCCACAGTTTTTTTTGAGGAGTTTAGGCTCCGATGTGGCCGCATTAGCTCGAAAATTAATCCCCCTTCCAAAACAAAAGCTCTTTGGAAAGCTTATTTTTGAACAACAAGGGAAAACTAGAAGATTACTTTAACCACTCTCAAACAGCCCCAAGCACCCCGTAAACCTACGAGTACCAGTACAGTACAATCGACCCCGAATCCGCTCGGCTGCCATCGCTCCGGGGGGGGTCAAATTTTGCCAAGGCGCTACTCCATCAATCCGTCGACTGTACGAGTACTATGATATGATAATCCAGGAACAGCCTTTACCTGGCGGGGTATATGACGACCGAACTAGACTTCCCGGATCTCATCACTAACCTACTCCCTGAGCATCAGGCCCAACAAAGAGCTGCTCCTTGCCGCTTGGGGGGGGGGGGGTCTGGACATCTTTGAAATTCTATTTCAACACTCACGCTGTTAATTTTTGTTAAGTTACGGTATCTGGATCTGGCGGGGAGCACAAGTACAAGTGTACATGTACCGGTACGGTGTCCGATAATATTATGCGGCCATTGTTACACGACCACAGAACCAACGAAAAGATGCCAGTCTGATTGCCAGATACCAGTACGAGTACCGTACTTTATGCTGGGTACAAGTGACTTGTTGCAGTTCGGGTCTGTTGCTTATCTGATGGTGGGTTGTATGGGTGGATGCATACTGTGCGAGCACTTTTTTGCCTTGCGTTGGTGAATGGGTTACTCAAGTATATTGTGGTTGGACTACAGCTGGCTAGCGCTGTTTTACGCATTCAGCATGAACTTAAATTTCTTCCCAACGAGAGGCACAGTTAGTAATGGTTTTTTTTTTGAGAAATTTTGCTACCGTACTGGCATCTACAGTACCTGGGATTTCGAGCGTGGTTAGCTAGTGTCGGTTTGGGACTGATACTCTGCCAGCAACCTATGCTGAAAAGTCTACCGTATCCACCAGGACCCCAAATGTCTTAATTCTTTAGACATCACTCGCTGTTGCCGCCTGCTGTGCGCCAAGTCACCTCGTATCACTACACCTCGCTTCCAAAGACAGTCAAAGCTCGAAAAGGTCATTCGGGGTGCCACAAAAACGCCATAGTCCTGACACACCACACCATGCCATACTGTACTCGAGCGTACCCAACATTTATTAGTACAAGAATCAGTTCCCACTTCGAAAAGAGCATGCAAAACGTCAAAAGCAATGAACCACTGCATCGCGCCACGGACTTGCCCTCGCATCGAACCAGAAGCGGAGAAAGAGGGAGGGTGAGAAGAGAAAAAAGAAAGAGAGGTAACAAAAAAGATACATTAGGAATGGAGCCCTCCCCCCGGCCCATTCTTCACTGAGCGCTAGGCACGATGAAGTCTCCCTTCTGTATAGTCCCCTTGTTACTCCTCCAATTCATAAACCTGACTTGGGCACTACCCTGGGACCTGCCGACATGCCCGCTCCCCGCTCCGCCGCCTTCCCCCGCGCAGCGTGTCCTCTCGCCTGATGTTGGCGTCGACGGCAGCAGCAGCAGCCCTGAGAAAAAGACTAACCTCTCACCGACAAAGATCGTAAAGTATCTACCCCCCCGCCAAGTCGCAACCACCACCACCTGCCTACGCACCAACTGCGATACCCAGTACTACTGCTGCAACGACCAGACATGCAGCTACCAGCAGAGTAAGTGGGTATGCCTGTGGGCGACGCGGACGGTGACCGTTACGAGCACCTATCAAAGCACAACCACCAGCATTAGCACCACCACCCGTTCGATCACCACCACGACTTGGGACACGAGGACCGTTTGGACCCTTATTTCCACAACGGGCGCTTGGACCACGACCATTACGGTAACTAGAACTCCCACTGAAACGAGTTACACGGCTAGCACTGTCACGTTGAGGGAGAGGGGTATGCCGACTCCCACTCGCTGTGTCCGCCGGCCAGAGGAGGAGGAGGAGGAGAGGAGGAGGAGGAAGAGGGGGTTGGCAAAGAGGTCGGATTTTACGTACTACGTTACTACCACCATAGTGGTCACTGCGACCCCCGCGTCGACGTTATACTTGACGACAACCTGGTTGTATACGTATTGGATAACCGGGCAAATAACCACGACCCACGCATCCTACATCGGCGCGGATCGTACCTTGACGGAAACGTCAACTTATTTGGCCGCCACGACCACCACTACAATCGTCGCCGTGACAACGACAAAAGTTCACAAGATGACCCCAGATCAAAAAGTCGGTGCCGGCGTCGGTGGCGGAGTAGGTGGGCTAGCTGTGATAGCCCTCGTAGTAGCGTTGATATGGAAGAAGCGCGCGAAGCCGCCGACGGCGCCGGAACAGTGGGCGAGCAATCAACCTGTGGAGGATCGCAATGTTCCGCCCGGGGGGGGTGCGGGGCTTGGAATGGCTGGAGTGGGCGGGATGGCACTGGCCGCCGGGGCAACTTATAAGGATCCGTACAAAGCCGGCTACTACGGTCAGGATGGGAACGTGGTAATGACCGAGACTCCTTCGTCGCAACAGCCGCAACAGCCACCCCCGGCGCATTTCCAACCGGTGCAGTACCCTCAGAGATATCCTGGTTTGTCTTCTCTCCCCCCCCCCATTCCCCCCCCTGAGATTTTTCCCAAGAGGTAGAGTATAGTAGGGTAGGGCAAAGTTAAGTTAATCCTCGTTTTTTGAACGTTGCTATACCACAGAACTTGGTCCGAGTGATATACATACCATCCCCCGACGACCCATTCCGGGATCCCCGTCGCCGCCAAGTTATCGAGGGTAACTTAGACTTGGGGGGACTGAGGGCGAGGTGGGGATATAGGCTTTTTGGGAAAAAAAGGGAGGGAGCTATGTTACTTAACTTATGAGGTAATGCGTGGAAGTATGATATGTGTTTATGTTTTTAATGAGATTATTTATAGCGTCCGAGTGACGATTTCGGTGAAATGAGAGGTGGATAATACAAGTCCCCGTCATGTGCTGAGCGAACACGATTTAGTGTCCTTGGCAACGGAAACTCAGCCCCATGAATCCCCCTGTGTTCGCTCCGCACATGACGGGGACTTGTACGTGTGGAGGAAGAATTATTATCACTGGACGGGATGGAGCTGTGAGGAAATTGTGGTTTTATATATACCGTATGATACTTGGGCGCAAATTAGGACGGAGTGACATTGACGTTCTAGTCTACGTTGCAACCAAGGCTTTTTTGGTTTACCATACGGTAGTCTAACCTTCCTAGCGATTAATCTGCAATCGGGCGGTGCGGGTAGATATTGATTACTGATCCGGGGATCTTTTTATTGGTCGGGGTGGACGAAGCTTATATGGACCTTTAGCAGTTCGTCGCACAAGCTGGACACGCCATTGGCTTAATACAGCCCCTTGTTCTGGTTACTTTTGTGGAGCCTGGCTACCGGTATTATATCCCACTCATCGCCCACGGTCCACTGATCATGCATACGGTAGTTTCATTGGGAGCATAATCATGACAGCTCACTCGGAAGGCAGCCTGGGAATCCGGTTCCCAGGATAATAGGTATCTAGGCTTGACCTTCCAGAGAGGGGAGAATTTACGGTATCTGTGGCCCGCTCGTCAACGCGGATAGCGGCCGGTATCGTTCCAAATAGCTAGAGTGGATGAGCGCACGACTCGTGTGTGTTTGTATGATCGTGTGGGTGTAAGTTTGGTATTATGGAGGTGTGTGTTGTGTCTCTCTTTTGACATAGCTATCATACTCCAGTTTATCCCCTGCACCGAGGTTTCCCAAAAGATGGCACGCCATGAGCGTCGTCGCAAAAACTAGGAGATACGATACGAGTTTCCATAATAATATTATTATTACCGATCAAATGGGGGGGGGGGTTCGGGGGGAATTTTGTTTTAAAAATAAAATAAAAAAAGGCCCTATTTTAACAAATGAAAAAATTTACAGAGATTCATATAAAAAATATAAAAAACAAAGACAGTCTAGACAGCCCAGAAGAAAGGAAAAGAAAAATTAAACCATTAAACAGAAATTGCCATCATAATCAGCGCCTCATGAACGTTGCGAGATTTGCTGAATGGACTTTGCGGATGCAGGGTAAACAACATCCATACTTTTTTTAAATAAAAAAAGAAAGAAAAAAAACAGTTAGCACATTTTCTCAGTAACTGTTTAAAGGTGGGCACCTTACCAGTAAGTGATAAAACATTCTACAGGCTTGACCTCAGTGAACACATAGGAATTTGCAAGTAGTCTTATAGCAGTTACTAAAACAGTTAGCTGAAAGGGAAATAAGAAAGAGAAAAAACTGGATAACTATATCTCAAGTTTTAGGTACTGTACTTACAGAGCTTATGTTCATCTGCACCAGCTTTCTCTGCAAGTTCAGAAATAGGCATTGGAGTACCTGCAGTGCTTAAAATGTGCAACTTTCCATTTGACAGCAACTCTGAGAGCAGAGGAATTGGAATACTAAAATCAAGTTAGATATTAAGCATATGAAGAGTGAAACCTTTCAACTATTCCTTCAGGAGTACATACACCAAAGCAGACCTCACAAAGGTGAGCAAGTGGGTCAGTGGCAAGAGCAGTCAGAGTCTTGGATGCCACCAAAAGATACTGCCTAGCACCTTCAATTTCTGCATTCTCAGGAAGCCCAGCATAGGTAGGACTGAAATTGAGCTAGTTGAGAGGCTTCAAGCGAAGATGCTGGCTGATGGAGAAGGCTGCTTTAAAAGCATGCTCTGCAAGCTCTGTCAAAGAAACAACCATAATCATGTAGGGTGAACAGGGTTCCAGCTCAGTAGTCATAATAACAATATGTTGGATAAGTGTTGAGCGAAGGTGATGTATTTGTGTCAATTGAAGTGTTGAGTTTGAGAAGGTTTAAATAGAGTTGGCCTTGGATGAAGTTTGGGCCTAGGGTATGGTTGGATGCTGAGGGGAGAGGGCTCGTAGGTGGGTGGATGGGGTAGAACCTGCAGAGTGCATTACTGAAGCTTTTAAGACGAGATAGAAATACTGCAAAATAGTATCATAAGTTAGAAGGTTGCCCTCCTCTATGGAGTTATCGAGCTAGCTTAAAAGTCTCTTTTTTTCTTCATCTATTTTGTCGGGAAGCCATAGGTCCTGCTATATGCCATCGTACTATCGTGTGTCTAGATTTTCTTCTTTTCTTCAGCAATACTAGACAGATCTAGAGAAATAATCAAGCGAACCGAGGGCTTTATCCAGGGGAGAGAGCGTCTTAGCAAATAAACCCGTGAGGTCGAGTGTTCCGGGTAGATTGATATCATATAGAAAAACTTAAATCTTGGTCCCTCTCTTCCAGCTACCCTCCAGTCCGCCCGCTGCCCAGCTTATTTCCTTAGCTTGAGGAACCACGATAACCCAATTAGCATCTAATCTTCGCTCGGTTATCATTTCCCTCCCTTGGTCCTGTAGTACACCGTGGGTTGCTCAGTACGCGCGCGTCACCGAAGGCTCGGGGGAGGTACAATTACAAGTACACACTCTCTCCCGAGCTAAACCCCCTCTCTAACAACCCCCCACATCTCCCCGGAGACCCCACGCTCAGTACTTTCCCCGCCGGCCAAATCCCTGATAACCCTCACCCTCCCGCGCCATCTAATCTCCCTCTTGCGTTTCGCAACTAAAGAAAGTACATCTACATCCCCCTTCTCCTCCTTCCCCCTGCCTCCAGCCTCCTCCTCGAAGAATGAGAAATCTCCGGAACCATCACCGACCTCCATTTCCAGCTCCAGCACTTTTAGCCTCTCCATCCCGACCACCCCAGTGATCGCCCGCGCCGCGCGGGGGCTAGCGAATGCTGGAACATTTACAAGCACCAGTCTTCCAACACTCACAAACGCGGGATCAAGAACAACCCTCCAGTCGACCCTCAAGTAATCCAGATTCGACACGGCGTATATCCTAACCGTGGCCATGATTCCGTCGATAGATTCTAATGGACCAATATCTAGTGAGGTCAATCGCGTAGTCCTAAGCAGCATCTGTACCGACCGCGAAGAGGTTTTATTCCCGGATATGCCCACTTTCGTCAGCCCCGTTAACGCAGCAACAGTAGAAGCAGCAGTATCAGTAACGGTAGTATCGTACACCGGCGGCGCAAAACAATACCCCAACAACGCCTCAACCCCTTTATCCCCGACTCTCCCAGTACTCACACCGTCACAACTAACATCTAGTTCCCTAACCCTCAATCCCAACCCCTTCGCAAGGATCTCCAAAGCCGCATCCGTGATCCCAACGTTCCTAACAAAAACTCTAACAAGCGGTAACCCCGCCATAGCCGTGACAACAGCGGTGGCAGCCGCAATTTTCGTACCGCTAAAATCAACCTCCTCCAGGCTTGGTAGATGTCTTAGCAAGTTGACCAGTCCGCCCACCGTCACATTCGCACACCTCTTGACGATCAGGCTCTGTAGATTCGACGGGTGCGAGACGGCGCAGCAAGTGGCGTGATCGAGGAGCGGCCACGAGCTTAGGTCTAGAGAGCGTAAGTGTGGCAACCGCTGAAAGAGCGTTTGCAGCCAGTGTTTTGGGAAGGTGGTGTATAGGGTTGGGGTCACGGTGCGTAGGCTTAGGTGCGTTGTGGCGCGAGGTGAGGGGGTTTGGAGAAGGGTGTTGAGGTAGAGGGTGAAATGCGCTTTGAGAGAGTTAGCTTCGCATATGGAAGGGAGGAAGATAGGGGGGAGGGGGGTACTCAGTGCACTACGATCACCCAGGTTCCAGAGTACCTCCGGCCGCTGCCAGAGATACTCCGAGAACTCCCTGTGCCAGGACCTACATACCAGACTTACGTTGTACAGGTCCCGCTTTTCTATGTATGGCGCTATGAGGGGTAGCGGGTCTTTGGCTATTGCGGCGGGGTAGGGGGGTGGCGGTTCTTGTTCCATTGCTCCTCTCGGATGATAGAGTTCGTTTGCTTGTAGGTTGGAAAGGTGCGGACAAGTTGAGTGTTTGTTGTTTCGGGTTGGAAGCTAAATTATTACCGATAGCTCACCCGCCGAGTGAGGTTTAGCTTTGGCTTACAAAGCCGTTTACCATGGCACGTCACATGGGATGGTAGGTTTAAGGTTGCTGGACAGGCAGACAGCCTCGCCGGGTGCGCAAGGCTGTCCGACGGCGGCATGATGCGGGAGCGTGGTACTTATATGTGATGGCTATATAAATTTATTACGTGCAGTGCAGGGAGCAATGTGCTGCGCTGTAATAGTGCGGTGGTTGTGGTAGCGATAGCGATTCGATTGTTGTAACTGCAAGATACGAGTAATAATACTCTACCCTCGTTAATACGCCCCGCCATCTGCCAAGACCTCACTGCGTGTCTCCGAGTATTGGCTGATTTGTTTAAGCGCTGTGTGGGAGCATCATATAAGATCACTCGCGAGATTTAAACTATCATAGTGGTGGGTGTTTGGATGGGTTTTCAACCAAATAGGGCTACGGATGCGTCTCTAGGTCACACTCCACACGACTAGAGTGCGGTAAGGGGGAAAAGAAAGCAAGGGCTTTAGTCTACATACTCCGAATGTGTATCATTATAATCCCTCACTCAACCATCCCCCCGGTCCGCAGATTGGCCTCCCTAACCCTTTCCATACCAACCTCTACAATCCTCCTCCCCACCTCTCCCTCCAGAGACTCAGCCCCACTGCCGCTACTGCCCTCCCCCTCAAATCCCATCTCCTCGAACTCTAGTGCAGACAAGTACACTGCATTCAGAACTTCCTCGTCAACCCTGACGTTCCACCTAACCATCGCCCTGACACAATTTCCGATCCTGGCAATCTCCCTGCGGGTAGCGGGGGCGATATCTTCGTTCACGTTGGAGTAGATAGCTTCGCTCGCCTCCTCTTCTAATCGAGTGATGCTCTCCCCGCCGGGGGGAGCTTGCAGCGTGACCTTTTTGGAAACCCAAACGTAGCCGTTGACACCCAATATCACGTCTACCTCCCCAGCCCCGTTCGCAGCCTCGAGCATGACGATGTGCGACTTACCCCTAACGATCCCGCCAGCCTTGACCTTCAAAAAGTAACCATTGCGCAACTTCCCGTACTTGAGCGAGCGGGTGTGCAGCGACGCCGCACCGTCCTGGAACAAACTCTGCACCTCAGCGACCAAGAGGTCGCCCTCGGAGAAGAAACTCCTGATTTGTAGTTCGTCCGTGGAGGTCCTCTTCCGCAGAATGCCGCCAGGTAGATTGATAGAGGACAAGAGCAGATGCGCCGCGAGCGTGGAATTGATGTCCACCCTCCATCGCTTCGACTGCACCTCCGTAATCCGCCCGACGACTAGGTCCCCGATCTCGGGTGCGTAGCGGGCGCGCAGGGGTTTCACGCTAAGGAGTTTGTTGACTTTTTGAACGGTGCCCGCGACTGTTGCTACAATGCTACCACCACCGCCACTACTACCACCGACTGCTATTGTGTCTGCGCCTTCGTCCATTTCCACGTCAGAATCACCGCCGGCTGCGGCGGAGTCCTTGCTCTGCAGGAGGTAGGTTCCGTGACCGCGCATCCATTGGGGATCCGAGGTTACGATTTCTCCGGGCGTAACGATGGAAATTGCTTTTGATCTTTTCTGCGACGAGGCCATGCGAACGAAGTCGCCGTCCTCGTCCAGCGTTACTTTTTCATCGTCGTGGTCTAAGTTAGAGTCCGAAGGGAGGAGGTATTGGGCTGGTTGCGGAGGGAGGATTGATATCGGCATCGATATATTTTTCGTTTCGTTTATCGACAGTGGTGGCGGTGGTGGAAGGATGTGAGGCTCTGGTTGTACAGTAAAGGGAAAAGTTATGTCGTCACTGGAGAGGAAAGATATCGAGAACCTTTTATGCGTGCCAAGCCTTCGGAGGAAGGGATAAACCTAACCCTCAGAGCTGGTTTTACTGCTTGTATTATTATTTATAACCCTACGGTATTCTGGAGTGAATAGCGAAATCGAGTATCATAAGAAACGGGCCCACTGTACATATGATACTGTAGAGTATATCGTTCCCGTACCCTTAAGCTCTTTCCCTTCCTCGGCACTGGCACGGATTACGGTATGATACTATCGTATCATATCATTAAAGGAAATAGCTCCCCCTTTCTCATAGTGGGCTACGGTGGGTTACAGGGCCTTAATGAAACAGATCCCTCCATAGGGCCATACCATAACACCATCATCCCCTAAAATGGATGCTAGCCTATGGCCACGCACGACAATGCCGTAAAAACTGGAATAAGTGAGGAACGCTAAGGCGTCCAGCATTTTCCCTTTAGATGAAGGAGAGGGAATGTTAGCGGTGAGCTTCGCTTTCAGCCTTTAGTTGGGATGGATGAGAAGGGAAATACCACACAACAGAGCTTCACCGGCAGGTGCGACTCCAAAACCCTAGCGAAATTCGATTATTCCGGTTCTTATAGTATGCTTTGGGTGCTATAACGTTAATTATCGTGCGGTTGTATGCTTCATATGGTGACTTTCGAAAAATTATCATCTAGTGAAGACTTTCGATAATCTGGCATTGATACTTCAACTCAGACCCGACAAGTCGCTCAATCAGTGATATCTCGTGATGCATATCTCTGCTACGCCCCACACACAGCCCGTACAGTACACCTTTCTTTCAAATCCCACCGCCTATCGTGAAAGCAAAGGCCCGTGAGAAAATGATGCCACAACACATTTCGAGATGACTCACCAATTTCAATAGCACCATGGTTTACAGGGAGGGAACACACGCTTGACAACAAATAAGGTAAAATTGACATGTAGGAATCCTATCATTGATTCCAATAATGAGTTTGATCACAGGAACCACTGATCAATGGTTTAGTAAGGCTAAATACAAGAACTAACCTTGATACCCTCCGTGAATGTAAAGATACGAAATCCCCCCAACAGGTCCCTTCCCTTCCATCCTACCGAGCAATCAGAACTAATTTACATCACGCACTGTTTTGCATATTTGACAAAACAAGGGGGGGGGAGTATGAGAATGAAAGACATGGAAACTAGCAACACAGAGATAAAATGCCAGAAAAAGAGAAATATGCAGGGTAAAAAATGAAAGGGAAAAAACACAATAAAACCAGTGCTAATCTATGCAAGAAACACCTGTAACATAGTTTACAAACCATCAGCGATATTGCAAATGCCTCTACTATACAGCCATAGCACATCCGCATTATGCTGTTCATTTTTTCCATCATTTCATCCATAACCTTCGTACCCAGAGAACCTTCGTCCGTACACCCCTTATGAAAGAACGACAATCCCCAGTGAATTGGCAACACCCATGTTGCCATCCGATCCATATCGTATAAGTGTCGTACCGTATCTTATTGTATCATATTCGCCCTTTCATTCCTATGGGGATCTGAAAGGGGAAAGGCTGAAAGAAAGAAGAGAAGAAGAAAGCTAGAGAAACAAAATAGGTGTAACGAGGACAGGAATGGTCCTTATATCAACATGTAAAGAAAATATTAGGCGAAGTAGGAGCTCGCCATGTCGGAACGAAAGGGGGAAGGGTATGGTTGCTGCTGCTGCTGTTGTACAAGGCTCGGACGGACAGATGGCTGACTATAGGAGTGTGAACGGGAAGGTGCCGGAGCCCCAGGAGAACCCCCACTCGGAAAGGACAGACCGGTCGATGTGCTGCCACCACTAGAAACCTGGATCTTGGATTGAATCCTGCGTCCATAGGGTGTCATACGGATTGCCGGAAGGATTGGCCTGATACTGTCAACCAATTGTTGCTTGGTCTCAGGGGAAGCATAATCCATCTAGTTTGCCTATCATTAGCTAGGTATAGAACAACACTCAGTGGGATCATTACAGCCGTCTGAATCACATAGTTAGCATATGAGTCCCGAAGCAGTGCTTCCAGCTCGGCCTGATTAGGAAGCATTTCCTCAATTAATATCTTTTTCGTGGATAGCTCAGCAACACGGATACACTGTGGAATAGTCAGCATTCTCGTTATCATTCTCAACCACAGAAAAGCGAACCTTCTCGATAACATTGGAGCTGAATTTTTGTTTCGAGAGTTCGCAGACACGACCCCTAAATTTGAGAATCAAAGGCTCGGACAGCATAGGGTCGGCAAGATCCACTATAGCACGGTTAGTGGCCGGAGCAGTCCGAACATGAATCTACACACTTACAGATATACTGGACAACGTAATTCCCGAAAGGATCAACCACAAGTTCAATCGCATGAGCAGTAATTTTTTGAATTAGCTTGACCTTTTGAGCTCCGGCAGCATGATCAATGCAGCGTTGAAGGACACAGCAACCGTGGCGGTGTGTTCCCACAGCGACACAATCCTCACCGACGGCATCAAATATGAATTGAAGCTTCATCCAAGAGTTACCATCGTTTCTACAAGGGATCAAGTAGCCAACATACCTTGTTCTCTTCTTTCTTCCAGCGATTCAAACATTTTTGAATAACGTGATTACCGTTGAGATCCTGAATAAGTTCTACCACTTTGCTTTGAAGAGCGTGAATGACAGTGCGAATCTAATTCCCCTGTCAGCAATCATGACCTCTGGTAAGAAGGGGGCAAGCTAACCTGCTCTGGTGTGGTAATGTATTCAATCATTTTCTGCAGCGCTCTAGTCCCGTGCTGGTTCAGGGCAATTTTGACGAGCTGTGGGGCAGCGGTATTAACGAGGACAGTCCTCTGCTCGTCGTTGGCGTATTCAAGTAGTTTTTGGCAGAGGTAATTTCCAAAGGGATCTACCTCGGGTTAGCGGACAGTCGGTGTAGGGCTAAGGTGAGGACTTGGGCTACCAGTCATCAACTCAACCACGTGGGCGTGGGTTTCAAGAAAGATCATCTGCACGTATTGAGGATTACGTTCTTCGAGTTTCTTTTGGAGATAACGACACCCGTGTTGATCTTTGCAGAGCTCGTAAATATTTCCAATCAGGCTCTCAAGAGGGGTATTGGCAAAGCGATTTGCTGTGCGTTCCATTAGATATGGTCTTGCGCCATAGTAGTCATAGATCATACCCTCTCCGTCATGTCCTCTCTTTTGCACACCACGATTTTGTGCGCTGCCTCCCTGATGCGGCCCTTCGCCAACCTTGGGTGCTTGCTGATAACTGGGATGAGCTCCAAAGGGGCCGAGAGGCGTCATGTGATAACCGGGATTCGTAAGATTCCCGATATTGATATTCCCATAGCCTCCGTAAAGCCCGGCAGAGGGGCCCCCGTAAATACCGGGAGACGGAAGAGGGGACTGCATACCGGGTGCCATCACAGGCATCGAGCCAACATTGACATTGAGGGGTGGACCAAAAGCAAGAGGTCCGCCTCCCTGCTGGTATATTAGCTCAGGTGAGGAATACCCAAGGTTTTGGTTATATACCGAGAGAGACATTTCACCACTAGAGGACGGTTCACGACTGTGCCTGGGCCTATCCATCGCAATCCTACCATATCCCTGAACATTAACAGGGTTAGCAGTCCGCATAGTTGGTAAATCAGAGGTTGAATATGATGCCTGAAGTTTTGGCATGAAGTTTTGGTTCGCATGGGAAGCTTCGGTTTGTGAAACCTTTGCATCGATATTGTCAGAAAAAGTACTAAAGGACAAGTCGGTTGATGATCTCTCAAATCGACGCCCGAGAGTTGCAGAATCTGTCTGAGGAACTGCAACCTTTGGAGAAGCATTACTAGTCGGAGTAAACGGGGTACCATAGCTGTTGGACGGCAAGCTATGCTGATGGTGATGACGGGAAAAGGCCCAACCATTATTGGCCGGAGTCACCTGACCTTTGGGGGGTGGGATGGCGAGATCAAGGGGGGCAGACGATGCGGACAACTTTTGGTAGATTAGTCAGGTGTGGAACTTTAGAAAAATATATATGGAACACCAGACTTACCATTCCCGGGTTGCTTCCGTGACGTACCAAGATTGGAAATTTGTCGTCGGGATCGGTCATATTGAAGAAAGCCTTAATGTCCGGAGAAGTTGTAGATTGTGCATTTTTGGTGGAGCCACTTCCACTGAGTCCGTCCTCGGGGAGAAAGATGCGACTAACCTGTGTTGTTTCCATGCCCAAGCTTGCGCTGGCATTGCTAGCACCCCTCGGAATCGAACCGTTAGGCAGCGAGTTTCTTCGTGGATTAGTACACAGCCTTATAAAAAGGACACGGGGCGTTACCTGATGCTGGGTCGTTGTCCAACAAGGCCCTGCTCCGGCGTGCCCTTATTCTCATTCTCATCCGAGTTGCGTCTGGACCCGGGCATAGATTTGGATGCCTTATGGGATATAAAAGGAGCTATATCGTCGGCGGGTGGAGTCATAAGCTGCTGTTGTTGGTCATGACGGACGGCTCCAGGAGGGGTAGCCAGGGCATTGGCTCCAGGATGTCCGGCCCTAGAACGAACAAAGGTATCGTGGTCTGGCGGGGTTGTAGGCTCACTACGACCCATAGTGGAATTAAGTCTAGCATTACCCCTGAGGGTCATACGATCAAGGTCTTGGGCAATACGGCGAATTTCCCTCTCGTCTTCCTGCTGTTGAAAGGCAAGGCGTCTCATGTGTTCTTCGTAGTTCTTCTGTTGCTCACGCAATTTCATCACCTCAAGTTGCTTCAATTCCATCTCACGCTGTTTCTGTTGCAACTGGTCAATTGATTAGCAGGATAAACTTGTAGCACAATAGCAAGACGAACCATTTCAACTTTCTGGCGAGCCTGCAGTTGAAAGGGATAAAAGGAAGGTTAGTAACGAGCAGGGTACGAACTGGAGCCGCATTCAAATGAATAAACAGAAATCACAGGGGATATACGTACACTAGGAGCCAAATCCAATGGCTCAGCAGTCATACGGTTAAAGCTGGAAGGGTCCCAGCTAGAAGGCATGTTCATCTGGGGTTGTTTCAATGAGTCGGTTGTGAACCGGCGTTGAAGTGTTGCTCTGTTGTCGGGAGCAGCCGAAATGGTGGATGCCTCAGCGGGGGAACGAAGCGGGGCATAGGCGGGGAACTGGTTCGCAACGTGAGCTTGAAAATTCCTGTATTAAAGTCCTTTGGGATTTCGATAACCCACGGTAGCAGGAAAGGCCATTGAGCATGCCTAGTTGAACTATGGAATCGTCAGCATATTCCTTAGGGGGCAGCGAAGACAGGGAACCCCGCCATGACTAATGCAAGCGTGACGGGCAGGGGTGCAGACAAATGGGGGGACTCCTCAAGAAAGGGGAGATAATTAGGAATACGGGAGGATCTAGGAGCAGCGATAATCGTGTAAAACCCACCTTTTTCACCTATCTACGGAAGCTGGTTCCAAGGTACAACTTGCGGCCAACCGAGTGAGAAGACGGGAAAGCAACAAAGTACAGAGGCTCTTATCTTAATAGAAGCCGAAACGAAACGCTGCAACGCCTGGCAATGCTAAATGGCCGAATGCAGAATAACAGAGGAAAAGGCAGGGGAGAAGATTCTGAAGGGAATTTGAATGGGCAGAGTGAGGTAAGAAGAAGGAAAGAGTAGAGGAAGTTCGGTGGGGTAAGAGGAGGAGGGATGAGGTGTCGGATTGGAAGTGGTTGGCGTAGCGGAGAGGACAATGGTGGTAGCTCACTTCACAAGCAGGTGCTGTTGCAGGCTCCTTACGACTTCTGCACACACACGCACATACGTACGCAGTGATGGAGTAAGTACGTTAGGAGTAGGAGTAAAAGCGGTGCGGTAGAGTGGCAGCCAGTGGAGGGGGGGGGAGGGGGGCAACGAGAGTACGGGTAGGGATAGATCGAAATGTAGAGTACAAACGAGTGGTGCCCTCTTTGGCTATGAGCTTCCGAGGTGGAAAGAGGAAGTGAGTGAGAGGGCAAGGAGGAGGAAAGGAGGGGGGGAGTAAGAGTAAATTTACGGGTTAGGAATTACGAGCTACAGGTGGAAGTAAAACTATGGTTCTATGGTTCATCCAACGGTCGGGCAGTGAGCAATTCTTCTAGCAGGAGCTTAACCTGTGTTTCTGCCGGTTCAGGCCCGACTAGATACAGCATCACAGCTTTATAGAAGACTCAAACAATAGCTAGTAGCGCTGGCTTACATATTTCCTGTAAGGAACCCTTACGTTTGCGAGTTTTACCGAAACGTATGTGTGATATTCCCCCCCCTCGAGCTTCTCTTGATTTATTAAGCCCACCAATGTATTCGCCTCTCACTACCATCCAAGCATTAACATCTTCCTACCATCAACCGTTCCCATCAGCCAAAGAAGTGGACACGGGAAACAGTTCACCACAAAGTCATTGCTGGCCTACCTTAATCTACCGATTCCCGATTCCTCGAATCGGGGAGCACAACCCAACAGTACCACAATCTCTCCTCGACAAAATTTCGTCCCTATTTTGCCATAGCTACGGTAGACTACGGCCCAAATGTTAAGCCATGAGAGATACTAGTACATACTGTAATACACTCGAGTATTCGTATACTGTCATTTAGAGTCCTGCACCGCACTGACTTCAACCTTCTTTTCGGCTCTGCCATAGGCTTTTACAACACTGTGTCCCTAGCCCCCGCCCAGTAGTGTGCACGCTTGACCTCAAACTCAAACTCAAACCCATTTTTCCCCTTCCCTCCTCCCAAGATAATATTCCTAGATTTGGGATGATGATAGGTGCACGAGCCACGCGCGATCGCGAATCGCGATTCAGATTAAAGTCAGATGTGTGCGCCAGGTCTCGGGGTTCTCTGTGCCTTGGATGCCGGTGCGATACGGTACGGCAGCAAACGTGAACCATACCAGAATAACGTACTATGTCACGATCCAATCCTTATCCAGATGGAAGTACTGGTGGCAAGGCCTATTCTGAAGGCGTGATAGCAATAGATTACGCTAATGCAAAAAAAAAAGAAAGAAAGAAAGAAACAATTAAAAAAGCCCTCATGAGAGCAAAAAAAAAATATAAAAAAAAAAAGCTCGGGCCAAAGGTGGACAGGTACTCGAGCGCGGTGGGTAGGTACCATACATACTCGTAGGTGGGTGGTGTGCACAACAAGATCTCCCGTTAGGATCATCAATTTGAAGGATGTGCGCGGATCCCTGGGGAAAAAAAGGTTCAGCCCGGGCCAAAGCCGGAGAAAACGGCTTGCAGCTTCTTTGAAGGATATACAGGCTCCTGCGAACAACTAGTTATAATAGTAGCGGATTCCCGGTAAGGCTGGTCGCTCGTAACCACGCAGTACGGGAACTCTGAGTTCGCCTAAAGATGGCTGTCAGAAGCATAAGAGTACGATACGGTAGTACAAAAAGGACATGACCGACGATACATACTCGAGTACTGGTACAGAACTTGGGCAACCGCCATTCACCCAATACAAGTACAGCACAGTGCAAGTAACGCGCACATGGGACAAAAGTGACCAGATACCGGTGCAAGCATGGTGCTCTTGTACTGTATCCATCATCCATCCATCAACCCATCAAACCATCCAGCCATCCTCCTCCATCTTCGACCCACATCGCGCAAAAGCTACCAATGAGGCGTCCGGCCATATCACGCAAAACATCTCACAGAAGCGGGGTCTTTTCTTTCTTCCTTTCTTGCGATCCGAAACATGATCGCTGATACTTCGCATCTATGATACCGGTGGAGCGCGGGTATTGCATAAAAAACACAGACTTTCGTGCTTCTGGTTGGGAAGCCCTTTCTTTTCCCCCCACCTTCTAACTATATGTCAAGTTACGTGCCATAAAGTTGACAGCAAGCAGGCAGAAAAAGGAAATGGTGTGCGTGTGTGCTTGTGTGTGTGGATGAGGGAGCGAAAGGAAAAATAAAATAAAATTGATGACATAACCAGGACCCTGCGAGCTTTTGAAGAGAGGGATCGTAGAAAGAAAAGAATCTTCTTGGCGGCCCGGGATGGAAAGAATGAATGTGCTCGAGCACAAGTACTAGCGGTATTCGAAAAGTGTTTCTTGAGTGCAGTGTTTCGAGTGGATCTGCTAGATTTGTGCCCGAGTATGCAAAAAGGCCCTCCAGTTCGAGAACTTGAGTGCCCCCAATGAATGGATGAATGAATGGGCGAAAGAGGGCGAAAGGGAATGTGGTATTTGCGTCAATCCACACGTGTTTTCCCGGACGGTGCAGATAGGGACCAAAAACGGTCTTCGGCAGGAAGGGAGGAAAAGGCTTGTGTCATTACCCTCCCTTTCCCTCCCTCCCGGAGCTAAATAGGGTTTGCCCTGAATTTTGAGCCTCAGGGCCGTCCCGTATCATGGTAGGAGGCGGCAGGTGTTTAAACGTGGGTACGATACCTCATCAACGACATTATTTTTATCTTGCAATTTGTTACTGTACAGTAATCTGGATTTGATGGAAATTCTTTACGGGACTTTATCGTGAGTAATGTTTCCTCGGTTTGCGGTGGATGGCTTTCCCATCAATCATTCACTACTGAAGTGCAAATGTTACAGTTCTCCGGAATGTCACTGCAGACACCGGAGGAGGTACTTTCAACACTACGCTTGACAGATAAAATGCCTACCGATATGGTGATCAACTGCAGTCCAGGAAAACCTCATACCCACCTACCTACATTAACTTACAGGAACATCCTGGGATAGGAAACCCTCCAGCCTGTCCTATCATAATTACCTCGGAGGATACACCCGGACAGGACAGTATAGATACGCTACATCTACCCAAAGGGAACATATCATAACTTTCTCCCCCCCTCAAGGCTGACCAGCATTCACCGCATGATGCAATCCACTCTCTCCAGCCAAGTTTTCCCCATAAACAACATGAGACATACATCGGGGCCGCAGGCCTGGCTACCAGCTCAAAGTCCTCAGCCTTGCTGTTATACATACAATGGAAAGACAATACAAGCCAACCTCGAGCAGGACGCCCAAAAAAAAAACGAGGACGCCAGGTCAATAATTGTATCCTCCTATTCATAAAGCAGTACAGTAATTCACCCACTCCTGCAACTAAAGACTACCGGTAGTAGACATCAACCCCCCCCCCAAAAAAAAAAGTCACGCAGAAACCACTGTAATCGATTCCCCGTTCGCGGAGCCGTGTGATCAGAGATCTACTCGAGTACTCTCGTGGGACGGAATTTCCCCCTCGCCCATGGAACGGGGCCCTCACCCACGCAGATAACAAATTGCGCAATAAGTTACTCTTTAGGCCACCATAATCTCCTTCAAAGGGGAAACACCTTTTCTGCCCAGCGACCGTGCCTACCGCGCGATACACAAGCACGTCAAAGTCGAGCCAATAAATTGTGACTGCTCGCTCGCTGTGTACTATACGTAGTGTACAGACACATTATATCTAACGAGCCTATCTGTCTGTCTGGCCATCCAGCCCTAGCAGAGGGGTAAACACTCAAGTCCAATTTAGAATCCCGCCCTTGGTTGCCATACCTCCAGTGTAATCTCACGATGATTTGGCTTAGCCAATCACAACACTCACCCACTCTTCTTTTCCCTTTCGGACCGATATTGTGCTGTAGTAGAGCACTAACTTGGCGCTCCCTACAAAACCTCCACGAACTAGACTCGCTTATCTCTTACCACACAGTATACCAGCAAGCACTAGAGTACATATTTCCGACGCCTCTCACTCACCACAGCACAGATATTATACCACTACCGGTATTCAATCATACATTCCCAACGCAATGACACTCCCTCGCATGCCATAGCCCTACCGGAAGAACACAAACCCCGTACTACCCACCCTCCACACGTGCACGAGGTACGTACCATCACACAGATACCCAAAGACACCGTACCGCGCCTTCCCCCCGTTCCACAGGGCTGCTAAAAAATAAGAAAGTAAAAAAAAAAAGACACCATGCAGTTCTTGAATGCAGATACATCATTACGACAGAGCCCAGCAAGGCTTTCGGGCGGATGGGCACTTCGGAAACAGCCTTGTAAGTTGATCCATTTTAATACTTCGAATACCCTAAATGGTTGGGTAGAGGATGGTTGATATAGGCCAGCTAGATGGCTAGGTAGCTAGATATTTGCACAGGAACACACCTGGAGATTGTGCACACATCTCCAAAACGAAGACAACACGATCTCCAAGGGGCGAACTCGTTGGTGGGGATAATATTATATATATATACCTACGCACAGTACGTGCGTGCACTTCACTTCACCGCGACCAGCCACAACTGCTCTATCCAGAACCTTACAACTTCTATCGGGTGCTACATGTGCTACACGATATACAAGCACCTATGTGCGCGCCCACCCACCCAGCTGCGCCTGATATGGATCAAACCCAGTAATTAAATGAGCCCGCTGCGCCAGCTGTATCAGATGAGAACTATAAGTTCGGGTCTCCGACTGCTTGTAGCCCGGGTCTTATCCATCCACCCATCCACCCATACCCTCCGACACGGCCCATGTCTGCTTTTTCTCCAAGGTTCCTGTTCCTACCGCCGGAGTTTTTATTCCGGCCCGTGCTGAAATTCCCCAGAGCTCGGTACTACAGTACTCGAATATATTTACAATATGGCTAAAGTGGGGAGGGGAGGGGGGCTTGATGTGATATATCATATCTTTACGAATCTTACGCCGGGCTCCCTTCATGGGAGCACAAGTGCTCTTCTTGTGCTGAGAGGAGGAGGGATGTCCTAGGATGCTTCCAGAATGGTCGAACATAATGAGAGCGCACCTAAGGCCAGGTCGCACAGTGTGTATACAAGTGTGTGCGCTAATGGATTCAAATCTGGGGAAGGCAGCCGGAATGTGGACCGATTATATCCGACTAGCTATGATAACTAGCATTATGCCTCCTTCTAAAATTCCACAGTGCCCTCAGAGCACCAGCTAAGAAAACTCTCATTTCTCGCATACAAATTCCCAAATAACCATCTTTTAGCAAAGCTAGGCAACAATAATGCATGCCTGCGCTGTAGCCAGGCCGGACAGGACCACCACCCGAGTGAGAGCCTATGACTTTACTTTATTCTTGACAAGATCCGCACGGCTCAAATACACTACTAGTCTCCTTCTTCTTCTCGATCGAGATTCCTTTCAAATACCCGACAATACCCGCCCTGATCCCCCCCCCCCCAGTTTCTCAAAAAGCCCATCCGTCACCGTCGTCTCTCCATTACCAACCGCGACTAAGAAGCTCCTCCACCACCGACAGACCTCTCCCTTCTTGTCCATTGTCTATAAGCTCCTCGACGTGCTGACCCTGGCCTATGGTTTCGAACATGGACCTCGTGACCCCATCTATGAGCTTCACCAGGTGGCAGAAGGCTATCTCGCAGGGATAGCTGAAGAGGATGATGGAATCCCTATGTAAGTTCAATAGGAGGAGCCTTGCTATCCCTTCCACCAACTTTTGCCTAAGGTTGAAGTAGGTTGACCTATCAAACGGCGTGCGCATGGCTTTAGAACCCTTCCTGCCCGAGAGCATTGCAAAAGTGTCGAGGTAGATATATATCCCAGGTGATGGTCCAGCCGAGTACAGACCTACCGCCAATGCTAGCAGCGCCCTGCCTCCAAGCACAAACCTAAGAATGGGAAAAACCTCCCTCCCCCTCCAGCTTCCCCTTACAAAACTTATTACGTCTTCTGCAACCTACAAACAACTCCGTCCCCTCACACACACACCCCATTGAAAAGCTCGTATAGCGATCCCTGTCTCAACCGCAGCATCGTCATAGGTAGCATTTAAAATCTACGCAACCCACTTCTCGTGATCGCGTGTGCTTGTAGCGGTTACTAGTACTTTGTCCGCCTCTCAGAAAGCCTTGGCGAGTTTTCCTATCGGGGGTCAAAGGCTGCCTAATTGGGGGTGATGTTCAGACTTTTAAGGTTTCCCGGGATCTTGCTGGCTGCGCTAGCTGTGAGCGAATCTAACCGGGAATTTGGGGTTCCCGTGACCAAGGCCGCCGGTTGCTGCATAGGATACTCGTGAGCTTTGGTTTCTGGGCAGTTTTTGGAGACGAGTAGATTAGATTGCTTGTGGAGGTTGTAGAGGAATTTGTTGAATTGGAGATGCGACAGAAGTACTATACAGGTGGACAACTACAACGGCCCATATATAGGTTGTTCGGTCCACACCACAAGTGGCCTGAATCCTTTAGTCCGGGGAACTCTGAGCTCCAGCCCAAACCTTAGCTCGGATCTGGTACAAAACCCCAAGAGTCCTCCCATATGCTAATTTACCCGCTGCCTTAGGATTTCTGCTGGCTCAGCCGAGCCTGACTAAAATGCCCCTTGACGTGGTGTGAGGAGGTTGAGTGAGTGAGGGAGTGCAATGCCAACGGCACATCACCCACATCGCCAGCTGCCAGGTTTGATACACGGGTGGACTTCTCTGGCCCTCGAGGGAGTCGCTACTATATCCCAACTTCCAGGGAAGGGGGGGGGGCATTTGGATAGTTTGGTGAGACATATGAATTAGCTATATAGGAGATATGCCCAAGTCCCAGGGGAGGTAGTGTATGTAACTGGGGTCAAGGGAGGGTTCAATAAGGGCATGCGACCCTTCCGGAACTAGGTCCTATAAGACAGAGTGTTTGATACATACCTTGGGTCATTGCGTTTGTGCAAGCAAGGATGGTATCATAGTAACACTGCCATAGTAGATAGTCTTCCCTTGTGTGAATAGTTAACCGAGTGATATCCTATGTACGAACTCCCCCGGCGATTCGCCCTAGCGGCCTACCTGCCGGTATCTAGCGAACCCCGGAAATATGAAAAGAGGAACACATCATCAAGAATAGATATACGAATTTTTGCCAAGATTTGGAGATTGCTACTGCCGTTAACACTTAGTAATTGATGACTCCGCAATCCTTCTAGCACTGTACTCGAGTATGATACATCTACTATCATCGCTTGAGCTGCCTGGTTCCATATCACACTGTACGGCGATAACGAGTCCACAAACCACGACCCTTGTTTAATACCACAGAGAATCCCTCACTTAAGACATGCAGGGAGCAAAAAAAAAAAAGGCCTCCATTGAAATATCCCCCATCTTAGGAAGCTAACTTATGCACCAAACCCCCTGCATGAAAATCCCAAAATCCAGCTTTCCCGTCGGGATAAGTATTTGTTCCAAAATTGATACTGTATCCCATGAAATACCCAGCTGGCGCAGTGGTTAACATGTCAAGAACCAATTAACCCCCTGTCGCAATTAGCGGGGAGCCCAGGAGTTCAATCCACGCTTATAATGAGTTATTATTGAACGATCCGTCATGTGGGGCAGGATAATTAAAAAAATTCCTCCCCCATGGGGACTGGGAGATTGGGGAACCGAGCCTTTGTCAATAGGGCAATGGGGGTTATCAATTACTGCTATCATGCGAGGTGGTAGAATCCGACTCTAGGCCAAGGGTTGGCGATCGGCGGGGTAGCAGAAAGGAATGAAAGGAATGTCTCTTGTTTCTTTTATTTTGGAAAAGCAGCTGTAGACCTGAAGGCTATGGGCGTTTTACTCATTTTACACTCTAGTAAGCTGCGCTCTGCCCACTTCCTGTCTTGTAAACACATTATTGCTTTCAGCAAAGAGATGTATAGATAGTGTCTAGTGAAAGATATATCATAGGGTTGGTAGAAGCCGGACGGTAGGGCCAGGGTAAACACACAATGTTGAGATACATACATATCATAGGTACATATCATACGACAAGTTCTCCATCCAACATACCCCACCCCAGAAATCCGATACAGAACTTGTGCAATCCACCCACCCAACCACCATGCCTAACTTATTGCCCCACTCTAATGCCTAACCAACACCTCCAAACTAGCCCCGCATTCACCCAAGATGAATGACTCACAAGGCTTAGAAACAGACCGCATCCCTGATGAAGACAATACTCATCTATAGAAAAGTGAAATCTAGCTAGCTTCATTCGGGATTCCCTGGAGCAGTCCATGAAAGTACAGTATACACCCCACCCACCCAGAAGGCTACACCGCAAATTTTTAAATCCCAGAATGAAACCTAAGCACCGATCCGGGGATTAATATAATGGCAAGGACGAAACAACAACCATGGCCTGGGCGGGCTCGTATGCTCATTTATAAGCAAAGCAACATAGGCACTCTTCCTTCCCCAGAGCTCTCACGGCAAACTGCAAAGTCTGGTAGAGGATGATTGTAGCGGAGAGAGCTCGGAGGATATCCCTTCGCCAGGAGAGAGAAGAGATAGATGCAGGAAGTGTGAGAGATAAAATCAGTTTCACTATACACTTATTATCATTCAATGCTTAATGCTTGCCCCGTGAAAACAACACCCAAAAAATACAATAGAGATTAAGCACATATTGTATGATACAGGAAAAGTCCCCAAATAACTACTGTGAGCAGAAGAAACCCAAATCCACTCTAATCCCCTGGGTCCACACAGAGTACACTATTCCTAGTTCAGGACTCTATATACTATTATGCTAACCCCCCCCCGACCCCCCGCCTACCAAGAATATTTATAGAATAAAATGGATATGCACCATCCCACCAATGACGACTATCTCTCTGGAGTTACTTTCTAAAGCAGTTTAGTAGTATAATAATAAATATTTATATGGTAAACCCGCTGCCGCATCAAGTACAGTAATTTCTTGAAGCTAAGAGAAGAAGGAGGAGGAGGAGGGAAAGGGATAGAGCCTTAAAGTAGACCAACACCACCCGCACGGCGCAACTATACCACTGCCTTTATCTTTCCAAAAAGAAACAATATTCCGGGTAAGAGGAGGAGGAGGAAGGAGGAAGGAGTGTGAGCGGACAAGAGCAAAAGAGCATTTCTCGATTCAGTGACACTTACTTCAGTGAGAAGAGTTGTTTCAGACTATTATACAAAGCGTGCATCTGGGGGAACTTCGGGTTGGTATATCATGCCTCGCCCATGGTCTATCCCGTCCGGGGCAGGATATTCTATGTTGAGAGGGTGGTATACTGCACTGTTCCGGACTGGTCTGTTGGCCGTTGTAGAGGAGGAAATGACACCATGTTCCAGCGATCAAGTTATCAGCTGTTTGAGCAAAGGGAGAGAGGGAGAATAAAATAATATATGATAATTATTGTATACCTTTACAGAGTAATGGTGGTGGGAGAGGGTGTATATACCGGTTTACTTTGTAACATGTGCGCGGGAGGAGGAGGGTGTCCAAGAGGGTAGGAGTCATGATGGATCACTCGTACGGGCAAATGTGTTTCTTGGATGCAGCTCAAGCTGCTGCTACAATAGTATGCTTTCGAGCAAGGCTGAGCTTGAGTTGATGTCAATCCGCCTTTTCGGTTTTCTTCGGTGCTTATGTTATGGTAGGAATAGACATACTCATTTAACCATCAACTATCGTGACAAGATCTATGTAGCTTATGGACAGAACGTGATTTCCCATACCCGTTCTCACGTTCACGAACAGGACAAAAAAAAAAAAAAAGGCAAACCCATAACACAGCCCATTAAAGCACAGGCGATAAATACCAGCCAGCCTACCACTCATAAACTCCCACCCCACGCTCCCCAGCAACCGCCACAACTGGCCACCCGGCGCCCACCTCCGGTTCCAAGAACTTGACCTGGCCGGGCGGGACCTTCCCCAACAGATCGGTGCTTTCAATATCGAACAAATAAACCGCCCTCTCGTTGCTGGTACTGCCACCGCAGTCGGTGCCAATCCCCCCGCCCTCCACAGCCATCAAGCCCATCTCATGGTAGACGTCGAAGCCACCCTTCCTCCCGTCGCCATCCGGGACGCGAAACCTGGACGCGCAGTAACTCTTCGCACCGGGGGTCTTGCGGTCCTGTCCCGCCGCGCGCAGGTCGTATATGGCGCAGGAGTCCACGCAGCGGATGACGAGTCCCGTTTGGCCGAGGCCCCGGATGTGCCGGACGCTGCCGACGTTGAGCATGATAGGTGCGCGGGTCTGGGGGTTCATGCGCACGTCAAAGAGGCGGACGGTGCCGTCGCGCCCGCCTGCGAGGAAGCCCGTATGGGAAGGCGCGTCTGGGGGCAGGCAGTAGGCTGCAAAAATATCTGTCCTCAGGTTGGTTATAGCTCCTCGAGAGCGAGCTTGGCCATCAGCCTGTCCAAATGCGATGCCCTTTTCCAGGCCGTAGAAGATGGTCTGCGTGTCGGGGGAGTAGGCCATTGACAGGGTTGGCCTTTGGTCTGAGACGTTGTTCATCAGGGAGTACTGGTGGGCGCCTGCAGGGTGGTGGGCGCGCGGGATGAAGTCGACCGTCTTGCTCAGGAGTTGGTGGGCGAAGATGCCGGAGAGGGAGGACACGCTTTTAGCATTCTTCCTGTTAGCCATCACCCTATAGTAACTTAAGAGAAAGACCAGTAGAGGGAAACCATACAAAACTTCAAGATTGCTCTCACCATTCTCAACGGCAATGGTCTCAGTCACCATCCCGGGGAGCTTGAATTCCCAATTGCGAACGCTCGCATCGCTTTTCATCAAGCGACCTGCCTTGACCTCCCCGTCGCACTGCATCTTCAGTTCCATCTCGGACTTCCAGAAATCACGTTCCTCAAACCCTTTAATACCGCTTCCAAGCCCGAGGCCTCTGGCCCCCACCTCATTAGCACAAAAAGACACGATGCTCCCGCTCTCCATCCCAACGACGAAATATATTGTTCCGCCCATTCTCCGAACAAACAAATTGCTAACGCCCGGCTTAACGCTCTCAGCATGTATGAACTCTTTATACGCCAACTGTTTCACCATGCACTTCTTATGCGCCGCCCGCCACGACACAGGATTGCCCAGGCCCAACTCGCGATCAAGGGTCATATGCAGATATGGTGATCTAGATATTGAGCGCCGAGGGCGGCATTGCAACCTTAAAGGTTCCTGCTTAGCGTCCTCTTTCAATTTTTTCTTCCTTGCTTCCCGTTTGGCAATTGTGCTCGGTGTATAAAAGCTCGGACCGCCCGAGGAGGACGACGAGGGTACGGCATGGTCGGAGAGAACTTTAAAGTATTTACGCTTCTCGGTATCTGTCGCTGGTTAGTTAAGTTGGGCTGCGATGTTCAACATTATTTTGTCTGATAAACGGGTTGGGACTTGCCATAGTAAAATCCTGGTATTTCAGGAACACCCGGGACCGACATCGTGCGCCAAGAACCACCAAATGTGAAGGAACCTCAAAGTAGCTGATACCACGTGGTTAGTATGAAGGAGCCCTGGTGGTTGTCAACACAAAGTGGTCGCAGTGGGAAGGTTGCTGGCGTTGAGGATGGATGGAGAAAATTCGAGCTTATAACACGGAAAACGGAAACATAGGCCTAGCATTTCATGCCCTACGCAAAAAGGAAATAAAAAAACCCTTCCATAGAACACCAGAGTTCAATTCAAATAGCTAAGAAAAACATGAGACCTAATTTCTACAATGCATAATACAGCTATTGACAGTGCCGTTCCTTCATACACATTAAACGAAAAGAAATTTTCCTGCCACATTAATTTTTTTTTTTTCAACTCTACAAGGCAAACCCCAATTGTCCGGAAACAAGGCGGTCCCCTTTAGTGTATACAAAAAAATGATCTCAAATGAAAAGCCTAACACCAACACGCCTTCTATTACGATGATTTCTCGTGCTGGGTTGAGACACGCTGCAGTGAGACAACAAAGTCCTCCAAAGACCGCTTCTTCGAGTCCTTCTTCGGGGTCTTTCCATGCATGAAGTTATCAAATGCAACAGAGTCTTGGAGGAGATCTGTGATAATATTAGCGACCGATAAAAATAAATAGAATTGTAAAAGGTACTCACAGTAAACACCGCCCAAAACACAGAAAATACCAAAAGAGTAGAGCCAAATACGGACGACAGCGACGATAGAAGTCCTCTCACCATGCTCAAAGAAACCAAAGAGGGTGAAAAAGGTAGCAATAATATCTACGAGTAAGATGGCGCCAGTCAATTGCCAGGAAGGAATGGAGGACCAGAAAGGACCGTTGGCACGAGTAATGAAGATGAGCCAGTTCTCAGTGAGGGAAATCTCCAAGAACAAGACCTCATCACGGTTACCAAAGTTCTGGACGATACCACGATTGGAACTCCCACCAGCGAACATGGTAGTGAGGGCAATCCAGGTACCGATGGCAAGGACAACACCGAGAAGGATCGACATACCCCAGAGTTTGGGCAAGTTCCATTTGACGGGGCTCTTGGAGAAGGGAGCATTGTCGTAGGCGATGGCCAGGGTAGCGATATCAGCAAAGATGGCGATGAAGACAACGAGGTTCAAGTTGAGAGACTCGTTCAAAATAGCGATCCAGAGACCCAAAAATATTTCCAAATGGAGCGACAGAGCAATACGGTAGACAACATAGGCATACATCCGGTGGAAAATCTGGCGAGAGGTCTTAAGGGCATCAATGATGGCGGAGAGACCAGGAGCCAAGAAAACGATATCTGCAGCAGAACGGGCAGCGTCGGAAGCACCCTCGACAGCAATACCAGTATCGGCCTTCTTAAGGGAGGGGGCATCGTTAACACCGTCACCAGTCATGGCAACCAAGTATCCACGCTGCTGGAGAATTTCGACGACGTTGTACTTGTGTTGAGGGAAAACCTCAGCAAAACCATCGGCGGCCTCAACGAAATCATAGACCTCAGAACCAGGCATATCACCGCCACCGCTGAGACCTAGCCTTTCGGCATTGTAAACGTTGGTACCGAGACCGAGTTGGCGAGAAGTTTCACGAGCGATACCGACAGCATCACCAGTCAACATCTTGATGGACAAACCGAGAGTCTTGGCTTCATTAATAGTCTTGGCGGTATCGTGACGGGGAGGATCAGAGCAAGGCATGATGCCAAGAATCTCCCAAACGCCTTCACCACGCCTGCGGGCCACACCGAGAGAACGGAAACCGCGAGTAGCGAATTCGGCGACCTTGTTCTTGTAGTTGTTGGCAACATCTTCGGGGACGGGATGATCTTCCTCGACAGTGCGGAGAACGAAGAGAGGCGCACCCTTGACACAGACAATGCGTTCACCTTCGGGAGATTGGACGATAGCGGTAACCTTCTTGGAGACAGGGTCGAAGGGATGGAATTCAAGAACCTTGTAGCGGGAGAGAACGTTCTTGGCACGAGGATAGAACCGGAGAGACTTCAAGAAAGCCTTGTCGATAGCATCAAGACCCTTCTTCTTACGGGAAGCGGCCAAACAGGCAGTAAGCATAAGGTCGTCAGCCTCGACGCCCTCGACGGTGTATGGCTCAGCGAGAGAGAGCTTGTTCTTAGTGAGGGTACCAGTCTTGTCAGAGCAAAGAATTTCGACACCAGCCAAGGATTCAATTGCGCTCAACTTCTGGACAATAGCCTGCTTCTTGGCGAGGTAAGCAGCACCGACAGCCATAGTTGTGGTGACGACAGCTGGAAGACCAACGGGGACACCAATGATAGTGATCGCAAGAGTGAATTCCAGGATGGTTTTAATGCCATTGGATCGGTAGAAGGAGGAAACCCAGACAACGAGGAGAGTAAAGATAACGAGAACCAAGAGAACGGTTCCGATACCGTTAAGAACTTCAGTGAAATGACCAGTACCAGCAGAGGCAGCGTTCACCAAAGCGGCGGCGCGCCCGACGAAAGTGTTATCACCAGTGGCAGTAACGACCATAAAGGCCTCACCACGCTTGATCGAGGAAGAAGCATAACATTGATCACCCTTGTGCTTGTCAACCGCCAGAGATTCACCAGTGATGGCAGATTGATCGACCTGGAGGAAAGCATCTTCGGTAACGATACGACCGTCAGCGGGAATAATGGTTCCCTAAGACACGATGAATTTAGTACGAGCCTCGCTTAAAAAGTGCAGTTTCAAGTCAAGGTGCCAAAAAAAAAAAACGAACCTCTTCGATTTGTAGAATATCGCCGGGCACGACTTGCGGTGCCTCAATCTCAAAGAGACGGCCTTCACGGAGGACAACAGCTTTCAAAGCGAGAGTCTTCTTCAATTCATCGACAATAGAGCCAGCCTGGAATTCCTGAATAAAACCAACGCAAGCGTTGAGCAACAAAAGAGCACAAATGACACCGAAATCGACCCAATCCTCGAGACCGGCGGCAAGAATAGCAGCTGCCTGATAACCGAGAAGAAAGCTAATTAGCAAAAAATATGGCACAAAAAAGACACGGTGTAACTAACCTCCATGACGAACTGAATCGGACCAACAAAGTACATGAGAAATTTGAGAATGAGGTTCTCCTTCTCTTCCTTCATTTGATTGAGACCATACTTCTTGCGGCGCTGATCAACCTCGGCCGAGGTAAGACCAGTGCGGGTGTCAGTCTGGAGGAGATCCTCCGGAACGGGACGAGCGCTAGAGCCGGGAATGGCATCACTCTCTTCAAGATCTTCGTCATGACCATCAAGCGATTCAAGTTCCTGAATAAGTCCATCAATATCTTCATCATCTTCTTCCAGAGGAATCCCCTCGATCGCAGGCTTCTCATCAATTGGCTGCTTTTCAGGGTCGTATTGGCCAGAGGGAACATCGGCACGGATGTGGTGATCGCCTGAAGGCGTGTGTCCAATTACGGGATCCGACATGGTGAAATGTCAATGTAACAGAACTAGGAGAAAGAGGTTGTTTGTTCAATCAATTGCTGATGGATAGGAAGGGTGTTGTTCTTATAACAGTGTAATGTGTCGTGATGAGGGAGAGAGATGAGAGGGTAAAGGGTTAAGAGGAGAGGGAGGGTAATTGGAGGGAAATAATTTGGGAAGTGGTGAGCGAGATAAACTGCGATTCTTTCTTTTTTTCCTTTATTCCGTTCGTCTCGATTTAAGCACCAGATGCTAGCAGAATCAACCTGTCGGAAGCGACACACAACACCGAATTGTGTGAAGCCGTAGAGGAGAAACCTGAAGAATTGCCCGCACACACCGTCTCCGCGATTGCCTGGAAAAGATTTTAAGGATCTTTCGGGGCTGGTCGAATCACGCAGAAAGCAAAGCGGTGAGGAGGAAAGGGAAGAAAAGAGAAAACGGAACGGGGAGGAGGAGGAGAGTTATATAAAAAAAACCAAGCCGAGGCGGATTTGGCCCGAAAGGTGATGGTGCCTCTGACTGCTGGGCGTAAATCTGAGATGGGATAGCGCCAAGCTAGGGTAGGGGTGGGCAAGGGTGTAAGATAAGTGCGAGGGAGGGAAGGAAGGAAGGAGGGTGCAGTCTGTATGTGGGTGGCCTGGGTGGGGTGCATGGATTTCGATGGGAACGATCAAAGTTGCCAGACCAGAGAGAGGCAAAAGAAGAAAAGAAGAGAGAAAAGCTTTCAAAAAATCGAATTGAGTGGATTCTCCCTTCCGTCGCCTGCTTGCAGTCCAATTTTTGCGTAACCCATATATTTTATTTTTTTTCTTTCCCTCTTTTTTTTTCACGTTTTCTCCACTCCCAAAAACGATGGCAACTGGTAGGCGGCGGAACCCAACGAGAAAAAAAAAGAAAAGGAAAGAAAGAAAGACATGCCCTCACCGATATGATACCGACAACCATCCAATCCCTTCCCTTCAGCAAAATTCAAACCTATGAAATTGCCCAATTTTATTGCCCTTGTGAATAAAAACGATGATGAAGGCGACAGAGGGGAGGGAAGGTGAGAAAAGAAGAAAAGAAAAGAAAAAAACCGTTTTCTCTAAAACCCATGTGTCTAACTGAAAACGGCAGTAAATGATCGAATCCACCCAACCTCCACCATTATGAGGGAGTATTGTGAAAAGATTAGGATAGAGAATTACCTACATTCAGAGTAACAATAGTCTCCCAAACGAGAGCCCTCCTTCAGAGAGGGAAAAAAGAAAAAGAAAGAAAAAAAAAAGCATTCATTTCAGTTGTCCCGTCCAAACAACGGCACAAACTTCCCCAATGAGCAACGGTATATTGCAAACCACTAACCTCCAAAAAATCGCGACATCAACCGTTATCCTCGTTTTTGGCTATAATAATGTCCTGTAACAAAACAAACAAAAAAAAAAAAAAAAAAACCCCTCACGAATATCAAGCAAAGCGATCCAGAGTCTCCACAATTCACAATTGAGCCACTATGTGGTATAATGTCTACCGGTACTCGAGTAGATGCCATACCGTAGTCACAAGTAGAATAAATGTCTGCCGCGAATAGTTTGTCAATGCGCCGCAACAGGATGAGCACAATACGATGGCTACATTCCCAACCCCCCACCCCACCAAACCAAATCGGACCAAACCATCTCGAAAAAGCCACGATGCCATATCACCAACTAAGCACAAAGACAGACACTTCGACACATGCGCTACTCTACTTACGAGTACTCCAGTACTCCAGCCCAACTACGCCATACAAAACCAAATATAATACCGGTACCTACGGTAAACACGCATCCCAAAAGATACCACACGAACAGACCCTTCCCTGTTCCGTCCATCCCTTTGCGCTGTACCACGGTGTCCACCCACCCCCAAATCTCAATTCAAACCTACCCACGCAAGATCTCTGCTCGTAATTGAACGACGTCCACGAGCACGGTTGCTATTTGCATCCCGTCAAAACCCAGCTTTCTTTTTGCTTAGATCCTACCGTAGTGTCCTGCAATGGCAGCCGTGTCCACAAACGTCGTTCAATCACCAGTCCCATATTCCCAGCGCGTTACCATAAACTCTTCAACCAGGACCAGATGGGATCAAATGATAACAGGTACAATTGTTGAATCCTACAAGTACGAGTAGTACTAGTACAATCTTCCAAATAAATACCAAAGATAACGCAACCGGTACAATTGCCGTTATGATAATTCCTCTCTCTCTCTCTCGAAAGCGGGTAAAACAGGCACTGCCTAATCCAGAACTACCTCGATGAATTGGATGGATGATCGTTCTTGACTTACCGCTCTCTCTCTCCATGGTACCGATATAGTACTTGTCTGTTCATCCTGTCTAGTGCAAATACCGTAGTTAGCTGAACCTCAAATCAAGAACAAATGAAAAAATGTAAAAAAATTCCCTCTTGACCTATATACAGTAATAGTATCGAAACGAAGGAGTTTCGTGGGGGGGTGTGGTGGGATACCGTAGGTGGTAAGTCGGTAGTTGACCACAAGTACTCATAGTTGACACAGGTGATACAATACACACTCCCATAATTCTTTCACTGTAACAAGTGCAATCGATATAACCGACAATAATTAGCTTATCTCGCATAAGTTAACAATACCAAGTTGCACTCCCACCATTTTGCTTTTTTACGCCCTCCCTCCCTCCTCCCTCGGGGGAGGGATACCATAGGATAATGGGGAAGCGGGATAGTTTTGTTTTGTTTCAATATTTCGTTTTCCCCTTCCCTTGGCTTTTGCCCCAGGTTTCACTTTTCACTTTTTTTCCTGGGCATGCGGGTCAGGGAAGAAAGTATAGTACCGGTAATGATGATGAGAAGAAACACGATATGGGGGGAAACGAGGAGGAGTAGGAGGAAGGGGACGTGAACATAACGTGCTCGTGCGGTTTCGTGCACTCGTGTTGTACCAACCCGTAATTGTAATGCGTGCGACCATGGCGGCTACGGTGCGAATGGGTGAGGCTGTAGGCTGTTGTTGTTGGAGGGTGGTGGGTGGTGGGTGGGCCTATCATATCATACCTGGTTATCATACAGTACGATTCAAATCAAACCTGGTCTGGTTCTGGTTCTGTTTGGGCAAGAGCACAAGTAAGCAAGCAAGGCAAGCGGGACGAGATGAAAAGAAAACCAATTACAATAATAATAATAGCGAACAACAACAAATAATAATAATACGACTTCAAGCACTTGTATCATATCATCAAGGGTCTACCTATCCCCATCGCATTGAAAACGGGGGATCGAGCGAGCGGGAAACTCCACCCCTCAATTGATTTTCCTTCCTTCCTTCGGGCACTTTCCAATACGGTAGAGCATTGAAATTTGAAAACAATTGCGAATATATAATTGTTTCACTCGGCACGGGGGGGACAGAAGGGTTCACTCTGACAGACCGACTCTGGCGTACCCGATCAAGCAGGCTTGGTCCGTCTTCCACATCTACTCCGTGCTCCGTATCATGGCACCCGTCTACAAGTACCTCCTTCTATAGCCATTGCACCGTCCTTCGAAACAACCAAACAGTCCGTCCGCAAGCGAGGCTCCTCCCCCAATCCATCTTACGCCAAGCAACTTAACCCAAAACCAAGAACCAAAATGGAGTGGTAAGTCGTGAAATCGTGGCTTGAGCCCCAATCCCTCCTAACGGCGCTCGGTGCGAGCATTTGCAGAAAACGCGAGCTTTGATTAATGCCAAGATTAGCTCTACTGTATTATACATGCGACATTCTTGCAACTCGGAAACAATGAAACAACCCATCGTACCCGCCCGAGTATGATACAAAGAAAGGAAACAATGCCAAGGTAACTGTACGGACATTCTACAGATCAGATGGGCCAAGCACCGCAGTTGCATTAAACCCCGATAAATCATCCGAACGGAACTCAACGGTTCCATATTGCACCAAGCCCGGAATTCCTCCTTCATCCATGCCCGCCGCGGGGCGCTCAGCGACCCCCTCCCTCCCTTCACGATAAAAAAAAATACAGCCCTCAACGGGGGGGGGCACACGCCGAAAACCGGCGAGTGATGAACAAAATTTCCCAGATACCGGTATCTAGCAAGCAAAAAGGTGGATCCGTCAAGGCAGGGTAACAAAGAAGAAAGAAACTGTTACTGGTTCCTGTTCGTCACCTGCCGGTTTCCGTCGTGCCCCGCTAGGACTGAACGAGTGACTACGGTAGCATCATACCAATACAGGTGCTCTCTCTAGTGGACTTGCATAAATCACGAGCCCTTTATTGTACCCCCCATATGGTAATAGCCTGGCTACGGTACCTGCCTATGGCAACTCATAATAGCTACAGCCCATGCAAAATTCCCAATAATGCCGCATCAAAAAACAGCACAAGCCAGGGCCGCTTAGGAAGGTATGTATCGTGGCTTTTTTTTTTTTTTGTGGGGGGGAGGTTGGGGTTGGGGTTCGCCTCGCCGCTTTGTATCAGGATATCCCGCAAAACTCAGGGCGATGAACGAATTGCTTAGGTAGGGTAAGTACGAGTACTCGCAACTGTACTCGTAGGGCAGAAGGTGAGAAAAGAAAAAGAAAAAGAAAGAGGGATTTTGCCAATTCCAGTATGTATCATACATAGCTGACCGGAGCTCGGACGAGCGCGGTCCCCCGAGTCCGAAAGGGTTGGACTTGAGGCTTTGGTAAAGTTGTCGGTTTTTTTTTTTTCGTATGATAACATGAATGGATAAGGGTCTCCTCAAATTCCTAGAATGAGTATTATTATTATTATCATCATCGTCATCGTCATCATCAGCATCATCAAAAAAAATGCCTTACAGCGTGGTTGCCTCCGGAGAGAAAGAGAGAGAGGAAGAGGAACAATCCGGCACAACCGGCACCTTCCCAACCGAATCCTGACTTATCTGTCCCCCCCCCCTAAATCATCATCATCGTGTATACATATGTATTGACACCCCAGCCAAAACCAACCAACCAAACTGACCGACCAAGCCAAATATACGATAAGCGAACAAAGAGAAAGACAGGCGGAATATCTCCTAAGTAACCGGAATATTTCTCCAATTCTCACATTTTATTTTAATTTCAATTTCTCATTTTTCCGCCCACCCCCCCCCTCCATTTTCTTTTCTTTTCTTTTTTTTTCTCTCTTTCTATTTTGCCTCTTCCATTTCTTCGAGTACCGGTACGATAACTGCGCAACTCTACGAGCACTGTCCTCTAACTCGTACAGGCGCGGGCGCGCCGCTGCCGATTCTTCCAGACCAGACCGCGGCACGCACGGCGTGTTTTTTGGGATCTGGTTTTTTTCTTTTCTTTTTTTTGCCTCTCGCAAAGAGAGAGAGAGAGAGACAGCTCAGAGGAGAGGGGGGGGTTCGGGTGGGTTTGGAGGGTAAGTGAATTATGGTAATTTAGCTGGTTGGCTGGCTGGCTCGTTGGTTTTGGGGGAAGGGTCTACGGTAGCTGGGAATTGTCGAGTATGGTACCGGTAGAGTACGATAATTCATTTGTAATTGTCAATCTAGTATTGTAAGCTAGACTACACTATTAACCAAAAAGCTTTTGTCATGCCGTCGTTGTAATGACGGGCCAGACTCAATTGCTAGTGCATAGAACAGACGATCATAAGTACTAGTACAGTATTAGTAGGGATTTAGACCCTGCCAAACCTGAGATGTTTCCTTAACAGTTATTCAACCCCATTCCATCCCACTCCAGTATTCCCGGGCAGATGGGTGGAAAAAATGGAACAATTGAAAGCATGGACGTGCCCAACCCATCCCAAACTCTTAGATTCTGGGACTGGATCGAGACCCTGACTTGCCAGACAACTAACCAACTACCGGTAACCAACCGACCAGAATAGGATGCAGACCCATCAGCGGTCAGTAGCAAAGTACTAATAGTACTGCACCCAACAGAAGGCCAGTGAAACAGTTAATTGAAGTTTACCCGCAAAAAAATAATCCCCATTTTGCACGAAGCCATCTCCCGGGCGCTTGTACCGACCGATACCGTACCCTTCCCTTCTCGCAGAAAACCATCATACCACAGCAATGGTAGGGTACGAGTACTGCAGGCAGGCAAGGCAGCCAGCCACGAGATCAAATCCCTCTCTCTCTTCTCCCATCAATGCACAATTAATGCACAATTTCCTCAGGGTCCACATTACTTTGTATTAGTACATAATTGCCTTGTCTAACCTTAGCCTGTCTATCCCTTCCTTCCTTTCTTTCCGACCCACCCGAACTGTTGTTGCTCGTGCTCTGTCAGTAGGGTAAGTAAACACGGCATGCGGGATTATTGACAGCGGGGCGAACGAGCCCTCCATCCCTCCCTCCCTCCTCCTCCGACAAAAAAAAAAACCCTTTTCCCCCCACCACCGCATAAAATCATCGTCAGAAAAAAAAAAAATCAAAAAAGAAATCACCTTCCAGAACATCTACAACCCGCAGACCATATCTTGGGACGAACCCCTCGAATACCGTACCAAGCTCTTGGCAAACAAAACAATTCCGGATACCCATCGTCTTGGAAACATGCTATGGGAAAAAAAAGTGAAACCTTTTTGCCTCATGGAAAGCCGGGTTGGCAGGCACGGTAGCGGCCTTGTTAGTTATCATATTTGGTTCAGAGAAATCAGTGAATTTGCTCTGCACATACCGTAATCACTTTCGCCTTTGAATTCGTCTTATTAAAAACTGCGGTAATTTCTTACAACCTTTAGAACCTTTTTAATTCTTGTTAGCATTATTATTGTTTTTATTATTAATTTTTTATTATTTTTATTCCTTACGTTTCGGAAAGTCCTCTCTATGAATTTGTCTACCCCAGCTTAAAGGTGGTGCCGTATGGTATGCCTTGGGTAGTTTGTCGCACCGAGGGATCTCGAGAAGATCCAAAAGGAAAGGAAAAAAAAAAACACCACTTCATCGGTCAATTCCTCTTTTTTTCTCTCTCTCCAGAGTTCTCTATTTAATTACGAACTTGGCAAGCCACAGAACTCGAGAATTCACAGTACATCTGGTTCTTGAGAGCAAAATCTCGAGTACGGACAGCCCTTGGTGGATATCATCACGCAATCAAGCTCTCAGAGCAAAAAAAAAAAAAAAAAAGCTCGAGGGGTGCCCCTGCGGATGGTGGTGGGCCTCTTCCGCAATCTTTTTTTTGTCCTGAAAAAACTACAATGATTCTCGATTCTTTTTTCCGCATTTTTCCTTTTCCTTTTTTCTTTTTTTCCCCTCCATATCTCGACAAAAAAAAAAACTGGACAGAAACTAAAAGTGCAAGTGCAAGTGCAATGGTAACTCGAGTGCTCGAAAAAATTTCACAAATCCCACCCATCTTGAACTTGGTTCACAAAGTGCAAGCGGGATGCGCCGACATTCCAACCACGACTTCCATTTTCCCCACGCAACAGCACAGCAGGTAATAACGTCATAACGGCCAAACGGGAAAGACACACCTTGGCGCTTGGAGATTCTGGTTTTGATGCAAGGATAGAGGGTCAAAAAAAAAAAAAAAAAGCGTCGGAGATGAGGGAAGGGAGGGTTTATGCATGGGTGGGGGGGAGGAAGGGATTTTGCCGTTTTTGACTGGTTAGGTTTGGGTGGGAGGGGAGGTGGCCGAGGTACCGGGTGAGTTACAGTTGTGGTATTATTGCCATGGCCGTGGGATGGGATGAAAATGGATAGAATAGAATGGATGGGGGTATGATAGTTTGCCTATTTTTCCAGTCTTTTTTTTTTTTCCCTTTTCGGTTTTTTCCCTTCTAATTTACTTTAGGGTACAGTATAGTGTCATGGTTACTGTTATAGGCTATCGGATTGAGCTTCTTCTGATGAGATGAGAGAAGAGGGATTTGCTTCCAAAGTTGAGCACCAAGACTTGGTATTGTACCTCTACCGCCATGGTGAGGGATGTCAGTTGCCTGAATACTTTGCCGAGAGAATATTGTGCGACTTCAACTACCAAAGGATCCCCAACCATCACCCAATGGGAATGGTGTCTCTATTAGATGATAGGTGGATGATCCTTACACACCGACGGAAAGGAGATGGTAATACCCCAAGTTTTCATGAAGATATTGGGGTTTAGAATCTGGAAGTAGGACAAAGTTTAGGCGGGAGCAGGGGGATGTCCGCCTGCGGAGGGCCCCCCCCTCCCTCACCATATTCTACAGGTCCTCGCACGGTCAAATTGAAGTGGGGTATCGTACCAAGGGTGGCAATTCCCACACAATGGTCACCAACCAACTTCAACTCCGCCTTGTTGATGTAGTACCGGTACTCTATCCAGACTCACGATATCGGCATCATACAGCAATTCATGCGGTGTATCCACAGCACTCCTCTCCACAAACCCTATCTCTCTCTCTATCTACCGATACCGGGTGTTCGGCCATTCCTCCTCCCAAGACCGGATTATTTCCCACACTCCACCCCGCATCCAGACCTTCCCCTCGCAGCATGCAGTACCTGTATCATACCTGCCGCCCCAGCTCTTGTACCGGTACCAATGTGTAAAAGATTCTCCGTACCGGCTACCCCCGCACCAATCAGGCACCTATCCAACCGAATCCAATACTTTCATCATACTCGTAATGTCCTGACGTTTGTGAACACAACTGCTATTGCATACACCCAAAATTCAGCTTTTTTGCCCGGATCTTGGCATCATGCAATAGTGGTCCTGTTCACAAACGTCAGGACATTACGAGTACATAGCCTGCTGATGATGAAGGGAAGAAGAAAAAATTACGTCCTTTCCTCCCCTCTGGGCAAGCCAGATCAGACCGAACCCCCGCCGCCGCCTTGCATGCATATTGCGTTCACGCTATTGTCTACCGTCAAAAATCGGACGGGGCCTCGGGTTTCCGGTGGTATGCACGCGATCTGATGGGCTGTCCTTTTCCCGAACACCTCGACATCACGAGCACAGTGCACAAAGGGAGTTCTTGGAAGGGGAAACCGTCACGATGGGGCAACTAGCACCTCAAGGCTCACGGAAAGTTTTCCGCTTCTAGACCACCGGTATATTACGGGTGCTTTACTGCAGGTTACCACTATTACTCTGCGGTTTGCTACAATTTACTTTGTATAAGGGCTTTCGGTCAATTCCTCATCGTCTCTCTTGTGGCTCCGAAAGTGGGGCATTTCATGAAGTCGCCGGGGGGGAAGGGGGGGGGGGTTGAATTAAACTTACTTTTCACAATGCTGTACAGGTGCCACACCTAGGAAATTGTTTTCCCGCTGCTACCTGCGGCCGTCCAGTTACCTTTGATGAGTTCGATGACCTAGGGGCAATTTAAGCTAAACCATCCAAAACTCAACTAACTTAGTATCATGCCGGTATTCACGAACCCCCGCCACCAAATTGGCACCTGGAATGGCAGCGCCCCCGGCCCCGGCTACCCCACGTCAAGAGACGGTGGCCGAATCACGCAGGGTGTTGGGGCTCTTAGGCCAACAAAAGCCAATGGGCGTTAGACTAATGGAAACTATTATCAATTTAGAAGACAATACCAGGAAAAAAAAAATTTGCCCCGAGCTCACCAAGACAATGGGATTTTCCGGTCATTTTACTTTGCTCGCGGATGGCGGCCTAGTGTCAAATGTCCGCTTCCGAGAGAGACCTGGGTACCTGCCAAGACAGCGGTCTTTGCAACTGGTGTCATATGCAAAGGGCAGATTGTAACTGACCTCATCGGTAACCTACCACTTCATCCACACTCGGGGGTGGTAATTGGTATAAAAAATGAAGCCCGCTTTAGAGGAATCTGCAGAATGATACATAGCGGTACAAGTACCGTAACTTAAAAACCAATACCGTAAGAACTCAAATAGAAGAGAAATGTGCTAGGACGTTGGAATTTCCCTTCTCAGCTACGCGAGGGGAAAACACCGCAAACCCAGCCCCCAGTTGAGACAAAACAAAAGGAATATACGAGGCGCCTTACTAGGAGAGGCAACTCCAACGTCCCAGCACATTTCTCTTCTATTCGAGTTTTTACGGTATTTCTGGTCCTATTTGGCTCTGGCCTCTCAACCCACTGATATAACTGCAGTACCAGTATCACAGGTCCACAAAATGGGAGAACTATTCCCAATCCTTGGTTTGAGGCACGACGAGCATTATACTAGCATGACTTGGGAGGAAGCAAAGGAGTCACTGAAGGCAATCTCCATGAGGCATACAGCATCACCTTCCCTTCACATTTTTTTCCTTTTTCCTTCCTCTTCTCCTCTCCTTTTCTTTCCCCCCTCGTTCTTTTCTCCGGAAAACCGACATGATGCCCGCTGTTGATCTCTCTCGTCCCCCGAGCCAAGAATTGGCACCCGCTCGCCCATTCTATGGGGTCTTTCAGGATGGTTACCGCACAGTACCGGCCGGTACAGTAGCTGATTCCGGAAAGCGTGCCAATCCTTGAGTGCGGAGATAAGGTGTATGATACTTTGGTGGGAGAAGTTAATCCGTGAATGCACACACACACTGTAATGTTTATCGAACTGCCGGAGATACCCCCCTTCTGGCTGGCGAGTACGGGTAGGGAAATGGTGTGATCAGGTCTTCTTGGAACTTCTTTCTATTTTCGCGGTCAATGGGCTTGGCCGTGTATCAGAATGAGCATTCATCGGCGCTTGTGTCCGAGTAGAACCGCGGTGATGGGTTAATAATAGCTTGGCATCCGGGCAGCTACCGGTATCATAACTTGTTCCGAGAAATGTTTGCTTATGGGATCTGGAGGTTTTTTTCATGTATATATACAACTTCCTGTCTTTACAATAGATCACAGTTCCCATCCAATCCGATCATTAATTAATCCAATTTCAACTCAATTCATAAAAACTCAGAATAAAACGACCCTCAATATAATATAATTTAATTGACCATCAACCATAATCATTCGATCCAAATTATGCCAAGTCATGCGCAATCACCCGAGATGTGGCTTGGAAGAAAAAAAACGAAAAAAAACGAAAAAAAAACACGGTGGAAAGATATCAAAGGCTAGGGGAGTGTGCTCAGCGAGGCAAGCAACCGGGCTTGGCGTGGCTTAGCAGCCATTGTTAGTTGTTTCTGCTCGGGGGGAGGGAGGTGGGGACCGGAGAACTACTCGAGTACTTCTGCTATGGTAATAATCCCATACAATTTCTCCGTAGAGTAACATAAACAAGGGTTATTATGTTTCCCGATTCTTTGGTGACCCCCCCCCCCGGCACCAGCACTTGTATTTATTGTACCGTACTTGCCAAGCCTCGCTGAGGGTACCGTTTTTTCTCTCCTTCTATTGGATGTGCGGTGGTTTAATGTTGGCCCCCTCCTGGTCGACGGTTTTGAAGAAAATTAAAATTAAGATTTTTGGTTTTGGGGTTCTGATTTCTTGGTTTTTATGTATTTTTCCTCGGAAATTTCTTGTATCATATCATATTTCGTGCGGTGCTATGGATATAAGGTATGTATCATGCCTGGATGATTACATGCTAGGAGATGCTGGAATTGCGAAGCCTTTTGCTTCCTTCCTTCCTTCCTTTTCATTTTCTCTCTACCCCTCATACCATAGTTACCACATCCCCCCCCCCTCCCGGGAGAAACCTTCCATTCCAATCATTGCTCCTTGTCTTAGCGTCATCAGTCATCACCTCTTCTCCCCGGGAGGTTATCATAATTATCAAGAGGAAAAAAAGCATCACACAACGATGCCTGAAGCCTAGAGTTTGTATGTATACTACAATACAAAGAGCCAACATATATAGAGGGAAAAAACGATCTATATAACTTAGTGAAGAAAGAAAGAAAGAGAGGACAAAATGACAAGGGCTCAATATCTTTTCTTCTCCATTTGTGGGTGTATCATATGTGGTCTAAGTTGTGGAAGGGTTACTCGTTTTACCACTTTGGATTTCCTCCGTTACTGAGGATTTCTGTCAAATGGAAGGGGGGGGAATTCCGTTTTTCTCATATACGTATCTTGGCGGGTATATCATGAGAGCGTTTTTTTTTTCTGTTTCCTTTCCTTCGTTTTTCTCGTTGGAGGGATCGATGTCGATGTCGATGGAGGGCGGGAGGTAAGCACAATGAGCGAATGAACAGAAATTAGAAGCCTTGCTTTGATGTTGTGCGGTGTTGCAGACTCGTGAGCTAATACAAAAAGGTACGTAGATGGAGAAACAAGGGAGGTTGACAGATAGGATTTCAAGAGAGAGGAGAAAACGAACCAGGGGTGTAAAGGGAAGGAGGAAGGAAAGGAATTATAGCACAGTGCTGGAGTTCAAAAACTCAATGAAGCCAAAAAAGAAATGATACCAAAAGGAAGAATATCGTATATTCGGCTACAGTACAGAGAGCAAAATACCGTAATACCCACTCACGCACTCGCCAGCGTCATTCGTAGTGCAATCATCACGTTGTCATTATCTGCCCGACTCAGCTAAACTCAACTGGGCCCCCTTTAGCTTTTTTTTTTTATAGTCCAGTTCGATTCAATTCCCCGCCTTACTTGCTTACTTCCACCGACAACCATGGCCAGAAATGAAAAGGGGAGGAAAGAAGGAAAAAGGGAAAAGATTGTAACAAGCAAATATTAGGAAAATGGGACAAAAGAAAAAAGGGAGAGTAACAATAGTGGCAGTAGAGGGGAGAAGGAAAAAGAAAAAAGTACTAGAAAAACTAAAACTAAAACCATAGTCAAGGTCGAGTCAAGTTTGTGCTCCTCGGCCGGACAAACTATAATACCATTACCCCCTCCTCTCAACAAACCAACCCCAACAAACCGCTTTTACTTTGCTTTTCATTTTTCATTTCCCTTTTAAAAAAGGATTGCTTCGAACCCAGTTCGCCTGACCACTACCTCTGGTTGGGAAAACCGGGATACTGATACCCAGGAGGCATATTTGGCGGCATCATTCCCATTGGGAACGGAAGACCCGTGCCGAAGCCCGGAGTTGGAGGTGCCACGCCGATATTGCTGTCGCGACCGGTACGATCGTGAAGTTCACTATAATCGTTGCGCTTAGTGCGGGGGGGCTCGCGCTGGGTGGTGCTGCTGCTGCTGGTGTTGCCAGCACCGTTATTGCTGTTGTCGTGCGAGGAGCGAGGTCCTTTGGCTCCGCCAGAGTCGGTGGGGAAGCGTTTGGATATGGCTGTGTGTACTCATTTGTGTAAGTTATGGTTTCCTCCCCCCTTTTCGCTACAGGCTATTGCTATGGCTATTTGGGGGCATAATTACCTTTCGAGGACACACCTTGGCCTATTTCAATATCGGGTTCTTCCACACACATGCCCCCTTCTAGAGGTCGGCCTCCAGTGCCGCCATATTCTGCTGAAACCATCCATCTCTGATCTGCGTCAGTCAGACGGTCTATCGGGATGACGCTGATACCCGTTTGGTAGTCGCTGCAGTCACGGGGACCGTAGCCAACACCCCATCTAGTCTGTGGAAGGAAGTAGTTAGCTCTCTCATATGGATGAAGAAAATATGAGGCAATCAAAGCAACCTACCCTGATGGTCATGTTATCGGCTCTGTATGTCTCCATTCCTTGGCGGGCCTTTACAGCGTCCTGGCGGGTAAGCATCTTGATAAAGGCATGCCGTTTCTCTTGATTGACAATACAAGACTGTACGTATCCATGCTTCTCAAAGAGCTTCCGGAGCTCGTCGTCGGAGATACTACTAAACATTAGTTCAACCTATATATGTAACACGGAATGGCTGTTGTTCTTTTTTTGTCTCAACTTACGTTACACCACCTACAAACAGGGTTCTGCTGAGGACTGCAGCAATATATTAGCAAATAAGAAGTAGACAGAAATGGGAGTTTCCAATAAGCGAGAAAGGGATACCTTTGATATTATTCGGCCCGATCGTAGGGTCAAATTCAACATGTTTAGGAAACTTAGGTAATGCAGTGGGAGTGACATTACGTTCGGCTTGGCCCTTTCCATTTGCGAATCTGGGCGGGGTTCTGCTACGATCCCTGCGGCTGCGGGGGGATCCTCCTCTACGTCCGAACCCCCCACCACCGCGACCCCTGCCACCACGATTACGGTCGCCATCACGGCCACGAGAGTCGTTGCCTTCATATTCACCGTATACTGGACTGCGGCGCCTGAAAGCTGGTGGTGAGCGACCACCGCTAGCACCGCCACCACCGCCACCGCTACCGCTGCCACGATCAAATCTGTTTGGAGATCTAGAACGAGACCTTCCCCGCCTTGTATCTCTACTATAGCGTGGTGGGGAGCGGGATGGGGGGGAATAATGTTCACGATTCCTCTGGCCTCTACCGTATCCATCATCACCACCTCTAGAGGAATCTTGCTGGGTTTGCCCTTGGGCAGCATTCATGATTTGTGACCACGCTGGCAGAACGGCGCCTAGGTCGGCGCCAGGTCCACCTTGTCCAGAAGCTAAGTTCCCAAACGACTGGGTCAGTTGCGGGAGGTTCATGCCTCCGTGCTGGAGAAGCAATTGCAAAAGCGCCATCTGTTCTATTCCCGCGGGTGCAGCACCTTGTTGAGGCATGGGTGGCGGGGGAGGGGGCTGCGGGGGGAAGTTGGGAAACTGTCTCTGACCGGGCTGCCCCAAGAACATCCCACTCAGCTGATTTCCCATCATCGGAATAGTAGCATTTGGGGTTTGACTAGCAGGAGCAGAAGTGTACGGCATCTGAGCCATGGGAACTTGGCCCTGTTGAGGCTGAGATACAACTAGTGAGCTTGCATTTTGGGTCAGGTTGGGCATTCCACTGGGTTGCGGTTGAGGGGTCGGCGCGCTATACTGTGGAACAGGGGTCGGTGTCTGTTGCTGAGAAGGAGCCTGCGACGGCATAGCAGTCTTATTCTGCTTGGCCATTTGAGCCAGAGCCTGTAATATACCAGCTGTAGTCGATGCATTTTGCGACTGGGTATTTGGGATCACGGATTGTGGGGTCTGATGAGCCTGTGGCGGTTGATACACGGGGAGATTCTGTATCTGACCGGCAAGGGACTGTAGGTGAGGCGGCGGTGAACCAGTGGGCGTTGTCGAGCGAGCATCTACAAATAACCCGGGGAAGGGAACCATCAATTTCATACGAACTTCTTCCGATGTACTAAAAATGGCTAGGGGCCACCTGTTGGGGGAAATATGAGCTTACTCGGGACAATTGACATGGGACTCGCAGCGATCCTCTGCTTTATTTCGGCCAAAACCTCGAGAGGGAACGTAGAACTGCGCTCCCAAATCGTTACCAGCTTATCTATCTTATCCTAGAACACACACAATCTCTATGTAAGTCGGATGCCTCTACACTTATGCAAGCAGGCGCTGTGGGTTTCAAAGCGGTGAAGGGAGAAAGCAATAATAATAATAGTGTGGAATGGGGTCTTTTTATCCGCGTTGTCAAGAATTGATTGATACAACGGCTCGATGGCCAAGGGAATGATGTTCTTCTTTCATACTTCAAATTCTTCGTTGGAAGATAGCGTACCTTATTTTCTTCTGGAGGAGCATTTTGTAGAATGTCATTCATCAAGGCGGGCAGCAGATTGGTGATTCTATGCACCCCAGCGCCAAATGTACCATCAGGTGCCGCATGAGATACTGGTTCATGCAGCCTCTTTGCCTGTTCAAGATACTTCCGAGCGATAGAGTCTACGACGTAGAGAGGGCCTAGTTTATGTGTTCCAGGGCACTTCTTAAAGTGCGTATAGACCTTTTGAATGATAACAGATTCTGACTAGAGAGATATGATAACGAATGTCAGCAACCGCATATTCGCCTCTACAATGCAATCTACTTTTTTTGTGAGAGATGTGATGATCTGCCGTTAAAAACAATAGGAAAAAGTACCTGGACGTTTCTTAAGCTTAGTTCTGTGATTTGATTGATTTTCGTACCCGATACACCGGGTGCCTTTGTGGCCTGCATGGCTTGGAGAGCATTCTCCAGCTCAGTTACCACTGCAGACATTATGGATTCGATGATCTTGGAACTTTCGTATGTAGATTACTCGCAGAGGGGAGAGATGAGGAAGGGGATGAATGTGTAAAGGGAAAGGGAGAGAAAGGTCCCCAGGGACTCAGTAATGTTGACGATAGATGACGCGTACGAATTGTTTTTTTTAAACGAGAGCCTCAAAAAAAAGCTGTCGCGCGACTAATTCCTTTGAAAATTCCCCTTTGCTTTAGGTTTGTTTGTCTCCTTCTCTCTCTCCTTGATATCCTGTACTGTACTGCACGTGTATTGTGTGTAACTCTCTCTCTCTTTGATTCTCCCTCTACTCGATAAAACCTCCGTCTAGCAAACCGGTAGGAGGGGTGTACAGTAGATTACTGTGCGCACAAGGCAGACAATGGCCGGCAGAAGGATGTTATATTTTTAAACGGGAGTCGCGTCAGACTTTTTCCTATTGCTTATTTACCAGGAGGATAGGAAAGTCAAAGTATCAAATCCACAAGTTAGGGAAAGAGTAAAAAAAGTTCGAGGATGAAGATGATGGATGATGGATGAGTGGAGGTAGTGTGTGCGTGGGAGTGAGGATGATGAAGGTGTAAGATTATTGAGGTCAAGAGAGTCGATCGGAAAAGGAGTGGCGCGAGAAAAAGGATCTTCTCGGGAAAATTAAAAAGAGGTACGGATCAGGGGATGACTTGAGGTGACTTGAGGTGAATGATGGTAGGTGGTGTCAATAGTATGGAGAGAGGTAGGGGGTAGAAAGGGAGAAGAGAGTGGCTGCTCTGCCTGTCGCTGCGGGGGGGGTTACGACGCGGGTCGATGGTTGGAAGATGCAGGAGGAAAGGAACGTCCGGGTGAGGGGGCATTCCAGAAAGTCCCGTGAGACGCAAAGTTTGTCAGGCGACGATGGTAGGTGTGGTGCTTAGTCAGGATTAAAAACAGCCACATAGGTGTAAACAACATTTCACAAAAGGCAAAGAAACAAACATGATACTTTAAAAATGGGGGAATTGTTCACAGATTGGTAACCTTTTTTCCTTTCCCCCGCTTGTTTACTTTTTTACTTTTCACTTTTCCTTTCTCATTCTTGTTCCCCCCAGAGCCCCGCCCTGGCAAGAGACGAAGTGGGCGGAGTGACAATTGGCCAACTTCAGGACCCTAATTTAGCATCTGATAGCCTGACCTGCTATCATACCTTTCGTTTGCTGGACGGTTTAGAGGCCCGGAGTGGGCAGAACACCTAATAATTTACTTCACTGGAGGACCAACAAGAGCCCTCCTTTGAAGGCGCCACATATAAAGAGCCCAGAGTATCCTACCGTATGTAACGAAAATTATAATACATCGTAACACGAAGGACCAATCCTATCTACTCCTAGTACCGGTATCGGTAGTTGTCATACTTGTAAATGTACGGGTAATGCAAAACAAAACAAAAAAACATTGCGGGGCAGCTACGGGTAAGTGATTTTTGTTGAGGCTCTACTTTTCCGCAAACTCGTTGGCCCAACAGAAGGAAATACCTCTCTCCCCGCCGTCTATAAGGAAAAACAGACCAGGATACCAAGTACGATATGGTGAGCCTGAGCAGTGGGACATTCATATATATTATATTAAGACATTCATTCCAATGAATTAACAGTAGGCTAATTTTCCAAGACTGGACATTTCTAGGGGAATGTTCTGGGATAGGTTAAGTACAGTACTGTTAAATTACTTGAAACAAGTGAAAGGACTGTTAATTGATATTTGCCAAGATGTTAGCCGTTCTCCTACCAAAACTTTAAACCCCAATACCTCCATGAAAACTTGAGATATTTCTATTTTTCCTCTATCAACATGTAGAGGATCGCCCACTCTATCACCTAATAGAGCCATAATTCTCATTAGACTTGTGGTTGAAAATGCTTTGGTGGTTGAGGGTGGAAAAAACCTCCCTACCCGCTACAACACAGCTCATGATATTTTTCTCTACGGAATGTGAGCCATTGAACACTCTCTAACACAAACCGAGTGACTGATCATGAGTACAAGCATAAACCTAACTGCAGGGGGAAGGAAGCTAGAAAAAACACTGCAAACTTTAAGCGAACTCGGCCCACCACTACTCGAGTATACTTCTCCAGGTATCATAGCTACTATTTCTCTTAAGGCCTGATACCGTGGCAAAAAGGCTTTTCCCAGCGGTGAGTCGAGTCCACCCATAATTCACAGTATCATATCCCTTTCTCCAGGTTTGCAGGACCACATAAGGCTGTGACAAGTAACGGTTTGCCAGTTTTGGCGAAAACGTGTCAGAAGCAAAAAAAAGAAAGAAGAAAAAAAAAAGAATCATGATAAGCGAAGCTTGACCTACCGTACCGGTATGTTGACGCCCATGCCAGGTTGGATTCCTGATACAGCCACCACTGATACCACCGGTCTAATCTTAGTAATCCCGACCGATAAGAACAAGAGCCGCAGTGACTGTGCTTGGGTGTTTGCCGTTTCTATCCCATAGCGAATCTACCGTACTCGCAGTGTCGAAGCATTTTTGGAAAGGACCGCCACGATATAGCAGGGCCACTAAAATTTGGCTTGAAAAATGATTCGTTATGATGAGTAGCGGTTAAAATTGTTTTTGCATTGGAACTAGAGAGGTGTGTTTTTCTTTGGGGGGGGGTGAGGCCTGTGGGCTGTGATTTGTTAGTTGGTTGGGAGGCTTTCGGTGGTCTAGGGTGGGGGTTTTTGCATGCGATCTCACTCGCTTTATGGTGGCTGTGCGGTGAATGGAGGGTGTGATGTATGCCTATAGATAAATGTGAATTTTGCTACTGTACTCGAGTAGTGTATTGGTGATTGGGTCAGGTTTTGTGCGGTTCGAGATGGTTTGTTTTGTCATGCACGATCACTCGGTTTGGTGGAGAGGATTGGCTATTGCCCGGTGGCAGTAGGTTTAGGCTCGATGAATAGATCTAGATGTGGGCTGGAAGTCTACACCTCGAGCTCAAGTAAGCGATGTGACAAATTTGTTAGTGGGGTTGTCTGAATGATCAACTTTGGGGATGCCATGGAATGTCGCCTGAAGGCGCTCAAGCAAGGAATGGTCGTGATGTGAGGACGCATAGTGAGTATAATGGGAATAGCTTCATTCCTTAGGAAAAGGGGTTTGCCGCTGCCGGGAATATTAGGTAGTTTGCTCAATAATATGATTAAGAACCCAAGAGACTCCTGTTGTCCTACCCCTATTAGGTCTAGGATTTATGCTATTTCAATTGGCTGCATCATCCACAGATCCTACTCATCTCCTGGTTCACAGAAACCCAGACCTGGGTCTAGATTACAAGCCAGGGACTCCTTGCGTCTAGGAGGGATAGTGGGGGAGGTGGTTCTGATGCATACATACCGGAAACACTATCTGGGGGAATATAGAGGGGAAGACAGGGTGCCCCCCAGATTGTGTTTATCTTACAATCCCATTCAAAGCATGCCCAAGATACTTAACTGGTAAAGTACTGATGTTTCTAGCTGGTTCTACTTCATTGGTGTAATCCTAACTGATAGCACTTGCTGTCTTTTGTTCTGCCTCGAGCTCTAGTATTGGTTACTGACCGGGTTACTGCAATATTAGGAACTTAAGCTAGAGTTCTAGGCTTGAGGAAAAATAGTAACAGTCTATCATTAAATTTTATCAATCTTTAGCGCGAGCACTACATTTTTTAATAGGTTCTCTAACCGGATGGATACAATACGAACGGTGCCTGTTCTAACGGGAGAGTTACCCCGCTTCTAATGGGCCCTATATGACTGATAGTAGGCTGTTTCGTCAGCTCCAGCCAAGTAAATTTAATGGGGTTGTACCCAATCACTTGAACACATACTATCATGGGTATCATGATAATCAAATCCAAGGTCTGTTTCAATCAAATGGTATAAAGGTCTAGTGTTGCACAATATTTCAAAGAGAGATATCCTGTTGTGTATAACTGAGCAGTGGTTGAGGAATGATTCATTGTATAACATACATTCCTTCTCACACCGTGCCTGGGTAACTTTCTTCACCAAAACCCACATCGTTGGGATAAATAGAAGATGCCTGCTTCATGTTACCGACGACTGCAGATATCTATGGCCATGTGACTTTCTTGTGCGTATAGTATCGCAGGTGTTTACCAGTGTAGTATGAGCGGTCCACAACATACACCTGGCTGGAAAAAAAAGGTTGCATATGATTATACCTGAGTAATGTTGTATGATATTATAACTGGGCGAATTTAGATGCTAATGCCTGATTTTAGGGCTAGGGAGGAAGAAAATTAGGGTTTCTGGTAATCATATGCCAGGGTTTCACTACCGATGTTTAATCGCATTACGGTTGTGGAGGCTATAGAATATGGAGATCGTTGGGTTTGTGCACGTTTTGGACGGCTCGAACCACCCCTATAGTGTTGGAAATGATATTGTCCGAGTTCGCGCTCGGAAAGTGTTAAGCATTCTTACAGGGGTGATGGAAGACTGGATGTTACAAATATCGACTGTTGGGGTAATTTTTGATAATGCCCTTCCGAATGCTGATAACATTTCGTCTCGATAGGATCACTACCAAACCGCCATGAGGATTAAATACAAAATTGGAGTCTGATGGGAATTCACACACATAAGTAGTCTAAAGGAGTGGCATGGTGGAATACCATTGAGGCTGAAACACGCCAAGACTTATGGTCTTTCTTTCGCGACTTTCATCCCTAGAGAGCTTCCACTCTGACGATCCAACACCTAACCTCTGCTTGCCTCCCAGCACTACCTCCTCTACCACCCTCTAGTAAGCGCGCGATGTCTTCATTTCCATCGTCGCCAAATCCCAATCCACTAGTGCAATACCAAAGCCCTCAAAATGTTCAAAACACTCCGACGCCCCCTGGGCCTCACGCTCAACAGCAACAGCAGCAGCAACTAGCTTCCTCCTCTATGCCGCCACCCTCGGCGCCTGCCTCTAAACCAACCGATCCAACCGATCTCGCAGACGCCTTAACCTCTGCTGGTATCGATCTTAAGGAGGAAGAAGCTCGCCTCCATATCGAATCGAACGTTTCATCTCTTCCCGAAGACCAGGCAATACGCATCGTCCAACGCCGCTACGCCGAATCTCGTGCAAACCATCTCAACAACCCTTTCCTCGAGGTACCCATTCTCGCAAGTCGACTGCTCCGCAAAACCCGCGAGGCCCACTGTCAACAATTCACTCTTACAAACAATACCGGTCATGTGATGACAACTGGCACCCAGGCCGACACTGTTGCGCTTTTGAGTCTTGCGGCTAGGGAGAGGGTGAATCAGATTCTTACGAGGGCTATTGTGCTCGCGAGGTCACGGAGAAAGGCTACAAATGTTGTTATCGGGGATTGGGCAGATGCTGTTAAGGATGCTACTCCGGATAACCAGGATAGCATCGTCTCCCCTCATACAACTAATTTGAAGAGGTCCTTTTCTGCGATTGGCGGGCTACCTCCTACCCCCAACCCAGCTGTCACTACAACTACACTCACCAACGAGGCGGCGAAGGCGTTACGCAAACTACAACAGGACGAGTATGCCAAAGAGTTGGAGCGTCTTCATAAGAAGGCGAAGAAGAGCGGCGATGCCATTACCGGTCAACTCACCACCGGTGCGATCCCTTCGACACCAGGCACTCCCTCCGCAATGAGTTTCGCCGAATCCGGCCCTCCCACTCCCGGAGCGGACTACATAGGTGATCGGAAATTCTCGGCGAAGGAGAGCAAAAAGGCGCGAGAGACGAAACTAGACGAAGCACAAACGCATAGGGCTGCAAACAGCACGGCGAATCTGATGATGAGTAAGATAGGATTTGGTCATGGAAAGAAAAAGAAGACCTATGCGTGGATGGCGGACCACAGTAACACTACAGGCGCTTCGGCTTTGACACCTCGCCGTGCCGTTGATGGGGATAATCTTGGGTCTGCTGATGGTATCGGTGCTAGCGGTGGGGGGCAGCAACGTTGGAACAGTGGGCAGAGGCTTGGGGCATGGAGGGAGGATGGAGAGAGGGGCGGAGGTGTACAAATGAGGGATTGGATTGGGGCGTTGGAAGGTGATGGTAGGGGTATCAAAAAGGGCTTAGTCAAGTCCTATCTTCAGATGAAGTAAACGGAATGTCCGAATTTGCATGGAAGGGGGAGCTGTACACTAATAAGGTGTTTCTGATGCGCAGTTTCGTTATTACTGCTTGTCTTGTAATCTCTTTTGCTTGTGGAGTTTGGGAAATTGGGAATTGGGTGGGGTTAGAGATTATCCAAATAAATAACTTTCAAGGTCATCTCTGTGGCTGAGTGTTTCATCATTATTCCCTTTGCTTTTATGATACTAGAATGCCAATGCCACAATCATTAAGGTGTGTGTGCTCGCTGTTATGGTAATAGACAGATGCCACAAGTCCTAGAGCGCCTTTGTTTACATAACTTAAAGTCCTGTCACTCGAATCAATCCTATTGAATACACGTGACACACCACGCCTCCAGCTAACTTGAGGCTCCAGTCGCGTTTCCCTTTCGACAACCAAGCTCGAATGATACCCACCCACAGCTCAACTGACGAGGAAAAAAAGAAAAAGAAATGACGGATGAAATTCTCCCAGCAGAACTCCTCACAGCTCTTAACGAACAGTTCCCTTGCCGTGCGCCCCAAATCCGCCGTCTGGCAGCGCTAGTGGGAACCGACGAAACCCCCAGTCCTCCCTCCATAGTCATCCACGGTCTTGAAGCAACCGGGAAGACCACCGTCCTGCGCACTTTCCTGGACAGAGCTGGAGCTTCGTACACGTGGATTGCTTGTCATGAGTGCGTTACGGTGCGACAACTGATGGAGCGTATCAGCGCAGGGGTTACGGAGAATGTTGGGAGTGTTGATGCTGGGCGGGCGGGAGATGTGTGTGCTCTTGGAGTGAAGCTTTCCGGGGCGCTGAGCGGTGCCGAGAGGAAGCATTTTTTGGTGCTGGATCGTGTTGATAGGGCGAAGGAAGGGACTAGTATACTGCTCGCTGCTCTGGGGAGGCTGGGAGAAATGGTGTGTTCCATCGTATCCAGCTATTATCTATCATAGTTTAAAGCTGGCATATGCTAATCCCCCACTGAGTAGATCCCGAGCCTAACAGTGATCTTCGTCCTCTCGGTTCCGAAACCCCGCCTCCTGAGCTCCGCAGAACCCCCACACATACACTTCGCTCCCTACACGAAAGAAGAAAGCATAAAGGTTCTTTCAAAATATGTCCGACGAATACCCTTCCAAGATATCGAGGAATACACAGAAGAGGACGCAAAGGAGGAGCTCTACGTCTGGCAGAAGTTTTGCGGAACAGTGTGGGACTCACTGGCGAAAGGGACCGCCCGGGGAATCGTGCAGTTCCGTGCTATCGTCGATGAGATGTGGGAGCCATTCGTCAAACCGATTGCAGAAGGGAAGTATGGCACGAGGAATTACTCGCCTCTGTACCTTTTGCATAAGGAAATGTTCCGGCAGGAGACAAACGTCATTGATGTGGTGGTTCCGGTGGGGACTGGGGAAAAGGCTGTTACCAAGAGTGAGTCTGCTGGGCATGCTCCATGCGGCGTGGGAGATTATGGGTAGCTAATGAAAGCTAGTGCACGACCTTCCATACTACTCCAAATTCCTCCTCTGCGCGGCATACCTAGCATCATACAACCCCGCCCGCCAAGACGCAGTATTCTTTATGAAGAGCAGCGACTTTGGCAGAAAAAAGCGACGGGGTGGTGCCACTGGTCCCACTAAACGTACTGCGAAAAACCGAAAAGTATCCCCGCTCTCCCCTCCGTCTCGTATCCAGACGACTGACACCCCGTGCTATAGATCCACAGACGACTCCTCGGCCCCCAAGCCTTCCCGCTGGAGCGCCTTCAAGCGATTTTTGCGGCAATACTCCCACACAGAATATCCTCGTCGGCAGATATACAGACGCAGATTGCAACATTAACGAGCTTGAGATTACTCACGAAAGCTTCGGCTACCGATGTACTTGAAGCCAGCACCAAATGGAGAGTCAATGCTGGGTGGGATTATATCAGGCATGTTGCCAGGAGTGTCAAGTTTGATATCGAGGATTTTATCGCGGAGTAGTGCTGCATAAGAGGGGGATAAGGGGAGGTCGTTAATTAATGCTGTGGGGGGAGGAGTAGAGTCAATTGCTAGTTTCTTTCCTTTATTTTTATTTTTGGCCCTTGCGTCTTGGGCGACTCCTCCATTCGTGTTGCCCGGGGAGGGGAGGAAGGCACTTGGGGGTTTAGAATGTCAACCCTTTGTAAAAATGTTTTGTGCAAGCTCCTTTGTTTGCTGTAGAATAAGCGTGACCGTAATAATTCTAATATCTTCAGACCGCACTATACCCCCGTGCTAACATCCCCTCCTGCATGAGTGCGTTCTGGACCCACAGATTGTGTAAGCCATACACAACAAAGCCCGACGTGAAAACGAGCTGCAGTGGAAAAGGAGAAGAAGAAGAAATCGGACTGAATCGGAAGGGGATACATACACTCTAATGTGGCCATCCCGCAAAATTCACGAATTAAACTAGCGATTGATTAACTATGAGTTGTCGAGTACGAGAGTGCTGTCCATCATGCTACCGGTAAGCTACGTGTTGAATGAAGCTATTGTCGGGGGTATACCATAATGCATGCTTTGATCTGATGCCGTGTTAGACTATGGCTCGTGATGTCTGGTGGGCGGAATGCCTTGGAGGGAGAAACTATCATAGTTGAGATTAAAAGTAGGTATTGCTCATAGGCTTGTGGCTTTTTCTGCAGGGTGGTATGTCTGCTCGCCACTAAAACTCAATAATCAAGTTGCGAAAATGGAGTCGAAATGAAGGTTTCTGGAGTAGGTCAGTGATTATTATGGCAGCAGACCAGGATTTCCCCACCAAAAACCCTAACCCATATGCAATGACCTATATTGGTATAATATGATTGACAACATGCTGTACGAGTAGAAACCAGCGTTGGAAATATACCTGTATTCATCAGGAACGAACCCGGGCACTCCATTGCCTCCCATAAATCCACGAAAAGAATTACTTTTTACTAGTCTGTTTGTGCTCCATCGCACTTGTTATAGGGGCTTATACTCGAAGTACATACAGTGACTTCCAATCAGCAGAAAAACCTGCCTCAGGAGAACAATTCTTGGCCCTTTATTGCTGAAGACCAAACACACCCCTGTAAGTTAACTTGAGTTTGCAGCTGACCAGATGCGCCCTTAATTAAGCATTTGAATTTTTGAGCTTATTTAGGTCTGGGACCATGAATTTCTCTTACGAAGGCCACTCTTGGAGAGAGGGCTTACTTAGGCTAATCAATTCACCTCGCGCTACTATCCAAAAACCTAAAAAACCTAAAAAAAAATACACATTCGCAGACTCCAGTTCCCGCAGCGTCACGCTATTCACCATCCCTCCCTCCAAAACTCCAAATATCTGCCCACGACGTCGCCCTTAACATCTTCCACACCCCTAAGAGCTGCAGAGGCCGCACACGCCTTCACAGTCTCAAAGTATGGTGCACTGCTAACCTCGTCGCTAGCGTACTTCCCCCCAAAGAACTCCAAGAGTTTAACTTCAGGGTTAATGCTAGCGTCCTGAGCGATAGCTTTAAGTCTTCTGATCCATTCTGTAGGATTTACACTCTCAAATTCCAGTCCGGCGGCTCTGAGTGCTGGTAGGAAGTCGTTGTTCCAAGAGAGGAGTTTCGGGTGCGAGATGTGGAACACCGGAGCTCCCTTCTGGGAGGCCGGAGGAAGGTACGAGAGGTCAATAATAGTCCCAGCAGCAACATCGACCGGAATCCAAGACACAGTCTCATCATTCACCGGCACTGGCAAGGCACCCAGCGTCTTCGCTGAGCGAACAGTAAGCGGAACCACCTCCGTTGCGTTCCAAATCCCAAACTTGGTGTCACCGCTGACCTGTCCTATCCTCAGCACCCTCGCCGAGAGGGTTGTTGCTGTGGCGGCGAAATCGCACAGCTTCTCCGTGACGAGCTTGGAATGCGCGTACCCCATCGGCATGGCATCCTCATATGCCGGCAGCGTCTCGGGGATGGTCTGGGCGCCAGGGGTATTCGCCACGGATGAAATACTCGAGCAGAAATTGAACGAGGCAGGACTTGCGCGACGGGACTTCAGGCATAGCGTCATGAGGTTGTGCGAACCCTTGATGTGTGCGTTCTCGAAGGAGCTGACGTCCATGTTGAAGTTCACTTGCCAGGCGCAGTGAATGACCATGTTGATGCTGTCGAGGAGCTCGGCGTAGACATCTTCGGTAAGGCCGAGGTGCGGGTCGCTGAAGTCTGTGGGATGAGCGACGATCTTGGAGAGATGGGTCGCCGATAGGTCTTTCTGTACCCGCCGGAGCTTTAGAGATTGGATCGTACGCTCGTGGGCGCTGGATCGATCCTTGGCTCGGACAAGGCAGTAAACCTTTTGCGTGGTGGGCTTTGTGATGAGTTGGGATACCACGTGTGCGCCTAGCGAGCCGGTTGCGCCAGTTACAATCTTGGAAATGATTAGTTTTACGACATCTCATCTCATAGTGTGGGGGGGAACTTACGATGTAGTCACCCTGCTTCTTAGAGTTCCCTGGAACATGTTGTTCAAAGTGGGAGTACTTCTCTACTAGTCCCTTCATAACTTCGATCTGGGACTGTTCATTGTTCTTGTCGACTTCTCCGGTGCGGAGATGGTACAAGTGCCCCGCTAGCTTTCTTACAGTCGGCTTCTCAAAGACTACGTTTTGGCCAACTTCCTTGCCCGTGTTGAGTTCCCGACGGATGCTGCTCTGGACTTGCATTGATCCGAGGGAGTCTAGGCCAAAGGAGAAGAAGTCTGTGTCGTCAGTGAGGGCGGTAGCGGCTTCGAGTTTTAGAGCCTTTGTGATCGCGTTGCGGACATAAGCCCTCAATTCCTCTTCCGAGAGGGAAAGTCCTTCAGAGGCGTTTTGCTCCTCGTACTTGGCGTACATAGCCTCGATCTGGGCTTGGAAGGTTCTGTAGAACGCAGGACGGATCACGGTGCCCTTGTCTGTTGATGGATAGGGAGTCCCGATTGGTAGGAAGTTGATCATCTCAGCGGAAATCTGAGCGTAGGCTGGCACACGGGCATTACCAGCTTCGACAGAGGGCCATATCCTCGGGATGATTTCTGCGCGGGACATCCCAGTAGCTCGCTCAGAGGGGATAACTAAGAGTCCTAAAGTGGGTTGTTGAGCACCGACGCAGACAACCTGTTCGACATATGGGCTGTCCCTCACTGAGTTCTCAAGACCAATGGGGGTAGCTTTCTCTCCGTTCGAAAGGGTGATAGTGTCGTCAAGGCGACCGACGTACTTCCACTTGAGTGGATCGGTAGGATGTTCTTGCCAGAGGTCCCGGGTGGAGTACGATCCATCGGGGTTGTTGGCCACTACTTTTGAAGGCCACCCGGCGAGGAGCACGAGCTCGTACAGGCCTTCACTGGACTTATCCCAGCGGATATAGGGGAGTGCATTTGGGAGGGCTTTGAGGTAGTTCCAGTCCTTGTCGGATTCTGGGCGGGAGGAATTGAGGAGGGCTCCTCCTTCAGTTCTGTTTTACCATTTCGGTTAGCCACATTCTTGCCCCTATGGGAGTGATGGGGGAGGGGGGATTCACGATCCATAATAACCCGAGAGCGCAATTCCGGCTGCGGTGAGCTTGTCGCCCAATTCATCTGGACATGAGGCCCCACTGTAACAAACTGACCGGCACATCTTCATGGCTTCGATACCTCCGTCTGTCTCCGCCATCAATTTTAGTGTGTAAGGCACTAAATAGAAGATATCTGGCCTGGTAGCTTTCAACCCCGCGATCATGTTCTCCCCAGTGACGGGCAGGTCAGCACTGAACATGGAAGTAGTCCCCCCAGAGTAGATGGCGCCAAACAGGATTATAATGCCAAAGGTATGGAAAAGCGGAAGAGCCGAAAATGAGGTAGCCAGATTCCTGGTAGTCGTGTATGCATTATTAATAACTGCACGATGCGTTTGGCCTGTGGCACACCAAATCATGAGCTATCAATCTGCCTTTCACCAGTAACCGTTTGGAGATAGGGTATCATGGTACTTACCAACCGGCTTCGGCAACCCCGTGGACCCACTTGAGTGGATGATGAACACATTACTGGACTTCTCAACCTCCATATCGAGCTGCGTATCGAGCCTCATATCCTCCGGGGTCAGGCCCTTCTCCTCGGTCGCCGCCTCCGGGCCGTACTGCCCCCACGAAGCCATAACGGTCACATTCAGCGCGCCCTCATACCCGCTCCGCACCCGGTTGATCGTTTTCTCAAACGCCGGCTGGACGATAATATCCGAGCACCCGGTCTTCTTGAGGAGGTGTCTGTAAGCCTCATCCGAGATTCTGGTGGAAAGCAGTAACGCCGTCATGCCCAGTTTCGCTAGGGCGAGTTTAGAAACAACATAGTCAAAATTGGAGGTCCCCAGGAGGGCGACGACCTTCTCTGGGGTTTCGGATGAGGAGCGTTGGGTTATTGACTTTTTGTAGTGCTTTCCTGCGCGGTAGGCGAAGGCGTTCAGTTGGGGTGCTGTGTACTGCGTGTAGTCTCTGCCATTGTGTGAGTAGGCAAGGATTGGGGTGTCGGGGATCTGGGAGGCCCGGAGGCGGAGGAGGTGATCTATAGTGAGAGGGACCTCGTCCGTGGGGACGGGTGTGCTCTGGGGCCTGGTTGACATTGTGACAGTGGACTCCGTATGCTTTATCAAAAATGCAAGAGGTTTACGGGCAGTATATAAAAGGGGGATGGGATAGTCAAGTAGACGTAATCGTAAAATAAGAAAAATGTACTCGGGTACTCAAGAAGGAAAAGACTGCAAACACTGATTTTTCAAAACCAACCCTTCCCAGGGCGGCCTCAAGCCTATTTAACAGTTGCCCAATGGCGGATTAGCCACTATCACCGATCGCCGCATTACCTGCGAGAACCGGTAAACACCTCTATGTTGAAATAGGAAGCGGCCGAGGTGAAGCTTACAATTGCGTCAAAATCAGAACCCTAAAAGGCTTAGTCCTGGATATGGGGGTCTGGATAGGCGCCTTATCGCGACCTCGGTCAAAACAAGGGCAAAAGTCACATTTCAAAGCATTATACTAGCATCTGGCAGTTCTAGGTATGCCGTAGCATCGCCATCACCGGCTATCACTCAAGCGACCAGAGGCAGATGAAGCTGGAATAATGTGTGGCAACCGCCGTGGGCGCTACAGTGCACCAAAGGGTGAGAGGCCTATTCTCTAGTCTCGGATTTCTCGGAGGCAAGACATCGGAACATACTTTCTTACCCCTCGGGCATCGCTGAGAGCAAAGCGAGGAGAGAGAGGAAGGGTACCCTTAGGTATGCTCTTTGCCTTGGTATAATGCAGTAGTACGGCATGGCACTTTAGAACAAACCTTTTCTATGCCTCAACTTTGAGAGCCACCACCACCGGGCACAGCAACCCCCTCTCTAGAATGAAATATGCTCTGTAAACGTGTCCATTACATGACCTAGGGCCACTGCACAGAAGGAGCAAGCAAAATAATAGCATGTGATGTTGGTCAAAATGTTGGGGAATTTTGACTGCCGTGAAAGTCGATCCTAACCCGCTGGCGCCATAGGATAGACGTTCTTAGAAACCGCTATGAGCACACAGACATGGCCCACCGGCGGCGCTGCTCAGACACTAGACTGGACGCGGGTACCGGTATAATTGGCGCGCTCTAGGGTAATCCCTCCCAAGCCACTATTTGCGCCATATCCGTGCGTCCAATCCCTATGGCACCATCGTCATAATTTACATGCCTACTGCAATACGCTTCGCTGCAAACCGACTCTTCTGTTCCACCTCAGTAGGCTTCGACCTCGGACATAGCACAGGCCCGGGAGGTGGAGTGGTTTGCGCCAAACACATATTATATCACCACCCCTCTCCCCTTTTGAACTCCCATCCATCCCTTGCCGCGGAGCAGTTTAGGTCCCACTCTTCTCTACTTTGCCACACTGCATGGCTGCCTAGAGCACGAGATTCGAGTACCGTATGGCACAATGGGCAGATCTTAAGATAAGCATCCCACCATCGGTATTCTCCTCCGAAGAGGGCTATGGTGTCTGGACTATCGGGTAAGTCGGGTGGAGTGTTTTTCCATCTCGGGAGACAGGAAGTGGATGCGTTGCTGGGTACGAACACACGCAACTCAAATCTCTAGGCCTCTTATCCAGTGAGGCTGCAAGGGGAGTAGTGCAAGTGTCGTACTGTGAAAAAGAGATTAAGGAAGGAAGGCAGCAAGCACAAGCTCCTGTGGCGGCGGCGCCGGTGGGCTTTAGTTTGAACGACATTGGGAAGAATTTTGGGCCTGGCCGCGTGTTTGAAGTTGACCGGAGCTCTGCTAGGTTGGCGGGGCTCTAACTACAGCTAAAGTGGTAATAAGTACGGGACCGGGAGTGTGCCTGTGTGATTCACCACTGATATATCATGCCCTTTTAAATCACTATGCGCAGTTCGACCGCCATCCCCCACAGAACATCTCCGAGATCGTCAAGACCCCGAGCCCATCCACTCACCTACCCACCATCATGGAAACCACCAACGGCCGCAGACAAAGCAACTTTGAAAGATTGACGGGCCAACCCAGCGCTGCGCCGTATTCCGTTGCCTTCCATCTGTCCGCACGCCTTATCATACCTTACCCACCCTACCACTACCGTACTGTACTAGTACTCAAGAACAAGGGAAAAGGAAAGAGAAGGGAAAAAAACTCTTGTGAAACCTCTCTCCCCTACTCGCCACCGCGCTTACAATCAATTGTAGTTCTAAGTTATCTGCCCAACACGCCCAACCCGCCCATCTACTTGCCGCTGGTCGGTGTAGGTGGGTTGTGGTTTCTGGCGGTATCTAGATTTGTGTTCACAACCCAACTTGAACAAGTGAACGGAAATCTGAATATCATGTAGTACGGTTATAATACCGGTACTACCGGTAACCGACGTGACCATCCAGACCAGTCACCGCACTAGCTGACGAAACAAAATTGCATCTTAGAAAAGCGGTCGCCAGCTCGGGAAACGTCTGCTATTGTTTCGTGAGATGCGCGACTGGGTTGTTTTAGGGCGCATGCGGCGGAGTGGGTATGGTGCCGTAGGCTATCTCTGCGATGTGATACCGCAGTACGATGTTTGAGGGAGGGGCGTTGTTGGACCGTAGAGTGGTACTGTAATTGCACCGTGGGAACCGAAGGTGAAGAATCCGGTTCCATGCCCTATCCAAAACTGTGGGGGTGCGGATAGAGCTCGAAGGTTCGCTATTTCTGGTGTTTTGCTCCATTTACTGAAGCTTGTAGCTTGGCTCTATGCAGTGCTGCTGCAGTGGCTTGGATAGCTTGGGGGGAGGACGTCTAAGTTTCCTATTCTGGTGAGCGTACCAGCAAAACAAAAAGACGCGTTACTTAAGAGGGAAACTCCGACGTCTTGAAACATATTCCTCTTGTTCAAGTTAGTAAGGTATTGGTCTAAGCGCTAGGATAGATGTTTTCGTGCAGGGCAGGAATTGCTTTGTTGGTTGACTATCCATTTCTTGTATTGTACGAAAAACATCTCTGGCACTTGTACCATCTTAGCGGATGTTTTACTTCGTTTCTAGGTGGAGAACATAAGGGAACCTTGGAGGAGGAGGAGGCCGGAGACGCATGGATAAGCTCTTTTGGGTACCAAATAGTAGCTTGTGACCTGGTCGGTTAGTTTGTATTTAGAAGAAGTTAGATATACTATTAGCACAGCGACATTCACTGATCGTATCATACCATATCACACGTCGAAGGGTTTTTAACTTTTGCGCGAATCATAACCTGCCTTGCATAACAATCGAGTTCGCCGAACCCTTCCCATCGTGGTTGGATCACCGCACCGGGCTCGAGCTCGATACGCACGGAAGAGCAGAGGAGGGTGGAGTAGGCTCGCAGGAATTCATGATAGAGATTCGAGTGGGATTTTGAGATTGTGACTTAGAGGTGGGTTGAAGTTCTTCCTTTTCATCCCACCACGAGTGGGGAAATAGTCTATGTGGGCGAGGAGGAAGGAAGAGGGTCTTGACATTTTTCCTTGGGTACGGTACTGGTATCATACTCTAGAGCATAGATTGTATACCATGTTTTCGCACCTACCCTAGACAGAGACCGTTGGCCAGCGGCGGGGGCCTAACTTATTTACTGTACTGTCTATCCTGCCTGTTGTCGTAGTGATAATGCAATGATATAGGTACAGTACAGATGCCCGATCTATACTCGTACATTGGTTGTGGGACGTGGCCAAGAATGGTGAATACTCGACAGGAAAGGGCGAGACTTAGTCACTGTGCTAAGTACATACCGATACTCTAGTGGGTGGCCGAAGACTCGGGACACCGAATTATTGCCTCTACTGCAGTGCTGGTGGTATTGGAATGTGAATGCACAATACAAAACCTTCTTATAGCCTTTTTCTGCTTTGAGAGTGAATAACATTTATATTATCCTGATCATACACAATCCGTGTTTAGACCAGCAAAAACAAATAACAACCGCCTTCCCCATGGCACATCTGGAGGGTATGTACCACCCGAGAAGCGAGTAGTACTCGTAGATACGAGAGCGGGGTTTTTGATCGTGGGGGCTATCGTATTAGTGGATACCCCGACATTTGCGTAGCATAGCGCATACTGCATACTTAGTCGGGGTATAAGAGTGCGTTTGGAATCTTAAAATGTAATTTTTCCTCGCTCGTGGTTTCCGGAACTCACATGAGATACGGTGCGTTGAAGTCAAACTAGAGATCCCATCCATGGCTCAGGCTGATGAGCCCGCCGGGTAACAATACAGGCGGTTGTTTGGTTGAACACGGCAGTGGGGCCAGGAGTGGAATACATTAGAGGAAAAACGTAGCTAGTATTACAACCTTGCTCATCCAGGCAATTATAGGCCCATCCTATGAGTACAAACAGAAGCATCTACCACTTTAAAAGGTCAACCTCCCCAGCCTTCCAACCCCTACCACAAGAAATAAAAAAGCGACGAGAGATAAAAAAAAAAGGAATAAAAAAAAGTTTCCCAACACCATTTTTCCGTTTCCCAATCGTGATTGTATGTTTTTTTCTCTATCCAGGAGGATATAATCGTCACTGTGCATTCCTACGAACCATTACTGCTAGTACGGCAGATCCTACAAGATACGATTATAAAGGAAGTGATAAACGTGAGGGAAAAGTCGTAGGCACTAAGTTAAATCAGAAGCCCTGTTTATTCCAGATTTTGCTGGGCGGATTGCGATTCTATAGGTTCTTGGGCACGGAAGACTTCTTCTTCTCGACCTTCAGAAGGAGGGCGCGATTGATATGAGGAAGAACACCTCCGAAGGCGATAGTAGCGCGAATGAGAGTGTCTAGCTCCTCGTCTCCACGGATCGCAAGTTGCAGGTGACGGGGCGTGATTCGCTTTACTTTAAGATCCTTCGCAGCGTTACCTGCAAGTTCCAAGACTTCGGCAGTGAGGTATTCGAGAACGGCAGTCACATAGACAGCAGCTATACAAGCATAAGCATTACGTTAGCTATTGTCCTATAAGAAGAAAACAGACACAAAATGAGAAATGGCGGGGGAATTCCACAATAGCAAAATTTCTATCCGAGCGAGACCAGACAGGACAGGATTGTTCATTTGGGGAAAAGCCCGCTTTGGACTATTGCAAAAATAGCTGGTCCGGGAGAAAGTAGGGAGGAGGAGTTACCTTTTGCCCCGACGCGCATTTTGTTCTGTGTGTTGTTTTTAAGAAAACGCTTGACACGGCCGCAGGGAAACTAGAAAATCAAGACAAGGTCAGCGCTGTTGGGTGAGAAAAACCCCTCCCCCCCTTCGCGAGTGATCTGGAAAAAAAAATCGCACTACGTTTGTAAACAACACTGTCTACAGACTTGTGCAAACTGAACACGGGCGACACAATAACACGCGTCTAAAACGGCGCTCTTTTCGTCTCCCGCTCGATTGCGCAAGTCTGCCGACACCACTGTCAAACCCCCGAACCTAGCTAGGAAAAAGCAACAATCCCTAGTATGAATAAAAATATTGCTCACCTGTAACCCCGCTTTTGCGGAATGCGAAACTTGCTGCCTAGCCCCGTCGCTGGCACCTTTAGGCCTGGCCTTTCCACCATGAGATTTTCCTTTACCGCCAGACATCGCGTATTGGGTTGCTGAAATCGGGAGAGTTTGGTATGTGTAGGGCTCTGGTTACTGTTGAGTTGGGCGGCCGTATGGTGAAGGTTTGGTGGAGGTTTGGTGTTTTTGTGATGAAAGATTGCCTGTTGACGAGGAAGATAGAAAGCGGCGGAGAGGGAGGGTTGCATAAGGGGATTGTGCTTTGCACTAAGGGAAAGGTTACCCGGACGTAAATGACACATCAGATCAACAAAAACACGGTGCCTTGAGTCAAGCACTGGTAACACGGATTTTTCCTTAATCCTGAGTGCCGTACCGTGGAGGGTGGTGCTACTCTGACTTGAAGAATGTCAAACCCCTGTGTATTGGCCTGTTCAGGACATGTTCGCGTCATAGTCCACCGTATAATAGGAGATATTTTTGTGTGAGCTAGAAGGCCCCCTACGAACTGAGGAGTTACTCGTAATTATGGTATCATATTGATATTTGCTATAAACAGCAACTCGTATATTTAGTTAGCTTAGATGTTCGGATGTGTAGGGTGTCCGGGCAATTTTTGGGATTCCTGGATTTTTAGGAAAATCGTAGGAGAAGATGCTATTTGGTCTAAAGCCTACCGGTATTTTAAATCCAAGAAAGTCAGACATAACCCACAGTACGAGTAGTCACAAGTGCTGTACTCGAGTATAGTAGAATATTTTGAAATCCACTGCCTCGGCCAGCCTCGGTAAGTTTAGTTTGACAAGTTGACGAAATAGAGTGAGTCAGCACTGGGGTTGATACAAGTAACTTTAGGTGGTTATGCAGGTTTTTCGAGTCGAAAAACTTTGGTCTGTGTAACGCCTTTTTGCGTACGAGTACAAAACTAACAAACAGATCAGCTGGGAACTTGGCACTCGAAAAGACGCTTTTTCAACCCCGGGCCTAAATGCTTTTTTTTAATAGGAATACTAGTTGATGAGATTCAGCACACTTTAAGGGCTGATCTTATACCGTGACAGGAAAGCACTAACCCCTCCCGAGAACTTTTCTGAGCCCGGAGGTCACAGCACTGACGGGGGGATAGCGGATCTCAAGAGATTTCACGGTACAATACTCGCAAAAGTGATTTTGCGCATCTAGAACTAAATCTTCGCTAGGCTTCCAGCTTAAATTTCCTAGGCAACACTATTTGATACGATGTGAAGATCCGGAGATCTTAGGTAACTTAACATAATTTGCGTCGGTGCAGCGGGGTAGCTGGAGGCCAAGGCTGTGTGGGGGACCCCAAACCAGGGCGGTATTCCAGGCCAGCACTCTCGATTGGCCCATTTAGAAATGGGCGAGTCAGCCAACATGGGAAGGGAACATATATCTGTCTATACAAACCATCAGGGTATTTGAAGGAAGTAAACCCAAATTTTTTCTTCCAATAGAGCAATTATCTCTCTTGTGGATATAAAGACCCCACATTTGTATGTCAGATTCTATCACCTCGATACAGCAAAACACAAGAGTGAATATCACATGCACCACCACCAGCAGCACACGTGCAAAGGTTGAGGAGAGCAAACAGCACATTCGTCATAGAACTTATTACCACTTTTGAGTTATGGGAACCGTGATAGGGAAATAGAAACGCGCTTGGGTTATAACTGCGATGACAAGGAAACAAGGTACCAAGTCGAAAGAGCCTTGGGGCTAAGTAGTAGTTTGTTTTCCAGCGAACCTTTGCAACACCACATCGTACGCAATTTCGGCGTAGTCTGTTCCCTGAATCTCGGCCGCGACACCAGTGAGCGGACGGCGCAAAGAATCCTTAGAGGATGCACAAAGCATTTTGCTCTAACACTTGGGGTTAGCTCTCTGTCGAGGTATAGGGTGGTAATAATGATCTCTTACTCTGACTGGGGCGCCATCAGGGGACCAAGAGAAGAAAACGATCTTGTTCCTGTAGAGAAAATATTAGTATCAAGTTGTGTAACCGAACATAATTTAAGGGATGGTATATAATAAGAATGACACAGATGGTGGCAGGAATTTGCAAATGGCCAACGGTTTAGGGATAATAGAAATTATAATGGATAGAGAAAAAAGCGCTTCCGAGATTCTGTAGGCGGAAAAAGTTAAGTCTTACCTTGTCCCCTCACCATTAGGGAGGTCATAGGTAAAATCGTAAATTGCATATCTGCACTGGTCCAGAGGGAGCTCCTCGATAAAATCCTCGTATTGCTTCTCGGGGGTTTTATCGGCACTCTTTTCAACTTTTTTCTTTACCACGATAAATCTTTTATCGTCACTGAAGTCGTAAATAACGTAGGCATGCTTCTTTCCGAGCTTGAGTTCCTCGAAGCTTTCAACAACATCCTTCTCAAGGCCGATTCTGTTTATATGCAAAGCTTAGTACAAGGAGTTCTCCAGTGGAAAAAACATCGTGTGGTGAGGGAATATTTATTGAAGGATAAAGCAGAGATCATAGGATATCGGGGAATCTACCCTGAACGAGACTGGTAAGATAAGAGTCAGCAGTAGTACAGTCATAGCGGCTAGATATGGATTTGAAGCCATGGGGTGCAAATAAACCTACCATTATGGACGAGTAGGTAAGGACTTGAAGATCTGTTCCCTTAGAGAAGATGGTCAGTAATGCGGGGTATTGGGAGCAGGAACTATAGAGGTGAAGAAATGAATGAAATAGTCGAAGCACTCAAGAGAGTAAAAACATACCTATGTAAGGATGGAGGAGAGGTTGATAAAACTTTGGTTCTCCAGTATGTTTGTTTGGAGAGCAGGAGAGATTTAGGGGGAGGTGGATGAAAGAGAGGAAGTGAGATGCTTGCTGGAGGGGTTACGACTACCGGCTGGCTGGCTGTGACAGGGGATGTCAACACACCACAGCAACCCACTTTCCTTTGTCACCAAGCCTTAGGGTTGTGCCAGTATGCTGTGCCCCCACTGCGGGGAAACAATCCTTCCAGGGAAACAATATTATTGTTCTCCACTTCCCCGATCAAGCACTCCCGCGAGGCATTGTTTCGCTCAGGGAAGCATTGTGCCAAGACTTTCCAGACGGTTCTCTCCATCTCGATTTTTTTTTCTTCTTGTAACCACGGCGGCTCTCACTGAACATAAATTCCGCCTCCCCCCAGCTTTCACTCCCCCGCAATCGAGTTTGTTTTGTCTCTCCTTAGAAATCTTATCATTTTCCCTGAATCCGATATCGTTCCAACTGCAATTGAACATGCAGAGAGCACTTTCTTCCGCTGCCAGGGCTCGTCCCTCTTTCTCTAATATGAGGCCCTTGGCTCTTGCTTCAAGTCCCTTATCAAGCCGTCAGCAATCTCGGGCATACTCTCACAAGGTAAGTGCTCTTACATCTGTTTAATGGGCAGGTCAATTGCATCAATTTTGATAAGCCAATTGTGTTGAATGTGAATGACGGACAACTGAAACATGGAAATTTTTTGACGCAGGAATTGAAATTTGGCGTTGAAGGAAGGCAATCACTGCTTGCTGGCGTGGATATGCTTGCAAAAGCTGTGGCCGTCACCTTGGGTCCTAAGGGGAGAAATGTTCTGATTGAGTCACCATACGGAAGTCCTAAGATTACGAAAGGTAAAGCCTGGCATCTATTCAAAGTCATTTAATTCAATGCTAACTATAACCTTTCACACAGATGGTGTAACGGTAGCAAAGTATACAAACCGAACTTCCTGTTTTGAATATGGAAAGTAGCTCTGACGTTGTTGTAGGGCCATTACCCTGAAGGACAAATTCGAGAACTTGGGTGCTCGTCTGCTTCAAGATGTTGCGTCCAAGACAAATGAAGTTGCCGGAGACGGTACTACCACCGCTACAGTGCTTGCTCGTGCTATCTTCACTGAGACCGTCAAGAATGTTGCCGCTGGTTGCAATCCCATGGATCTTCGCCGCGGAACTCAAGCAGCTGTTGAGGCCGTTGTTGAATATCTTCAAAAGAATAAGCGAAATATTACCACTTCCGAGGAGATCGCTCAGGTCGCAACTATTTCTGCTAATGGTGACCAACATATTGGAAGCTTGATTGCTCAAGCTATGGAACGGGTTGGGAAGGAGGGTGTTATCACTGTTAAGGAGGGAAAGACCATTGAGGACGAACTGGAGATTACCGAGGGAATGAAATTCGATAGGGGATATGTTTCAGCCTATTTCATTACCGACACCAAGACCCAAAAGGTTGAGTACGAAAAGCCTCTAATCCTCTTGAGTGAGAAGAAGATCTCTGCTGTTCAAGACATTATCCCCGCTCTAGAGGCTTCCACCACAATGCGCCGCCCTCTTGTTATCATTGCCGAAGATATCGACGGCGAGGCTCTTGCCGTATGTATCCTCAACAAGCTCCGTGGTCAGCTCCAGGTCGCCGCTGTTAAGGCTCCCGGTTTCGGTGACAACCGCAAGTCTATCCTAGGAGATATCGCCGTTCTGACTAATGCAACCGTTTTTACTGATGAGTTGGATGTCAAACTCGAGAAGCTTACTCCTGATATGCTTGGTAGCACCGGCTCCATCACTATTACTAAAGAAGATACTATTATTCTCAATGGCGAAGGTTCTAAGGATGTTATTGCGCAGCGCTGTGAACAAATCCGTGGTGTTATGAGCGACTCCACTACTTCTGAGTATGAAAAGGAGAAGCTCCAGGAGCGCCTTGCGAAGCTTTCGGGCGGCGTAGCTGTTATTAAGGTTGGTGGAGCCTCGGAGGTTGAAGTTGGAGAGAAGAAAGACCGATTCGTCGACGCTCTCAACGCTACCCGTGCTGCTGTTGAGGAAGGGATTCTCCCTGGAGGTGGCACTGCTCTGCTGAAGGCATCCACAAACGCCTTGGGTTCTGTCAAAGTTAACAACTTTGACCAGCAGCTCGGTCTCTCAATTGTCAAGTCAGCGATCACCCGCCCTGCACGCACAATCGTTGAGAACGCAGGAGGTGAGGGAGCTGTGGTTGTCGGGAAACTTACTGAGGAGCATGGCGGAGACTTCAACATGGGTTACGATGCTGCCAAGGGCGAATATGTCAACATGATCGAGGCGGGTATTGTGGACCCATTGAAGGTTGTGAGAACCGCACTTAGTGATGCCTCCGGCGTTGCCAGCCTTCTTGGCACTACCGAATGCACAATCGTCGATGCTCCGGAGGAGAAGGGGCCACCAGGCGGGGGCATGGGAGGCGGAATGGGCGGAATGGGAGGAATGGGAGGAATGGGCGGTTTCTAGATGTGAAGGCACGCTGAAAATACTGAAGTGCGGCCTTAAAAAACTAATGCATGGTCATGTATCATTGAGTGAATGCCCTTATGCCCCTCCTCATCTTTTTTCATACATGGCTCTGGACCTTTTCTGAGATATGCGCTCTCCGCTCACTTTTTTCTTCTTTACCGTTTTAACCGAAAAGTATCATCTTTGTCTCTTTTCTTCCCTTCATTATGTGTATACCGTTACTCCCGAAGCGTTGCGCTAGTATTGTATATATATGGACAGACATATGAAATGAGACCGAGCACCTAGAACAATGACTGCCCTTACTCTGATTTAATGTTGCTCTGCTAATGAAGTAATATGTCTCAGCCAGAAATACCTACCCATACCCGAGTACTAAGAGTGTCTGGAAACTTTGGCGCCCTCCCTCCTGCGATTTCCGGATACTTGTTGGAAAGGGCAAGTAAATCTAAATTTAGTGGTATGATATTATTATGTAATCGAATTTTCACTTGGGTGCTGTACTGTACGGTACTTCAAGGAACCCGGGTTCCCGACATATTCGAAAATGATGCTTAAACATGGACTGTATTACAAGTATACATAAGGAACAATAGCAAAAAGAAAAAAAGAAAAAAAGGGAAGAGAAGTGAAGGGGGCCTTAGAGGTGTGATGGGTCTTTAGATATAATTCCGGCGTTTTTAAGAGGTATTTTATCCAGCCATGTTATTGAGAAAAAGAAATTTAAGTATGATACCTTTCTCCGCCGTATTACCCCCTTCATATGATACGCGGGCTCTTTTTTCTTATCGATACCCACCCATATCTGCACGGCTAGAATACCAACACTTGTGGGAAGGCCTCCGACGGCTTCAGCTGTCCCTAACGCCATTGTGGAGCGACTTCCCTAAGCACTGGGACTGTGTAGGGAATCGTGTCAGTGGTATACGCAGTTTCTGGATTCTTTTTCCCACCGAATAGATGTTTCCTCTTTATGCTCAATGAACTTTTCTCCGTTCTCTGTTCATCGTGTGTCGGGATCTTTAGTTGCGCCTTGTTGAATTGCTTTCTAGTATTAAAAATTCGAAATATGATACTCGGTGGGGGCATCTTATGCACTGAAGTGTGTGTCGTACAAAGTCCCGGTGGATTGATTGGGTAACCTAATGTACTCGAGTAGCGCAGACAGTGAAAGCTTGGCGACGGGGGAAACAGACCCCTGATTTTTCCATTTAAAATGTTTACTCGAAACAATTGACCTCCAGCTGCAGCCTCAGAAACATCAGGTGGTTCTTTAGATAGCACGATTTAACGTGAGGATTCGCATGGTTGAAGGCAAGCCTGCTAAGACTGCGCCTACGGCGGGTCAACTGTACACAACGTGCAGAAAAGAATTCTGCAAGTGGCAACGGTACCTTACCCAAGTTTAAAGGCCGGGTAACCCTGATTATGGTGAACTCGCTTAGGAGAGCACCTCTCTCATC
>Ga0307509_10000314_pt1 | contig 79270 bp, 68 predicted proteins | sample 10_EM_MG_FD_202245 | JGI IMG/M metagenome (GOLD analysis project Ga0307509, IMG submission 202245) | Populus trichocarpa ectomycorrhiza microbial communities from riparian zone in the Pacific Northwest, United States - 10_EM | ecosystem: Host-associated > Plants > Roots > Unclassified | place...
CCACAGAGAACGACAAGGAAATCCCGCTCCGCATGAGCATCAAGCTGGTCGACGGCCCGTTTCGCCGGCTCGAGGGCCTTTGGCGCTTCAAGCCGCTGGCCGAGAACGCCTGCAAGATCGAGTTCCAGCTTTCCTACGAATTCTCCAGCAAGATGTTCGAAAAAGTGATCGGCCCGGTCTTCAGCCAGATTGCCAATACCTTCGTCGACGCTTTCGTGAAACGTGCGGACCTAGTTTACGGAGTTCAGAATGCCTGAAATGATCAATATCGAAGTGGTCTATGCCTTGCCGAAAAAGCAGGAGATCATCACCGTCAAGCTTCCGGAAGGCGCCACCGCGCGCCAGGCCATCGAGGCCTCGGGCTTGCTGGCGAAGTACCCGGAGATCGATCTGGCGAAAAACAAACTCGGCGTGTTTGCCAAGCTGACCAAGCCGGATTCGGCGCTACGCGACCAGGACCGCGTGGAAATCTACCGTCCGCTGATTGCCGACCCGAAAGAGGTGCGCAAGCAGCGTGCGGCCGAAGGCAAGGTCATGAAAAAAGGGGCCGGCGAGGGCGAAGCCGAGTAACGCGAACCTAGTTGCAGGAAGCTTGCATCGCCTGCTTCGCCTTGGCGATTTCCTGCTGGCGTTGCGCATCTTCCATGAAATAGCGTTCGCCCTTGTCATCGTGCAGGGCGATACGCTCGCCGGATTCGAGACTCTGCAGGTAACGACGCGCTCTGTCGCAGTTTTCCTTCTTGTCTGCGGCAGCGGTCTGTTCTTTTTGCGCCTTGTCCGTTTTTTCCTGCGCTTCCTGCTGGCGTTTGCGAAACTCCATTTCGCGGTCCGCTATCGATTTTTGCGGGACGGGCTTTGCGGCCGGCGCATCTCCCTCGATTTTCCGGGATGAGTTAGCGGCACCACCGACCGGGGGTTTATCCGAGATGACCGTCTTACCGCTTTCGTCCTTCCACTGATAAATCTGGGCATTCGCCACGCTCGTGGCGAGAAGGGCGGCAAGGGCTAGGGCAATGCGATTCATGGTCATCCTGTCTTCACGGAGCATGCTGTATAATACGTTTTTGTGACCTTGGATAAAAGGACATGCGTTTAATTCAGAAGGCGCTGACGTTCGATGACGTCCTGCTTGTTCCCGCTCATTCTTCAATCCTCCCCCGTGATGTCAGCCTCAGAACGCGTCTGACCCGCAACATCACGCTCAATATGCCGCTGGTGTCCGCCGCGATGGATACCGTCACCGAAGCCCGCCTGGCCATCGCGCTGGCGCAGGAAGGCGGCATCGGCATCGTGCATAAGAACCTCAGCCCGAAGGGGCAGGCTGCCGAAGTCGCGAAGGTCAAACGTTTCGAATCCGGCATCCTGAAAGATCCGATCACCGTTCCGCCGACCATGCCGGTGCGCGATGTGCTGGCACTGACCCGCCTGCACCGGATCTCCGGCGTACCGGTCCTCGATGGCAAGCTGGTGGTCGGCATCGTCACCAACCGCGATCTGCGTTTCGAAACCAATCTCGACCAGCCGGTCAGGAACATCATGACGCCGCGCGAGCGGCTGGTCACGGTGAAGGAGGGCGCCTCGGTCGAAGAAGGCAAGGCGCTGATCCACAAGCATCGCCTCGAGCGCGTACTGGTCGTCAATGATGCGTTCGAACTGCGCGGACTGATCACCGTCAAGGACATCATCAAGACCACCGAGCACCCCGATGCCAGCAAAGATGCGGCCGGGCGCTTGCGCGTCGGTGCCGCGATCGGCGTCGGCGCCGGTACCGAGGAGCGCGCCGCGCTGCTCGCCGAAGCGGGCGTCGACGTACTGGTCGTCGATACGGCGCACGGCCACTCGCAGGGCGTGCTCGATCGCGTCCAATGGGTGAAGAAGAATTTCCCGCTGGTCGAAGTCATCGGCGGCAATATCGCCACGGCCGATGCCGCACGCGCGCTGATCGATCACGGCGCCGATGGCGTCAAGGTCGGTATCGGCCCCGGCTCGATCTGCACGACGCGCATCGTGGCCGGTGTCGGTGTGCCGCAGATCACCGCGATCCAGATGGTCTCCGACGCGCTCAAGGGCACCGGTGTGCCGATGATCGCCGACGGCGGCATCCGCTATTCGGGCGACATCTCCAAGGCGATCGCGGCCGGCGGCAACGCCGTCATGCTCGGCGGCCTGTTTGCCGGCACCGAAGAGGCGCCCGGTGAAGTCGAACTGTTCCAGGGGCGTTCGTACAAATCCTATCGCGGCATGGGCTCGATCGGCGCAATGGCGGCCGGTGCGGCCGATCGCTACTTCCAGGAAAACACCGCCAACGTCGATAAGCTCGTGCCGGAAGGTATCGAGGGGCGCGTGCCGTACAAGGGCTCGGTGCTCGCGGTGATTCATCAGCTGATGGGCGGCCTGCGCTCTTCGATGGGCTACCTCGGTTGCGCCACGATCGACGAGATGCACGAACGCGCGACCTTCGTCGAGATCACTTCGGCCGGCGTGCGTGAATCGCATGTGCACGACGTGCAGATCACCAAGGAAGCACCGAACTACCACATCGAGTAATTGACTCGGTATTTCGCAAGGCGGCTCCCGGAGCCGCCTTTTGCATATTCAAGGTTTGAAAATGGCTCACCAGAAAATCCTCATCCTCGATTTCGGTTCGCAGGTATCGCAACTGATCGCCCGCCGCGTGCGCGAGCAGCAGGTCTATTGCGAGCTGCACGCCTTCGACGTTTCCGAAGACTTCATCCGCGACTTCAAGCCGCAGGGCATCATCCTCTCGGGCGGTCCGAATTCGACCTACGAGGCGGAAGACTTCAAGGCACCGCAAGTCGTCTTCGAACTCGGCGTTCCCGTGCTCGGCATTTGCTACGGCATGCAGACGATGGCCGCACAGCTCGGCGGCAAAGTCGAAGGATCGACGCACCGCGAATTCGGTTACGCCGAAATGCGTGCGCGCGGCCATTCGGCGCTGTTCAAGGGCATCGAGGATCGCGTCAATGACGAGGGTCACGGTCTGCTCGACGTCTGGATGAGCCACGGCGACAAGGTCACCGAATTGCCGCCCGGCTTCAAGGTCATCGGCTGCAACGAATCGACGCCGATCGCCGCCATGGCCGACGAGGACCGCAAGTTCTACGCCGTCCAGTTCCACCCCGAAGTCACGCACACGCTGAAGGGTAAGCAGATGATCGCCCGCTTCGTGCACGACATCTGCGGCTGCAGCAACGACTGGACGATGCCCGGCTACATCGACGAGGCAATCGCCAGAATCCGCGCCGAAGTTGGCGACGAGGAAGTCATTCTCGGCCTTTCCGGCGGCGTCGATTCGTCGGTTGCCGCGGCGCTGATCCACCGCGCGATCGGCGACCAGCTGACCTGCGTCTTCGTCGACAACGGCCTGCTGCGCCTCAACGAAGGCGCGCAGGTGATGGAGACTTTTGGCCGCAATCTCGGCGTCAAGGTCATCCACGTCGATGCCACCGAGCAGTTCATGGGGCACCTGAAAGGCGTTTCCGACCCCGAACAGAAGCGCAAGATCATCGGCCGCGAATTCGTCGAAGTCTTTCAGGTCGAGTCGAAGAAGCTGGCCAACGCCAAGTGGCTGGCGCAGGGCACCATTTACCCCGACGTCATCGAATCAGCCGGCGCCAAGACCAAAAAGGCGCACACCATCAAGAGCCACCACAACGTTGGCGGCTTGCCGGAAACGCTCAACCTCAAGCTGCTCGAACCGCTGCGCGAACTGTTCAAGGACGAGGTGCGCGAACTCGGCGTCGCCCTTGGCCTGGCGCACGAGATGGTCTATCGCCACCCCTTCCCCGGCCCCGGCCTTGGCGTGCGCATCCTCGGTGAAGTGAAATACGAATTCGCCGACCTGCTGCGTCGCGCCGATGCCATCTTCATCGACGAGCTGCGCGCCGCGGGCTGGTACGAAAAGACCAGCCAGGCTTTCGCCGTTTTCCTGCCGGTGAAGTCGGTCGGCGTGATGGGCGACGGTCGCACCTACGAATACGTCGTCGCCCTGCGCGCCGTCGAGACGCAGGATTTCATGACCGCACACTGGTCCGAACTGCCGTACAGCCTGCTCGGCAAGGTCTCCAACCGCATCATCAACGAAGTGCGCGGCATCAACCGCGTAGTTTACGACATCTCCGGCAAGCCGCCGGCGACGATCGAGTGGGAATAAGCGCTTAGCAAGATCCGGGTAGTGTTCGTCCCCAGCGAAGCACTACCCGGCATCAAACGCTACCCGTTCCCCAGCGCTTCATCTGCGCACCAGAAACACGCTCAGTTTGCGCGGATCGTCCACCAGATCGGCCAGCGTGTACTCATCGAGCGTCGCGTAAAGCGACTCGAAGGCGCGCACCAGAATTGCCGTTAGCCGGCACACCGGCGCGATCTTGCAGCAGGTGGGATCGTCGGACAGGCATTCGACGATGGGGCCAGCGCCTTCGCTGTTGCGCACCACCGCGCCCAGGCGAATCTCTGCGGGCTCCCGCGCCAACCTGATCCCGCCGCCTTTGCCGCGCACCGATTCGATCACACCCGAACGGGCGAGTTGATGCACCACCTTCATCAGGTGATTCTCCGAAATGCCATACGCCGCGGCAATCTCCGGGATGGTTGCCAGCCGATCCCGCTCGATGGCCAGATACATCAACACGCGCAGGGTATAGTCGGAAAACGTGGTCAATTTCATGGCATTTATCCTACGGCAATAAGATGTAAATCCGATATTGTTTTTTGAAAGTGGTGATGGTACGATAAAGCGGTATTAATTATACCGCTTTAAAAAACCATGACCATTCCAGCAGAAAATCAATCCAGGACAGCCGACGGCGATCAGTCGGCCAGCGTTACGGTCGACGCCGTGCGCGACCTTCTGCGCCAGGTCGTCGATCCCGAAGTAGGGGTCAATATCGTCGATCTCGGTCTCGTCTACCGCATCGAGCTTGCCCCGCAGCGCCTGCAGATCGAGATGACGATGACTTCGCCGGCCTGCCCGATGGGGGAGATGATCATGGACGACGCCTATGCCGCGCTCGCTGCCGGACTCCCGCCAGCGTACACAAGCGAAATCCTTCTGGTCTGGGAGCCGCCCTGGGACCCATCGATGATGAGCGAGCGCAGCCGGCAGAATCTCGGCTGGTCGGCCGAATGAGTGCCGCCGTTTCAAATTTTCACCCCCGCGATAAAGGAGCAAAGCCATGAGCAGCACACCAGCCTTCAAAGCCACGATCGACGTCCGCAACATCGTGCCGCGCGAGCGGCATCCGCTGATTTTCGCCACCTTCGACGCCTTGCTGGCCGGAGAAGCGCTCCTGCTGGTCAACGATCACGACCCGAAGCCGCTGTTCTACCAGTTCCAGGCCGAATCGAGCGGCGAATTTACTTGGGATTATGTGGAAAACGGCCCGGAAGTCTGGCAGGTTAGAATCGGCAAGCCCGAAGAAAATGCCCAGCGCGTAGTGACCAAGGCCTGCGCGCACTAACGGAGTCCGTCATGGCCGATCTGCGCCCGCTTGCCCGCCTGCCGATATTGCTGCTCGGCATGCTGTCGCTGTTCGGCGGCGTATTGGCCGGTCTCGCCCGACTTGACTGGGGCGTGCCGGCCATTGCCGCGGCCTCGGCCGGCGGGCACGGCGCGCTGATGATCTCGGCCTTTTTCGGCACGGTGATCAGCCTCGAGCGGGCGGTTGCGCTCGGGCGACGCTGGGCCTACCTTGCGCCCGCAGCAGCTGGGGCAGGGGGCGTCGGCCTGCTCTACGGCGCACCGCTCGGCGTGGCGCAGGCGCTGGCGATCACGGCGGCGACCGTGATGGTCGCGGCCAGCGTTCAGGTGCTGCGCCGCCTCGTCGCGCCGTTTACCGTGGTGCTGGCGATCGGCGCCGTGTGCTGGCTGGCTGGCAATCTGGCATGGCTCGCAACGGGAGCAGTCGGCATTGCCATCCCCTGGTGGCTGGCTTTCCTGATCCTGACGATCGCCGGCGAACGCCTGGAACTGAGCCGCTTCATACCGACGCCGCTGGCGGCACAACGCGTCTTTTATGCCATCGTCGGTACCGTCATTGCCGGCGCCTCGTTGAGTCTTTGGCACGCGAGCGAAGGGCTTGTCCTGTTCGCCGGCGGTTTGCTCGCGCTTTCGCTGTGGCTGCTGCGCTTCGATATCGCCTGGCGCAATGCGCGCCGCGACGGCCTGCCGCGTTTCATCGCCATCTGCCTGCTCGCCGGTTATGTCTGGTTGGTGTTCGCCGGCCTGCTCGGGCTCGCCGGCGGCTTCGAAGCCGGCCATCCACTGCGCGACAGCACCTTGCACGCGGTTGGCCTGGGCTTCGTTTTCTCGATGGTCTTCGGCCACGCGCCGATCATTTTTCCAGCGGTCGCGCGGGTGAAGATTCCCTACCATCCGTTTTTCTACGTGCCCTTGCTGGCCCTGCATGCCTCTTTGCTGCTTCGCGTCGGCGGCGGCGTGAGCGCCGAGTTCACCCTGCGGCGCGAGGGGGGGCTGGCCAACGCCTGCGCCTTGCTGCTGTTCATCGCGACGATGCTGATCAGCGTCATTCGGGGCCGCGCCACGAAAGCACTCAAGACACCGCTCAATCGCGCAAAAATCCCCGGAGGTGCGTGATGGGGCTCCCGGCCTGCAGAGCTTTCGCGAACCAGCCGGCAGCGAAAAATGGACAGCCGAGCGCGTACTGTCGGTTCGCTACTGGACGCCGGCGATGCTGTCGTTTCGCACCACGCGCTATCGCGGCTTCCGTTTTACGCCGGGGCACTACGCGCGGATCGGGCTGGCGGCGGACGCCGGCACGGTCGTCTGGCGCCCTTATTCGCTGGTTTCCGCCGCTTATGACGACTACCTCGAATTCCTCGCGATTCTCGTTCCCGGCGGCGAGTTTTCGCTGGCGCTCGGCAAGCTGCAGGCCGGCGACACGATCCACGTCGAAAAAGCCAGTTACGGCTTCCTCACCGTCGATCAGCTGGCCCCCGGCCGCGATCTGTGGTTGCTGGCGAGCGGCACCGGCCTCGGGCCCTTCGTCTCGATCCTGCGCGACCCGGCCACGTGGCGGGAATTCGAGCGCCTGATCGTGGTCCATAGCGTGCGCCAGTCGGCTGAGCTCGCTTATCGCGACGAGATTTGCGCGCTTCCCGACGGCGAGTTATTCGCCGACGGTGGGGCGCAACTGACTTCGCAACTCACCTATCTCCCGGTAGTGACGCGCGAGCCGGGAGCGACGCCGCTCGCCGCGCGCATTCCGCAACTCTTCGCGGATGGTCGGCTGGCCGAGGCGGCCGGCCGGGAGATCCGTGTCGACGCCTCGCGCCTGATGATCTGCGGCAATCCGGAAATGGCGCGGGAAATGCGGCAGCTGCTCGGCGCCCTCGGCTTCTCGACCAACCGACGCGGCGTGCCCGGCCAGATGGCTTTCGAGCAGTACTGGTAGCCCGACAGCCCAACGCAAGACCAAGGAGTCAGTCGCCATGCCGCCCCGTCTCTCGCTCGACAAAAGCAAACTCAAATTCCTGTTGCTCGAAGGCATTCATCCTTCCGCCGTCGAAGCGCTCAAACGGGATGGCTACAACCAGTTGGAAATCCACGCGCAGGCGCTCGCCGGCGCCGAACTGGCCGAAGCGATCGGCGATGCGCATTTCATCGGCCTGCGTTCGCGCACGCAGCTCACCGAGGCGGTGCTGAGCCAGGCGCCGCGCCTGACGGCCATCGGCTGCTTCTGCATCGGCACCAACCAGGTCGACCTGCCGGCCGCCGCACAGCGCGGCATCCCGGTTTTCAACGCACCTTTCTCGAATACGCGCAGCGTCGCCGAGCTGGTGCTCGGCGAGATCATCATGCTGCTGCGCGGCATTCCGGAGAAAAACGCCATCCAACACCGCGGCGGCTGGGTGAAGAGCGCCGCCCACGCTTACGAAGTGCGCGGCAAGACGCTCGGCATCGTCGGCTACGGCCACATCGGCACGCAGATCGGCGTGCTCGCCGAGCAACTCGGCATGTCGGTGATCTTCTACGACATCGAAGCCAAGCTGGCGCTCGGCAACGCCCGCTCGATGCCGACCCTCGACGCCTTGCTCGAAGCCGCCGACGTGGTCAGCCTGCATGTGCCGGAAACGCCGGCGACGCACAACATGATCGGCGCGCCGCAACTGGCGCGCATGCGGCGCGGAAGCCATCTGGTCAACGCCTCGCGCGGCACGGTGGTCGATATCGGTGCGCTGGTCGACGCCCTCGATGCCAAACATCTGCAAGGCGCGGCGATCGACGTTTTTCCGGCCGAGCCGAAGGGCAATGACGATCCCTTCGTTTCGCCGCTGCTCCGCTTCGACAACGTCATCCTGACGCCGCATATCGGCGGTTCGACCGCCGAGGCGCAGGCCAATATCGGCGTCGAAGTCGCCGCTAAACTGATCCGCTACAGCAACAACGGCTCGACGGCTTCGGCGGTGAATTTCCCCGAGGTCTCGTTGCCGGAGCACACCGGGAAATGCCGCCTGCTGCATATCCACAAGAACGTGCCCGGCGTTCTGGCGCGCATCAACGAACGTTTCTCGCTCGCCGGCATCAACATCGCCGCGCAATACCTGCAGACCACGGCCGACGTGGGCTACGTGGTGATCGACGTGGACGCGGCGGCGAGCGAGATTGCGCTCGACCAACTCGTTTCGATCGAAGGGACGATTCGGTGCCGGATACTCTACTGAAGGCGAAAGGGCCCAGATGAAACGACACGAAAAGCTGCAGGACCTTTCCCGCGAGCACTACAGCGCGCTCAAGCTCGCGCTGCAGGCCAAGCGCGCGGCAACGTCGGGAAAGCCTGCACAAATCGACGCGTCGGCTGCCGCCTGCGTCGCCGCCTTTGCGGCGGAACTCGAACCGCATTTCCAGGTCGAGGAAAACACCTTGCTGCCGATGTTGGTCGCATCGGGCGAAAGTGAGTTGGTGCAGCGCGTCGAACGGGATCACGGCGACCTGCGCCTTTTGGTCGCGCAATTGCGGCAGCCTGAAGCTTCGGCATTGCTCGCCTTCGCCGAACTGCTGACGGCCCATGTCCGTTTCGAGGAGCGCGAGATGTTCGAGGCGGCCGAAGCACTCTACGCGCGTATCGGCAGCGACTGAAACCGGGTTTTCAACCGGAAGCGCCTTGAGCGCTCATGCGCGGCGCCTTCCGTGGCATGAATTTCTGCCTGTAATCTACGCGTCACAAGGGCGTAAAAAATATCCCGGAGGATGGCTGGCGTCTCTCTTCGTGAGGTCGCCCCGCCATGAACGATTTTTCCGTCTACGCTCGACTCGGAGCGTCAGAACCTCGTCACTGCGCATCAACCCGGTATCCATGGTCGGTCGCCATCTTCGCCGCACGGGAAACGCCCGAGGAATTGCTCGCGACGATCGATGCGATCGCGCAGGCGGCCACCGAGCCGACGGTGATCGATGTCATGGTCAATGGCAATCCCGGCCTGGCCGCCGAGATCACCGCCCTCAGCGCGACGATGTCGCCCCCCGAAGATTCCGTCTGCTTGAGAGTCTGGTCGTTAGCGCTGGGCGGCAAGGCGCACGCCTGGAATCAATATCTTCATTTCGTCTGGCCGGGCACGGAAACGGCATTTTTCGTCGATGGCTATGCGCGTCCCAGGCCCGACGCGTTTCGACTGCTCGCCGCGGCGATGTCGTCGGCGCCGCGCTCCCTGGCAGGAACGGGTATTCCTTCGTCGGGAAAAAGCGCGCAGCGGGCGCGCGAGGAACTGCTGCGCGACGGCGGACTCCAGGGCAATTTTTTCGCCATCAAACAGTCGGCAATGCATGCACTGCGCGACAGCAACTTCGAACTGCCGCTGGGGCTCTACGGATTCGACAGCCTGCTCGGCGCCGTTCTGGCCTTCGGGCTCGATCCGTCGAAGCATCCGTGGAGCGTCAAGGAGTTCATCCTGGTGCACCCGGACGTGACGTGGACGGTCGACGAAAAAAAGTGGTGGCGATATTCGACCGTCAAGACGCATTTCAAGCGCATCCTGAACAACGCCCTGCGCGTGCTGGTGGTGCAGGCGACCAAAAACTTCCTGGCGCAGCGCAAACTGCCGCCGGAACAGCTGCCACGAACCGTCGAAGACTTTGTTCTCGACTGGGTGAAACGCTGCCCCGACGAGGCGCGGAAAACGCTGTGGAAATCGCCGCTCTGCCGACTGGCGCTGGCAAAACTCCGCGAACCGAGGGATTGGTCCGCGGCGGAGCAGGCGCCGGCAATGCTCTACGCCAGTTCGAGCGCGACCTAAACCTGGGCCGAGGCCGCGTCGTTGCCGGCCAGCACGAAGAAGTAGCAGTACAGGGAAGGCGCCGGACGGAACTCGCTGACGATGCGGAATCCCTGCTGCCGGATCAGGCGGCGGATTCGCCACAGGCTGTAGCCGCGTTTGCCGAGTTCCCAGTAGTGCTGGCCGTCGAACTTGTGCGCGATCCAGTAGGGCAGGCCGAAAAAAAGCCCCTTCTGCTTCAGCCCCGAGAAATTCAGCAATGCCGAGCCGCCGACGAACGGCGCCGGCAGCGTGATGACGACGTGGCCACGGCTGACCCGCCGCAATTCCGACAGCGCCTTTCCGAATTCGGCGAAAGGAATGTGCTCGAGCACTTCGGCGGCGAGGACACAGTCGCAGGAACGGCTCTCGCACGGCATTTTCGTCACGTCACCGACGATATCCGGCGCGACCGACGCATCGAAATCGAGCGTCGTGACGTCTATCCCCCACTGCCGCAGCAACCAGGTCGTGTGCCCCGAACCGGGGCCGACTTCAAGCACCCGGCCGCCCGGACGGGTAAAGTCGCAGACGGCATTCGCCTGGTGCCAATGCGTGATCATGCGCGGCAGGCTCAGGTATCGGCGACGATAGGATTCCATATCCACTTGCGTTGCTCTGGCTACCATACGGGCGATCCCCTCATTCCATGCTTTTCGTAAGCGCTATTCGACGGCCCAGATCCGCGTCCTGACCTTTAGCGACAGGGCTGCGATCTCGGCCCACAAAGGGTGCCGCAAAAAACGCAAGGAGAGAAGCCAAAGCGCTGCGGTGGTCGAACCGCCAAGCAAGGCAAAGCGTAAATAATTCGCTTCGGAGACCGGCTCGAAAATCGTCCACAAGGCGATAGGCGCGACCGCAAGTACGGCTATCGATGCACTCGGAATGCATGCCCTGACCACCTCGCCAAAGCGCAAGCCGATTGCCCGCTGAAGATTCCATTGCGCCAGCGCCGATGCGGTCAGCGCCGCCGCCAGAAGGCCATAACAGGCCCCGGTCAGGCCAAAGGGAAGCACCGCGAACAGGCCGAGGACGCGGGCGCTTTGATGCGCCACCTGCAAGGCGTTGCTGCGCTTCACGTCGCCGGCGGCGATCAACGCCTCCTTGGCGAGGTAGTGAGTCAGTTCCACCGCGCCGACCAGACAAAGAACCTGCGCATAAGGCGCCGAATCGATCCACTGGGAGCCGTAGAAAATGCGGATCGCCGCGTAGGCGATCAGGCCGACGAAAGCCAGGAACGGCCAGCCGATCGCCGTAATGCAGGAAATGCTTTTGAGGTAGCCGCCGACCACCGATCCCTGCTCGCGCTTGCCTTTGGCAAAGTAGGGCAGGCAGACGGGAACAACGGCGTTCAGCACGCTTCGGTTGAACAGCTCGACGAGCCCGTAGCCGCGGCTGAACATGGCGACGCCGACCAGATCCTGGGCGCGGCCGATGATCATCTCCGGCGCGCCCTTGCCGATTTGCCCGAAGATGTAGATGCCGCTAACGAATTTTCCGAACTGGACGACCTCGCCAATTCCCCGCATTCCCGGCCACTTCGGAAAATCGGCCGGGCGAAACCAGAGCGAAGCGGCGACCATGGCCGCCACGCCGGCGAGTGCCGACCAGGCCAGGCTCATGTAGCCGAGACCAGATAGCGCGCAAAGGATCGCGGTCGTGAACGAGGTGATGTTCGACAGCATGCCGGCAATGAAAATCGGCCGGAAATCGAGCTGGCGCCGGAAGTTGGCCATGGTCACCGCACCGAAGGGAATCAGCAGGAAGCTGAACGCCTGTACCCGCATCACGCTGGCAACGCCGGGGTTGCGATAAAAATCGGCGATGGCCGGCGCGCAAAAGAACAGCAGGAGCCCCATGCACCAGGAAATGGCGATGTTGACGGTCAGCGCCGCACTGATCTTCTCGGGCGTGAGGTCCTTTTCCTGGATCAGATATTCGGCCACGCCGAAATCGCGAAAGGTGCTGGCAAAGGCGGCGAAGACCGCGGCAACGGCAAAGACGCCGGTCTCCGCCGGGGTCAATAGACGCGACATGACCATCGTGCCGATGATCTGGAGGGGCAGGGCGAAATAGCTGCTGGCGATGGAGTAGGCGAGCGAGCGGCGAATGGTGGTCAATGGATCGATCCGGAGGTTTTCGAGGGCGCGGTATTGAAAGTCGGCCAACTTGACTGCAGAGCGTCGCAGGATCGTATTACATCCAGATGACACGACAGCGGCCAAAAAATCATTCCGACCGTCAGGCGTATCTACCATATCCGCGACGGGCGCACCTATGAGGAAGCCGGGGAGGGCAGAACGCTTTGACCGGCGGGCAGTCCATCCCTGAACAACTCGATGCCGACAACAAGCGCCAAGGAAGGATAACTGTCCGCACGATTGTCGAAGCTGTCGTCGCGCAGCGGAACGGCTAGGAAGCAGGACACGACCGGGGGTTTCGGGCTAGTAGTGTACGCTCAGCCTCCCCTGGCTGTTTCCTGCGTCCTGTGTTTTCACCCGAGCAGGGGAGACCGGCGAACAGTCAGGCGCGCCGATTACTCATCGACGTCGCTGAAGACCGAGCGACCGCCTTGTTGCTCACGCTGTGCCGCGCGGGGCACGCTGTTGAAGAAGCTGCCGTCCTCCTCTTCTTCGGGAGACTTCTTCGCCTTGACCTCCTCCTTGGCTCGCTCCAAATCATTCGTCAGGTCTCGGTGCTTGTCGTCAAATACACTGTCGGCCTCAACCAAGTAGCGGATGTCATATAGAAAGTCGGCGACCTCTTCAAACTGACTATCGATATCGCAATCGGGATCTGCATGCTCTCGCTGAAACGCTATCTTCTCTGCAATTTCTGAATCCAGCTTGGCCAACAGGCCTGCGGTCAGACGCATGAGTTCCGAAGGCTGGAACATTGCAAGGATGCTTTCGTCTTGAATGAACGATGCGTCGAGGGAGTAGAGGGCTCCCTCCTCCAGTTTCTTCACCGTGGCCGAGCGTACATCGTCGCTGAGCAAGCCCATCGAATGCGCAGTCGCCCGAACCCGGACTTCTTCGCTGCGAAGGAGACGGAGCCAACTTGGATGCTCTCCACATCGACCAAGTATGCGGGGGGCTCGCTCCAAGACATTCTGAACTAAGTCCCTTGGAAGCCGACGGTTCAGGAATTCGAACAGGTTCTCGTTCACGCTGGTCTCGTCAGGAGTTTCAAGCAGTCGCTCGATGAGTGCAACGCTACTGCTAAGTGGGACCACGACGGCATCGCGAACGTTGGCTGCACCTTCGCAGACCACTTCCGCGAGGAGCGTATCGAGCCTCGCTCCTCGAACATAGAGGTCAATCAGGTCCGGTCGCTTGCTGAGAATCTCGCTGATGGCATCGGCAAACGTAGGGTGCCAGAAGGCCCAGTAGTCGCTATCCTCGTCTCGTCGGCGCACAACCAACGAGCCCGCAAGCTGCTGCAGGGCCTGAGTCATATTGGCCTTCGTAACGCCATAGCTCGCTGCTACCAAAGTTGCATCATCGTTAGGCAGCAATTGAACTGGTAGCCGAGACTTAGCGAGGAACACCAGCGTCAGGGCGGCCCTTTGCTCGGCCGACAACTCCTCGAACGTCTGGACCAGGAATTTTTGTGGATGAGAGATGAAGCGCAGCAAGTCATCGGGTAACTTCTTGATGTGCTCGGTGAACGTTGGGTCGCCTAGGCGACGTGCCAGTTCCGGAAGCAGCATTCTCTCCTGCGACAGCTGGCGCAGATGATCCTTAATCTTCGCTTTCCAACTAGGCGACTGGGTTCCCGCTTTCAGGTGATTGTAGAGAATCTGTTCCCGTTCCGAATACGTCAGCTCACCGACGTTGACGACGGCAGTATCGTTAGCCAAGAGGGGATGATTTCTGGAACCAATTCGAGGTTTGGCGTCTTTCCAGATATGTGTTCGAGACGTGAGCACAAAGTGGCACCCATGGTCGAGGGCCGTCTTGAGCTTGGGCATGAACTCGATCCATGCGTTGACGTAGTCGGGCATCAGCAGGTTGGAGCCGAAGGCATCGTCCACCCAGAACAAGCGCTTGTTTTCGCTCGGATTCCAGTGTTGCCGCAGTTCAATTGGCCCTTCGCACTTGAACACCTGAACCTCGTTCTTATCGACGGCCATTGTTGCGAGGATTGCTGCCAGGGCGGATTTTCCGGTGGCTGGCGCGCCGAGAAGAAGCACAAGCTTGTGCTCTGCGAGGATCTCGACGGCAGATCTATGGGGCTCCGTCGGCACATACACATTGAGGGTTTTGCGATGGTCACCCAGCAGCGCTAGCGTCTGAGCAGCACACCGCTCGTCGATGATAGTTGAGAGGTCTCCCAAGCCATAGACGCGAGGAACTAGCGCTCGAAGACGAGGACTTCCTTTTATCTTTCCGAGCAACCAATCCTTGCCTTCGACGTGAGGCTCGGCTACACCCATCGCTGCGAGCCGTTCGCGGATTTGTCGCGCGACGTCGGCATCGACACTCATACTAGTGAGGAAGTAGTAGGCCGACGCCATACCATTGGCGACGAGCTGCTTGACGTGCTCAAGTTCGCATGTGATGTCTGAAGGGCGCAAGCGTTGCTCACGCTTGCTGGAGAACTTGCACTGCACGGTTCCTACTGCGACGGAGCCATTGAGACTCTTCCCAAGAAAAACGGCGTCTTGGCCGCCGTCCTGAGCTTCTCGATATACCGAGACCGTGCACTTCAACTCTTCCTCCATCACCTGTGCACAAAGGTCTTGGAACGCCTTCCATCCAAGCGTGTGGAGAGCGAAGTCGACGTGATAGCCCTGTGCATCGGCGGATGCCGTCTGGGTGTGGTGCTGCGGTTTTTGTGTCTCCATGCGTGCATTGTATTCGCACCGCCGAGCAGTCGCTGGTCTAGCAGTCAATTTGAATAGTCATTCCCTCTCAACTGAGAAGCTGGAGAAAATTGCATGGCCCCGCCGCCGTGACGAGGCGCTAACGCTGTTCAGATAGAGGCTCCTACCGTGGCCAAAAGGTACCCGGCCTCGACGATCTTGAATGCCTACCCGCAGTGCGGGCAGATGATCTCGTGCATGTCTATGCTCCTATCGCCTTCGTCAGTATCTGCTTGAGAAACTCTGGAACAGTTCCATTTGCCTCAAGTGTCGCAGTCCGATAGGCGTACTGATTTTTTGCAAGCTGGAATCCGGCGGCGGCCTCGATCGCCGCATACGACGTGATCCACTCCGGCCAGTTGGATGTGAGGTAACTCTCGAGGTGGTCACTCAGGGTCGCTACACGATCGCCAACCTGATCTGATGGGAAATCAACTTCGGTCTCGCCGAGGTACTTCAACAGCCGACGGTTCTCTGTAGAAAACTTCGTCCGCTCACCGTCTATCGCCGTCTGCTTCTTGCCTACATCCTTAGCCCGCGCCTCGAAGCCGCTATCACCGTCAAAGAGCACGTAAATCGGAATCCCTAGACAGGTAAGGATGGCATGAACTAGCGGGATTCCACCCTTACTTCCGGCCGGAACAATCGAGAGTCCCTGGGATTCGAGACACCCCACCGCTTCCCTGTCACCGACTCCGTAGAACACGGCGGCCTCTGTATCCCCCTCGACCAGTAGCGCACGCGCTGCGAACAGCGCGACCGATAGGCGTTCCGTGACGATGCCATCGAGTTGGCGGCCAACCTGATCCGCATTAACTGTCCCATTTAGCTTCGTCGTCACGTTCTCGATCGTAGCGAGGTGGACAGTAACCACAGGAGTCTCGTCAGCCGACCTCGTCAGCCGTCTGACCTGGTCGAAATGCCGCGCCTCAAGGAAGTATGGGCTATGAGTCGCATAGGTCACCTGGATGCGTTTTCCTGCATCCTCGGCGAGCGACCGGAGCACCTTCGCGAACGCCTGGGCCTGAATCGGGTGCTGAAAGAGTTCCGGTTCCTCGATCGCCAAGCAGATGACGCCCTCTGCGGAAGCCGCTCCCGACTGCGCCAAGAGTTGGAGTGCCGAGATCAGAAGGGTACGCTGAAACCCATGCCCCTGTCGCTCCACCGCAGTCTCGGTTAGGCCATCCATCACGGCCACGTCGAACGTGGTGCGAGGTGCCTTGAGTTCTACCTCGGCGGGGGAAACCGTGACCGCGCGACCGGGAGAGTACGACGCGACTACCTCATTGAGCTGCGTCGTCATAGCCTCGAGCTGTGCTTTGAACTTCTCTTCGTAGACCTTCTGCTGCTTCTCGCGCGACTCTTCAACTATCTTTGCGATCTCGTCGTCTGCAGCAGCTCGATCAATTGAACGCTCCAGGATCCGGCCGATGACGCTCGACTTTCCGTCAATCGCCTCCTCGCTCGCCCGAAGATCGGCAGTGACTAGGACAAAGTCGAAAAGACCACTCATCTTGCCGCCGCTGTTGAAGCCGAAGAAGTTGGTCTGCAGGGACTCCGGCGCCTCGACGAGCAGGTCGGTATGAGCAGCTTCCCAGGTCGTCATGGCTTGGTTGGCGGCTTCGAGATTACTCCAAGCCGGGAGGGCAACCGTCGGATCTGAGGTTCGAAAATCGTTGTAGGCGGCCTTCTTGTCGGCAGCCGATCCTTTGCTGCGAATGGTGTTGAACGGCGCGTAGCTCTTCGAATTCGCAGATAGGCTTTCATTCCCGTCTGAGCTGCGACGCTTCCACGCGGTGAATGTTGTGACCCCTGCTGGCGCGTACTTGCCAAGCTGATCACGATCCTTATCGGTGAGGTCTGCGAATGTGACCTGAACCTCGATTTCTTCCTCAGTTGCTCCGAAGGAGCAGTCCTTCTCCGTCAGCGAACCAAGCTTGCCGTTAAAGAACCAATCGAGCGCGCGAAGTACCGTTGACTTGCCAGCACCGTTTGGCCCGATAAAGGTCGTAACGGAATCGAAGGGGATCGTCAGGTCTTTCAGAGTGCGGAAGTTTTTGATGCGAATCGCTTGGATCTTCATTGCTCGTTCTAGCTCCCTGTAACACTCGCCGAAGGCTGAGCATTTGCTCAGTCTATGATAAATGGGATGTTTTACGATTCTTTCGGGTCGAAAATCGAGTCGTTCGACACGACGAACATCAGCACGTAATCACATTGCAGCAGCTCCCCTGACAACTGGTGATCGTCCGCAATGGCCGATCACCAGTCCGATGGTTGAAAGCTGTAAAGGTTTCCGTCGGCAAGAGTTACCGGCCGTTGAACGAGCTGAATCTCCACTCACCGACCCGTCGGAGCCGCCAGTTTCCGCCCCTACGCGATCTGCATTACCAGCGGAGCCAGGTTGGCAAGCGCACCCAGAGCCAGCGAAGCAAAGGTCAGCTTCATGCCCCGCACGCGATTCGGCAAGTTGCCGGCAGGGATTGCCGAGGCATGGATCAGGCGCCCGACGACCAGCAGGATGGCGACCAAGCCGACGAGCCAGGCCGGCGAGCCGTTCAGCTCGGCACAGAGCATGAGCAGCAGCGCAAACGGGACGTACTCCGAGAAGTTGCCGTGCGCGCGAATGGCCGTTTCGAGGTCGGCATGTTCGCCGCTGCCGACAGCGATCCGGTGGACATGCCGTTTCTTGATGACATTGAGCGCCAGGCGAATAAAGATGGGCACCAGGACGATGGCCGTCAGCGCAGTGATTGGGGCGGCAAGTTTCATGTCGGATCGGCCCTGTCTTGGCGGTTTGCCTGTGATTGGGTCGCGGTGGATGCAACTTCCGCCACCAGACGCATTTCGCTCTCGTCCTTGAGCTCCACTCCCGTCAGCCGGCGCGCCAGGGCCTCGCGGATCAGCCAGGCCAGCCGCGCGGCGGCCGCCGCCGGCGGCAGTCCGTCGTTGCGGATATTGGACACGCAGTTGCGCTGCGCATCGCGCCGCCCGAGTTGCGGGGCAAAGGTCAGGTAAGCGCCCAGGCTGTCGGGGGCGGACAAGCCCGGTCGTTCGCCGAGCAGCATGAGCACCAGGCTGGCGCGCAACAGGGCGCCGATCTCGTCGCCCAGCGCCACCCGGCCCTGCTCGGCGAGCACGAGCGGGGCGATGCACAGGTCGTCGAGGTGGGGCAGCAGGGCCTGTACCACCGGGATGGCGTGACGCTGCACGGCAGGAGCCGACAGGCCATCGGCCAGCACGATGGCGAGATCGAAATCACCGGACAGGTCCGTCTGGGCGGTGAGGCGGGCGGCGCTGGCGGCGTCGAGCCGGCGGCCGAGGTCGGGGCGTTGCAGATAGGTGAGACGGTCGCCGGCGCGGCTGCGCACCTGAACAGCATCGGCACCGCCTGCCGCGCGCCACTCCTCAGCCAGCGCGGCCAGATCAAGCGGCTGATGCACGGCATCGCGCGCCAGCGCATGCGCCACATCGAATTTCAGCACGGCGCCGGTCGGCAGGCTGCTCCCGGCGCGCCCGAGGGCGATGCGGGCCGGCGTCAGGGCGGCCAGCCGGGACCAGGGGTCAGGGCGGGTCAAGGAACTCATGCGAGGTGCGCCGACAGATCGGTCAGCAGCCGATGCCCGGCGCTGGCCGGCAGCAGCAGGCCCGCCGCGTCGGTCAGGCCGCTGCCCTGCAACCAGGCCTCGAACTCGGGCGCCCGCTGCAAGCCGAGCACCCGGCGCACGAACAGCTGGTCGTGAAAGGAGGTGCTCTGATAGTTGAGCATGATGTCGTCGGCGCCGGGCACGCCCATGATGAAATTCACGCCGGCGGTGCCGAGCAGCACCAGCAGGTTGTCCATGTCGTCCTGGTCGGCCTCGGCATGGTTGGTGTAGCAGATATCGCAACCCATCGGCAGGCCGAGCAGCTTGCCGCAGAAGTGGTCCTCCAGCCCGGCGCGGATGATCTGCTTGCCGTCGTAGAGATATTCCGGCCCGATGAAGCCGACCACCGTATTCACCAGCAGGGGCCGGAAGTGGCGGGCCACGGCGTAGGCGCGCGCCTCGCAGGTCTGCTGGTCCACGCCATGGTGCGCAGCTGCCGACAGGGCGCTGCCCTGGCCAGTCTCGAAGTACATCACGTTCTGGCCGACCGTGCCGCGCTTCAGCGCCAGCGCGGCCTCGCGCGCTTCCTGCAGCATGCCGAGGTTGATACCGAAACCGGCATTGGCTGCTTCGGTGCCGGCCACGGACTGGAAGACCAGATCGACCGGCAGGCCCGCCTCCATGGCGCGGATCTGGTGGCTGACGTGGGTCAGCACACAGGACTGGGTGGGAATGGCAAAGCGCCCGATCAGTTCGTCGAGCATCTGCCACAGGGTTCCCAGTGTGGCCATGCTGTCCGAGGCTGGATTGATGCCGATCACCGCGTCGCCGACGCCGTACATCAGGCCGTCGAGCAGCGACGCGGCAATGCCGCGCGCGTCGTCGGTCGGATGGTTGGGCTGCAGCCGCACAGCGAGCCGCCCCGGCAGGCCGATCGTGTCGCGGAAGGCGGTCACCACCCGGCACTTGCGCGCCACGGCGATGAGGTCCTGGTTGCGCATCAGCTTGCTCACCGCCGCCGCCATTTCGGGCGTGATGCCGGCGGCGACGGCCGAGAGCTGCGCTGCATCGGCGAGATCGGACAGCAGCCAGTCGCGGAATTCGCCAACGGTCAGCGCGGCCAGCGCGGCGAAGGCGGCCGCGTCGTGGCTGTCGACGATCAGCCGCGTCACTTCATCGCTTTCGTAGGGGATCAGCGCCTCATCGAGGAAGCGTCGCAAGGGCAGGTCGGCAAGGACCAGACGCGCGGCCATGCGCTCGGCTGCGCTCTCGGCCATAAGGCCGGCCAAAGCGTCGCCCGATCGCGCCGGACTGGCTTTCGCCAACAGTTCCTTGAGATCGGCAAAGGTGTAACGCCGGGTACCGACGATTGCGCTTGGCAACATGGCAGACTCCGTGCAGCCAGGGGTGATGAGCTTGCTTTCCCCCGCGCCGCTGGCAAGACTTCAGGGCTTCTTCATTCGGCAGCCGGGACACCGTCTGGTGCACCGGTGGCTTCGTCAGACTGGCAAACGAACGTTCCAGGCTGATCAAGCCACATTGTAGTAGCTGAACCCTTCATGCAAGGCGATAGGCTTGACAGAATCCTCCTGCCAGGCAGGAACGCTGCCTGGCAGGCGAACCGGGCGTGCGCTTGACAGCGCGGAAGTGGATGCTTATTCTCGATTCTCGACAAAAGCGATCAAGTATTTTTCGCTGATATTTCCACTGAAGCTTCGCGCCACACCTGAGCATCAGTGGCGGCACCGATGCTATGACGCACAACGCAGCAATCACAGGTGGAGATGAATGTATGTCGCCGATTCGAGAACAGGCTGCGGAAAGAATCCGCCGGGATCATGAGCATCTGATTGACCTGGTGCGCCGGATCAAGGGCTCGTGCACGCAGAGCGGCAAGGTCGATAACTGCAACGACTGCGAGTTTATCCAGACCCAGCTCTGCCACGGCAACATCGAGCAATTGGTCCGGTCGTTCGTCGAAGTCACCCTCAAACACAATCTCATCGAATCCCTGTACATGGAAGAGGGCGTGCCGCAGGCGCATCGGGTCGCCCACAATCAGGCGCACATGGAGATGGCCGAACAGATGAAGGCGATTCGGGTCGTCTTTTCCAAGGACGGCAATTGCGTTCTGGCCATCGAAGGGATCGACAGCGTCCTTGCCGCACTGCAGGCGCATTTCGAGCAATTCGACCGGCAACTGGAAGGCTATTTACTGGCCCCGGCCTGAATTCAGCGGTCCTCAAGCCCGTTTCCCGGATTCGGATAGAACACTTGTTTATAATTGGCGGAAGCAATCTCCGCGAACCCCGGAAAGGCGCCGATTCTGGCGCTTTTTTGTTTTCGGGCGATTGAACAAGAACCTTTCCGCCACTCATTGCCTGCAAAAAAACAACATCGGGATATCAGGAACATGGCCGACAAGCTGACCCGCAACAAAAACCACTGCACCGACTCCTACCCTAGCGCTACGGCCAGCCCAACCCGTCGCCGCTTGCTGCAGGCCGGCCTGGGCGGCACGGCGCTGTCCTCTCTGTCCTTTTTCGGGCGGCCCGCATTTGCCGCGCCTGCCAATCGGCCAGTGATCGGCTTCAAGGCGGTTTCGCTCTCGATCGAAGACCGGGTGCGGGTTCCCGAAGGCTACGTCGTTCAGGTCCTCTATGCCTGGGGCGACCCGGTTTCCAGCGGTCCGGCGTTCAAGGCGGATGCGAGCAACAGCGCTGCCGAGCAAGCGGAACAGGCGGGCATGCACCACGACGGCATGCACTTCTTCCCCTTGGTCGAGAACGGTCAGCCTTCATCGACGCGCGGCCTGATGTGCATCAATCACGAATACACCGACGACGGCTTGTTGCACCCGGGCGGCATGGCCGAATGGAGCCACGCGAAGACGATGAAATCGCAAAGCGCACACGGTGTTTCGGTGATCGAGGTCGAACGCAAGGACGGCGAAAAAGGCCCACGCTGGCAGGTGGTTCGCCCGTCGACCTACGCCCGGCGCATCACGGCGCGCACGCCGCTGCGCATCACCGGCCCGGCCGCCGGCGCGCCGGCCATGCGCACCAAGGACGACCGGCGCGGCAACGTTGTTTTCGGGACGCTCGGCAACTGCGCCATGGGCGTTACGCCGTGGGGCACCTATCTGAGCTGCGAGGAAAACTTCAACGGCTATTTCAACGGCCTTGAAACGCCGACCCCGGATCAGAAACGCTATGGGATCCGCGAGAAGGGCGCCGGTTATCGCTGGCACGAATACGACAGCCGCTTCGACGTGGCGACCGAGCCGAACGAGGCCAACCGCTTCGGCTGGGTCGTCGAGATCGACCCACGCGCCCCCTTCAAACCGCCGGTCAAGCGCACGGCGCTCGGACGCTTCAAGCACGAGGGTGCGACCGTCACGCAGGGCAAGGATGGCCGGGTCGTCGTCTACATGGGTGACGACGAACGCTTTGAATACATCTACAAATTCGTCTCGCGCGAGCGTTTCGACGCCAAATCGCCCTCGACTGCCGGCAGCCTGCTCGACGAAGGAACGCTTTACGCCGCCCGCTTCGGCGACGATGGCCGCGGCGAATGGCTGGCGCTCGAGCACGGGCAGAACGGCCTGAACGAAGCGAACGGCTTCATCGACCACGCCGACGTGCTGATCCGCGCCCGACAGGCGGCAGACCGCGTCGGCGCGACGAAAATGGACCGGCCGGAGGGGATTGCCGTTCACCCGATCAGCGGCGAGGTCTATTGCGCGCTCACCAACAACAGCGCGCGCGGCATCGGCGACGCGCCGGCTCCCGATGCGGCCAACCCGCGCCGGGGCAATCTTTTCGGTCATATCATCCGCTGGCGCGAGGCGGGCGGCGACGCGAGCGCCAGCGGCTTCGCCTGGGATGTATTCGCGCTCTGCGGCGACCCGCAGCACGCGGACGCCGAGAAAGGCGGCAACATCAAGGGCGATGCTTTCAGCAATCCCGACGGCTTGTGGTTCGACGCCGAAGGGCGCTTGTGGATTCAGACCGATATCGCCGCCAGCGCTCTGAAGCAAGGCGATTTCGCCCGCTTTGGCAACAACCAGATGCTGGTCGCCGACGTCGTGAGCGGGGGGATCCGGCGCTTTCTCACCGGCCCGAACGGTTGCGAGATCACCGGCATTACCACGACGCCCGATGCGCGCAGCCTGTTCGTCAATATCCAGCATCCCGGCGAAACCGCCAACGAGCGTTCCGACCCGGCAAAACCGACGCAGGTTTCGAGCTGGCCAGCCAACCAGTTTCCGGAGGTGACCGGCGGCCGCCCGCGTTCGGCGACCATCGTGATTTCCCGTGTCGACGGCGGCGTGATCGGCGCGTGAGTTTTTGCGCACTGAGTTGATGCACGGAGCTACCCTAATTAATATAACGTTATATTAATTCTGACAGTCCCCGCCGATGACCGATCCGACCGAAACCAAAACACCACCCGCGCGCGGCCGCCCCAGGACGCGTTTCGCCGACAAGAAGGAGCAGGTTCGCCAGAACATGCAACTCTATCGGGCGCGCCGGACGGCCGAACTCGAGGCGCTGGCGCGCACCCTCGAAAGCATGTTGGTCGCGCTCGAGCAGGGCGACGCGGCGAAGTCGTTTACGACAGCGGCGGCAGTCGCCGGCATCTGGAAGGAGAGCGTCCTGCGCGTCAATCTGCTCGGCCGCGGCCAAGCGGCGGCAGCCAAGCGGAACGCCGCTTCCGACCGCGTTCTGGAGTGAAGCAGATGAAAATTGCAGTAATGGGCGCCGGCGCGGTGGGCTGCTACTACGGCGGAATGCTGGCGCGCGCCGGCCACTCGGTGGTTCTGATCGGGCGGCCGCAGCATGTCGAGGCGGTGCGGCGCGACGGCCTGTTCCTCGATACGCAGTCCTTCCAGGCGCACGTGCCGCTGCAGGCGAGCACCGACGCGAGCGCCGTGCAGGGCGCGCGGCTCGTGCTGTGCTGTGTCAAATCGACTGACACCGCGAACGCCGCCGCGGAAATGGCGCCGCACCTTGCCCCCGAAGCGCTGCTCCTGAGTTTGCAGAACGGCGTCGATAACGCCGAGCGGCTCCAGACGCTGCTCCGGCGCGAGGTCGCCCCGGCGGTGGTCTATGTCGCTGCGGAAATGGCCGGGCCCGGCCACGTCAGGCACCACGGACGAGGCGAACTGGTCATCGGCCCGTCGGCGCAGAGCGACGAACTGGTAAAGCTGTTTGGCGAAGCCGGCGTGCCGGTGCAGATCTCAGACAACGTGGCAGGGGCGCTGTGGGCCAAGCTGATCCTCAATTGCGCCTACAACGCGCTGTCGGCCATCGCGCAGATCCCCTACGGCCAGCTTGTTCGAGGCGAAGGCGTCGAGGACGTGATGCGCGACGCGATGCGGGAGTGCCTGGCCGTTGCCGAGGCCGAAGGCGTCAGCGTGCCCGGCGACATGTGGGAGGCCGTACAACGCATCGCGCGCACGATGCCCGGCCAGTTTTCCTCAACCGCCCAGGACCTGGCGCGCGGCAAGCGCAGCGAGATCGACCATCTGAACGGCCATGTTCTGCGCCGGGGCGAAGCTCTGGGCATCGCCACGCCGGTCAATCGCGTGCTGCACAGCCTGGTCAAATTGCTCGAAAACCGCGCGGCGGCAAGCGCTACCTGATCACGCACGGCATCTACCCATACGCGCCCCAGCCGCGCAGCGGCTTGGCCTAAGGTAAAATTGTCGGATGAATGACGAATATTTCATGCGCGAAGCGCTTTCGCTGGCGCGCGCGGCGGAATGCCTTGGCGAGGTGCCGGTCGGCGCCCTGGTCGTACGCGACGGCATCATCGTCGGACGCGGTTTCAATTCGCCGATCGGCGAGAGCGACCCGACGGCGCACGCGGAAATCGCCGCGCTGCGCGATGCCGGGCGCAATCTCGACAATTACCGCCTTCCCGGCTGCGAACTCTTCGTCACGCTCGAGCCTTGCGCCATGTGCGCCGGCGCCATCCTGCACGCGCGGCTGACGCGGGTCGTCTATGGCGCCCGCGACCCGAAAACCGGGGTGCATGGCAGCGTCGTCGATCTCTTTGCCGTGGACCGCCTGAACCACCACACCGAAGTGCTCGGCGGCGTCCTGGCCGACGAATGCAGCCAATTGCTCTCCGCCTTTTTCGCCGCGCGGCGCGCCAAGAAGGTGCAATGAGCGTGCGCATCGAGATTTCGATCGGCCAGCAGACCTTGACCCTGTTCGACGAAAGCGAGCAGGTCGTGCGGCGCTATGCGGTTTCGACGGCCAGCAAGGGGGCAGGGGAGGTGTCCGGCAGCTATTGCACGCCGCGCGGGCAACACCTGATCCGCGCCAAGATCGGCAGCGGGCAAGCGGAGAACACCGTATTCGTCCGGCGCCGGCCGACCGGCGAAATCTACACCCCGGAACTGGACAGCCGCTTCCCCGGCCGCGACTGGATTCTGACTCGAATCCTCTGGTTGTCGGGTTGCGAATCTGGATATAACCGCGGACGCAATCGTGGCTACAAAAGTGGCCCAAACCAGTCCGGCTGCGTCGATACGATGCGCCGCTACATCTACATCCACGGCAGCCCCGACCGGGCGACGATGGGCGTGCCCGGCTCGCATGGCTGCATCCGCATGCGCAACGCCGACATCGTCGAACTCTTCGACCTCGTGCCGGCCTACACGCCGGTCGCGATCAGCGAAGACTGAAAACTTTCGCGAACTTCTCCAAGCGGCACGGCGCCCGCCCCGAAGCTGCGTTCAATCAGCGTAAGCAGCCCGTCCTTGCGCATCGTCAGCAGCGTCGATGCGCGCGTTCCGTAATCCGGGGAATTAACGAAAACCGCTGACAGGATGCGCTCCCACTCGAGCGGAACGCCGGTTTCCGGCAGATGCGTATCGGGGACGATTTCCTGATCGGCGAGCAGGTCGAAAAATGCGGCTTCCGCTGGCAGATCGCCCAGCGCGCCGGCAAATGCGGCTTTGGCCGTCGCCAGCTTGGGCCACGGCGTATCGAGCAAATGGTTGGACAGGCCGTAGATGCCGGGCGCCAGCCAGCACGGCGCGGCACCGCGATTGGCGTAATAGCCGAGGTGCTGGCCGTCGCCGACAAACAGGTTGAAGCCGTTGTACTCGGCAGCGCGTGCCGCCAGGCGCTCGAGATATGACTCCGGGGCTTCGTTCCCGGCGAGGAAGTCGGCGACCAGGGCGCCACGCGATGGCGCGCCGGCTATTTGTCGCCGCCCCTCCCTGTAGTTGGTCACTGCCGCGAAACGCCCCGTCCGGCTAACCCCGAGCCATGTGCCGCCGGCCTCGAGATCCCGGCCGGCCAGGACCTGGGGCGATTCCGCCCAGAAGGCCGCCGGCGCCGCCAGGCGGACGAAAAACTCGTCACGATTGGCGGCGACGACCAGCGGATAGTCGGGGTGGGCGTGCCAGGCAAGCAGGATCAGGCACATCGTGCGTGCCTTCGCGTGCTGCTAGAAGGTAACGAGCTGGGTTTCGATACGCGGGCCGCCCGGCATGCCGACTTCAAGATCGCCGGCATCGACGAAACCTTCCTGGATCACCGCCAGCGCGGTGTAACCGCCTTCAGGAGCGGGGGCTGCGTTGGCGATCATGCCGCAAGGATGCTCGGGATTCTCCGGCGAATAGATCGGCTCACCCGCCGCGACCGGCCCGGCCGCACGGATACGGTAGAGGTGGCGTTTGACCTTGCCGAGGTACTGCGTGCGCGCGACGACCTCCTGCCCCGGGTAGCATCCTTTATGGAAACTGACGCCACCGATCTGGTCGAAATTGGCCATTTGCGGAACGAATTCCTCCTTGGTCGCTTCGCTGATCAGCGGAATGCCGGCCTGGATATCGAGCCACTGCCAGGCTGGCGTACCGACCGGACGAGCGGCGGCGGCCAAAGCGCCCCACACCGTCGCGGCCGCTTCGCTGCTCACCACGACCTCGAAGCGCGTGGCATCGAGGCGAATCACTTTGCCGTTGGCGAAAGCAGCCGTATCCATCAGCCGTTGCGGGACGGGCAAGGACGCCTCGTGCAGCGCCGCTTCCGCCTGCGCGCCCGACAGGCCGATCAGCTCGAAACGGGGCGACAAATCGGCGACCTTCACCTTGGCGCGCAGGATATACATCTGCAGGCGTTTCTGGATGGCCGGCGCAAGGTCCGCCGCGAGCTGCACCTGATAGTCGGGACCGTTGCGGAAGAGCAGGAAGCTGACCAGCATGCGCCCCTTGGCCGAGCACCAGGCCGAGTGCTGCGCGGCGTCCGCGCCGAGATGGTTGATGTCGCTGGTCACCTGGTTGTGCAGGAAGGTCTTGGCCTCCTCGCCGGCGCATTCGAGCAGGGCAAGGTGGGCGAGGGGAGCAATCACCGTCGCATCGCGGGCTGCTTTCAGTTCGCCGTCCGCGTCGCCGAAACTGCTAACGAGACCGTTGTCGAAGCAGGCACCTGCAGCGCCAAGAAATTCTTGCCAGTTGGAGTTCATCGTTGCGTATTTCCGTCAGTTTGTCGGTGGAATATCTTCGTGTCGTGCGAAGCGCCCGGTTTGACCGGCCGCAAGGCAATCGGTTCTTGCCGCCAAGGCTTCGGCAGGCAGTGTTTCGGCTATTATATCGCCAGTCCAACTTCAATCTCCCGCCACTTGCCCGCGGCTTTGCGACCGCGCCGGATCCATGCTGAAATTCATCAAGAACCTCATTGCGCTCGGGGTGTTCATTGCCGTCGTGCTGACCGGCGCCTTCGCCTGGATCGTTCTCTCGCCGATCAAGCTGAAAAACTCGCCGGTCGAATTCCATATCGCCACGGGCAGCGGCTTGCGCAGCGTCGCCCGGCAGATCGGCGAAGCCGGGGCGCCGGTCCATCCCTGGATATTCATCGCGCTGGGCAAGGTGCTGCGTGCCGAGACGTCGCTCAAGGCTGGCAGCTACGAAATTGAAAAGGGCGTTACGCCGCTGCGCTTGATGGAAAAGCTGACGCGTGGCGATGTGACGCAAACCGAAATCGCGTTCATCGAAGGCTGGACCTTCCACCAGCTACGCGAGCGCCTCGACGCCCATCCGGAAATACAGCACGACAGCAAGCCACTCACGGAAGCCGAAATTCTCCGACGCATCGGCGCCAGCGAAGCGCACGCCGAGGGCCTGTTCTTCCCCGACACCTACCTGTTTTCGAAGCGCTCGAGCGACCTCGAGGTGCTTGCACGCGCCTATCGCGCGATGCAACGCCACGTCGCTCGCGAATGGGCGACGCGGGCGGCGGGCTTACCGTATCGCGCCCCCTACCAGGCGCTGATCATGGCCTCGATCGTCGAAAAGGAAACCGGACGCGAGACCGACCGGACGCAGATCGCCGCCGTTTTTACCAATCGTCTGCGCCAGGGCATGTTGCTGCAGACCGACCCGACGGTGATCTACGGCGTCGGCGAGAAGTTCGACGGCAATCTGCGCAAGCGCGATCTGCTCACCGACACCCCCTATAATACCTACACCCGCGGGGGCCTGCCGCCGACGCCGATCGCCATGCCCGGCCTGGCTTCGCTGCAGGCGGCACTGCACCCGGCGGAGACGCAGTCACTCTATTTCGTCTCGCGCGGCGACGGCAGCAGCCAGTTTTCGCGCACGCTGGACGAGCACAATCAGGCCGTAACGCGCTATCAGAGAGGTGGGAAGCGTTGAGCAGAGGCAAATTCATCACCTTCGAAGGTATCGACGGTGCCGGCAAGAGCAGCCATATCGCCGGCGTCACCGATTTTCTTCGCGCCCGTGGGCTGACCGTCGTGTCCACCCGCGAACCCGGCGGTACGCCGCTCGGCGAGAAACTGCGCGAGTTGCTGCTGCACGAAGCGATGCACCTCGAAACGGAGGCGATGCTGATGTTCGCCGCTCGCCGGGAACATCTGGCGCAGGTCATCGAACCCGCGCTGGCACGCGGCGACTGGGTGGTTTGCGACCGTTTCAGCGATGCAACCTACGCCTATCAGGGCGGCGGACGCGGCCTCGACAAGAACAAATTCGCCCAACTCGAACAGTGGGTGCATGGCCATCTGCAGCCAGATCTGACGCTTCTTTTCGATTTGCCGTTTGCCGTCGCGAGCCAGCGGATCGCCGCGCAGGTCCGCGACCTCGACCGCTTCGAGCAGGAACGCGCCGATTTCCATGAGCGGGTGCGTCTCGCCTACCTCGAGCGGGCGGCTGCGGCGCCGCAGCGCATCCAGGTCATCAATGCCGACCAGACGCTGGACTCGATCAAGAAATTGATTGAACAAACGCTTGTAGAACGTTGTTTATAAAATAAATGCTTAGCATAATCGATCTGCACCGAGAAACCTGGGAGCGCCTTGCCGAGCGACGCGCCCAACTGCCGCACGCGCTGCTGCTCTCCGGCCAGCGCGGCATCGGCAAGTTCGAACTGGCGCGCCGTTTCGCCGAATCGCTGCTCTGCGAAAACCTCACCCCGTCCAGCGAAGCCTGCGGCGTGTGTTCCGCCTGTGGCTGGCTGGCGCAAGCCAATCACCCGGATTTCCGTCTGCTGCAACCGGATGCGCTGGCCGAAGAAGAGGGCGAGGGCGACGAAACGGGCCGCAAGAAAGCCAGCCAGCAGATCACCATCGGCCAAGTGCGCGCCCTCGACGATTTTCTCCACGTCGGAACGCATCGCCACGGCGCGCGCGTCGTGCTGATCAATCCGGCCGAAGCGATGAATCGGGCAACCGCCAATTCACTTCTTAAAGCACTTGAAGAGCCAATCGCAAGCACCTTGTTTTTATTGGTATCAAATGAGCCGGACCGTTTGCTGCCGACGATTCGTAGCCGCTGCCAGTCGGTGCCGATTCCGCAGCCCGCAGCGGCGCTCGCCAACGAGTGGTTGCGCCAGTCGGGGGTTGATGACGCCGAACGCTGGCTTGCACTGGCCGGCGGATCGCCGCTGCTCGCCGTCGAACTGGGCGGCCCGGACGAGAGAACGCTGCTCGATGCGCTGATCGCCCAGATGTCGCGCGGCCGGGATTTCGATCCGATTTCAGCCGCCGCCGCGGTCGACAAGGTGCTGAAAGCCGAAAAAGGCGTGGCGCCCCTGAAGCGGCTGGTCGAATGGTCGCAAAAATGGCTCTTCGACCTGATATTGGCTTGCGAAGGTCTGCCGGTACGCTATTTCGTCACGCAGGCACCACTCCTGCAGCGCCTGACGCAGGGCCTGGACAGCCGTAAACTCTTGGCATTCAACAGGAAAGCGATACAATATAAAGCGCAGTGCGAGCAACCCTTGAACAGCCGATTGTTCCTCGAGGAGTTTTTCCTGAGCTACGCGGCACTTTTCCGGACGTCCTGAGGCCAGACATGTCAGACGCAGCCACAGCCAAGCCCGCCGCTGCCACCCCACCGCGTCCCAGCGTCCTGTCGCTGAACATCAACTCGAAGTCGGCACTCTACGCGGCCTATATGCCGCACCTGCGCAACGGCGGCATCTTCATCCCGACCTCGCGCAGCTACGGCCTCGGCGACGAAGTTTTCATGCTCCTCTCGCTGATGGACGACCCTGCCAAGCTGCCGATTGCCGGCTCCGTGGTCTGGATCACCCCGGCCGGCGCCCAGAACAGCAAGGCGCAGGGCATCGGCGTGCAGTTCAAGAACGACGAAAGCGGCGTAGAAGCGCGCCGCAAAATCGAAGGCCTGCTCGGCGGCGTGATGCAGTCGAGCCGCCCGACCCATACCATCTAGCCAGTTTTTCTTTGGCGCGCCACGATAGTCCTTCTCCATGCTCGTTGATTCGCACTGCCATCTCGATTTTCCCGACCTCGCCGCAAACCTTCCGCAAATTCTTCAACTGATGCAGCAGAACGACGTGGGCTGCGCGGTCTGCATCGGCGTCAATCTCGAAAATTTGCCACGGGTGCTCGCCCTTGCCGAGGCCCATCCGCACCTTCTGGCCTCGGTCGGCGTTCATCCGGAATCGACCGACGTCAGCGAACCGACGGTCGCCGAACTGGTTCGACTGGCCGCTCACCCGAAGGTCATCGCCATCGGCGAAACGGGACTCGACTACTACTGGCACAAGGATGCGCCGGAATGGCAGCGCGAACGCTTCCGGACGCATATCCGCGCCGCCCGCGAAACCGGCAAGCCGCTGGTCATCCACACCCGCGATTCGGCGGCCGACACGCTGCGTCTGATGAAAGAGGAAGGGGCAGGGGAGGTCGGCGGCATCATGCACTGCTTCACGGAAAGCTGGGAAATCGCCGAAGCCGCACTGGAACAGGGCTTCCATATCTCGCTCTCGGGCATCGTCACTTTCAAGAACGCGCTCGTCATCAAGGACGTTGCCCGGCGCGTGCCGCTCGACCGCCTGCTGGTCGAAACCGACTCGCCCTACCTGGCGCCGGCGCCGTATCGCGGCAAAACCAACCAGCCCGGCTACGTCAAATACGTGGCGGAAGAAATCGCGCGTCTGCGCGGCATCGACTATGAAGCCGTTGTCGCCGCGACGACCGACAATTTCTTCCGCCTGTTTCCAGAAGCCCGCATGAGAATCGCCCCATGAAAACCAAGACCCTGCTCGTATCCGCCTTGTTTGCCGCGCTGTTCGCCATCCTGCCGGGGCTTTCGACCGCCGGCGTGTATCAGGACATGATCGCCGCGCTGAAGTCCGACGATACCGGTGCGGCCGTTGCGCTCCTGAATCGGGGCGTGGACGTCAATACGGTCGATATCGACGGCAACACGCTGGTCATGCTCGCGGTGCGGGAAAACAACAAGGAGCTGCTCGAGCAGCTGATTCTGCGCCGCGCCCGGCTCAATTCACGCAACCGCAACGGCGACACCGCGCTGCGCATGGCGGCCTTCACCGGCAAGCTGGCTTTCGTGCAGCGCCTGGTCGAAGCGGGCGCCGAGGTCAATATGTACGGCTGGTCGCCGCTCACCTACGCGGCCTTCAACGGCCATGCGGATATTGTCGAATACCTGCTGAAGCGGGGCGCCGAAATCAATGCCACCACGGAAAACGGCTCGACGGCATTGCTGCTCGCGGCGCGCAACAGCCATCGCGAGGTCGCCGAGGTTCTCCTGAAGCACCACGCCGACCCGAATGTCGAAACCGAAAATGGTGAAACCGCGCTCGACTGGGCGCTGAAAACCAACAACACCGACATTGCCCAGCGCCTGCGCGAAGCCGGCGGCCGCAGCGGCAAGAGCGCGGCGAGCGAAGTTTCGCACTGAGTTCACACTGAGGCGGGCAGGGGAACGATCCGGACTTTCCCCGCCTGCAGGAACTTGTGGATGATCCGGTAGATATCCGGATCGAAGGGGGCGTCAGCCGCCCCTTCCAGGCACTCGGCGAGCGCCAGCTCGTTGTGCGCTGTGCCGAGGTAGCGCCAGCGGTCGACGAGATGGAAATCCTCGCGCATCCCGAATTCGTCGCGTTCGACCACGGCAATTGCGCCGCGGTAGGGCCACGTTTTCAGCTTGAACTTGGCCAGCGCCGTCATCAAACGAGCACTGTGCAAGGACAGCGCTTCCTTGCCGATGCAGGCGCCGCGACAGGTTTTCTGCTTGTAGGCGACGCACGGCGCACCCGCGGCCGCTTCGCCGAGCCCCAACTGGCTGTGACAGAGGCGATGCGCCTCGGCCAGCTTGCGCAAGGCATGAACGGCCTCGCGCCGGTTCATGTAGAGGCCGAAGAGATTGTCCGTCGTCGCAAAATCGAGATCCCGGGCAGCAACGAGTTTCGGCCGAAAATCGCCTTCGCCATGCTGGAGCAATTGCCAGGCGCAGAGTTCATCGGCCGCTTTGCGGATCGAGCGCGACAGGTCGATTTCATGCAGCCGCGCCCCCAGTTCGCCGGCCGCCTCGCGCCAGTCGATACGCCACGTGTTTCGTGCCAACGCGGTATCGCGACAGGCAGGAGCAAAATGCGCGATGACCTGCTGACGGATGTTGGTCGAGCGCTTGGCCAGCAGCAGAGCGCCGTCTTCCGCATAGAGGGCATAGGCACCCGGCGCTTCCGGCAGATCATCGACGACGGCCGGGTCGATCTGCGGCGGCAACTCCGGACGTCCGACAATCACGGCAACCGCATGCCGGATCGTGTCGGCCGGCAGCTCGCGATGCCATTGCTGCCACAAATCCCAGAGCACGCGCGCATCGGCCAGGGCGCGATGGCGATCGCCGACGCTCAGCCCGTGCCGTTCGACCAGTGTGTCGAGATTATGCCGATGGTGCGTGGGAAAGAGCTTGCGCGACAGCTTCACGGTACACAGCGTCGACGCCCTGAAGTCGATACCGAGACGCTTGAACTCGCGCTTGAGGAAGCCGTAGTCGAAGCGCGCGTTGTGCGCAATGAACAAACGGCCGCGCAGCTTCTCCGAAACCTGCGCGGCGATATCGGCAAATTTCGGCGCGGACGAAACCATCGCAGTATCGATCCCGGTCAGCCCGGTAATGAATTCGGAAACCGAAGTCTCCGGATTGACCAGCATGCTCCATTCGCGGGCACCGTCGGCATCGACTGCGATCAGGCCGATTTCAATGATTCGGTCGTTAGCGAAGTTGGCGCCGGTTGTTTCAAGGTCGACAAAAACGAGTGGCTCGGGGGCTAGATGGGAATTCATGATGAGCCGGACACGGCAAGAGTGCGCCAAGGGTCTGACGACGGAGCCCGTATTGTCGCACGGCGAAGGAAACACACGGGAAACTGAGTTGGGAGTATGCCCCAATAATTAATGACCGTTTCAAGCAGAAAAAAATGACCGGATATCAATCAATAGATTCCCAAAAACACAAGAATTAATGGCAGCTTTGCTCAAGAGGTTGCCAGCCACTTGGACGCTGCCAGTAATTCATGCATGTTTGGGAACGGCAAGAATTGCCTACCCACTAATTCTTACCTTAAACGCACCGCGCGTTTCGTTCACCAAGAATCGTTTGCTGCGTGGGAAAGTCGACGAAATGAGCATCGGCTGCGAATCAGACCACAGTCATTGGCAAAAGTCGATCCACTGCCCGGGCAGCGGCTAACTCAACACACAAGATCTGCGCGGTTGGTAATAGATAAAGCGCGGCAGGAGTCGGTGTTCTCTAATACTGACCGACGGTGCCTTCCCATGTTTTTCGAAGCATTTCGCCCTCAATTGATATAGCGATGCCACTGTTCTCTTTCTTGTTTGCGAAGGAGCAGAAACTGATGGTTTTTATTGGCCAGCAGTAAATATAAAAAAGTTAATAGTTACTTAACAATCAAAGTGTTAAGTTGATTTTTCTGGCCTCACCTTGTAGCCTGTTATTAGGTTGTCTTAACTATTAGCATTGGGTACGGCCGCCATGAGTAGTCCCATCGGAATTTTCGTTCGAGATAAACGCATTCGTCGCGGTATGCCCCAGCATACAGAAGCGAAGCTTCTCGGGTACGAGCAAGCGTATATTTCGGCAATCGAACTCGGAACAAAAGCACCCAGCCAGGAATTCCTGGATCGGCTCGCCAAGGCGCTCGCCTTGGATGATGACGAGCGTGCTGAAATGCAGCAGGCTGCACACGACTCCCGGCGCCGATTCGTCCTTCCTGTCGAAGTACCCACAGAAACTTACCAACTGTGCAGTGAGTTGTGGGACAAGATCGACCGCTTATATCCAGCCCAGATCATCGCAATAAGGCAGATGATCAAGCTCGACGAGGAGATGAAGGGCGCACCACAAACTCAGGTTACGAGAGTTCGTAGAACCCACAAAACGGAGGCTGAAATGTAAACGGGACAAAGCGCATGGCTTGTCCCGTCTGGGGCCGGTCGCCCGGCGAGGAAACTACTTGCAGTGGTGCTTGTAGTATCTTCGTCTAACGGTTGGTGGTCAAGTCCTCGCCTCGAATTTCCCCCAGATAACTTCGATTGCTCTTCAGGCTTATAACTGAAGCCGGGTTTTCTCACGCCTGAAAATGGCAGTCGAATCCAAGAGTTTATTGGCATCGCCGCGCGGATTCTGCTGATGCGATGTTGGTTTTGGGGCGAGGAGGAACCATGGACAGCTCAAATGGTAAGGGGCGGCATTCGCCGCCGAAGACGATTCGGCTCGCAATTGCGCAGCGCGGGCACCGCCTGCACAACATCTGGTGGGTATGGTCGTACAAACTCCGTGAATCTTGTTTGTTGCCGTCGGACGCAGCCTTGTTTCATTTCGCGTTGCTGGAAGCAGATCCAAGGGTCGTGTCCTATGTACTCGAGGCACCTTCACTGGCCACAGAGATGGGAGGGGCGCTTGTTGGGACGAGATTCGATGCCGAGGTGAGGCTCACCGACGGCACCACGACTTGGGATGAAGTCAAATGGGACATCGATTCCTGCAACTCCGAACGTCCTCTCCAATTGCCGGCGCAAGCCCAGTTAGCCGCTCAGCACGGAGTCCTCTATCGACTTTTCACGGTTGAAGATCTTCGGCCTCACACGAACCGTGTCTGGAACTGTCTGCGCATGCTGCAAGTGCTCCAAGCCGCGCAACCCTTTTCCGTAGCCAGTGCAAGGACCTGTGTGCTTGCCCGTCTGTCGTCTTCTCCGGCCATGATTGGTGAATTGAGAGGCGTCGATCAGCAAGACGAAGCCCTCAATCTCGCCGCTGTCTTCGGCCTGATGCTTGAGGCTGCAGTTACCTTCGACCTCGACTCGGGTCCGATTACGGACGGGAGCGAAATTCGCTTGGTGAGGTCCTGATCATGCGAAAGAGCTCGGTTTTTCTGCGTATTCCAAACGCGCGAAGGGATATTAGGACTTGGCCGCAGATCGATGCAGATGCGCTCCCTAGTGAGATGAGACTTGACTTTCTACGAAAGAAGAAAGCCATCAGCGCATTCCTGTCCGACGCTTCTTACAGCGAGATCCAGAAAGAAACAGGATTATGTTCCGGCGAGGTTAAACGACTACTGAGCAAGTGTATCCAGCCGGATGGAGAGGGAGATATATGCGGTGAGCGTGCGCTCGTCGCGTATGTCCACACTCGACCATACCGTCGCAAGAAGCCGGTTTCCCGCCCTGAGGGGGCTGGGCGAGGGTACTGCTCAGGGGCCTTGACTCAGCTTTTCGAAGAGTTTCCCGAGATCGAGGATCGGCTTGAGCAGGAGGTTCTGAAACAGCTTCCGGCTGGCCTCAAAATCGCTGAAGCCAAGATTTCGATCTCCAACCTTCAAGACGTGTTTCTACTACTTTGTGAAAGCGTAGGCCGGAACGAAACCGGACAGTGGCCCTACAACACGAAAACAAAGGGGCGTACGTCGCTCGCGACCTTCGTCCGGCAACTTGCCACAAAGCGCCCTTATGAGTTCATTCGGGCGCGCTTCGGCAAGGATTCCACCACACGGCTTTCTGTCGGGCGTGGCGATGACCGACTCTTACTCCCGCAACTGCCTTATGACATTGTCGGTTTGGATGAATTCACGTTCGATGCCTTCACAACGATCACAATTCCTGTTCCGGGAGGAGGTGAGCAGGATATCGCGATCGAACGGATCCATATTGTCCTGGTTATTGAGCGCCAATCAAAAGCGATCTGTTCTTGGCATGCATTTTTCACTGCGTCTGCCAAGGCATCGGATATCAGGCATGCGATGCAGAATGCAATTTCTCCGTGGAAACCCTGGAAATTCTCGATTCCAGGGCTGAGCTACGGAGTTCCAGATGCTGGAATGCCCAGCGGGCTGATATCGGGCCTTGAGTATCACCCTTGGGTGATACTCGTTGTCGACAATGCGTTGGCTCATCAGGATCTTGGCCTTTTGGCGGATATGGGACTAATCACTGGGAGCATGGTCAACCTCGGGCCTGTCGGTGCGTGGTATCGCCGGGCCGATGTCGAGCGTCGAATTCTCGATGTGCTCAAGAGTTCTGCCCAGCGTCTTCCCAGCACTACTGGCAGCAATCCTCTTGATCCGGTCAAGAATGATCCGACAGGGACTGCCGTCAAGCTGAAGATACGTTGGACAGATGTTCGCCAATTGATCGAGGTCGTCATCGCTCAACAAAACGCATTGCCGAGCGAAGGGATTGGCATGCTGACCCCAATCGAACTGTTACGGCAACAGGTAATGGATCCGTCCAAAGCATTTCTTCGGCGGCCGCTGCCTTCACCCCAACAGTCTCCCCATTGTTTGACGATGGTGCACGAGGAGGTAACCGTCCGGGGTTCGCAAAAAGATGGAAGGCGCCCTTATATCAACCTTGATCGCGCCAGATACACGAATCCGACACTAGCTCAGTCATGGCATCTGATCGGGAAGAAGCTGAGGCTCAGAATCGACGAAGACGATTTTCGCCAAGTTGAGGCCAGCGTAATAGGCTCGGGAGCCGTTATTGGCACGCTAGCTGTACAAGGTGCGTGGTCGTATTCGCCGCACACAAGAGCGATGCGCAAAGCTATCAATCAGCTCAAGTATCTGCGAATTCTGGCTATACCACCAAGCGCGGATCCCATTCCCATCTATCTCGAATATCTCAGCGCAAGAGCACGGGCTGAAGCAAAGCCGAAAGCGGGAAAACACAAAGTTTCCAAGTCGGGAACCAAGCTGGCCGAAATCGAACAGCGTACAGGCCTGACAGCGAGCGAGACCGCGGAGGAGGTTGTGCCGTATCGCCCCAATGAGTTGTTTGACCAGCCCTTGCCATCGGATGCCACGAATCCACTGCGTCCCTCGTTGCGCGACATGTTGTGGCAAAGGAACAGTAAAGATGTTGGGGGGGCAACATGAACCTACGTATCCAGCATGACGAAATCAGAAAAACCCATCCCGTTCGATTGCGGAAAATCACCTATCCGACAAGAGCCTCCGAAGATTTGCTGGTTCAATTCGAGTCGGCGGTCTTGACTCGATGCAAGGGGTTGGTCGTCCTATCAAAGCCGTTGATGGGATTGACGACTGCAATCAGGATTGCCGCGGCCGGATGGCCGGTGCTGCATCCCGACATCCCAATTGTGGTCGTTCGGTCGACTGGGGCTGGCAAATTTGTGGCAAAGGATTTCTGGACATCGCTTGTTATGCAAGTGGCTCCCAGCCTTGCTGCATGGGCATATCCGGAAGTGCTTCGCCACCGCCTCTTGCGGAACTTTACCACTCGTGCGCTAGCGAGCAAGGCGGATCGTCTGCTGTTGGTCATTGATCGCGCGCACACCATGCTTTCCGAAGAGTTGTCGCAAATAGCATTGTTCCAAGATGATCTCACGAACGAAGGAATTGATCTGATCGTAGCGTTAACTGGGCACGAGTCTCTCCGAACGAAGAGGGAAGCACTGCATGACGAAGCGAGAGATGAGCCGGTTCGGCGCTATTTCGAGAAGGAACATTGCTTCTACGGAATAAAAAGCGCATACGACCTGAATTATTTTTTTGAGTCTTTCGACGAGGATAGATTTCCGGCCGGCAGCGATTGGCCCATTTCAAGGTTCTATTTTCGCGACATGTTCGACCGCGGATGGCGACTCGGACATGAGTCACCTCGTGCCTGGTCGGTCATGGCAGGCTTTGCCGGTGTGAATGGCGAGCCGGTAGAAGTTGAAATGCAGTACGTGACAGAAACTGTCTGCGCTCTGCTCGAATCGGCTTATGAGCACGGCTTTGAAGCTTTGTCCCCGGATGATGACGCTTGGAAAATCAGTGTCCAGTCAAGTGGACTCATTCCATCCCGCACGTTGATGAGTCAGCTGGCAACGCCAAATCTAAAGGGGAAAGGGCGATGAGCGCAGGACGCGATCTCGGGTTGAACTGGAGTTCGGAATGGAATCTGCATGGCGATTCAATTGCCGGGATTCTTTTCCGGTTCGTTTACGCAAACGTGCAGTCACCACAAGCGATGAAGGCACTTATCTCGGCAACCTCTAGCATTCAGACGATCGGGAGCGCGCTATACCAATCTCGAAACACCCAACCTGACTGGAAGCGCTTCGGCGCACGTGTCGGCTTGTCCGATGCCATGCTTCGGATTGCTCTTCTTGGGGATCTCCTCGACAATTTACGCTGGACGCCAGTACTGAGCCAGCGACTCCGGATCTGTCCAGATTGTTTGCGGTTTGGATATCACGCGAGACACTTCCAAATCATCGCCTTGGAGGCTTGTCCGGTTCACGGCACGACGTTGCGAGACACATGCTCTGCGTGCGATGCCCCGACTCCGTTCTATGGCATGTGTAGCGAGCTGTTCAGCAGGACGTACTACTGCTGGAAATGTAACGCGCCCTACGCTGGACGGGAGATGTCAATCCGGACATTTTTTGAGCCGGAGCTGGCGTCCGATAAACTGCGCGAGGTATGGAAGCCGCTGGACGACTGGATAGAAGCGTTGGAGACGCTGGATCTGGGATTCGCTACGCTTCGCGATTGGGTCTCGGACTATGCCGGCGAATATCGTCGGGAACGCGAGATCGATGCCTTTCATGTCGTTGGAACGGTGCTGCCTTTACCTGAAGGACGGTTTTCATGGCGGGCCCCGTCTTTGCGCCGGAAGTCCTTCTACTACTACGAGGGAGGCAGAAAGCCGCGCCCCGATCTCCTCGTGGGAAACTATCTTGCAGCGGCCTATGCGCAAGTTCGGCAGAACATTGCGAGGAAGTTGACACAGCCCCGAATGGCGGAGGTGCTGAAGCGCTGCCACCAAGATAGTTGGGGCGCAATCACCGACCACTCAGGGAGAGAACTCAACGCCCGAGAAATTGCGTACATCCTGTGGCGAATGAAGTTTGAAAACCTGTCTGAACCGGCGCTCATCGAGATGGGCGAGGAGCAGAAAGAGGTTTTCATCGGAGACGAAGTTATTCCTTTTCCGTGGTGGAGTTTGGGGCAGCCAGCCTGGAAGATTCTATTCTGGGCTACGTATCGAGGGCTGGTCTATGACGTGGAGCGGGCTATTCGGAACAAGGGCTACGTCGCGGATTTACTTCGAGCCTCCCCGACCCGACACTGCTGCATCCTTCCCAGTACCAGTATTCGTGGCAAGGGGAGGGGGGTTGTCGCCTATCCGATGCCGGTGTTGCCGTAATCGGGATATGTTCTTGGGGGCCGTGACGGTCGCAAGTCGCCGGACCGTGGCGCCACAGCCATTTCACCAAGAAAACCAGATCCAAATGAGTGGGCCAGCAAAGCGCTTGGCTGCTTAACGTAGGTGAAATAACTTGGTGCTTGAGGGTTATATCAAGTTCTTATCAACGCCATAGCACAAAAACCTTCACAGCATTATCGCCATGGCCAACACCATGCGAGTGAAATGACATAGATCAGGGGAGGGCGATGTTGGATCGTATGGGCTAATGTTAAGGAGCGTCTGCGCTGTACAACTGGGTAGAAATGTTAAAAGAGCATGGGCCAACGCCAACGCGGCGGCGAGAGATCATCAGCTCATGGGCGTTCTGCTGTAACCCAGTTCCCTACAAATCGCGTCCCAAAGGCAAGTGCAAGCGCTGGTAGAGACAGTTGAACGGCACTCCACATCTGTTCGCCGTCCTGTTTAGCATTACTCGACAACGCGTGATTCTCAAATAGAGTCACCATGAGTGTCTTGTTCATCAACGCTATGCCGAGATCCGCGATTCCCAAGCCAATTAATACCATTCCACAAAAAAGGTGGTTCCATTCATAAGGCTTCGTTCCCTTGGCCATGAAGACAAATAGGAGTATCGCCAGAATGCTCCAAGAAAGGAAAGCTTTGCCCGCTTCAAAGAAGCTATGATCCCAAATAGTTGCCGCACTCATAAGTCTCCTACTCTTGCAGAATCTTTCTCGCCGTAATTATGCTACTGCCAGCCTTGCATTACGAATCCCAGTTACTTGGGGAATAATGTCAATGAAGGAAGGGCTGGGGGAATGGACTTCCGGTCGTCGGCCAAAGCTGCCTGTGACGCCCCCGATGAAAAATGGCCGGTTCTGGTGACAGACCATTTTCAGCGATGAATAGCGGCTTATGGGCAGGATACTAAACGCGGGCTGTCGGCCAGGTGCCGACATTGACGAATGGCGGCGTAACTTTCGTTCCGGACACTAGCGTATAGTTCCGCAAGCCCATGGACGACAGACCCCTGTTCCTCTTTTGCGACGCCAACACGGCGGTTTACGACACTCACCTGCTCATGAAGCGAGGTGGGCTTCAGCTCGTTCGCCTGCTCCGTGAGTTACGGGGGCAGATTGCCTTGCCCGACATCTCCCGGGCGGAATATCTGTCCAACTATGCAAAGGTTGCAGCGTCAGCACGCAAGGACGCAGCGGTAGCGCTGTCTCAGCTCGAAACGTTGAGCGGCCAGCGGGCGACGGCAGCCCTGCCTCAGGAAAAGTTCTGGGAATCGCGTGGGCCAAGGATCCTGGAAGAGCTGAAGGACATCACCTTTGAGATCGCTGCTACGGCGGAGTTAAAGGCTGCAGCGCTGGACCGGGCCGTTGAGGGTCGCAAGCCAGCTCTGAAGCCCAACCAAGACATCAAGGATTGCCTAATATGGGAGTGCATCCTGAGTCTGCCGGCAGAATCAGAGGTCATCTTTGCATCCCGCGACCTGAAGGCGTTCTATCGCGATGGCAAGTTCGATGAGTCTTTGCTCAAGGAGGCGGCGGCCAAAGGTCTGCTCATAACACCGGTCGACACGAGCCAGCAGAACTTATACGCAGCAGTCGATCTGCTGAAGTCGAGGGTCGCCGATGTTGAGGCACTCCGGCTAAACGAGTTGAGGTTAGACGATCGGGTTTCTGAGCCGGATGCGGTCGGCAATACAGGGCCTGTCGTACCGGTCCACCTGCCCCACGAGGTCAATCCCAATCCGCCCGAACAGGCGGCTGAGGCCGGGAAGCCTAGTGACACCTTCGACGTGGTGGCGCCGGCGAGAAACTTTTTCCAGGCTCTGGAAGAGAAGGCGCTTGGTTTCGTCAGCTATCTGGGACGGACTGCTAAGCCGGAGGTTATCGCGCTGCTCGTACAGTCGGGAGCGATGGCCGACGCCGCGCGAAACGTGCTCGACCGACTCGCCTTGTCCGGGATGATTCGAGAGACCGGCCACAACTACTTGCGCGTTGACAGCCTCCATGCCAAGCGAGCGGCGGAACTCGCGGAGGAAGAGATGATTAAGCTCACTGGCCTGGGAGGCTGACGCAGTGGATTCCGCAACGCGCATCAAGGTTCTGGGACGTTTGGCCCAGTCGCGAACACCTGCTGCTGAGGAGGCAGTTGGACGAGCCTGCGCAGAAGCCTTTACTGTGTTGCTCGAAAGCTCCGATTACAACGCGCTCGAGTTCGCGCTCGAAGTGCTCGCCACCGTGGGATTCCGTCGAAGCGCAGGAACGGTCATCACAGTAAGCCAGTTTCTACGATCCATCGGGAACCGTGATTTGCAGCACTCGGACGAGTTCAGTGGCTGGGGCCAGGTGCTGAACAAGTACCGCGGTGTGTACACCTTGATGTCCAAAGCCATCAAGGTGCTTTCGGGCCTCCGGTACCTGGAGACACCTGCGGTCACTGAGGTGCTTCTCTGGGCTGCAGCTCACTCCGAAGAGTCTGTGAGGAAGGACGCGGATGAGGCTCTACGCAGTCTCGCGAAGTACAACCTGTCTGTCTTCTATGGAGCCGAGGACGAGTCGCGGCAAGGGATTGGCGCGGCACCTCAGGTGGCAGTGCTGGACACCGTTGAGAGCAAGGGCGACAGCTTCTTTATAGAGCATTTGAGCGGAGTTCTTACGCTGCTAGAGGGCCTGCTTTCAACGTCCATGGAATCTTCCAAGTGGTCCTCGAGCGCTGTCACGCTGTCGCGCGCGGTCACACCTGCTACCGGCGACATTCCGACAGTCAGGCGCAGGAGCGTCATTGTCCTAAAGCGAATCTACGGGCTCGTGCGGACCAAGCGCCAGAAGCTTTCTGTGATCAGGACTCTGAACGCAGCAGCTCGTGCGGAGAACCGCGCTGCGGTCGACGAAAACTATGCGCACATGATTGCGGCCAACGCTCAAGAGGTTCTTGCTTTCTTTGCGCAAATCGCCGAACGTGAGCCGGATTTACAGATAGTCCAGAAGATCGAGCACGACAGCTACTGGATTCACTATCACAGCCCATCGGATGTGGTCAGGTCCGCTGCTCTTGCGGTCAAGGCCATCATTGACGCCAACTCCGAGTACACCATCTACAAGACCCTCATCGGATTCGAGGGAGTCTTCGGAGAGTGGTCGGGGTCACGAAGGGATGGGTCATACACCGTAGGCGCCCAGGATCGTAGGGTGCAAGAGGCCAAGGTCTTGGCTGCGCGCATTCCCGTTGAGGGCTTCGATGTCTGGAAGCAAAGGATTCTGACGTTTGCTCAAACCGAGTCAAACGACATGGCAACCTTCCCGGTCTTCTACGAGTTCCTTGCTGACGTCGCCGCGTTGTATCCAGACTTCGCACTGGATCTGCTGGCCAATGACTCGGACCGGCTTTCAGCGTTCTTGATACCAGTTCTTCGTGGGGTATGGGACAGCGACCGGCAAGGTGAACTCTTGCCCCTCATTGAAAGATGGATTGCGGAATCTTCGTCTGACGCCAAGTCGCCTCTGTATGCATGTGCGAAGGTTTTCTTGTCGACCAAGAGCATCAACCTGGACGTGCTCAGGCGCATTCTTGCTAAGGCTGTTCAGCTCAAGAATGTCAATGTCGTGCGCCAGGTCGCGTCGGTTGGGATCGCCCGATCCAGCGACAGCGGTCAGCGCGACGAGCTCAAGAGTCTCTTTTTGCAGGCGCTCAGCGAGCTAACCGAGCTCGGAGACGCAAGCTGGGTCAGCGAGATTTGGTACCGCAAGGAAGTCAAGGAGGCGGTAGCGGAGCTCTCCCTAGCCGAACGCCAAGTGGTACTAAAGAACCTGCGCTTTCTTCCTCAGATTGACTACCAGGCAGAGGATGTACTTGCGGTCATCGCAGAGCGAGAGCCAAGAGAAGTTGTCGACTTTCTGTGTTCTCGGGTGTACGAGCCAGATGAAGGGGCTGGAGCCGAGGCGGCGAATGATGGTGACGGGTACGAGGAGCTCCCGTATCAGCTCTATTCACTCCACGAGCCGTTGGCAGCGAACGCGGCGGTGGTAGTTCAGAGGGTTCTCGATTGGTACCGCAAGGACGCTTCGCTCTTCCTGTATCGGGGTGCCAAGCTGCTTCAGGTCGTCTTCCCAGAATTCCCCGAGCCTTTTCAGGCGGCGTTACTGCAGCTGATACGCACAGAGGGCGAGACAGAGCTGGAATTTGTATCTACCGTCCTTCGCGCCTACGACGGGCAGAGCTTTATCCATCCGGTTGCTAAACAACTCATCAAGGCACTTTCCCCAGAGAGTGAGCTACTCAACGAGATCTCGATTGCCCTTCAGAGCACCGGGGTGGTCTCTGGCGAGTACGGGATGTCGGAGGCGTATGAGAAAAAGCGCCTAGAGGTTCTGGATTGGCTGGAGGACCCTCACGAACGCGTTCGCGCATTCGCAGCCAAGTACATCGCTGACCTAGAGTCCATGAGGGATTTTGAACGTCGTCGTGCCGATGAGTCGATTGCTCTGCGGAAGTTCGAGTACGGCGAAGAGTAGCAGCGCGGTGTTGGAGCCAGGCTCCTGCCCAATTTTGGTGGCGATACAAGGGAAGTCGCCTTGCGAATTGCGTCTTCGGCACCACATTGGCCGAAAGTCGGCCGACACCGTGAGTTCGACCACGGCGGCCTCAGTGCCGGAGAGGCTGCATTTCGGCTATCCATCCTAACCGAATAGCGGGTTAGCCCAGAACGTCTGCTATCAGGCAATGAATCTGAAACTTGCAAGTTCCGCTTAGGTCAACGACCTGCCTGTGGCCACTCCTAAGGCGTATAGCGCTGTGTAGTTCTGTCATTATCAGACACGTCCTCGTCCTGGCGCATGTTCCCGCCATGGACGTATCGTGAGTGCGTTCGCCGTCGCGTGCAAAAATCTAGTGGATCTTGTGCATTTCGAATACGTTGAGAATCCGAACAACTTTCGCGGTAACCGCATCTCGTTCGACCGACAGTCGTATTGCCAAAGTTTTGCTGGTAGGCTCGGCGTTACGCTCTATTCCTGGGAGAAGAATGTTCCTAGCTGCGCCGAGTCTGTTTTTGATTTCCTTGTTGTGCTTGGCAGTATCCACGGCGGACTCAATACCATTCGCACATCGAATGGTCAGAATTGTTCCGAGCATGCTGACTACTTCAAAAAATGCAATATCTCCTGGGCCCAAGTCCACGCGGAATTTGGCTTCCAGTTCCTGTAGCGTATTAGGTTGGTGCGCTGTGTTGTCGATGAGATCACGAAGTTTCTGGCTCTTGATCACATATGTAGCTCTGTCATCCAGATCCAGCAACAGATCACGCAGTGCGTCAACCGGTGCATCTTTGGGAACATCCCCATCGAAATGGTGAGCCAGAATCGATACGGCGAGGAACTGACAACCCGTGTAGTCGTCGCCCCAGTAGAAGTCTCCCTGGTTTTGATAGAGGTCGCGCCTTGGTTCCAATGGGCGACTGAAACCGGAGGTCATATCCTTCACCGTAATCATGTGAACATCGTTGACGATCATAAGCGTGTACTCGAAATCCGGTACTTTCTGAAAATGCATCGTCGGTGTCGCGAACATCTGGAGTTTCTTCTGAAGAAAACTCCTGTTCGCATTTCCTTCCGCCATGTTCATGCCGCGTTCAATCGTATCGAGGACAAATAGCTCTTTCGGATTCTTGTATTCCTCGTACTGCCGTTCTTTCGTCAGCGCAAACCAGTAAAACTCGCCGCAGGTCGACTCCTCAAACTCCTTGACGACGTCTTCCGCCGAGAAGAAATAATGCATACGTTCGCCTTCTTCGTCGTGGGTATGCAAACTGCAGAAAAACTCCTTGCGCGGTTGATTGTCGTCCAGCACGTAGGCTTTCTGCACTTTCACCTGGTTTGAGTTTTCAAAGTACTTTGACTGGACGATTCCCAGTATTTGTATTTCGCGAGAGCGGAGGCGGAGCTCAACCAGATCATCAAATTGTCGCTGTACCAGGAAATCGGCGCCGTCGACGTCAGCCGACCGCTTCATGACCCAGAATCGCGATAGCAAAATGGATTGCGTCAGCGATTCGCCCTTCTTCCCATTTTCTTCTCGTTTTGCAAGTTCCGACATGAGGCGCTCCATTAGGCAATGTGAGTATTTTAATGTACGGAATGAAGTTATGCTGCTCGCGTCGTCCCGGCACGGTCACCGGCAGGCGAAGTAACTGGGAATGGCCAGTTGCGTAGATGCCGCCTACTAACATGTGGGCTTATGATTCCTCTGGCCGAACTACTGCCTTTGCCCGATCCCTTGGGAAGGGCTGCTAACGGATCCGAGAGCTGCCTTTGGGCTTGTAAAGTGTCATCAGGCAGCATTGGGTCGGGAAGGTGAGTTCGCCGACCGGAAAAGCAGCCGTCCGACCTATTTGCCCCCTGAAGGGCAGCTTACCGAGGCATTACCGACCATCAGCCTATATGCCGAATGGCCGTAAAGGCCGAGCTCCTGACCTAGGGGGTAATGTCAAACATCTCCGACAGCGATTCATGCCCTAAATGGATACGCAAATTGGGCAAGACAGGACGATTCCCGGTGAGAAAAGGTCGAGTCAAATCACACAGTAAATATGTCGCCTGCAATTACGATAATATGTAATATACGAATGTTCGTAATTGATTAGGGCGGTTGAGATGGCACGTAGTCATACAGCGGCAGATTCACCAGAACAGAGATTGCATTTGCTGACGGACCTTCTCACTTGGGAGGGGCGCTTGAGCAATCAGCGGCTCCGTTCCTTGTTTGGCATTAGTGCCGTTCGTGCCAGCGAGTGGATTCGCGAGCTCCGGACGCGCCATTCTGATTGGCTTATCCACGATACGCGCTCACGCAGCTATACGGCGACCGCAACACTCTATCGAGCTGGTGGCGTTCGTGCAGATCGTCAGTCGCGCGGCGAATCGCTAGCTCGCTATCTCAATCTTGTTGGATTGCCACACGCGCCAGAGAAATCGACGTCTAGTCTCTGGGCAGCATTTCCGGATATTTCGGTTCCTGATCCCTCCGTCTTTGCCAAACTGAATGATGCGATCAACAGTTGCAGGGTGGTCGCGGCAACCTACCGCTCGATGGGAAACCCCGAACCGCACATTCGCACCCTTTCACCGCACAGTCTCGTGAAAGTTGGGCGCCGCTGGCATGTCAGAGCGTATTCGCGGGAAAACGAGGGCTTTCGTGATTACGCGCTTGGCCGGATCGTTTCCTTGACCCCGCGCGAGGATTCGGCGGATTGTGGCGCCGAGGACGACATCGGGTGGATGACGATGGTCAAGGTTCGACTTGTGGCGCACTCGCTACTCACGCCAGAGCAGCAGGAGGTAATTCGCTTTGAGTATTTCAATGGCACCTCAGCTCGGGTGGATACCTGCCGAGGGGCCTTGGTTTCATACTATCTCCAGGACGTCCGAGCAGCCTTGAAACCAAATGAACAGCGCCCACCAGATTACCAACTGACGGTGGAGAATCTTGACGAGGTGATGCCTTGGGTGTTCCCGTCATGAAGCGCATCGCTGCCCTCGAACTCTTCAAGCGGCTTCCGGATAGGATATTTTCCCCGCTTGCCTCGGAGAACCGGCACCGCTTCTGGAGCGTCCTCTGCGCGCTCTACAACCACCGGTTCGGTCCGGATGCGCTACTACCACCCAGTCGCGGTTACCTGCTGTCGGAGATGCACAAGTTCATCGAGAACCACATCACCTACGACGATGCATGGGTGGAGGAGGAGGGCGTTAGTCCGAAAACCCCCCTCGACATTCGTGCTAATGGCGTATTCAACCGGCTGCTGGAAGCCGGGTGGCTGAAGGTTGAGCGCCATGGTATTGAGCGGACGGTGCAGATGCCGCCGATCATCGGCCAGTTTCTGGGTACCCTGGTCGGTTTTGCCGAAGCCGGGCCAGTGTTCGTGTCAGGGAAGATTCGGTCAATCGAAGATTGCCTGTCGCACGTCATTGCCGGCGACGCCGGAGGCGATAGCCTTCGCGAAGCAGCCGATCAGTCGCGGAACCTGATCGAACATATCCGGAACACCGGAGCCAATGTCCGCGACCTGATGGCGTCGCTGGATCCCAACCAGCCGACGGCGAGCTATGTCCGTTCGTTCTTCTCCGACTACGTCGAACAAGTCTTCATCGGCGACTACCGTGCATTGAAGACGCGTGACCATCCGCTGTCCCGCCGGCAGATTGTCATCGATGCTGCGGAACGCCTGTCCCACGACCGCGAGCGCCGGGCGACGCTGATCGACTGGTATGCAAAAAAGCTCTGTGGCGGCGACTTCGAGGAAGCGGCGTCGCGTCTCGAGCGCGATTTCCGCCGCATCTTTGAACTGAGCCAGATCGAGGAGTATCTGGAACGTCTGGACGACGAGCTCACGCGGGCCAACCGCCGCGCGCTGGCAGTCCTCGACTACAAGATCCGCGCGACGCAGCCGATGGACGACTTGATCCGCTCGGCCATCGCCAATGTGTCCCGAATGGACGAGAACGCCGCACCTGCGGTCTTCGCGCCCGACGCCTTGATGTGCGGTGCCCGCCTGTATGCCTGGCCGGTCGTTACGGAGCGGAAGCCGCCGGCGGCGCTTCGGCAGAATCGGTTCTCCCCGCGCGACGCGGCGATCAACCAGCTGATGAGGGAAGCGGTCGAACGTCGGTCGATGACGGCCCCCAAGCTGGCCGCCTATGTGGCACGAGCTCTGTCCGGGAAGGACGAGATCAGCAGCGCTGATCTGCCCATCGCGTCCATTGAAGACCTGTGCGCCTACAACGCCCTGCATACCGTAGCGTCCCTGCAAGGCTCGGGGCGAGCCGACCTCTCACTGGAGAGCCTGAAGCTCGCGCGCGACTTCAACGCGGGGCCGATCAGCGCCACGGAAGAACCTCACCCCTTCATCAGCGGACGGCCGTTCCGCGTTCGCCTGAGATCGCCCCAGGCAACGGCCAAATCCACGGGAGAAAAAGCATGAGCAGTCACTGGGATAACCTTTCCGCCGCCACGGACGGCCAGATCACCTCGCAGGACTTCGAGGCTGCGGCCTACCGTCTGGTAGCCGAACAGTGCCTCTACTACAGCGACCAGCGGAGTCGGACCGCCTACGGGATCGTCGAGCGCTACGAGAAAGAGATGGCCAAGGTGCTCGCGCCCCTCGGCATTACCCTCAAGGTGAACCGGGTCGGCCATTACGCCGTGGCAATCCCCGTCCATGCTAAGGCGCTTCCCGCCAGTGCGGCGCAGACGCTGTTCGCGCTCGTCCTGCGCGGCATTTTCGAATCGATGGCGACGGCCGGTTATGTCAGTGAGGCCGGTGAAGTCCACGTCGACCTCTACGAACTGAACGACAAATACCGACTGATGACCGGCAAGGAGTTCCCGGCGATTGGGGAGTTCCACAACCTGATGCGCACGATGCAGCGCTGGGGCATCGCCCGCAAGCTCAGCGAAGATGAGGCGAGCGGTGCCGGCGGAGCGGACGGGGACGGTATAGCCATCCGCCCCGGCATCCTCGAAGTTCTGGGAGAAACGGCATTGAGCAGGCTGGCCATGCTGCAGCAAGTGAAGGCTAGCGGCCAAGATGCAGCTGCTGGTACCGGAGAGTCGGATGAGGCAGATAGCGAGGTGATCGATGAAGCAGCTTGAGCGCATCTGCCTAGTGCAGTACCACTTCTACGAGAAAGAGGATATCCGCATCGCCGACATCACCGGGCTTTTTGGCGCCAATGGCTGCGGCAAAAGTTCTTGCTTCGACGCCATCCAGACGGTCATGCTCGGCGCCACCAAGTCACGGGTAGCGCTCAACGCGCAGGCCGACGACGCAACTAACCGATCGATCAGGTCCTATTGCCTCGGGCAGTATGCCGGCGGCGAGAGCCGGCTGCGGTCAGTCGCCAACACCTACATCACACTGGTGTGGTCGGATACCAAGACGGGCCGCAAGGTGTCGACCGGCGTCGCCATCTACGCATCTGCAAGCGATGCAGACCACAAGGTGCTAGGCTGTTACGTCGCGCCCGACATCGACCTTGCCCTCGTCGACCACCTCGAGATCGTCGACGGCGTCGAACGTCCGCGCGACTGGAAGTCCTTCCGGTTGGCGCTGCAGGAACGCAGCGAGCGCATCACCGGTGAGCGGGACATCATCTTCAGCGAGGGCACACCCTTCCAGCGAGCATTGCTCGACGCGCTGCGCGGCAGCGGCGGCACCCCTTCGCCGGAGGCCTTCACCCGTGCGTTCCGCTTTGCCCTCCGGATGCGCTTCAAAGACCCCATCGACCATATCGTGCGCCGCGACATCCTCGAGCCGCGCCGCATCGAGATCGACAAGTTCCGGAAGATCGCCAAGACCTTCTCGGACCTGAGCAAGCGCGTGCAGGAGGTTTCGGACAGGATCGACGCCGGCAAAAGGATCGCTACGCAGTATGTGGAGGCTACTCAGGCGCACATTCACGGCGTCAGCTGGCGGGCGCTGCAGAAACGCGTTGCCGCGGCGCAGGCGACTGGAGTCGACGAGGCCGCCCAGGAAGCACTTGAGACGGCCGATGAGGCCTTTGCGAAAAGCACAGCGGAATCCACGCGGACAAACAACCTCGTGGAATCGCTGGAGCAGCAAGTGATGGAGCGACAGACCGCCGTCGCCAGCCATTCCGCACACGGCACACTGGCAGGCGCGCAGCAAAATTACGCCGTTGCCGAACATACCCTCGCATTGAGGGCGCAGGCCGCGGCCGACTTGCTGGGAGACGCCGAGAAGGTGCTGCGCAGCGCCTCGAAGGCCGACGACCTCGCATCACTCGCCGAGCCGCTGGTGCAGGCCGCCGACGGCGCCAAGGCTGCCGCTGCCAACGTGCAGGATCTCGAAGTGACCACGGCGATGCCCGTGTGGCAGTCCGTAGCGGCGGCGAGCCGCACCGCTGCCAACCTGTTGCTCAACGGCCCGATCCGGGAGGCCAATCGTGTTGCGGACGAGATCTCCGAGAAGATTCGGTTGGTCGAGGAGGACGTCGAACGTGCCAGCGAGGGCAAGGCCCCGCTCAGCGAGGCGGCGAAAGGCCTGCAGCGCGCACTGGTGGCGAGCGGTATCACGGCGATCCCCGTCTGCGAGCTAACATCTGTCACGGACAGGACGTGGCAGCCAGTCATCGAAGGCTACCTAGGGCGCAACACGGAAGCCCTGCTGGTGGACGCCGATCAAGAGGCTGAGGCCTTCCGCGTGTACCGGAGCCTCGATGCGAGAAACAAGCTGTTCGGCGTTAAGATTGCCCAGAGTAGCAAGCAGTCGACCGGGGCGGAGCCTCGGACAAATTCGGTCGCGGCGCTGATTGAGGGTAGCAATCCTCTTGCCGTCGCTTTCCTGCGTCGCCAGTTCGGTAACCTGATGCGCGCCGACAGTGACGACGATGCGCTCGCCGGAGCGACCCTTACGCGGGATGGCATGCTTGTCCGTGCCGATGGCTTCGAGCGCATCCGTCCTCGCCGTGACGCAGAACTCCAGATCGGTCCCCAGCCAAAGAGCAGAATGGGCGATCTGCAACAGCAGTTGCGAGATCTTCGCGCGGAGGCTGTGCGGGCAGGGCAGCGCGTAGCCAACCTGAAAACCTTCATGGACACCTTCGTCGAACTGAGCGGCGACGGGCAGTTGAAGTCCCTGAAGCACATGATCAACACCATGAGAGAAGCACGTGCAGCGTGTGAGGCGGCAAAATCCGCCCTGAGCGATTCGGCTGCGGCGGATTACATCAAGCTTGTCGAGGCGCTTTCGGAAGCGACCAGCAAGCTGCCGGCAGCCCGAAAGACAGCATCCGACGCGCTATCAGCGGCGGTGCGTACCGAAGAAAAGCTCAAGCAGGCGACGGATGCCAGGCGTGTGGCGTCCGAAGCACTGAATGCGGCTCAATCGGCGGCCGACCGTGCTGAGGAGCATCCGGACTTCGACGCCACCTTTGCGGGAGAGGGATGGGATCGACTGTTGGCGCGATGCGATACGGACTTCGCGGAGATGCACATCAGCTGCGAGCGGCTGGTGCAGGATTGCGAGTCACGGGTGACCCGGATCACCAACCGTGCGTCCTCCGACTTCGGCGAATTCGTGGTGTCCTATCAGGCGGCAGTGGCGCCGGAGATTCGTACGGACTGGCGCCTCTGCCACCAGTGGCTCGCCAACGAGATCGAGCGTCTGGAACGGACGGAGTTGCATCGGTACCGCGAACTCGCCGCGCAGGCGGCTTCCGACGCTGCCAACGCCTTCCGGATGGACGTGGCCACCCGTCTGAGCGACCACCTCGACAGCCTGGAGAACCAGATCAACCGACTTAACACCGCCCTCGGTCGCTGCCCGTCCTTCTCGAATGGAGAGCGATACAGCTTTGTAATGCACAAGCGTGAGCAGTACAGTTCGCTGCGTAAATTCGTGAAGGACATTGCGGCTCATGGACCGCAGGTGGATCTGCTGGAAGGCGCAGGGCCGATGCCGCCTGAGTTCGAGGCGCTGTTGAACGATCGGGCCGCCAGCGGCAGCAGCGCCACCCCCAGCCCGCTCGAAGACTACCGCGAGTTCTACGACTTCGACGTGACCATTCATCGCGAAGATAAGTTGACCGGCGAGAAAACGAAGATCGGCTTCCTGAGTGATCGGCTGGGGACCGCGTCCGGCGGCGAGCATCGGGCACCCTTGTACGTGATCGCCGGAGCGGCGCTGGCGTCGGCCTATCGGATGCCGCTCGACGGCACCCCGCACGACGGCGTGCGCCTGATTATGCTGGACGAGGCCTTCGATAAGATGGACGCGACCAACCTCATCGCAACCATGCTCTATCTCGAAAACCTCGGGCTGCAGGTCTTGCTGGCGAGTCCCGGCGAGAACAAGGTGCTTCTCGAGGCGTTCATGCACCGCTACTACGACGTGCAGCGCGATTCGAACTACAACGTCCGGATGGACGGTCACGACGTCTCGGCCACCGCCCGAGAGTTGCTTCGTTCCGACCTGGCCGAGTTCCACCCCGAACTGATCGAGCGCCAGATCACCATTGCCCGAGAAGTATCGCAGGCAGCCTGAGATGGAAGGAAACCCTCGCAAATTCCCCGGAATCGACCCGGTCGTCCGCAACCTGCTGTCCCGCCTGCTGGCGGCCGGTGATCGGGCTGATGCCGGCGTGAGCAGTCGAAAGCCGAAGTTAGATGGAAAGCAACTGGATGGCTACCGAAACCAGACCTATCAGGCACGCATGCGGTGTGAGGTCGCACTGATCGCCGCCAGGAGTGTCGGAGCCATTACCCTGCGGCGCGATCCGATCGACCCAGAAGGCGGGATGATCGAGCGCATCGACCTGGTGGACGCGGAGCGGCTGGCCGATTTCCTGGGAGAGAAGACGTTGAAGTCGCGCGCATCGTCTGCGGAATCCCATCTGGCACCTTTGATCGCCGACTTCCCTGTGCTGGGCGAGGTGATTGACAGGTGGTCGGTGACGAAGAGCGTGCGCCGGCTAGGGCCGGAGTCCGTTGCCGACTGGTGCGACGCCGCCACCGTCATCCGTTCCTGCCAACAGCGAACTTCTGTCGACTCCGTGCCAGTACGTGACGCCAGCAGGCGCATCTTCAAGGACAGCAAGCGGATCGAGAAGCTGACCGCGCCCCTCGACATTCTTCTGGCCGGTTCGATTGAAGCCCTGCCACGCTCCGCCCGTGAGGTGTGGCAGGAAATCGGCCTTCACCGGGAGGAACAGCCGGCCCTATGCGCTGGGCGGGTAGAGATGATTAGGCAGCGGGTCAGTGCCATACTTGATGCGCCGTATGCCGGTTTTCCTCCGGCAACGGTATTGGGTATTGCTACGCGTCCGGAGCGGGTGATAAGCATTGAAAATTTGACAACCTTCCATACGGAGGCAAAGCACCTTTGCGACAAACCTGTCTTGCTCCTGTACACGGCGGGGATGCCTTCGCCGACATGGCGGGCGATGTATGCACGGCTGCTGGCGTCCGTTCCGGCTGAGGTGCCTGTCTACCATTGGGGAGACTATGACGAAGGCGGTTTTCGAATCGCTGCAGTTCTTGCAGGAGATGCTCGACAGGTTGGCCATCAACTGCAGCCGTGGCGAATGCGACCGGAAGAAATTCCTCACGACATGCGAGTGACAGCATCTGCAAAAACAGTCGAGCGGATGCAGTATTTTGCGCAGCAGACTGGATGGGAGGAAATAGCCTGTGCTATCAACGCAGCAAGATTCACGACTGAACAGGAAGGGTTCCAGACTAGCGATTAATGACCGGCGGTTTGTCGGTAGCGATTACTTAAATGGGCATTACCGAAGATGGATAATGTCAAATGACGAAGGGCTGGGGAGTCACGCGATTCCGCTCCTCGGCCTTTGCTGACGCTCGACTCCCGTTAAGACACCGACTCCTCTGGGCAGTAAAACAGCCCTCGGAGGTCTCTACAAAACCCGGGGCGGTTCAGGCTGCAGAATTTTGATCACTGAATATGCCTCACCTATCGGCCTGTGGATACACTATCGCGCTTCCTATTTTTGATTTGACCATGGCAATTACTATCAACGAAGACCCCATCTATGCCATCAACAGTTTTTCAAGCCTCTAATCCAGCGGAGCCGCCCGTACGTCGTCAAATTCTGGCAGTGCTGGGCAATCGTCATGTAGTTTTTGGATCCTCTCATGACCATGGCCCGGTTGCCTTTTCACCGGAGCACGATTCGGTAATATTGCCGCGAGTACCTAGCGTGCGGGACATGCCAGAGGCTCGACTCATAGAGCATCTCAAAGTTGATGGATGCCAAATCGTAGAGCGGCCATCTCAGTCAGATAATTGGGGCGATCTGGTACTTCAAGGGCCGGACGGAGCGCGTGTGTTGATCGATCTGAAATTCCGCGAGGACTCCCCGACGCATCGCGAACTTGATCGCTTAGCTGCCGAAGTGGCCAACAGAAACACTGTCAGCGTGCCGGTTGAGGTCTGGCGCTTCTCAAGCGACCGGTTGTCTCTAATGATTTCGTCGTTTCAGCAAGGCAAGGTGTGTCACGAGACCTTGGTCCCACTCAATGTCTGGGAGGCCACACCGAACGGTATTTTTGATCGAGCCAAGGTCTTAAATCGCGTTGCTGACTGGGAGGAGCGGCTTGCGACATTTTTTTCTCAGATTGCGGCATGGATTGTTGAGCGACCGACATTGAGCGTAGACCAGACTCGTACTGTCACAATGTCCGAGGAGTTGATGCGCAACTTTGCGGTGCCCGACCGCGAACTACCTATCCTTGACGTGTTGGAGAACGGCGAAGCAGCCGCGAGCTTTGTCCCTAGAGCACTTTGGATCATTGGCGCTGACGGCCGTGTAGACTTGATTACGCGTTCGGGTACGGACATTTTGGTGTACGACTCTGAGGGCAGTCCGCCTGGCTGGAAGTTGGCGGATCGAAACCGACGCACGCAACTGAGTAATTTTGATAGGCCGACTTTTTTTGCGTTGCTGGAGGCTCAATGAGTCGGCTTATAGAGACGAAGCGTGCATTTGACAAGGTTACGACGCTACTCGACCAAGAAATCCGTAAGAAAGCTTCGAATTCAAAAGATCTAGAAAAGTATAGAGCGATCGTTGAAATCGCCTTTTATGTTTTGGCATTCGGCCAGTTCGAATACTTGGTAAAGAGGGAGGCCAACGGCATTATCGACCAGAATGCCGCGCTCAAAACTCTTGATGGTAGGGCCTGGGAAATATTGCAGCAAAAGGGTGACGTTCCTCTACGGAAATTATTGGAACTCATTTTTCACACAGATCAAAAACTGCTTAAGTCGCTGAATGACTCCTACAGCATTCGAAACGACTGCGTGCACGGTAACCAGCTACTGCCTAAAGAGGCGAAGGATGTTGGATATTTCATTCAGGGGCTCGAAGAGTTGGTGGAAAACTTCGACAGATAAGGAAGCCTCCCAGAGGTAAAGATGCCCATGTCGTCCGCGCCACATGCGCTGAAGGAACAACCCCGTGGCTGGAGCCGGTTCGGTTTAAGGGGGAGCTACAACCAGTATCCAGTTGAGGCCGATAGCCGACTTCCGATGCTAGGTTGTAGCAAGGGGCGGAAGGTTAGCAATTGACCTATATTCCGTGAGACGATCCTTCCCCGATAAGGCAACACTTGGGCAGACACGAAAAATCTATAAAAAAATTAAGTTATTGGCTGTTTCTACACACCACTCATATTGCATGGCGGAGGTTATTCGTTTTTCGTCTCATCTTTAAGGTGAGGGAAAAGTTTTGCGATCGGCACGTCTATTTCGGAGGCCAATGCTCTAATGCCGCTATCGTTGATGTGAAGTATCTCTTTTGTAGGATAGTCGTTTCTCACTTGATCAAGCGCCGCTTGGCCCGCTGCCGTCAGTCGGCCGCCAAATAGAATATGCGTATCGGTATTGGGATGCTTCTTGATATCGGCACCTGCTTTTTGAACAAGCGTCTTATCAATTGTCTTAGACGTTTTGACATCTATCCGGACGTTTCGCACTGAATCATCAGGCAATTCGCTAAACTGCTCATGCGGTTGATAGGTGGCGTTGGTCAGCGCCCCTAAGTTCCGCACCCACACATTGGATGCCTTCAGAAAGATGTCCTGTCCCATGTCAGGCACATTCGTTTCCGAATGGCGCATGACCTCAAGACGGTTATCGTTAAGAGAAGCCAAGGCGAAAAGGGCCAGGGCACCATGCTCTCCATCCTTACCTTTGTTGTCACTCATTAATATCGACCCTCACGACCACGCTTTCGTCATCGCAAAAGACTTCCAACTTTCTCGTGAGTAACGCGTCTAAATTCGTGAGGGTCTTGAACGTACCGAGAATCACGTTTATAACCTTAGCCTCAAGGTGATTCATTGAGACTGAGCCAACTTCATCAGCTGATTTGCGAAGCGTGTCCAAGAAAATCTCTCGAAGATGTTCTCTCAGCCTAGACGCCTCGTTAGGCAAGTAGCAGCTAACTTGAAAACTCTCGCGCCTGCTTTCGTCCTCAAACACCTCCAGCTGCGAAAGCTGGAGCCCCTCTGTTCCCATGGCAAGCTTATGGAACAAATCACAGGGCACGGTCACGGATTCAATTAAATCCGACCTGCCGTCAACATATGCGCCGCTCGAATCGAGTGCAAATTTGACGAGAAATATACTCACTGACATTAAAATTAGTCCTATAGGGAATGGCAGGCCACTACGCGGAATTCGTGGGCGTTGCTAGAAGCAGTGATCTCGATTCTATATCGGCAATTCATTCGTCGCCTCAGCAAAGCTGAACGGCAAATTAGCGCTGCTTGCTGTCTATTTCCGGGCGTTGAGCCACCGGCTGCTTTGGCCGAACTCAAGATGTACGGGCGATAATGTCAAATGAGGTAGGGCAGGGTAGCAGACCCAATATCCGCTCATCGGCCAAAGCCGCCATCCAGTGGAGCCGCTGCCGATGGCAGCTTTACACAAAATTTCGGACACCACCTATTGAAGACATGCGTCTGTGCGCTGCAGCAAGGCCCAACCCCTCGCTCAATGCCGCTCCCTTATGTCGCTGGACGCTTCGCCGGCAAGCCGGGTTGCGCCTGTTAGCTCTACGTTGATAACGTCTGGAATACTGCTGACACCGATCGCATGTACGAACTAACCCGAACGGCTGCAATGGCCGACATTAGGCCATTGCCTCACCATCGTATGCGATGTTTTTCTTCGGTTTCTTTGTGGCGACGGTCATCATCCACATGGAGATATTGACTTGTCGTACTCAACGACTCATGGCCAAGGTTGTCCCTGACCAAACGCAAATCGATCTGTTGGTCGGCCATATGCGAACCTGCTGTGTGTCGCAGCCAGTGTGCCGAAGCACGCTCAAGCAAATCCGCTCGGACGACATACTCATCACCGCGCTGCCGCAACCGCTCCGCAGCGCCCTCGAAAACCTTTTTCACGATCGAGTGCAGGGCTGCTCTGGTCAGCGCCTCCCGTGATTTTCCGATCGGCAACAGCAAGGGGGTTCCCTCGTTGGGGCTAGGGTAGGGCGCCAGGCCGATTTCACGACGATAGTGGGCCAGCTCCACCATCAATTCGCTGGTTGCGGGCACCAAGCGCTCCTTGTCGCCTTTGCCCAGCACCTCAAGCCACCAGCGCTCGTCGCCCTCTCGGTCACGCCGGCAGAAGAAACTACCCATCGTGTTTTCAGCCACCTCGGAGATTCGAAGGCCGCCCAGGTAGAGGAGGGTGAAGAGCCACCGCACGCGAAAATAATGTGCCCGGTGCCGATCCGTTTCTCGGGGCATGCTATCGATAAAGGCTTTCAATTCTTGCCAGAGATCAGGATCCAGGTAGCGGGTGATTCTGGGTTTGGCCCGGCGCGCCCGATGCCGCGACAAGGACAACGGATTGCCGGCGAGATAGCCGGCATCGACCAACCAGGAAAACATCACATTCAGAATGATCATCGCCTGACGCTGACTGGCCGTCGAGAGCGCCCCATAGAACGGCCGCCAGCGTGGATCATCCCGGGGATGCTTGCGACCACCGCCTGCCACCCACTTGTCTCGGGGCTGGGGATCCAGCAGGAACTGCTGATACACCAGAAAATCTTCATGCGTCAGAGAGGAGAGGGGCTTTCCTAACTGCAGCGTAGACCAGAGCAATAGCCGTTCAGCTTCTTTCCGGTAGTTGTCGTATGTCGTCTTGGTGTCGATGAAACGCGCCAACCAGGCGTGAATCGCCTGCAAGTCATTGGTTGCAGAAATCTGGGCAATGCGATCGACGGCGCGGTTGCGGCCGTGGCTGCCATCGAGATCAGCCGGTAGGAGGATGTGCTCGACAGGGATCGGCGCGAGCGCGGAATCGGTCATTTTTGGCCTGAAATCGGGGATCGAGGTCTCAGTATTTCTCTAAGGCCATCACGCCGCAATAATTCGACATTATAGTCGTAATGTCAAATAACATGTTTTGAATACTTGTTTTACAACGTAATATGTTGCATTATTTACTTTCCAAAACGCCGCGTTGCCACCATGAACCCAGAAAACACCAGCGACCGCCAGATTCTGGCCGACATCGAGCGTCTGCGCACCCAGTTCGCCGACACCCAGGAACTCTATCGCGAAGTGTGCGTGTTGCTGTTCTTCCGCTTCGGCATCACGCCGACGGCCAACAAGCTCTATCAGCTGGTGCGCAAGGGCAGCATGTCGGCGCCGGCCGAGGCCCTGGAAAAATTCTGGAATAACTTACGCGAGAAAAGCCGGGTGAGAATCGAGCACCCGGATCTGCCTGATGTTCTGAAAACCGTGGCGGGCGATCTGGTGGCCACGCTGTGGGGGCAAGCCCAAGCCTCAGCCCACGAAAGCTTGGCTGTATTCCGTGCGGAAGCGCAAGCCGCAGCTCTGGAAGCGCAAACAGCGAAGAACGCTGCCGAGGCGGAACGTTCCTCCGCACAGGCGGCACTGGAAGAAGCGCGTCAGCTCATTCAGCAAGCCCACGATTGCAACCTCGAACTGGAACGGCAACTGGCCGGTGAGCGCGCCGGAAAAGTAGGATTATCGGCGCAACTGGAAGATGCCGGACACCAACAACTCGCCCTAGAAGCCGCACTGGCGGAAGCCCGCCGTGAATTCACCAGCGAACTAGAGAAAATGCGCTTAGCTTTGCAGCTGTCGGAGGAGCGGCACGAAGCGTCGGAGAAACGCAGCTTACTGGAGATTGACCGCGAGCGCACGACGTCCGTTAAGCTCCAAAAAGAACTGACGCAGCTGCGCCAGAACAACCTGGATGCCGGCGAACGTCATCGTGCCGAGATCGGTCAACTTCAGCACGCACTTGGTGAGGCACGACAGAATGTGGGGATCGCCGAAGGCGCGCTCCAGGAAATGCGGATCAGCTTTCAACAGCAGGCGGAACAATTACGATCCCTGCAAATTAGGAACGCAGAGCGCGACACCCTTTACGCGCTCCTGCAGCGTGACATGGAAGCATGCGAAGGAAAGAAGACGGTTTTGGAAAAAGAATTGGTGAAGCTTCAGATCGATAAGCCAGCTACCGCGTCGAGACCTAAGCGGAGCCGAAAAACCGCAAATGACTAGCCTGATGCGACCGCCAGTAACAAAAAGTTCTGACTTCCCACCAGGAGCTCGAAACCCTGCGCGCCGCAGAGGAAAGCTCGCAAGCACGAAGATTGATTGAAATTCCCGAAGGCTGACTAGGAGCAAGGCCCGCCGTTCCGGACCTGCGACGAGTGGGTCGCCCAGTTCACTAAATGCTAGTCGATCGAGAACAGCGTAAAATTGAGTGCCACTAATTGCTGGACGATGGGGGCCAACAGGGCCAATCAGGCAAAATCGCTGTCGCCTTTGGAAAACCGCTCAACTATCAGTGAGGCGTACTTTGGGCGATACTGTCGCCTGCCGCCTGATTGTAGTTCGCATAATTTGTATTATGTTAAATCACAAACGAGAGCAGTTAGCACCCCCTCCACATCGTTGACGCGCTCCTACAAAATTCCGTTGCCTTAAGTAACCATATAGGTTGACTCAAGAAACGTTAATTTACTGTCTTACGCGAAAAATTGCGCCGGCCCACGTTCGCGGAAGTAATTACGTGACGCAGCAGGAAGTGGTTGCCTTACGCGTCCTTCGATACCCGGGGCGGTGACAGAGAAACTGTAACCCGCCGCAAGGTCGGCTTCAACCAACTGGTTTTCGGCTTCTCTTTCTTGGCTTAATAACCTTGCTCTCGGATGCTGATGCAGGTGTCCACTGCTGCAGTTTGTTCTCAAGCTTGGCGACGTGCTCCCAGCAAGCCGCCAGGTCGCGCTCCAGCAAGCTCTTTCGGGTATCGCCATGACTGCCTCACGCTTTTGCTGGGGGCTCAGCGCTTTCGGCCTAAAGCCGTCTTCAGTGCTTCCGCATCGAGGATCGATTCTGCCAATAGTCGCTTGAGCTTGCTGTTCTCTGCTTCCAGCTCTTTCAAGCGCTTTGCGTCGGGAACGCTCATCCCGCCAAACTTCGCCCGCCAAGTGTAGAACGAGGTATCACATGAAGCCATGTTGCCGGCACAACTCCTTCACTGGCACGCTGGCTTCCGCCTGCTGCAAAAAACCAATGATCTGCTCTTCTGAAAAACGCTTCTTCAAGTCCATTCTCCTTCTCGAAAACGAACTTTACTAAATTGCTGCTGGCACTGTTTATGGGGAGCACCTCACAGCGTGTTTTATTCCATCAGCAGTTCCACTTCGTTTGAGTCCACTGAAAATCGATGGGGATAAGGGCTTGCCGGCATGTTTTTCCCGCGCACAACGATGCGCATAGCGATGTAATCGCCGGTATCTTTCATGAAGACGTTGCGTTGGGGATCCGCGAGCTGCCACTTGCCTTCGGCATGGAACTCGACCCAGTTGTGGTATTCCAAAGGCTTGACGATACGGCTTGAAGGCGCCACATAGCCACCGAGAACGCGTGCCGGAATGCCTCGGGCCCGCATCAGCGCAGCGAAGAGATAGGCGTACTCCGTACAATCGCCGCGCCGCATACGCAATGCCGCCAAGGCCCCGGCCTCGAACGGTTGATAGCCTGCGTAATTTAGATTATCCACAATCCATTGCTGCGCATTCCGGGCGACCTCGACCGGGGTTCGGCCGGCGAGTTGCTGGCTTAGCGCCACGATCTCCGGATCGGTACTTTCGATCAGCGCTTCCTCGGAAACGTAAGCCGCGGGTGGCGCGTTCACTGCTTGGCTCGCCGGCTTATCCCGGACAGTGAACGTCATGGAAATAGGGCGTAGCGAATAGGGTGCCAGGTCGGCCAGCGCAATGACGATGGCGCGATTGCCATACGCGTCCACTTCGGTCTGGTAGGGATGATTGACCTCCGCCTTGATCAACTCGTGTTCTGCCGCTGAGGCAATCGGCGCGAAAAAACGGACAATCGCTCCCTGCAGCGTATGCGGATGGGGATTTCGCGCCGTCAAATGAATGCGCAGTGTTGTTTCAGCGGCCGCATCGGGCGCGCAAGCGCCGGAGACGGTCAAGAGGGCCATCATCCCGAGCAAGGTGTTGCACGCCATCCGGCGGAATCGGGGACTCACTTCGGATTGCATCCTTTCAGCGGCGCCCCCGTACTGCGCCGCGCCCAGATCGCTTGATGGTCCTTCAATGCGACTCCGTAGCTAGCGGCGTCGCCCGAAAAAACATACACGGGGACATTGGCGGGAGCCTCCTCGAGCACGCGTGCCAGAACGCGAGCATCAATCACCGCCGCGCCGAGGATGACCACGCGACGGACGATCCCGCGCTTGCGTACCGACGCCTCGCGGACGGCGGCGAGCAACGCTTCCGCGCTGGCGGGATCACGTGCGGTCGCCGCGCGGTCCATGAAGTCGGCATGGCTAAAGCCCTTCGCCAGGACGACAAAGCCCGATGAGTCGTCGTTGCGTTCAGCGATCAGATCGGCTGCCGAAAGCTCGGCGAACACGCGCAGGTCCGCTTGCAGGTCGGCGTGCTGCTTTGCCCAGGCCAGCGCTCCGCCGGTGAGAATCCGGACGCGCTTGAAGCCGCGGCTCTTCAAATCTGCGCAGACGGCTTCCAAGCTCGCTTCCCCATGCCCTGCCCCGACGATCAGGACGCCCTGCTCCTTCAGGAAGTTCTTTAACTTGATTTCTTCGACCTTGATGCGCATGACGTCGGCAAGCGGTGAACGTTGTGCGCTCACCGCGTCACGAACGTCGAAGGCGGTGATTGCCCCCGATTTTTGCCAAGCACCCAAGCCCGAAGCTTCGAGATAACATAAAGCCTCGCGCGTCCCGGTCGCGACCGTCTGGGTCGCCAGTGCCCCCGTTTTGGCCATTGGCTGAGCTGATGCGTGCGGCGACAAGGCCGCTGCCGCGAGACAAAAAATACCGACAAAGCGCATGTTCATCATTTCATTTCCCAAGACAGCGTGCCCAATGGAGAGGAGCAAGCGCCAGCAATTGTTATCCAAGTCCTGTGGTTCACCGTCGATCACTTGGCGAATATTGACGGGCTGTCGCGCGACGACGCGTTCGCCGGGAGCGATGGGCCGAACAGGGAGTTGTTGCCAGTCAGCGAACCGCCAGCCGGCTGGGCATTGGCGCCCGGTAGTGGATTGGCGCCGGCCGGCGGGAAGGCGCCGGGTATGGGAACGGCGCCTGGCAGGTTACTGGTCGCCCCCGCCGTGCCCGCCGGGAGGGCGCCGGCAGCAGGGTAAGAAAACACCCATTCCGAATACTTGCTGCGCCCGGTAAATGTGGTGTCATCGAGCTCGAAATTGGCCATCTTGAAAGGCTCCGCGTCCGATAGGGAATGCACGCCGACCACTCGCCCGGCGAGCCGGACGGCTCCCCATTCCGCCTTGCCCGTCACGGGATCGGCATAGACGCGGCGCAGATGCCGGCGAATAGTCGGAAAGCGGGGGTCCGACACCAAATCTTGCAGTGACGGCGGGTATTGCTTGCCGCCGGGCGAAGCGTCGTAGTAGCGCTTGATGGCTTCGCGAAATTCATGTCCGATGGCGAGCAACTCGGCCTCACGCTGGCGCTTGAGGCTGGTTTGCAAGGACTCGGAAAATAGGGCGAAGCCAATGCCAAGGAGGGCCACCGCGAACAGCATCCACAAGTAGCTGAAACCTTCGTTCAGCTGGCCCACACGTGCAGGTAGCGCGGGCCGCCTCAGGCCAAGGATCGGCACACTTTGGCCTGGCGCGTCGGGCGCGGCACAATGAGATGGCGAAGTGTCACCGGCGGCGCCACGCGACTTCATCGGGCGAGCGGATTAGAGGTCGGCATAGGGCTTTCCTTCGAGCGTTTTGCCGGGGGCGCCGCTTTTTACGTCGACAATCCCCTTGCGTTCGGAATCCATTGATTGCACCGGCACCCATGTCCGGTCAGTTTCGGTAATCGGATCGATCGGCAGATCTTTGAGGTAGTGTTTGTCGACCAATTCCTCGAAGCGGTCGGGAAAACGCCCTTGGTCGGCGTTGAACTTGTCGAGCAACTCGCGAAAAACCTTGAGATTCTCCTTGAGAACCAGATCCTTCGAGCGATCTATGCTGCCGAAATAGCGCGGCGCGGCCAGCGTGAGCAGCAAGGCCACGATGGCCAGGACCACTAGCAGTTCGATCAAGGTGAAGCCTACTCGGCTCCGCTTAGGCCGGCCCATACGCCCTCCCCTTCACCACTGCCGGTAGGGCACGCCGTTCAGGCCCTTGGCGTTGGACAACGAGTACACATCGAAAATATCGTCGCCTTCATGGGGATCGTCAGGCGGCGTCGCGTAGCTGCGTTTCCCCCAGGTCTCCGCCGGCGCCATGGACGAGCCCGGGAACATCGGATCGGGCGGCAGGCGACGGAGAAAATATAATGCTTTGCGGTCGGGGCTTTTTTGATCCGGCAGCCCCTCGACCAGCACATCAAGCGATTTTGGGAAGCCCGACTCGCCGATCTTGACGGTGACGCGCCCTTGTTCGGCGGCCCTCTTGTAGGCATCGAGCGCCGCCCGGATCTCGCTGAGCGCGCTGCGCAATTCATTCTCCTTCTTGCGTTGCACCGCAAGTTCGCCGATCGGTAAGGCAATCAAGCCAAGCACCGCCATGATAGCCAGGGTGACCATCAATTCGATGAAGGTGAAACCGCGGGCCCTTGGTCGCATACAGGGAAGGTCCGCGCTATTCCACGCTAATCGACAATTCGGCGTTGCCGGCGACCGCGGCGCCCGCGGGCATCGGGTCGGGCGTGGCCGAAAGCAATTGCAAGCGCGTGGTGCCGGTCTTGACGGCCTTGAACGTCGCCATCACCACCGAGCCGGTCCCATTGACCGTGCCGCCCTGGCGAACGATGGCGACAAACGCCTTGCCGGAAACCGGGTCGGTGCGGGTAGAGAAATTCGTCTGCCCGCCGCCCTGCTTCATGAAATCGCCTTCCACCATCTCCACCAATTGAATCGACTGCGGGTCATAGCCGATCAGCAGCGGCAGACCCGAAAACGCCGGCTGGCTGGTCAGGCGCAAGGCGGCGGAGAACTGCTCGCCGGAATGCACTTTGGCCGGCCCCTGCCAGGAGAACACGGCACTACCCTCCGCCGCCGCGCCAGTTGCCGCAGCGGCGGGTTCGGCTGTGGGCGCCGCATTTTGCGTGGCGCCGCCTAGTGGGGCTGTCGGCGAGGCGGCGGCGCCGGGCGCCGGCGTGGGAACAGGTACGGTGGTCGCCGCGCCACCTGCCGACTGGCCGGCAGGTGGCGTCGATTTTGCCGGCGCCGGCGAGGCGGGCTTGCCGGCGGCCGCCGCTGGTGCTTGATCGGGCGCGCTCAAGGTCAAGGGGGTGCCGCCCAGACTGGTTTCCGTGCCGGTCGTGAATTCGGCCAGTTGAATGTCGGGTCGGCGCACATTGCGCACCAAGTGCGGCGTTAGCGAAAGCACGATCTCGGTTTTCTGACGATCGTCCTTTTGCGTTCCGAATAAACGGTCGAGGATGGGGATTTCCCCCAGACCGGGAATCCGGTTGGCCGTCCGACGATCCTCGTCGTTGATCAGACCGGCCAACACCTGGGTTTCGCCGTCCCGCAGACGCAACACCGTGTTGACGTTGCGCGTCCCGATCTGATACGACAACGAACCGGATTTGGTCGTGATTTCGCGCACCAGACTACTGACTTCCAGAGCGATCTTGATTGACACCTCGTCGTCGAGAAAGATATTGGGCTCCACTTCGAGCTTGAGGCCGACATCGACGTAGTTGATGCTTTCCGAGACGAATCCCGTCGACGTCGAGGTCGAGGTAATGACCGGCACCCGGTCGCCAATCAGCACTTTGGCCTTCTCGCGATTTTTCACGCGAATGCGCGGATTGGCAAGAATGTTCACGTCGGAGTCATCTTTCTGTGCATTGAATACCACGTTGCCCGTCGAAGCGCCGATCGTGTCGGTAGACAGCGATTTGAGCTGGCGCAAGGTCAGGGCCGTGACGCCGGGCGCCAAGGGAGAGAGGGTCAGCTGGTTGGGCCACTGAACGCCGAGATTCAATAAGCGCGTTCGCTTTATCTCAAGAATTTCCACCTCGAGCATGACTTCCGGCTCACCCACATCCTCCAGCGCCACTAGCTTCTCAGCCAGGCGAATGGCCTCCGGGGTGTCACGCATGATGATCAGGTTGAGCTTTTCGTTGATCACGACGTCCCGGGTCTTCAGGATGGTTTTGAGCGTATTCGCGACCTGTTTGGCATCAGCATTGGAGAGATAAAAACTGCGCGCCGACAAGGGCTGATAATCCTTGAGCTTCTGCGGGTTGCTTGGGTAGATGAGAATCGAGTTCTCATTGAGCACGCGGGTTTCCAGCTGGCTGGTCACGCAGATCAGGCGAATGGCCTCGTCCAGGGCGGTGTTCTTGACGAAAATCGTCGTTTTCAGATCCGGCCGAATATCCCGATCATAGACAAAATTAATCCCGGACGATTTCGAGAGCACCTCGAAAATCGAGCGGATCAGAGCATCACGGAACTGCAGCGTCACCGGTTGCTTAAACGATTCAGCGAGCTTCAACTCGGGCGTCACCAGAGTCAGCTGTTTCTCGATAATGCGGGACTCGAGATTCTTCGCTTCACGCTGATTTGGATTTTCGATCAAGATGCTGCGAACAATGCCTGATGCCTTGCGCCAGTCGTTCGCTTTGAACGCCTGGTTGGCTTCCTCGACCTGCTGCCGGTGGCGACGTTCCACAGCAAGACGTTCAAAACCCAGCTTGGCCGCTTTGTTGCCCGGGGCGGCGGACTCCACCAGTCGATAGCTTTTCTCAGCTTCGGTCAGTTGTCCCTGTTCGCGCATGAAATCGCCGGCACCAAGATTCTGCGTGACGAAGGCATCGCGGCGCGTCGTCAAATAAACGCGGTACTCCACGTTGCTCGGCTCGAGCTTGCTGGCTTCCTCGACTTTGGCCAAGCCTTCGAGGACTTTGCCCGATTCGATCAGTGCGCGCCCCTCGCGGAACGCGTTCTGCGAGGCACAGCCGCTTAGGAGGAGCAGCAGGGCAAGTGCCAGCGATGTGGCGACGCATGGGAAGCCGCCGCGTCGATTGACGTCGTTTCTGATCATGGATGCGCATACTCTCCGTTTAGGAGAGCCCTTCCCTCATTGGTCTATCAGCTATCAACTATCTTCACCCAACGATAGACTCTGTCTTGTTTTCAGCGGCAGATAGACGAATTCCGCCTGGCCGCCGGCGATCGACTCCAGTCGATACGTTTCTTCGATCACATCCCCGACCCGCGCCACCAGGTTCTGATCATTCCAGCTCAGAAACAGCACCTGAACCCCTTTTTCGGTCATTCGTCCCAATAAACGCAGGGGCAAGGGCGGAGCCTGCGGCGGTTCCGGTGGCGCCGCCTTTTGTTTCTCGGGCGCCGGCGGTTTTGGTGGCACGGTGAAGACGCCATCGATATCGCCGTCCATCGCGCGCTGACTCAGAACCGCGACGCGCAGCTCATCGGGAAGTGCCGTCGCTGCGGCGGGCATCGCCAGCCCGGCGGCGATTGGGGCGACAGCACGCATGACTGGACGAATTTCCGCGACCGTGGGATCTTCTCCCGAGACCTTGGCGACGGCAGCCAAGGTGGCGCCCAAGGAAAGCAGAATCACGCTCCAGCGTTTAGTTGTGCTCGCCATCTTGCCGGCCCTCCCTGCCTGAATTCGTCCGCACATCATCCCCGGGCGCCGAGCGCACCATCAGAACGCTAAATTGAACCCGGCCTTCGACTGTCGCCGAGTCGCCCCCCTCGCGTTGCAGGAGCAGCGAATCGAGGGCCAAAAACCGCATTTGACTTAAGGCGCCGATGACGAAGTCCTGCACCTTGTTCCATTCGCCCTTGACCGGCAAACCGATCTGATAACGTACCAAGCGCGTCATCGGCTCGGCCACCAATCGATAATCCGCCGCCGGCGGCAAGACACCGTTGTCCTCGGCCTGCAACAACAGCCGTTTTAGCAAAGAGAAGCGTTCGGCTTCGTCCGGCAAGCTGCTATAAAACGCCGCCAGGCTCTCCGCCGATACAGCTTCCATCTGCGGCGGTCGGGGTTCCGTGTTGCGCGTGGTGGCAGCTACGGCGCGTAAGGCGTGCACCTGCGTCCGCAGTTGCACGGCCGCCGCCGACAAACCGAGCGCCGTAGCGACGAGCAGCAAGCCAATCCATAAGGGCCAACCGAAGCGTCGGTGCAATCGCTGTGCCTGCCAAATGGTAAGGCTTAGGTGCGTGCGGTCCATTGCGCCTCAATCGTGAATTTCAAGCCGCTGTCCTCACGTGACTTTTCGTGGCGCACCAGTATCACATTGCCCAGTGAGCGACGCGACGCAAGCACGTCGGCATAATCGGCCATGGCGCCCACATTGGCCGCCACCCCCACGATACGCACGACATTGGATCGCCCGTCCACGCCAATGGACAGTATCCGCACACCACCGTCCGACTTTGCCCGAATATCGGACAAGAGCCCGTCCCAAGACTGGTTGAGCTGGCGAATGGGCCGATTGACAGCGGCAATCTCCCGCCGCAAGGCTTCAACGTCCTTTTCGGAAAGTGCTAGCAGTGGCATCGCTTGCGGTTTCAGACGGGCGGCGTGCACGCCGGCGACCTGCTCCGCGAGAAGGAGACCGTGAAAATGCCACCATGCCCAGGCCGTTGCCGCCAGCAGCAACAAACCCATGGCTAACGCCGCGAAAAGGCCCCGCGAGAACCTCGCGGCTGGCGCCACAAAATCCATTCGGAAACTGCCGGGACGATGGCTCATAATCCGCAGGTGGCAAGACGGGACATCGGGTTGGGCGCAGCCGTGGCAAAAGCCGGCCATGATAGCACAATGGCATCCCCGCCGGGGATCTCCGCATCGCCGCTCCAGGCATCGGCCACATACAACACGCCGGCGTTTCCCGATTGCAGCCGCGCACGCGTCACCTCGTCGTCCAAGCGGCTTCGCCAATCACGTCCGTCGATGGGGAAGACATCAACTTCCGCGACACGCCCCGCCTCCCAGCACAACAATGACAGCTCCGTTGCCTCACGCAAGGCAAAAAACCCCGCCTCCCCCTGCATCTGCGCCCGGAAGGACGCGAAGGCCACCTGCACCGCCGGACGTATAAAGGCGACTCGCCGCCCGTGGCTGGCGGCCCAAGCCTGCACGGCATCCACGAGCGAAGGTTCCAGCGCGCAGACAACCCGCGCTTGTCCGCGCGCCTCATCGGCCGCCGCAAACGACGTCCCAGGCGCAACATCGCCATAAACCTCGGTGAAGGCACTGTGGTAATACGCGGCCGCTGCTGCTGAATCGAGCAGGAGTTCGCTCCATGGCAGCGAAACGAAACGGCAGAATCGGCCGCCGATAGCAAACCCCGTCGTACTGCGGGTTTTGTCGGCGGATGCCGACGCATCGACGGATAAAAAGTCCGCGCGCTCGAACGCCACCGTCCCCTTGTCGCGAACGGCGATAGCCAAGCCGTCGTCGAGATAAGCGGACTCCTGCCGAGCGGTGGCGGGAAGGAAGGATGGCAGTTTCATGAGCGTTTGCTCTCAAACTTCAGATTGCGCAAAGGTGATCCATAAAGCACGAAATTAATTCCAAAATGACTTCTTACCAATCTATGACACCGGGGTTATCAGGACCGCGACCTGCAGTAGCCACATCGGCGTGACGCGCGACTTTGTTGTTGTACTTCATATATGCATTGCTCTGACTCTTCAGCCATTCAGGCCGGCTATTGCCAAGGCAGCGGCCGGTGCCGGGTACTCTTTGCCCGAGACTGTGATCAAGGTAGCTTTGGACGGTGCGCCGAGGATCGCCGCCAGCGTGATTTTTTCGACACGTTCGCCTTGCGCATAGGTGGACATCGCATCGCCTAGCGACGCGACGATGGTGTAAGTGGTCATTGCCGACATCACGCTCGGGCCGTTCGGCAAACTGACGCTGACACTGGCCGACGCACTGGCCGTGCTGCCCGTCAATGCGGGGCTGGTTACACTGATCGGCGCCGCATTGGCCGGCGTCACGGTCAGCTTGACGGTATTGCCGGGCGGGACGCCGGTTGTCGTGACCACGATGGTGACCGGATTGGGCGTGGTGGCCGGCAAGGTGATGTCGGCATTGCCGGTGGGAATCACCGGCGCATTGACGCCGGCCACGCTGCTGATGGTCAGCGTCGGTGCGCCACTGATGAACAACGGGCCGGGAATGCTCGTGGTATACACCGGCACGGTGGTCGCCGTACGGGTGATGGTTTCCGCTTCAAGGCGAATGCGGCCTACCCCGCTGGTGCCACCATTTAAGTAGCCATCCGTTGCATTGACGCCAGCACCACGGGCATCCGCATTGATCGTGCCATTGCCAGCGATCGTGGTGGCAACGATACGAATGGCTCCACCACTGCCGCCGCCTCCGGTTCCGCCAGAACCCGCGCCATCCGATGCACCGGTAGTACCGCCATACGCGTAAATTACTCCTGAGACCGTCACCGTGCCTGATGAGGCGATCAAAATTGCCCCGCCGCCACCACCGCCACCCGAACCGACAAAATTCGCTCCACCTGCACCTCCCCCGCCGCCCGAACCGCCAATGAGGGGCAGCAATAAATTGGAGCCATAGGCAGCGCCGCCATAACTAAGCATCCCATAGGCTACATTGTTGCCACTACCCCAAGTTAGGCAAGCTTGATTACAGCCGCCAGCTGCACCAAACCCCCCGCCAGCGCCCCCGACCGTGCGATAACTAATGCTGGAATTTGCTACGACGCCGCCACTTCCGCCACCCGGCCCCAAGCCGGTGCCACCGACCCGATTGCTGCCCACCTGCCCGCCGCGGCCGCCATCATAGCCCCCTGGTCCACCGACACCAGGCAGGCCATCATCACCTACCGCACCGCCGCCCGCGGCACCAACATTCGCCGAATCACCGCCCGTCAGATAAACATTCCCGGCAATGGTCACGTTGCCGCTGGCCAGCCAGACCACCGGGGTATTGGTCGCATTCTTCTTGAAGGTAACGGTGACCCCGGCCGGCACATTGACCGTCGTGAAGTTGAAGACGCCACTGGGCGGCAGTTCCAGTGTCGTATTGACCGACGGACTGAAAGCGCCATCGGCGCCCGTGCTGCCGCTATTGAACGCGAAGCCCAGGCCGGGCACGAAACACAATCCTGTCAGCAGCGCGCGCTTCATGTTTAACGCAAAACCATTATTCACGACTTACTCCTTCGCAGATTTTCGATCAAATTAATCGTCATTAAAAACGTGTTCATTTCCGTCCTCTCCGAAGACGCGGTCCGTGGAATTTAAGGTGCATAGACCGTAAAGGTATTGGCCGGACTGGCCTGGTCAGAAGAGAGCGCCGTCGGCGTGAGCACTTGAATGACGCGGGCGCCCAGCGGCGCATCACTGGCGATCTTCAGCCTGACGGTCAATTCGGTGCCGGCGGCATTGACCACCGGTTGCGAGTCGAAGACCAGACCGGTGGCCGGCGAGGCGATGACGGCGCTGGCGTTTTGCATGTTCTGGCCAAGCACGGTCAAAGTCAGCAATGACCCGGTGGTGGACAGAATTGGCGAAATCGAAGAGACCGGCAGCGTGGTGTTGGACGTAATCTGCAAGGAAGCCTTGGCCGGATTGGCGAATGCCACCTGCCCGGTTCCTGCGTTTACGATGACCTGACGCAAGCTCATTGCCGCATCGCTCGCAACGGAGATGGGCACAGTGACTTGCTGCCCGTCGGCGGATAGCTGCAGCGGTGAGCCGATCACAATGCCTTGCGGCGGGTTGATGCTGATGCCGGTAACGCCGCCCAAGGCCGCCCCGCGAATGGTCAAGGTACCCGAACTCGATAGTGCGAGACTCGTCGGCTCAATCGCGCTGGCGACCGCGCCGAATGCCACGCCGAGCGATTGCGCGACGGCCAGGCCGGCCGGCTGCGACGCTGGTGCTGCCTCGCCGAACACTACGCCGAGGTTGGCGGCAACGATCGGCCCGACGGTCGAACTGACGGGCGCCGCGGCCTCTTGTTTGACGATCCCCAACAAGGGCGCCAGCAGGCCGGTCGTCGCGATATTGGCGCCCAGCGATACGGTGTTCGCCACCGTCAAGTCGGCCGAAGTCTCTCCGCCGGGCGTTGTCACGATCACCGCCCGCGGGCCGGCCGCTGCGCCACTGCTGGCGGAGACATTGAGCGTCAATTGGCTGGCACTCGCATCGACGATTGGCGGCGTGCTGACCGTCATGCCATCGGGGGGCGAAAACCTGACCGATAGGGCATTCTGGAAGTTCTGTCCACGCAGGGTCATCACGACCGGTGCGGCGCCCAACTGAATGGCCATGGGATCGGTCGAGGCAATCAACGGTTGAGGCGCCGTCACCGTGAAGACGGAATTGGCCGGCTTGGTGAAGAGGATCGGTGCAGCGCCGGCCAGCAGTTGCAAAGTGCGCGCCGTCTGCGGCGCGTCCGCGGCAATGGCTACCTGTACGCTCAGAGAAAGACCATCAGGCGCGATCGCGGGAGGCCCCATGCTTAGGCCAGTGGCCGGCACGAAATTGATGCCCGTTACCGTCTGCAGACCGATCCCCTGCACCGTCAAGGTAAACGTCTCGCCGATGGCTTTCGCTTGCGGACTGATGCCCGTGCCGGCGCTGCCGTAGGCGATGCCGAGCAAAGGCGCGACCAGACTTAGCGCCGGGTTCGGCGCCGGCGCCGCGTTATCCAGTTTGACGATGCCCAGTGCCGGGGAAACGATCGGCGTGACGGTATTGACCAGCGCATTGACGATCGAAAATGTGTTCGACGCGCTGGCTGTCGAATCCGATGAACCGCTCAGCGCATTCACCGTGATCACCCGGGGTCCCAGTGCCGCCGAAGGCGCGATGTTCATCACGGCATTAAGCTGCGTCCCGTCGGCACTGGCCGTCGGCGAAACGCCGAAGGTCACGCCCTCCGCCGGTGAAATGCTCAGCGACTGCACGGCTTGCAGATTGCGACCGCGTGCCACGATATTCAGGCTTGACATGCCCGGCGTGCCGAAGAGCGGATCGAGCGAGACAATCTCGGGACGCGGATAGGTAATCTGGATTCGATCCGCATCCGGTGCGGCGACCGGATAGGGGCCACTGGCCGACGACAAAACGATCTGGCGCTGGCTAACCGGCGCATCGGCAGCAACGGTGAGCGGCACGGTGACGGATTTGCCATCTGGCGCAACCACGACGGCGCCGACCGTCACCCCATCCGCCGGCTTGACCGCCGCCAAGAGCGCGCCTTGCAGGCCGGCGCCGAAGATCGTCAAGGTGCTCGTGCCGGCGTCGAGCGAGAAGGCCCTGGGGCTCACCTCGCGCACAAAATTGCCGAACACGACGCCCAGATTCTTCGCGATGGCCGCCGCGGTCTGCGCTGGCACCTCGGACGGCGGCGGTGTAAGCACGACGCCCAGCAAAGGCGCGATGCTGGTATTGAGTCCGAGGAAATCGGCCGTCACATAGACAGGTAAGGACAAGGTGCCCAGCGTGGAAGACACCAGCGTGAGCGAGCTTACGCCGGTCTTCAATCCGGAAATGCTGCCGATGACCTGGACTTGTCCGGCGGCGATCGTCAAGCTGGCCGTCGACACCTTGATGGTCGTCGGATCGGTCGCGGTCACCGAGAAAGTGTGGCTGACCGTGTCCGCGTAGGACAATTGAATGGCGAACTGGCGGGATGACCCATCCGGCGGAATCGCGATCGGGGTCGGCGCCACCGACGCCGTCGGCAACGCCGGGTTGACGGTGAGCGCTGCCGACGCGCTGCCCGAGGTATTTGTCAGCGTCAATTGCTGCGTGCCTAAAGGCGCGTCGGCGGCCGCGCTTAAATCGAAGCGGGCTTGGGTCGGCGTTAAGGCCAGGCCACTGATCGATAGCGCCGGGCTGGAAGCGGAGAGGCTGATCGTGTTCAGACCGGTACCGGTAATCTGGAACGCTTTTGTTTCACCGCGCCGCAGGGCATTCGGAGTCATCCCGGTGACGACGGGGGGCAGCGTAATGACCGCGATGGTTTGCTCATTAGAGACGAAGGCCGCGCCGCCTTCCGAATTGGGTGTGCGCAGCCGGATCGACTTGACCGCGTTGGAAAGCTGGTTGGGCACCAGCGCCGAAATTTGCGTTGGACTGACGTAGGTGGTGGCCAGTGCGGCATCGTCCAGATACGCCACGGCCTGGCCATTGAAATTTTGCCCGGTCAGTGTCACCGCCGCATCTCCTTGTCCGACCGCGAGCGTTGCGGGGATCACCGACGTCAGTTTGGGTTGGACCGCGATAACTGCCAGCGCGTTGGCGAAGGTGATTTCGCCGGCATCGGTCAAGGCCGAGAAACTTGCAACACCGACTGCTGCGCCGGCCGTCGCGGTCACCTGCAGCTGCGCTTGGGTAGCACTTGCGCCAGCGAGCATTTGCCCGCTCAAGCCGGCCAGATCGAAGGCCGGTTGGGCAAGACCGCTCAAGCGGGAACCGGATAACGTGACCGTTTGCGTTTCACCGCGCTGCAGGCTACCGGGCGAAATCGAAAGGACTTTCGGCGATGCACCTACCGACACGTTCCCCGATGCTACGAGATATGGAATACCGCGCAGCCCCCAAGTGACGGAGCCGCTGATGTCGCCGGCCGGCAGCACGATCGCATCGCTGCCGTTACCGCTCGCCTGGTTGCCGGCCCCGCTTGGCGAAGCTGCCAGATCGGCCGTGATGGCAGCGCCCAGATTGTTGACGATGGTTAGATTGTTGAAGATCGGCGACGCGCCGGCAACCACGATGCCCTTGCCGTATTCGATCTGCACATACTCGAGCCTGGTCGTGCTCGTGATGCCGGCACCAAAAGTGAGCTGTTGCCAGTCGCCCGGTAGGGGCGCTTGGCTGTTTTGCAGCTTTTGCGAGGTCAGCCGGATCGGCGCCTGCGCCGTGCCGATCGCCTTGAGCGCACCCGATTGCACGGTGAAGCGGGTGTCGGCGCCCATGTAGACGGTGGTGCCCGCTTCGATGGTCAGCGTGGCGCCGTTTTGCACCAGCAGATCGCTGGTCACGACATAGGGGCTCTGCGCGGCATGCCACACCGTATCGGCGCTGATCGATCCGCCCGCCGAGGTCTGCGCGGAGGCAACGAGGGCGAACACGGCAAGGCATAGCCCGGCGCCTGCGTGGCGCCAACCCTGCATGGCGGCGCCGTTCGAAAACGAACAACGCCCGGCCAGCCTCTTAAAGGCGGCTGAAAATGAATTCAAACCAACGCTCCCTGATTCTTCTCATTGATACTTATCGCTCAGCGATTTGTTCTTTTTTTGCAACCTCTCGTTTATGCCAAAAGCAATGCGCGGCGCAAGTGTAACATTCCTTATACATAAACCGTTCGGCTATTCGTCATATTCAGACCGCCGCTGTTCTTGCCCTACTACTCCCAGCAAGATCCCGCTAACTGGCCTGGCCGCCACCGGAGGCTTCGCCGGTCGGGCAGCGGACACAGGAGGTGGCACAGGAAGGGCAACCGTCAAGTTTCAATGTGGGTCGGCATCTTGCGAAAGTCATAAAATATTTCACACCATGTCATTATGTCTGCGTAAACGAGAATTGCCGGCGGCGGATCATGGTGCGCTGGCGCACGTCCGCGCCGTGCCGTCCCAGTTCATGCCGGCGTTCTCGTTGGCGTAGACGGCGGCGATGTCCGCAGCGGGTAGCGCTCCGCCGAAAATCTTGTACTCGTCCACGCCGAGCGAATAGTTGCCGTAGTTGGCGCTGCCGATGACGTAGGTCGGCACAACATTCGCATGAGATCCCTTGACGCCCGTTTTCCGGAACACCCCATTGACATAGAGTGAAGGAAAGCCGTTGTTGTACGTCACCGCGACGTGCGTCCAGTTGCTGGCGGAGACGGCGCCGGCCCACACCAGCAGCGGCGGCATATAGTTGCCTGCATGCTCGTAGACGCTGATGCCATTGGTCCCGACCGAGAGGCCGGCGCCGGCATAGCCGCTGCTGTCCCAGTTCCATTTGGCCGTGTTGAGCGTGGGAAAGAGGGCGTAATTCTGGCCGCTGACGCCGGCGGTCGACGAGGCCGACTCGGCGTCGAGCTCGTGGCTTCTGCCCGGCTTGACCCACAGCATCATCGTGAAAGTGTTCACCGCCAGATCCTGGATCTTCTCCGGCAGCACCACATGGCGGTTCGTGATGCCATCGAAGGAACCCCCGGCGCATAGCTTCGCCGGCGCGGTGACGGCGCCATTGACCGCCACGCCGTGATTCGCATTTGCCGTGTTGTCCTTCACTTCCTTGGCCGTGCCGGTCCAGATGGCCTCATCGAGGCGGTACTCGGCCAAGAGTTGAGTCTGGGCCGACCAGACCGAGACATTGGCCTGCGTGGCGAGCCAGCCCGGACGGCTAAGCGAGAGAACGGCGGAACCCGCAGCAACACCCTGCACCGCAAAGGTGGCGGCAAGTTCGCCGGGCGGCACGGTCACGTTGGCCGGCACGCTGGCCACCAGCGGTGCGCTGGAAATCAGGTCGAACACCAGCCCCGGTTCGGGCACCGCGAACGGCAATTGCATCGTGACCTGCCGAGCGCTTCCCTGGAGCGTGGAAACGAGTGCGGGAACAAGACTGGCCTGCGGCGACGCGACGGTGATCGACAGCGGCTCGGACCACAAGGTCTCTGCGGCATTTAGTGGATCAGGCGTGCGCAGGCGCAGCACGTGCACGCCATTGCTCGCTTGATTCGAAAGAAGCGCCGATAGCCGCGTGGCCGATCCGTAGGTGCTGGGCAAGGCTTCACCATCGAGCGCCGCCACCGTCGTCGCCAGCAGGTTTTGCCCGGCGATATCGAGCAACTGATCGCCTCGGCCGGCATAAACGAAGGCCGGGGTGACGGCCAGCAGTTTGGGCTCGATGCGCTTGACGCTGAGCGCCCCGGTTCTGCGAACTTCGCCGGCATCGACCAGCGCCGTCAGATTCGCCAGGCCCAAGGCCGCGCCGGGCGTCGCCGTAACCAGTAGCTGCGCCTGGACATCGCTGGCGCCGGCGACCGGCTGCGCGCTCAGGCCGCCAAGATCGAAGCTCGCTTGGGACAAACCGCTCAGCCGTACTCCGGTGAGTGTGAAGGTCTGCGTTTCTCCCTGTTGCAGGGACGGCGGCGAAATGGAGGCAATCGACGGCGAGGCGCCGACCGACACCGCGCCCTGGGCAACAAGGAAGGGAATGCCACGCAGGCCCCAGGTAATGGAACCGTTGATGTCGCCGGCAGGCAGTACGATCGCATCGCTGCCGTTGCCGCTCGCCTGGTTGCCGGCCCCGCTCGGCGACGCGGCGAGATCGGCGGAAATCGCCGCGCCCTGATTATTGGTAATGGTCAGATAGTTGAAGGTCGGCGAGGCGCCGGTGAGCACGAGGCCCTGGCCGTATTCGATCTGCACGTACTCGAGCTTCGTCGTGCTGGTGACGCCGGCGCTGAAGGTCAGCTGCTGCCAGTCGCCCGGCGCGGGTATGTGGCCGTTTTGCAGTTTCTGCGAGGTCAAGCGGATCGGCGCCTGCGCCGTGCCGATCGCCTTGAGCGCGCCCGATTGCACGGTAAAGCGCGTGCCGGCGCCCATGTAGACGGTGGTGCCCGCTTCGATGGTCAGCGTGGCGCCGTTTTGCACCAGCAGATCGCTGGCGACGACATAAGGGCTCTGCGCGGCATGCCACACCGTATCGGCGCTGATCGGCCCTCCCGCCGGAGTCTGCGCGGCGACGACGAGGGCGAATACGCCAAGGTATAGCCCGGCGCCCGCGTGGCGCCAACGCTGCATGGCGGCCCCCTTCGAACACGAACGCACTCCGGCCGGCCCGTTACAGGCGCTTGAAAATGAATTCAAACCAACGCTCCCTGATTATTCTTATTGATGCTTATCGCTACGTAAATCACTTTTTGTTACTACCTCTCGTGCTTTCGAAAGGATCGATATAAGGCAGGATTTCGCTTTAGCTATCAACGTTCACTGCGTGCGCGCTAGCTAGCGAAGGTGACCCGGTTGATTTCCTGCAGCGTGGTGCGGCCGTCGCGCACGATCGACAGCGCCGTCTGGCGCAGGGTACGCGCGCCCTGGCGGCGGGCTTCTTCTTTGAGCAGCGAGACCGATTCCTTGTTGGCGATGCATTCGCGCATGCGGTCGTTGATGATCAGGAACTCGGAGACGGCGACGCGCCCGCGGTAGCCGGTGCCACGGCACTGGCCGCAGCCCTGCCCGGCGTGGAAGTCGTAAGCGGCGGCTTCTTCTTCCGAAATGCCCGATTCGGCGAGCAGCTCGGCATCGGGCTTTACCGGGCGCGTGCAGTCGGGGCAATTGACGCGCACCAGGCGCTGCGCCCAGATGCCGATCAATGCTGAGGAGAAGCTGTAGGGGTCGACGCCCATGTGCAGGAAACGGCCGAGCACGTCGAAGACGTTGTTGGCGTGCACCGTGGTGAACACGAGGTGGCCGGTGAGCGCCGCCTGCACGGCGATCTGCGCGGTTTCCGCGTCGCGGATTTCACCGACCATGATGCGGTCGGGATCGTGCCGCAGAATCGAGCGCAGGCCGCGCGCGAAGGTCAGGCCCTTCTTCTCATTGACGGGGATCTGCAGTACGCCGGGCAGCTGGTATTCGACCGGGTCTTCGATGGTGATGATGCTGTCGTGGCCGGTATTGATCTCGCTGATCGCGGCGTAGAGCGTGGTGGTCTTGCCGGAGCCGGTCGGGCCGGTGACCAGCACCATGCCGTAGGGGTGGGCAGCGAGGCGCCGGAAGGCGCCGATCGCTTCGGCGTCGAGCCCGAGGTCGGTCAGGCGCAGGCTTTCCTTGCCCTCGGTGAGCGAACGGCGATCGAGCAGACGCAGCACGGCATCCTCACCGTGGATGCTCGGCATGATCGAGACGCGAAAGTCGATGCTCGCGTCGCGCGTGCGCACGCGGAAACGCCCGTCCTGCGGTACGCGGCGTTCGGCGATGTCGAGATCGGAGAGGACCTTGATGCGCGAGACGACCTGCTCGGCCATTTCACGACCGGCGATGGTGCTCACCGCGACGAGGACGCCGTCCAGGCGCAGCTTGATCGCCATGCCGCCGGGCTCACCGCGCAGGTGAATGTCCGAGGCACGCAGCTTGAGCGCATCGTAGAGGAACGAATTGACCAGCCGGACGACCGGGCTTTCGTCTTCGCCGATGCGTTCGAGCGAAATGACTTCGACGCCGTCTTCATCCGGGCGCAATTCTTCGCCGCCGGAGAGCGACGGATCGATCGCACGCAGGGTTTCTTCCTGGCGCGCGAGATAGGCTGCGATGTCGTCGCGGTGCGCCAGACGCGGCAGATAGCCGGCCGGCAAGTTAGCCTGCGCCCAGCGCGAATGATCCTTGTGCAGCGGGTCGGCGAAGACGAAATGCAGGCGGTCTTCGCCATCGCGCACCACCGCGCATTCGCGGCGTACGGCTTCGGTATAAGGCAGCAGGCCGAATTCGGGC
>Ga0307509_10000315_pt1 | contig 79087 bp, 74 predicted proteins | sample 10_EM_MG_FD_202245 | JGI IMG/M metagenome (GOLD analysis project Ga0307509, IMG submission 202245) | Populus trichocarpa ectomycorrhiza microbial communities from riparian zone in the Pacific Northwest, United States - 10_EM | ecosystem: Host-associated > Plants > Roots > Unclassified | place...
GCGCTTCTCGGGTTTACGTTTTTGCTCGCGACCACTACCGCTTGCATTAACCAAAACCCATTCATTACGCCATGCCTCCTAAGGAATCGAAGGACTCTCCGGCTCCTGGAGCTGTAAGGTCATCACGCCCCTCGCGACCATCGACCCGTCGCTCTACACCAACATCCACAAAACCTTCCTCTCAAACCTTATCATCCGTGCAACCTCAATCGACCTCCACAACACAACAGGAGGACACGCCTGTAAATTGGTCCGAACCCCCTTTGGCCACGCCTAAAGCATCCTATAAGGAATATGACGATAAAGCATCGGTGAACACATCGACGCAACACATGTTACCTTTGGGCGAGTTACCGAAGATGGAAGCAACTTCGCGGCAGAGGCCAGGTCAACCAGCAAAGAAGAGGAAGGGAGGAAAACTGGCTGTATCCCCCCCCGTTCCTGCCGCTACTACTCCGACTGCTGTTTCATCGCCGGCAGCCGCAATGGAAGCGAGTGCGAGCCCTGCGAATACGGGTGTGTCCGTATCGAATGTAAAGTCTACGAATGGCACTGGGGTAGTGGGAACGGTAGCAGCAGGGAATGGAGGAGTAGGAGGAGGGGGAGTAGGGCAAAGCCCATTGACGGGCGGGGGAACGCCAACTCCTACATCAACGATACTAGGGGCACCAGTGGCACTTGTTCGTCCAACTCAAACTCCCAAGGTCAAGCCCGACGTCAGTTCGACTCCGGTAGTGGCTTCTTCGTCACCAGCTGCCCCCTCACTTTCACGGTCGCCAGGTATTAACCCACAAACCCCCAATAGTGCTAATGGGGCTCGTCCGTCCACGACCGCTCCATCGAATGTCTGGATTAATGGTCAAGCCCCGAATAGCAAGACTCCGCAAGGACGTCATCGGCTTGAAATGGTTGTTGATGCCGCCATCGAGCGAAGCACTCAGATTGGAAATTTGGGGTTGGGTCGCGCGATTAAGAAACTTTACGACGAGTCGTTGTCAAACAACTTGTTGGCGGATTTATTGGATGCGGTCCTGGCGCAGCGGGCGACCCCAGAACAGGTATTAGAATTCCAGACCTATGTCAAGAATGCGAGAGATCCCAATTCGAAGTCGGCAGAGCCTTGCAGTGGGCCTCCATCAAACGGGGATGGGAATGGACAACCTCCGCCACCACCAGCACCTTCCGCACCGGCAGCACCTCCCACACCTCCCCCCCAATCAGCGCCAACTCCTCAGGAACCGGTGGTAGAAGTCAAGGAAGCAAACGGCTCTACTTCCTCGTCCTCCGCGACGGCAACCAACGTCAAGAAAGACAAGGTGGAAAGGGAAAAGGAAAAGAAGGAAAAGGTGGACAAAAAGGCTGACAAAAAGGACAAGCGAAAGAATGGGGTGAAGCGTAGTCGAGGTGCTAAGGATCAAGAAAACAAGGTTGGCGAGGAGTCAGAATCCGATCTGAGCTCAGCTCCCTCAGAACTGTCAGACGAGCGCACAAAGCCTGAAGGTACCAGCGCTTCGGTCGGTTCTCAGCCCGAGAGCTCCCACTCATCGCCGACTGATAACTTTACGCCTATGAACCAACCCGCACCCCGTCCCAAAGGAACATCCGAGCGGGCGTCTAAGAAGTTTAGGAAGGGAGTTCCAGCTGACGACGAGGTACGAACTGAGAGCAATGTCCGGGATCCCCCGCCTCCGCCCATAGTGCCTCGTGGGACGAGGGCAACCGCAACCAATCCCAGGAAGCGGGCGAGGAGCCTTAGCACAGCTTCAACTCCACCACCGGCTGGATCTAACTCCGTATCCTCTAATACACCTTCTGCCTCTGGTGCAACATCTGGATCTGGGTCTGGCGCCCTTGGAACCCCTAATATGCTCCCAACCCAGCCCCCGAAGAAAAAGCCAAAGGGAAACAAGATTAAGATTTCGTGAGTGTTTTTTTTTCTTTTCGTTCCATTCTATATATTGGGGGTAAAGCTTATTTTGCGAGATTGCGGGTTAGTCCGGTCAAAAAAGCAGCAGCGGAGCCGATTGTTGTCACAGCGGGGATTGGTGATCTTAGTGACAATAGGCGGGTCCGGTATGGGTCTGAGGAGGTTTCGGTAGGTGTTTATTGATCGCTATCCAGATTATCGTCTCTGTGGGGTTCGATTTTCAGGTGCTGACACGTCACCATTAGGAGAATGAAGATGTGTGCGCTGTCTGCAACGGGCCGGGTCGTTTCCTCTGCTGCGAACGCTGCCCTCGTTCATTCCATTTTACCTGCCTGAATCCTCCCCTTGAGGAGGTTCCGGAGGGCATGTGGTTCTGTAATAAGTGCACAACACAGCATAATCCGCCACCTAAACCTCCCCGTGGGCTTTTTGTGGACCTTATTGATAATATAAACAGGAGGAACCCTTCGTCCTTTAGGCTACCCTCAGAGATTCGCAATTACTTTGTTGGGGTTGAGACTGGGCCTTTAGGCGAATATGTGGATGTTAGGGATAACAAGACGCAGAGATTTGGGTATGGAGATATTTTTTGGGTTCTTTTTGGTTTATTGGTACATATATTGATAAGAGATCTTTGGGGTGCAATAGTAGAAGCGGATTTCTGGAAGAGTACGATACCCATAGACTTAAGGACAAGAGCGGGAACATCATTCTCTGCCATAGTTGTCGAAAGTCAGCTGCTGATGGTCAGAGAATGATCTCGTGCGATTTCTGCCCGTTGAATTGGCATTTGGACTGTGTCAGCCCCATGCCAATGCCAAACCCCCCGCCGGCACAGAAGAAATGGATGTGTCCGGCCCATGCGGATATGGTAAGAGAATCTGTATGAGGTGGTTCCCCCCCCCGCGCGCCGGACTGACAGTATGAAATAGTACCAGCCAAGGCGGCCTAAGAAGGCAGTTATAGTTGATGCGTACCTGCGCAGGGGAATGAAAAACAATGGGGTTATTGAGATTGAGAACGAAGAAGAGGAGACTTTTGAGGAAGTCCTCATCAGCGGCGTTGTCTATCGTCTTCCGGAACGTGGTATAAAGTTAGATTTCATTGAGAAAGTGAAAAAGTAAGCTTTCCTGCTCCTGACCCATAACGGGGAGAATTTTGAGTCTTAAATTAACGGTACATGTACTGCTGTAGTGAGCGTGACTATGCTCAAAAACGCCGTAAACTTGACACTAATGTGCTTGGAAATGGTACACCCGGACCCCAGACCCCGATCGCGAGCCTGACATCTCCTGTTCCTATTGAGGGAGTCCCAGGCGAACTTCAGGTGACTGTCCGGTCATTGATTGAGCTGAGCACCAAGGAGCGGCTTAACGGGCCTCTCGATCCTAATGGGCTAGGTGGTTTGGTCTCGGTTCTCATTGTAAGTCCTAACTCCATTATCACGTTTATATGAATGTTTCTGCTTACATGTTTTACAGGAAAAAGCGCCTGCGGACGTAAAGGCACTCCTCGTGGAAAAATCGTTGGCACCCCCGAATCAGCCATTGTCGCCGGCGGCCTCACTGGATACAGCGCTCACTCCTAACACCTTGGAGATCGAGAAACGTCAACTTCTGGCTCTGCATGAGTTAATCACTCGTCGTATAGAAATTATTGATGGTTCGGCACTGCCGATTAGCCCTGCAGTACCTCAATCACACCTGGCTGTAGCAGAGAGCTCATGACGGGGTTTACATGATGTCATGCTATCTGGCGGGACGGAAATTCCCCAAAAAGGGTCTATCGGGTTTGGAAAAGTTATGTTAGGGTGCACAGGGCGCGAGCCAGGAGGGAGCTCCACAATATGGTCTGGCTGGGAATGGAGAGGGGGTCAATTGATATAACGGAAAATGGTGGATGGTTTCCCTGGTTGGGTTCTTTTTTCATTTCCTTTTAAACGTTTCCTTTTCTACTTCATTTTACACGCGATAAACCATGGCATCCCTTATCCTTATTTTCCCCTCATGATCTCTATCCACTTTTTTTCTTCATCATTCCAATAATTCTTTCTTACAAAGCGGACCATCCCCGATGCGGTGGCTCATTATTCATTGGCCTCCAATCTCTTAAGCCCTTTCCTTCTTGTCCTATCTCTTCGTTTTTTCGTGCCCGACAAACAGGGGTGGAGGGAATAGGGGTCCCCGTTATCACCACAATCGTCATCATCACCAACCACCAAAGCCACGAGAGGGGAATTTCCAGGTTCAGCTTTTTTTCCTTCTTTTTTTTTCTTTTCCCCTTTTTTCTTTCCGCGTTTTTTCATTTTTCCTTAGAATGGGATGGGAGTGAAAGTGTTCATTTATTTCGTTAGTTGATGGTTGTAGGTGGAGGACATGGTGCGCGCGCTACCCTTTTTTTTTATTTTTTTACCTGCTGTCTTTTTCTCCTCCCCCCCCTTTTTTTGTTCTTTCCATCTGTCCCTTTAGTGTTGGTCTTTTCTTTCGTTCCTTCTTTTTTCCGATGTCATTGTAGTTAATTTTCCCCTCCCTCCCCAGCTTCTCTCATATATGGTTTGCGAACGGCCTGTGCCTCGACGTGGAAGGAGATTGGCAGTTGGAGGAGGGAGGTCGATTCTGTTTATGTATCTTTTGAAAGCTCGTTTTTTTAGGTAGTGGGATTAGGTTTTCTTTGGATGATTGATGGGCGATGGATTGTCGTGAAGAGAAGGGGGAATGTGGAGGAATGCGTTCCATGTATGTACATTATAATTTTTTCATTAGTTTGTGGAAATGTTTGTTGTACTCGACGAGTTTGTACTGGCGCTGCGGTGTGATATATATTATAGAGGCGGGTGAGTGGGGGTAGGTGGGCAGGTTGAAATGGTAGGTATTGGTATCGTTCGATATTGATAGTGACTTTTCGTATACCGGCTGCCATCTAACCTTCGCCCTCTAGCCCTATCTTTCCCAACGCTGTTTGACTCCTGGGCGGGAGTGTATATCGTGAATTGTGGTCCACTCCCAATCGCCGTCCTCCATAAAAACGTAATTCCGGAGCGCAAAACTCTCCGATGTGATATGGTAAGGTAATCCTTCCATGCTATCCGGGGGGTACAGTATCATATACAGTGTTCCGTCCCAATCCGTTCCGGGAATCGTTCACTAAACCAAACCTCAAACATCGTCCCTCTCCCGAGTTCTTCCTCCGCGGTGTGCCGGTAGAGTGTGGAAACATCTTCACTCCCTAACCTCCGACCGCCAATCGGTAGATAGCCTCCAGGCCACTCCAAAACCCCAACTTCCCTTTTTTGTTTCCGATCTACACCGACCGTCGGGCTTGCTTGCTGCGGGGGGATGCCATAGCAGGGAAAATGCTATCGGACAATATGATAGCAGCTGTACTCGAGTAATTTCTCCACTCTCCACATCCTTCGTTGTGTTGTGTTCACCCTCTCGTTCTCCTCCCTCACACCTCCTCCTCCTCCGAAATACGTACTCGTACTAGAGAATAGAAGAGAGAAAAGGTCGGTGATCGTTTGTGCCGACGGTTAAGTTAGGCAAAGGCACCACCACCACCAGTGCCCCGTTCCACAAGGGCAAAGGAAAGGAAGGAGGGTTAAGCTGTTCGGGCAGCAAAGTGCGGGGTTGGTTCATTTTAATGCCAAGAGATACATTACTAAGCGATCCTCCTTGCTCCCAAAAGAGGGCCACAACAACGCGTCACGTCACTATTTCCTAATAGGGTAATTTACAGATTTCACTACATTTTCCTTTTTCTTTTCAAGGCTGGCGTGTTGGGTCTTGGGGTTTGTATCTTATCTGCCTGTCTGTTACCCAGCCTTTGGTTCATCGCTTACACACACTGCTTACTACCACACCACCTCCCTACCACTACCCATCACCGCATCTACCTATTACTACGATACGAAGGTGCTTTACACGTTACTTTCGAAACACACCATTGCTATCCGAGCCGTTTTCCATTGCGAGGGAAAATCACAAGTTTGAGGAATTGGCTGAATTGATCGGGATGCCGCGACCAGCACGCGCTAGCAGGAAACCGCCTGCGGGCGAAGAGGTGGAAAAGGCAAGCAAGAAGGTTGCTACCACTGTTGGGAAGAAGGAAAAGAAGACAGCCGAGAAGGAAATAGTCGGAAAGCCAGCAGCAGCACCACCAGTGCGCGCGACGCGATCGAGAGGCATTGTCGAGCTCGTCATCGAAACTAGTCAGGCCAGTCAAGCCACCGTTGCGTCTACTCGTACATCGCCAGAAAAGCCGCCAACCACACGACGGCGAGGCCAGTCTCAACAACCCGTCACACTGGTCGCAGAGGTGACTGCCTTGCCAGCAGCGACAACAGCAACATCGCCGCCAAAAAGATCTACACGTGCTACTGCAAACTCTGCCACCTCTACTACTTCTATCGCCATCGAAGAAGTGATCCACAAAACCCCATCTCCGAAAAAACCTACACGCGCCACAGTGAAGGTGTCTTTGCATACGAAGCAGAAATCCAACTCCCGTGTCGCAGCTGCCCCGCCAACGCCGGATATTACCCCGCTATCGCCCGAGATTCAAGTCCCCGCATCTTCCGACGCTGAAAACCACTCCCCGGCCGGCAGCCCGCACTTCGCATCTTCGCCTCCGGCGATCTTAGGCACTGCTCCTCGCGATGACGAAGAGGGATTCACCACGCCTACCCAGACAAAAGGCAAGAGCGGGAAGCAGAAAAGGATTTCTTTGGAGTTTGCCGAGGACGAGGGGTACACTCCTCCGCGCGCACGGCCTTCGTCTGCTGAGAGACCTAGATTGCGGGAATTGGGTGTTGAGAGTTTAGAGCCATTGGATAGGCTTCCCGGAATTGACGAGAATGATGTTGCCAGTAGCGGTGGGTTTGCGGGGGATGATGAGGACGAACCAGCGACTCCTACGCCTAAGCGCGCGAACAAATGGAAACTCAGCCAGCTTGCAGAGGAGGAAGAGGAGGCCGGGGAAGAGGCCGACCTAGAAGACAATGGTGAGGTTCCGGCATCTACACAATTAGAGCAGCAGCATAGGAAGAAGCGATTCGGATCTCCCTTTCAATTCCAAAGGGCCAAGGAGAAGGATACCCTTCCAACCGCTGCCGTCACCACCATGGAGGTAGAAGACATGACCTTTGCAATCTACTCCGACCCAAACACCCCCTCTCCAACTCTACCAGATACCACCAACGCGCGCGAGCTCGACGAGATAATGCGCCCGCCGGTAAGCTCCTCGCCAGCGCAAGAATCCCCCCAACACTCCCGAAAACGCCGTTCTTCCAGCGCAGGCATTGACTCCGATGACGAAGATAGCGATAAGGTAGAGGAGCATCGCGACCAAATCCGTAGCGGAAAACGCAGAAGGCAGGCTGTCTCTAGATCCAAGTTAGCAGCGGCACCAAAACCAAAGGTTTTACAAACAGAGGACCTCCGTGGGTTACTCCCTAAGCGCAAGGGCCGGGGTAGACTCGCTGAGAGGGACGAATTTGACCTCCCCCCTTCGGAGGAGGAGGAAGACGAAGAGGAAGAGGAAGACGAACTCAGCAAGCCCACAAAACGCAAGTCCAAACCAACCAGAAAGTCCAAATCAAAGACAGGGTCCAAGTCCAAGTCCAAGTCCGCCGCCCCCACAACCACCGCGAAAATCACAAAATCAGCCTGGTCCCGGCCCCTTGTTCCCGCCGCCGCCGCCACCACCACCACTGCTAAAAAGACGTACGCGCGTAAATCCACCGGCTCCGAAAAGGAGAACGAGGAGCCGAGAAGGAATAAGGGTAGGAATGATGACGGTCCTGGGGAGGAGGAGGATGAGGCGGCGACCACGACTACGAGTGGGACTGTGGTTGAGCTCGCCGATGGGATCCTCGGCAAGGAGGGGAGGCGGAAGTTGCGGGATGCGGCGGAGAAGTTCCGCGTCGTAGATGCTTGGGAAATGGAGTTTGAGGATGTTAGTGCGAGTCCAAGTTAGTGGGAGTGTTGGCAGTGGTGAGGGCATTTGGAGAGGGGGGGGAGGCTATTTGGTGGATGTTTGTTTTTGACTTTTGCTCATTTCTTAATTGTCTATCGTGAATCGTGGCGTGGTGGGTTTTATTTGGCGTACTGTATGCCAGTTTGTTCGTTTTCATCGCGTTATTATTATCGTCCCCCCCCACTTTCTATGGATTTCGTTAGCGGGTTCGATTTGCCTGCTCGATCACCCATTCACCCAATCAATCAACCATTACCGGTATATTACGGTACCGTTCTTGGGGGAGGGGGAAGAGGAAGGAAGGAATGGCAAGTTCTAACTACTTTATTCATCTTGTCCTCACATTACCGCGGATTACTCAAGAAGAGCACGTAGGAAGCGCAGGAAAGACCGACCGGAATAACTGTAGGATATACAGGTCATCATTGTTATTATTTACTACGTTGTAACTTATCATGCTATCTTTTACTTGTACCGTATTATGCACTATCATACCATACTAAATCATACATGACCCTCCTACCATATCCCGCGTGCGTTCACTCGCTCTCACTCACTCACAACTTTGCGCCCCGTTACCAACCACAATAACCAAGTCCCAAACAAAGCAGCAAAAAACAAAACCCCATCACCGGCAATCACCCGACGTCTGTGAAATGGGTATTGCTATGGTTGTTTGGGGGGGGGGCACCGCGGGCTACTTTTTGCGCCTTAATTAGTGGCTTATGCTTACGGCTCCTGCGGGGAATGTTATCCCCCAACATTTCCTTGGTCGTCCGACCATACTATATACTACGGGTGCCGTGAGTATGGGGTGTGAGAGATCAGACTAGTTTGTACCCCAATAAGATGAATTACCACATCGCGTGATACGATATGATCCATTGCAAAAACGACAACCTTTTTGTTTTTTTCTCTTCAGTTTTTTCTTCTTCAGTTATTGTAATTTTAGATTAAATTTGCCATTTTGAATATTTTAATATTTTAATATTTTACTTTTTTGAAACGCTGGGATGTATATATATATATAGCGTTCCTAGTTATCATTGCTTTATCCTACCAAATAAGCGGATTTCCTGTATCTGTTGTGGTGTGGGAAGGTAAAATTTATGGTATCATACATATGGTATGATATCAACTTCCCCCCCCTCTCTCCCCTTTGCCCCGTCTTCGGACGCTACGCTCGGGGAGGGGGAAAGAAATACGGTTGAGGAAATGGCGAGATCTAGAGGGAAGTATAGTATCCTTCCATCCTTCCATCCTTCCAATTGATTTGCCAGGGGTTTCAAATTGAAGACTGTGGTACATGTGCTGTACTCGAGTGCACCTACCGATCTCTTGATCGTCCTGGGAGGATTGGAAGATAGGATGATATGCTAGAGGATGAAAGAAAGAAAGAAAGTGTAAAGTACCGTAACGGTGTGGTAACCGGCGGCAGCAAAATCCAAGTCAAGTGCAGTGAAGTACGGTACTGTACCGGTACTTGTACAGTGCAGGAAACTTTCACACATCGTACAAGTAGTGCCCAGAGTATCGGTAGGTAGTGCGGTAACTGCCGTCATTGTAAGGTTTCCTCCTTCTAAAATTTGCACTCGGTACCTACGGTATGATACGGTACCAGCACTTGTACTAGTACTGTACCTCCACCTCCACCCCACCTCCACCCAAAACTAAAATTATCTCCCCTCCATTCCCCACTCTACGGTCCCTAGTCCTCAATCCCGCAATATATAAACCCTACACCCTACCATATAATAAAAACCTTTTTCCGAAAAAGAACTCTGGATGTGAGGGTAAAATGCGGTTCTGGATCGATCAGATCGCTGATAAGCTCCAAAAAAGAAAAGAAAAAGAAAAGAAACCCCTCTCCTGGAGTTACGGTACGGTACTCGTACTCGAGTACCGTACGCCTCCCGTCCGTCCCCCAGAAGCCAACCCCCCCGTAGGCTATCGTGCGTAATCCACTCTCGAGCACTTACATAATCCAGATGTTTCCCTCATCCCTGTCGGTAAGGAATGAAGCGGGTGAGTGAGGAAAAATTACGCCAAGAAATGAGCCAAGACAAAAGAGAAGAAGGGGAAAAACAATGAATGAGGTGAAGAAAAACACCTTGCTGGAAATTTGATGTGTTAGTCTATATGTTGGTGTTATGATAACTACTTTCAACTGGCTGTGAGTATAGATGGCACTTTCTCACGACATAGCACGGCCGGCTACGACGGTTAAGGGGAAGGAAGGAAGGAAGGAAGAAAGAAAGTCAAACCGCGGGGTACAGGTACAGCACAGTATTCTTGCCTCTGCTGATACTGATACTGTGCAGGTACAGTACAGTACTCGTACAGTACCGTAAAATCCCTTGAAATCCACAAGTCAGATCGCCAGCGGAAACCAGCCCGTCAGCAGCCCCAGGATAGGTTTAGTAAAACAAGTTAACAGGATTGCGAATACCAGTTAATGAGATACAACATTGTCCCAAGGGGCTGATCCGATGCTGTGTCAGAAGGGCGCAAACCCCTTCTCAGGAGCTCTTGTCTCTGGATCCGGAGATTACAGGGCTGGCGGGGATGGTGGATTTCAAGAGATTTTACGGTACTCGAGACCAGTACCGTATCGTGTCGCATGTTCCAGGCCCTCGTGAGGGAAGAAGATACAGTATGATACAGTACCGGTATTGTGTCGGGGAGGGGAGGGGAGGGGGTGGGAGAGAGGATCTCATGGGAATGACTGAGAAATTACTCCGCGCTCAGAGTTTTTTTCTCTTCCCCTTGTCAGCCCTTTCCTTTCTTGCACAAATATGACCGTGCAACCATCACCTTCGGACGAACAAGCCAGGTTACTTAACTCGCCGCCGTCCCCTTCCCTTCCCCGTCGTCTGCCATTTCCCACTCACTTCTTTTACAAGTACAACCCCTCCCTTTTTCAAAGCCTTTTCCTTTCTTTTTTTTGTATTCTTGCCGTACACGTACAAGTATATCCCATACCCCCCCCCCCTCCCCATTTCTTCTTATATACTATTTCTGCCGGTCCATAGACTGAGGGCTTTGTCTGTGATTTCTGTCAGGCTGATTAATTGACCCCGCCATCATTTCCTCTATCGCCTTCTCCTCCACTCCTCCAACCACAGCCAACAGCCTCTGCCTTAACAATCTCTCAAACTCAGCAAAAATGTCTTGTCCAGATTTGCAATCTAAGGATACCTACATCTTTCCATCCCACCGTCTTCAACGAGTATTGAGTGATCCCACTAAGATACCTTTGGTCCTTGTCGCTTGCGGCTCTTTCTCGCCCATCACCCACATGCACCTTCGAATGTTCGAGATGGCTGTCGACTATGTACGCCAGAACATGAGTGACACTTATGAGGTTGTTGGTGGCTACCTGTCACCTGTGAGCGATCGGTACAACAAAGCTGGTCTGGCAAGCGCCACCCATCGGTTCGTTCTCCCTTTTCCCCCCTTGCGCCTCCACCCCTGGCCCCGATTAACGTGCATATCACAGGGTCCACATGTGCGAATTAGCCTGTGAACAAACCTCTGACTGGCTAATGGTTGACCCTTGGGAAGCCATTCAAAAGGAATACCAGCCCACTGCCGTCGTATTGAATCACATCACCACTTCCGTGAATGATCAACTCGGTGGAATTTCCACTAGCTCCGATCCGGATGCCCCCAAGAGGTCTGCTCAAGTTGCCTTGCTCGGCGGCTCTGACCTTTTGCAGACCATGTCGCAGCCGGGCGTCTGGTCTTTGGAGGATCTGGACTTGATTATTGGGTCCCACGGGATTTTTGTCATTGAGCGTTCCGGCTCCAATGTCAGTGATGCGTTGGCTCCGCTTAACGAGTGGAGCGAGAAAATGGGAAAGAACTGGTTGGAGAATATCCATGTTGTTCGGCAGCTGATTGCCAACGATATCAGCAGTACCAGGATTAGGCAATTCTTGAGGTGGGGGATGAGTGTCCAGTACCTACTGCCCAGCTGCGTCATTGAATACCTGAGGGAGCACCAGTTGTATAGAGACCCAGTTGAGGACAATCACCCGTTGGGCGACGGAAAAGGCAAAGGCAAAGGAAAGATGATGGAAGGAGATTCCAATATCGCGGGTGATGGAGCAAGGGTGGCTTAATTTAATAATGGGATGTTTAGCGGACGTTTAGATTCAAGGCCGTTTGAAGGCGTAGGGGCGATATACGCACTCGGTAGACCAAAGAAAGCTATATAAAAAAAGGTTCGGATTGAGGCCCAAAAATTTCCCAACGAACTGGAATCCAACGGGTGGATTCAACTCTTTTCTGGCTAGTTGGATTCTATATACCCCCCTCCCCCAGTTAGCCCGATCCAGAACAGTGATAGATGTTATGGAGGAATGATACCCCTTCTTATGTTATTTCATTGTTTCCTTCTCTTGGGGGTTGCTTTTTCCTGTGTAGAATAAAGACCGGAGGAGACTGGGTTTCCATTCCTCAAGCCGGACGATCTTCCGCTCTTCAGTTACCTCTCTCTCGAAGACTTTCTTTTTTTTTTAAAAAAAAAAAAACAACATTTTTTGACGGTCTCTAAAACCGGTAGAGCACCGTACTAACGGCTGAACGTTCCTCGGAAGATATAGAGACGGAATTTGTCTCTTGGGAGGTTATCCCGGCTTGATATCAACTGTATTTTATATATATATATATATTTGAAGCTTTTGCTGCTCTATATACCGCTTTAGTGTCTCGGGGCTGACGAAGGAAAATAAATAAATTAATCAAATAGTGGGACTTAGCTTATCTAAGCGCTCCCGCCGCTGTCAGTGCATTGCCCGCAGGAAAACAGGGTGGGTGTCTTATGTAAGGCACAAGGAGATCACTGCATATCTCACCCTGAGTCAATGTCTGTCTCAAAAGGGAAAATTGGGGAACGAGTGATATCCCGAGATCATAACATGCCGGCACAGTAAGGTTCCAATAGGTTCCAATCAGTTGTAGCCGGGGATGAAATATCATAGCAACAAACAAACAATAGCGGTGGTAGAGATATCTTGAGGAAGGAAAAGAAAAGAAAAGAAAGAGAGAGAGATAACTTAGGGAATATTTTCTATTTGCCATTTTGAGCGAGCCGAAAAATGGTGGGTGGGGAGTGGGGGGGAAACAAACCGAAACGCGGGCTGATTGGATGGACGACGGATATACGATAGCAACGATGCAGTGCTATCGGTTCTGCAGCGTAGGGTTACCGAAGCTGTCGTGCAATAATACATACAGGTAAGCGGTTGCAATTACCAAAGTGCAAGTGGAGTCTCACCGGTTTGTTGTCGTTCGTCGGTCGGTCGGTTGCACAGTGTGTTGTTGATTGGACCTATCAGATTTGGGGATTCTTGTGCACTATAGCATTGTGCGCGAGAGTATAGTAGTATCATATATTGTAGCATAGAGGCGATTTTATCATACATGTATACTTCGATGCATTACTATAAAGCCTTTGTGTCCCGCCTCTCACTTACTTACAGGGTGGTGGTGGTCGGTGTATGTTCTGGTTTGGGCTTGCTTGCTTGCTGTGCTTTAACTTGTATTATTACTTCTCTGCTCTATGCTACTGCGAATGAGATCCGGGGCTTGGACTTTACGGAGGTTGCGGATTGTGCGGACCAATAGAGCTTTAGTTTACCCTTTCCTTAGTGGCTCCTGCGAAGTTTCTATCATTACCAGTGGGATTTTCTCTTTCCTTTTGGATTTAGTTCGACTCTTGGAGTTTCGCTTTGCTTTTAAGATGCTGTTCGCTGCACAGGGAGATATATATATATCTCCTGGCTTACCATTCAGTTAGTATGCATCTCTCAATTTCGTACTCGCACCACTTTCACTCTTTCAATTAAGGAAGAAAAAAATCCAAGAAAATAATTGAGATTGACTACTAAATTGACCACTGTAGACAATGTGATATATAAAAAAAACCGCCCTGAGGAGCTTCGTTGTGATGAGAAGAGTAAACCATAAGCATGAAATCATTTCCTCGAAGACCTCCTATACCAAACCCATTACCATCCCATTCCATTCCATCCTATACTATTCCGTGCCGACACCAATCCGTCATCCAAATTATCACCACCGTGACCGCATATCGTAAGGTCCCGGCAGCCTCTCTCACCGTTACTTAGAGAACTTGATTGCAGCTGAAGTCAACGTTGGCGTTGATGCCGATCAATGAACCGCCGCCGTTGGTATTCTGTATATGCGAATTAGCCCCCTGTCCACCCTCCCCTCAACAAGCGCGGCCACCACATACCTTAGCACCTTCACAGCAATAAACTTTACCACCGGTATTGCAGTTTCCACCCGACCCAATAGCTATTCACCATCCCGATTCATTAGCTTCACATCCCCTCCCTCTAAGCCAAGACTTGGATAAAGGAAGAACTTACTGGTGCACTGAAGAGGGGCACCGTTGAGAGCGCTAATGAAATTGCCAGAAAGAAGATTTAGGAGCCCTCCTGACCCAGACTGGGTATTACCACCGGTGTTAATGCAGCACACGTTGGTCTGGGGGCCGGAGTTCGTGTTCGAGCACGAGTTGGTAGTGGTGGTGGTAGTACCTCCAGACGTTGGGACCCAGGCGTCAGGGCCGGGGATTGCGACAGCAGAGACGAGGGCTGCGAAGAGGAAGACGAGGATTCTTGCGAATTGCATTTTGAAAGGTGGAAGAAGAGGCGAAGAAGTAGAAGTAAAAGTGGTAGATTGGTTTGTTTTTTGAAGGCGAAGATTGCTATTGAAGTTGAAGTCGAAGTCGAAGCTGATGAGGAGGAATGGGATTGAGGCGGGATATCAAGCTGTATTTATACACAATTGACCACGGAGTCTCTCGCTCCAGTATCCGCAGAGCCGACCATGATGATAGAGTCTCGCTGACCTACCCTGGTTGGTTTGATAGTCGTATAGCACAATATCGTATCATACTTCCCGAAATTCTTCCCCCCCCCTGTCCTCACTCTCCGTGAGCCAATCCAATTACCAGCCGTCCTATCTGTTGTCTTTTTTTATTATTTATTATTTATTATTTATTATTTATTATTTTTATCTCATGTGCTCACTGTTCACGTAGTCGCGCAAGCTATCTCAGAAACCTGTTGCTCCATCATCACCACCAATTTGATACTAAGGCAGCAATTCGGAAAGTTCCGCGCCCTTCATGCATGGCGTACAGTGATCGGCGGGACCCACCCAACTTTAAAAAAAAAGAAGTCACTCTCGGTCTGGGACGAGATAGATATGCAGAATCCCACAGGCGGTTTCTTCCGGACCTTGTTTTTTTTTTGAGGTACTGCACTTGTAAGTGCTATTCACGGTATATACCGGTTAGATATTCTGTCGGCCTCCGGGGGGGGGAGGGGCATTTTCGGGAGGGTAGTGCGCTTCGGTAGACCGGCAGTCTATCGTATACCGGTAGTATATCTCTCAATAAGAGATTGAAAAGGGGAAGACAAAACTTGGGTTGGCTTCTTGGGCGTAGGTTCGGGGGGGGACAAGTTTGCTGGTATCAACGGAATTCATTATTATTGTTTTGTATTGCTTCGAAGTTTTACACTCAAGTAGTTTGAATCATCCGAACAACACCGTATCACTCCAGGGCCCGATGCACGAACGAGATCCTATCCCACCGTACCTACAAGTACCGACTTACACTTCAGATCCCCTATTCCCCTTGTGACAAAAGCAATTATATCCAAAAATACTAATCGCCTACAAGGACTTCCCGGATACTTCACATCGTCCACCGGAAAGAAGGAAAGAAAAAAGGAAAGAAAAAAAAAAAGAGAGAGATTTATACACGTCAACAGAGATCGTCACTTCCAGCGCCAATCCCGTTGGGCCCCCACTCAGTTTCGGACCGGGTGACATCTCATGATTGGTCCTAGTCACGGGGAATTGGCCGTTTGTGTGATAGTAATGTCTTGGCCATCGCAACGTTCCTTTTTCTTCTTCTTTCCCTTCTTCGACAACGGCAGGATCCTTTTGGTTTTGTCTTTGATTATCATTTTCAGTTTTGGGATCGGGTTACCGGTACGGTTGGGGAAAATACTTTTTTCTATTCACTATTCTTTTTGTTGTTTTGGTAGATGCATTGGTATTGGTACGGTATTCATGTCCGGTGTTTCAGATCATAAGGGGGGGGAATAGGCTTATTGGTCCAGTAGCGGTAGGATTGGAAAGTCTTCTCTGAAAGAGAGAGAAGATTAAAGTACTGTAGACTACTGGACAAAACCGGACTCGCTTGTCGAGATTGTAATGCTGGTGGTGGAGCGAATCCGCCCTCGGCAATCGATGACACCCTAGGTTCTGCACTTTGTGTCCCAAACTCCTGGCCGGAAACGTAGTACAATACATCCTAGAACTCCCTTCTTCCTCCTTTCCTCCTCCATTTCTTCTTTTAACCCCACTCATCCACCAATCACACCCTTCCTTGCTCCCCAAACCAGCATTCCCGATCGGTATCACATCAAAGGTACCAGGCAGACAGACATACTCTCCCCTCCAATTACTTCCAACCCATCTGCACCACTAGGGCCGAATTGTCCGATATCAAACCCCGACCTCCCCGGACACCGATCATGCATTTACGCATGGGCCACCACATCATACAGTGCAATTATAGTACAACACAGTACCAACAGGTCACTGTACGTCACTCGATGATCGTCGTTTCCCCTTGGGTATTTCCGTGGAGGTGCAGAGGGAGGGGGGTGCGGGTCTGGAGAGGAATTATTGATAGGGGTGGCTAGGGAGTGTAGGAGTTAGTGTGGTACTAGTACTAACATTGTGCTCTACTGTTCAGTGCCCCACCCCCGTTATCCAATTATTATTGCTTCATTGCATTCTTTTCTTCTTCCCTTTCATCCCCCTATCACAGATCATGCATGGAGCACTGTCCGGTTCAGTGCCGAGTACAAGCACAACTCCAAAGATCTACAGTACCCAGGCGAAGGATAATCCGTGAATACTTCCGTATTGGCCAATGCACCATAGGTATCCCTTCTATAATAGCAAATAAAAAATCGTAAAGCGCTCACGGAATTTCTTCTTCACAATCAACAGGGCTAACTGCATATCAGAAACCACCATTTATTAGCGAATTTTCATATAATATTATTTGATTGACCACAGGAGCTACACCCATCCGGTATACACCCCCTAGGCATTTCCTTCGTTAGGGGAAGCTAACCCGTACCTCGCACCCAGCCGACCCCAGTACTCGAGTACTCGAGTACATTGAAAATGTTCACAAACTAACCCTGGTATCCTAGTCTGACACCGTACCTACCGCCGTAGCAGATACATCCCCTACCGCCACATCTACCCAATCGGCCATGGGTAGCACAATCGGCCACGGGTGACAGTACCTAAGCTGATACCATCTATACCAGCACACTGTGCTAGCCTTTCCAACTCCCTAAACTACCGGTATTCTATCCAACCCTGCTCTGATCTGCTCTACGGCACAACCCGTATCTCGATTCTGGATATCCGGCAACTCCACCCCCTTCAACAAAGACCACCCACCTCAACTTCACCCCGGAGGCCAACTTCCGCTCCCACACATGACGTGGATAGATATTATTCACTCAGAGCGACTCATGCCGTGCCTAATAGGGCACAGACGAGAGTTCAGTCCGAGATAACCCAAGCTGGGATGCAGGCAAAGACAAGGCAAAGCAGGCCCCGTGCTGTGCTGTTCTTCGCCGACCTAAGTGGAGGTCTAGGTGAGATGTGATGGCGGTGAGTGCATAGGTAGGAGGCGGTGAGATGGAGGGACGGGATGGGCGCCGAAGGAGCTTTGACCTTGAGGGCAATGGCGGCCGGACGGGCGGATGAATGATGACGATGTAGGTGGTGTGAAGGTCCTGGATAGACTATTGAATGCATGGATAGAGGTGGCTTAGGGCAAACAACCCAAAACCTCAATACCCACCCCCAATGAATGAGTGAGAGGTGAGAAGGTATATACACCACTCACAAAACCTCCCACAGAAAACATCACCACCAATAACTGCATTCAAGCTACTCCATTGACCGCTATCTAAACTATACCAAACCCATCTCCTCAACCTATGCACAGCTCCCAACCCCCAAACCCGACTCCCACATAGAAAGAACACTCACCACAACCCCCCTACGAGAGCCCATATAACCACCTATGCAAAAAAGGCAAAGAACATAATTCAAAGTTCACGACACAATACCATCCACAAGTGCTCCCTCCTCCTCCTACCATACCACACCGCACGCATCAGAGCCTATATACGACACCCTACCACGAGCAAGTCCTTTCCCACCCACCACCAAAAGGCGACTAACTTATACTCACCCCACGAAACCCCATGCAAGTCTTCACCAGAGTACGGGCACTCGCGCGACCGAATTGAAGCCGGACACTTAAGGTGGCAACACCCATACGAAGTGTCCGGCTTCAATTCGGCCGCGCCGGTATCACCTGTATCCCAGGAACTAGAAGGAGAAACTAACTCACCAATTCACCCAACGACTCAGGTCCACCGTGTGTGCCTTGAGTTATCCGTGAGCACTGCACTGTACTGAGTGTACTATGCCCACACCATTCAAAACAAAAAGAAACTGAAAAGGAAGGGAGAAGAAAAACTATCTTTTCCTCCTTCCCCGGCTTTTTTTTCCCCCTTCACTTCTTCCCTTCCCCTTTCCAGCTTTTTCTTTTGGCATTGTGAGGTGCTTGGGCACCCATCGGACGAAAGCAAACAAGGAAGGGGAGTATAATAGCATGCTCTAGTTTCGGCGCTCATCTAGAGAAAATTTCTACAAACTCATAATTCCCCACGAGTACGTGGGTTGGTGTACCATAAATCACAGGTTGTCACTCGCTCGAGAGCCGAATGGCACTTAAGGGCTGCAGGTCGGTCATGTACTCCCCCGATTCGTAAAACGGCGGCAATGATGTGTTAGAACCCCAAAGGTTCCGGTTACTGGCGGCTGTAGTGAGCGCATAGTGGCGGAAGCGGAGGCACTGCTCCGCTGGAAACATAAAAACATACGATGCTCTACGGCTCTCTTCTAGAGGCTAGCGCTTTGCTGCAGTCTACACTATTCCCCTCAAGCCAGTAGATTCAAACATTTGCACCTTCAAACCCACTAGAGTGAGCACCAAACCTTCAGCATTAGTCTAAGTACAATCCTCCTTACCTCTCCACTTCCAACCACCAAAACTGCGGACCATTCCAAAAGACCACAAGGGTATATATATATATGCCTGTCCCACCTTCCCCCTTCAGAAAGCCCCCCTCAACCTCCCTCTACAAGACAAACCCAGACCAAACCAGATCAAGCCAAGCCAAACCGACCTAACTGACAGTAAAGAAAAGTTTTTGTAATAAAATAAAAAAATGCGCAGAAAGATGAAGAATCGTCTCAAAAACTCCGGTTAAAAAGGAAGGAAAAAAAAAGGAAAATGCCACCTATAGTTCCACTTTACCATCATCACCGGGAGAGGGGGTATAATTAACGAGCATGCTGTCCACAATTCGGCTTCGGCTTTTCTAGGCGGAGGGCCCAGAGGAGAAGGTCCTCCAGTGGTACGAACACTAGGAATACACGGTTGCACAGGAAGGCGATTGCAGCGACAAGTGCTCCAGCGCAGGCGTCCAACCAGTACTATCACTACTGGTTAGCACTCTAGTTTAGTAAAAGAGGGTAATATATGGGGGACGAACATGATTAGCTGTAGCAACAATGGTAGTTAGAATCATGGTTGGGTACGAAATCCCGAGCACGCAGTACCAAATCTTCCACCATTTGCCAACACCAGTTTGTAGGACTTTTCCTTTACGCCCTCCATATCCTAGCCCCATGAAGCTGAGCGTGCCAGAGTGGTACACCAGCGTCACGCCAATCATGAAGCTGTAGCCAAAGTGCATACTCGGCATGGCAGCAAGGTGGTTCACAAATTTACCAGACATCCACACGGACTCGGCGTCGTCGCGGCGGACAGTGTCGATGAAGCCGTATTCCTTCGGGAGCAGACGGGGCGGCATGCACGGGAAGAGGGCAAATATGGCAAAGGCCATCCAGTTGCAGAGTGTTACGGTGCGCCGTACGATGGCGAAGGTAGCATGATTCGGGGCGGAGTAGTAGTACCATGCGATGAAACTATATCAATCGACCCATCAGTAACCAATTCGCCCCGGACTCGTGCAAAACGTGGCCATAAATTGGGGGGGGGGGGAACCTACAACACACTCCCGGGAATGTGAATCAACGCATAAGTCTTATTCAAAAAGCTCAACAATTCTTGATGTCCATCCATGAACCACTTTTGCACGTCAATCTCCTTGACCGGGAAAAAGAACCTCAGTAGCGAGTACTGCTCCGCATTCAAAACACTCAAACCATTCGCCTGCGCCGTGTCCCAAATCTCATCCGAGAACAGCTCCTGGGAGAGAATGTGCGAAACTCGATATATAGCATAGGTAATAATCCAGTAGAACATTTCCATCAGGAAGGGGAACTTGTACATAATGCGCGAGTGCCAGCTGTTTGAGAAACGGGACGAGTTAGGGGTCAATATTACAAGACCGCAGCAGGAGCGGGTTTTAGGTGGGTGCTTAGATGTGCTGAGGATGGTGAGGTCTTCATCTTCTTCATCCGACGACCGACCGTCCGTCGAGCCGCTTGAGGGAGATGGGGAGAATTCGCCCGAGCCATTGTTTTCCAATAGGGAGCGGTAATCCGATTTAGGGTTGTTGAGGATATCATATCTTCGTCGTCGAGTGTAGAAGCACGCGAAGAACAGGATGCTTGCCACAATCTTTTGGTGAGGTTGTTAGATGATCATCCATGAAGCAATGCGACCGAACGGAGATGGGGGAAGGTGGTGGGATAGGGCAGATAAGTACTCACAACTGGTTCACCCCACTCGGGCAGTTTCCATGCCGGCTCGCTATTCCAAGCTGGAGGTGCGGACGATAGTGGAGTTGACGAGGCGTTGACCCCGGAGGGCACGACACTCGTTGGAGTGGGCATTAAAGTATCCAGCAAATCCAAAATCAAACAAACAAAACCAAAAACGAAAACTGGCTTCGTTTCCTATAGAAATTAAAACTTCTTTCTTCCACGATGGGGGAGCGAGGAGAAGAGTGTTGAATGAGTGTGAGTGTTGTCTGTGCATGAAGATCAGTCAGACGAGGAAGAGTCCTTTTGGCACAAAGGGGGCTGTGGTGCTGCAGTGCCCTTGAAACGACAGCCAAAGAAGGTATTATACCCACGACGGTGATATAAGAGGGCATGATGGGTGATGGGCACTTACAAAAAAGAAACCACGTGAAAGTTCCCCAACGATGAGGGGAGAAAAGGAGCGATGAGGAGGATATCGTGGAAACACTTTTCCCCTCCAAGAGTGTGATCCAGTGATGTTTCTCGAAATGCTTTGTCTTCTGCTACCCCCGATGCGAAAGGGAGCGGGAGAAAGAAGGTTGGAAAGCGCCTCACACCAAGTCTAAGATTATTTGTCGCGTGCTGCCGGGTCTGGTAAGCTAGGAAGCTTCGGTTTTGTCTGAAATAACTGACGATACACACAATTGCTTTTTCTCCCCCCGTAGCCTACTGCAATGAAGGCTAAGGACGCCCCTTCCACCCTCTTCAGCCATGTTAACCGTTCTCAGGAGAAGATGGGACTGGGTTAATAACGTGTCTGACGCGTCTAGCACTTGGCGGCGAAAGGGGGGGATGAGTTATTCCTCCCAACCGAATCATTCCATTGGGACAGCGGAGATCGTAATAACTCCGCGCCCGTCACTTGGAGCGGTGAGGAGCGGCTCCAGCCTCTCGCTAGTTAGTTGCAACGGATTAAAGTGAGAATTCATGATACAGTACAGAACCGCCAGATGAATCCTCAACATACTCAACCTACCCCCGTTCGACACATCAGGATTCTTACAGTCTCCATTTGTGATATTTCCATTTGCACTTGTGCTCGTACTCGGGTACCGATATACGGTAGTGGCTTTCGCCCAAAAAGCCATCCACTCGCTGCAATGTTCTCCCGTCCCCCCCCTCTCCTCCGGAATTCGGATGCTCAGGTGTCCCTAGCAGTTCGAAGAAACGCCTCAATCACCGTCATCGCAGGGGCAGACTGAACTTGTCGACTGCCAAGCCCTGCCATACACCTCTGCACCGTGGCCCTCGCTTGGCAGCGCTTGGGCAAGCGAGTATAGCGAGGAAGGTCACGAAGAAGGCAAGAGAAAGAGCCAATTCAAAATTAAGCAGAATAGACTAGGGCCACTATTATTTCTAACTTTATCCTCATCTTGTGTTTTTTGGCTTGATTATTGGCGTAGATTTGTTGATGTTATGTCAGAGGTGGCTAGGGAGGTACAAGTGCTCGAGTACGATCCTCAAGCATCGTGACCTCATTGACCGGGTTCTGCATTGCCACGGGGGCTTATCCACCGCCCACTGTTTTTTTTCGTGGGCAAAGGTATTATGAGCGAGGGAAATACACACTAAATAGTCAGGCAAGTAACGGTAAAAAATATATAAAAAAAACAACCAAAAATTTATTCATTACCTTGATTCACTTTTCAGGTTTATTTTTATTTTTATATAATTTCTTTGCTCCTATCATATAGTACATACTACCGGTACTCGAGTATCATGGGCCTGCCTGACTCCTTTCAGAGAGATTTTAAAAAGAAGGTTAAATAAATGAAGACCCCCCCCCCCCCAATGGCTGTGTGGGAGTCGGAACTAATTCAACCCGAGCAGAGCAGACAGGGGTATGCATATTTGGGCAGGTTAAATTAACCTCGAATAACTGTTCCTTAACTCTTTGGGGCAAAGCTTGGGACTTGAACTCGTATTCTCTCTTCCGTTTGGCTGTGGTACTTATCATAGGGCGCTCCCTCGAGCAACTGTACCCGTACGCCTTGGAGAATGCCAAGCTTACCCCTGGCAGTGGATGGATGGTTATGTACGAGCACGAGCACAGGTCTTTTCCAAACGTTCTTTCCAAAACCAACCAACCAATCAATTTGGCGAAACCACTTTACGCCAAGGTCGCCATGCAGGAGAAATTTCCGTTGAAGGAAGAAACTTATTCGAGCCACACTACCTACCAAAATCATACTTGACAGTGCTGCACCGGCAGTCGGTACTGCACGAATACCGAATTGAGTGCGCTACTACGATACTAGTTAGTTGCCGAGCGGGGAGAATTGACGACCATCCGAGGGTTGTGGTTTTAGGGTTGGGTAATGCGATCCTAGTGCGGTTTCTCGGCGCAGCGAATCAAAACAACATGTGCTAATTTAGGGGTCGCTAATTAAGCAGTCAATCATTTCCCGATACTGCAGGTGTATGCGTATGATACTTGTAAACTTGCTTTCTACTGGAGTAACAGGAAGAATAATGCAAATATATTACTTGTTACGGTTAGCCTCATCCTTGTTGGTTGGGGCTAACCTCATGAAGACTTAAATCATTACTCAAGTTAGAGTGATGTTTTCAATCTTTAACGGGTGGTGATCGAAAGTGTTTGGGCTGGTGAAGGCAGCAGCCCTCAGCGAGGCTTGGCATGGCTTGACGACCAAATTCGGTACCTATCAGCCAAAACTACTAGCAGATATTTTCCATGCCTGGCTGAACGCTCACTTGGTCTACAAAGATCTCGACTTAGTCTATGCGTGGAGATTGTCGTTGTTCAGCCGCACGCGTTGGGGTTTTGGCGGTTCTGGGTCGGTACTCGAGTAGAGGTGCTGATTCGTGGTTCCTGGAACCATGCTTACCTGTACTACATACCGTAGTACTCGAGCACTGCGGAGGTACCTCCGTCGTACAAGGGTAGGAGGAACCTATCAACCAGAACAGACAAGGATCTGTTTGGCTGGTTAACCTTAGATAACTGTTCAATCACTTCTCACCAAACCCTCGAGCACAGTCAGATGCGACGACTTCGCCGGCGGTATTTCATCAGCTGGCTGTCAGCAGCAGCAGATGGCCACTCATACAACAACGGTACGGTAGGATACGGGAGTAACGTGTTGACTTAATGGAGAGCAAATGTTCGGACCAAATCCACCCGCATCACTTTTGACGGTGAGTGGTCGCGAGACTGAGGATTGTGATTTTGAAATTTGACACGGTTCGTTACTGGAACGCGCCGGGAGCGGAGGGGTAATGTTTCAATAAACTTGGGGCGCTGATTAATGGGTGGAACGGTATGGCAGCCAAAAGCCGTGGCTGCAACATTGATACCGATTTCATCCCGTCTCAATACCGTAAGAACTCGAATAATTGGACCCGAGGCTAAGACGTCCGAAATTCCCTCTCTTGGATAGGGGAGCGAGCGCACAGCGAAAACTGATCCCCTCAGCCCCCCGTTGAGACAAAATAAAAAGAAAAAAGAGCCAGGCCTTACCAGCAAAGGCAGCTCCAACGTCCTAGCCTCGGGTCCAATTATTCGAGTTCTTACGGTATCGAGTTTACACCTAAGTTACTCGGCACAGAAAAAAAGTCACGGCAGGGGGTGCGCAAGTGCCGCCGGGTATCTCAACATCGATAAAGCAAGCACTGGGGCATGGAAGCACTAGTACTGTATTGTGGCGGAAGGATTTGGTAGGTAGATAGAGGGGAAAATGCGGCGGACAGCACTAAGAAGGGCAACTACAACGCCTTCGCACGATTCTTAATTACTGGCATTCCAGCTTTTACGGTACAGATATCGATTGTGAGGGCCCAGCGTGAAAAACAGAGAGAGAGAGATCATTGGGGAATGGGGGGCAGAAATGGCAACAAGACTAGAGGAAGTGAAGAAAACATGGAAGCAAAAGACTACCTGTAAGCCTGACTACCGGTACCGTAGTGGGTTCTTCACAAAGTCTAGTGGGGTTGCCAAAGCGCCCAACGCATTATGGAGGGGGCGCCTCGTAACCTTGAAGACTGGTCATCACGAGATATTGGCGAGTGACGGAACGTGAGGGCGGCGGCAACTCACAGCCAATACGCTTTCTAGCGTTGGTAGGCGGGTGATTCCTATTCTAGAACTACTATACCGAAACCAGCCTATTTGAGTCGTGCTGCCTGACCCCCGGCTCGACCATTCTGTTCCAGATATCTCGATTTGGTACCAAAAAAGAACCCTTTCACGGGTCTCTCAAACCCACCCCCCTCAAACCCAGCGACTGCCGCCTGTCCATAAACTGCATCAAGCTATTCGGCGCCCCCGGCGTCCTCCGCCCAAGCAAAACCCTGACCGCCCCCTCCCTCCCCGACAAAATCGCCCACCACAGCAGTGCACACCCTGTACTATCTCCAGCGTCGAATCTGACGTCCCTCCTCCGAAGCAACATCTCCACGATCCCGTGAAGCCCGTTCACTGCTGCCCACCAGAGCGGGGTCCTGCCGCGAGTGTTCGGCATATTGGGTGTGAGGTCTTCCCTCTCTAGGAGCAGCTTCACGATCCCCTCGTGGCCGTGCTTGACCGCCCAGAGTAGCGGTGTCTGGAGGTGTTCTGGGTCAGGGTGGTTGGGGTTTAAGGCATTCGAGGATAGTAGTTGCTCGACAACTGGGGGGTGGCATCTGCGGACTGCCCATAGGAGAGGAGTTAGGCCGTTGTTGTCTGTGCAGTTTGGGTTTACGTCTGCGTGGGATAAAAGCGCCTTGACTACGCCTTCATGTCCGCGCTTAGCGGCACGTAAGAGAGGTGTCCTGTGACAGATTGAGTCGGGCTGGTTGGGGTTGAGGTCCATCTGCTGGAGGAGCAGCTTCACGACGCCTTCGTTTCCACTCGCGGCAGCCGAAGACAGCGGTGTTCGGCCGTCGTTATCTAGAGTGTCGGGGTGGACGTCCCCCGTCTCCAGGAGTAATTCTGCCACCTCTTCACTCCCGCGCAGAGAAGCCCACCAGAGTGGTGTTCGGCTGTCATTGTCCAGGCTATTCGGGTTGATACCGTCCCGCATCAGCAAAAGCTCCACTATCCCTGTATGTCCGTTCTCGGCAGCCCGGGAGAGCGGCGTTCGGTTACATACTGTATCGGACTGGTTCGGGTCGAGATCTCTCCGTTGCAACAGCAGATTCACTATTCCCTTGTGTCCGTTCTCCGCGGCCCACAGGAGTGGCGTTTGTCCGTACTCGGTGTCTGGGTGATTGGGGTTGAGATCGTTGCGCTCTAGTAGCAGTCTCACGGCTTCCTCGTTGCCATTCTCAGCCGCCCAGGAAATGGGTGTTTGGCCGCATACCGTGTCCGGCTTGTTGGGGTCCAGATCTTCTCTTTCGAGTAGTAGCTCGACTAATCCCTCGTTTCCCCTCCAAGAAGCTCGGGTGAGTGGGGTTTGGCCGTGATCATCTGGCGAGTTAGGATTCACGTCTTTCCGCTGGAGTAATAGCTTGACTACGCTTTTGTGTGCACGTCTAATGGCCCATGAAAGCGGTGTTCGGCCATCATTGGATACTATGTCAGGGTTTACGTCCTCTCGCTCCAAGAATGACTTTACAACTGCCTCGCGCCCACGTAGAGAAGCCCACCAGAGCGGAGTCCGGCCATCGTCGTCTGCCTTGTTGGGGTCAACATCTTCACGCTGTAGTAGCAGTCTTACGATATCTTCATGACCATTCTTAGCGGCGCACAGAAGTGGTGTTTGGCCGTCTGAGTCTGCAATTTCAGGGCGTATATCTTTTCGTTCTAGGAGCAGCCTTACTACCCCCTCATACCCATTTATCGAGGCCCACAAGAGTGGTGTTTGGCCATATATCTCATCAGCCTGGTTTGGGCTGATATCTCCTCGATCAAGAAGTAGCTTCACTACTCCCTCATGTCCGTGCCTAGCAGCCAATGAGAGTGGCGTCTGACCATCGCTATCCGCTGCGTCGGGTTGAACATCTCTGCGCTCTAGTAATAACTTGACGACTCCTTCTTGCCCGCTTCTAGAGGCGCGTGAGATTGGGGTTTGTCCGTCATTGTCTGGCTTGTCTGGAATAATGTCTTCTCTCTCCAGCAATAGCATCACAACCCCTTCATGCCCATTTTCGGCAGCCAGCAAGAGTGGTGTCTGGCCGCCGTCGTCTGCCGAATTTGGGTTCACATCTCCTCGCTCCATTAACAATTCTACTATCTGCTCGTGTCCATTATAGGCGGCCTGAGATAGGGCAGTTCGGCCATCGCTCTCACCAGGCATGTCTGGATTGATATCGGCCCATTCCAGCAGATGTCTCACCATTTCTAAATGGCCACCTCTAGCGGCCCATATAAGTGGCGTGTTTCCCAAGATATCCATCCCATTGATATCCCACTCCCCTATCTTTCTCAAATCACTTGCTATTTCATTGATGCCAAAGAGTGCCACGCAGTGCAGTGCAGTAAATCCTTCAGGCAAGCCTTTGGCCAACCGCGATGTCTTTGTTAACAGAAGCGTAGCCGAAACATGTTTATCGTATTTCTCAAAGAGTTTGAACGCCTGTGCCTTGACGCATTCAGTGGTTCCCCTTCTCGCATGGCTTCCCCAATAGCAGGCAGCATAATCGAGAAACGGGACTTCTGGTGGTGCGCTATAGAGAGTCGGTGGAAGTTGCTTGATGCATCGAAAGTTCAGGTACGTTAAGGAAGCCTCAGCGATTAATGAGTGAGTGCTCTGGAAAACATCAGAATGGGAAAAGAGGTATTCCTGAAGTGTGAAGTGTATTAACCGGACTCCTGTCTCCTTTTTATCGACGGTAACAAGTCCGAGGCAACAGCTTAGCAGTGTCCGTATCGATGGGATATTGTGAGGATCAAGATCCTTAGATCCTATCTCGACAGCCAGGGCGTGGCGGAGCTCGTCTACCCGCAAAGGTCGCTCGGCATGCGAAATCCACATGAGGATCGCCATTCCAAGCCTCGATTTGTTTCCCCTCTGGGCCTTTATGCGCTCCAGCGTTGTATCGTACGCATCCCTGAGCTCTTGATCATTTGTCATCTTTTGGAGCTTTTCCCTCCGCCGAGAGATAGTTGTCTCCCCCAAAATTGCCTCGATATTTAACGAGACTAACAGAAATCTTGATCCCAGGGTCAGCAAGTAACTTAATCTGAATATGTATGTTGCTACCCCTACGTACATCTCCGCAACCGCGCCCGACAGGCTCCTCATAATATCCTCCTTCAGACTCTTATCCATTGCATCCGGCTCCGCATCCTTCTCGAGCATCGCTTTTAGGTAAATAATGATATCCTCTCTTGTTGGCCGTATTATCACGCTCCGAGAGAACTCTGCGAGATGTTTCTCAACCTCTGCTCGAACATGTGGCCTCCCCGTGAGGAACAGTCGGACACCTGGTGACTCTTGTAAAATCCATTGTAGCTCCTCAATGAGCCCAAGCCGATTCTGGGCTAGAAGCTCGTCCAGTGCATCAATACAGATAAACACGCACTCAAACGATCCAAGGACTGGCTTTAAAATTCTAAGAAGATCAGGAAGGGCAAGACTTCGACCGCCAATGTTCCCTTTTCCCTTGCGGAAAGCCCCTTTCAGCTCTTCCGGAAGTTCATCGGGCCCATTCACCAACTGCTTGAGTATGGCCCCTATCATATTGGTTATGGACTGTTCCTTCTGGGAGAGGAAATCGCAGTATAGGCAGACGACGGCAACATTTCCCTCAGTGAACTCGTCACATAATTTGTCGATCACCAGAGAACTAAAGTGCTAGTTAAGCATTAAGAATGCTACTCCCTCTCGGGGGTGATATCCCTCACCTGATGTACGTCTTCCCGACCCCCGGATGTCCATAGCAGATCAAGGCGCTGTTTGCCGAAGTGCCCTTCCGCCAGTGCAGAAATTCTTCGGTTTGCAAGAGCCAATTCCCCACGCCCTCAACCCGGCGATCGCGAACATCATGATGCCTGCTCTTGGGCTCCAAGGGAGATAACCAAGCGAGAATTCGCTCTTTCTCATCGTCGAACCTATTGAAGCTGTTGATTATATTATTGCTGAAATTACTACTAGAGACAAATGTTTCGCCCATTGTCCCCGGGATGTTAACGATGAGAGGAATTAGGTGCACGCGGGTTGACAATGTTCAAGAAAGGCGGGGGGACAATTTGTGCTGTGCTGTATGATATGAGGCTGGCGTCAAAAGATCCGCGCATAAGACTAGTGTAACGAGGGTTGCTGCGGTTTAGCCTCACCGAGTACTGTACCGTAGCCATATTTTCGTGGCCTCCCCACCCTTCGCACTGTCCCCGCAGAGTAAGCATTCAACCCTCAGCTTGCTGCAAGCCAATTCCCTGAGTTTTTGCGTTCAACTGCGGTACGGGGTAATGCAACCCCGCCCCAGCAAGTAAACATTCTGGTCAAGGTATCAATGGTCAGTCTGCATTTCGCTTTGATCCTTATAGGAAATAACTGGCTTGGGAATATTGTGAGCTTCTGTCCCACGGATATGATATGGTAGATAGAGTAGAGTCAAAAAAAAATCTTTTTCTTCTTTTCATATATCACAGTGCAGTCCGTTTCTCGGTGAGGGAGCATCCGCTTGTTTTGACAATTGTCGGTCCCCTGGGATCCACCAGGCGGACACCGTGGGATAGAGTACTGCACGGGGATAGATTGCAGGTGCAGTAAGAAAAGTCGAAATCCATCATCTTTCCCCGGCCCTGTAGAAATTGTAATGGTTGCTAGTATTTTGGAGTATGGCTCACTGCTGTGAGATATAGCACCCGCATTTTATTTTATTTTAGGTGGACACCATTAGGCCTGCGGTTATGTTCATCTATTTTCAACTTCACAAACAAGAAGCGCAGCAATCTAATTGTATACGGCTTTGGGCCAGTGCATGTTAGCTCTACGATATGTTGAGGTACGGCTATCATACCCACTTAGGTCATATCTTTGGGTTAGTCTACTCGTAGGGCTTGTCTACGTTCGGGATTAGGTCTATCACTGGTTGTGCGGGAGTGGGCTTGGCATGGGTGTTTCTCCTTAACGGTAGTCTTCTTTCTTGTATTATACTAGCCTTATGGGAGGGTTCGAAAGTCACTTGTTCCGTCATGCTATGCTTATCCAGACATGGTTCCCATATGGGTTATCATAGTTTATTTGCTATTTGGTTGACAACTATTCTCTCCTCTTCCTCCCACTTGCCAGCCTCTGCCAGCTTCTCTCCTTCTACCTTCACCACGACCAGGGTCGTACAACAAACTATATTTATCAACAGTACCATCAGTAGCTATGATGGCTACTAGGGCTGCTCGAATCCTGCCTTATCAATCTCCTCTCTTTTACTCGCCCAGGACCTCTTTTGCTTCTATTTCATGTCTACCAGTTTTCAGCATCTCATCTCATGTTTTTTCCTGTATCTGGCATTGACCACAAAGTATTTTTGCCAGGGAACTCACCATGGACTTTCTATGTGGGGGTCCTATGGGTCATTCAGCTCCACTTAGTACATCCAAAGTATTATTGTAAAAGGTCACGAGATAGGAGGATGGTTCTCGAGGAAAAATAAGGTGATTACTGTCACAAATAGTGACTAAGCAAATTTGTTTTCACATGACTAATAGTTATTAGTCATAGATATGTTTATATTTTTAAGCTAAAAAGTCATTTCACTTATAGTTCTCACATAATTCACACTTGCATCTCATTGTTATGATAATTGGTTGATATTTATATGACTAATGATTGTGAGTCATGATGATGTACTGACTTTTGCTTGTGATTCGTGTTAGAAGTTATGAGTTTCACTCAAGTGATACAGTTTGCTTACCTAACTTGATTTATGAGTTATGATTGGTTTATGGCATGTTGTATAGTAACTGATAGGATTCAGCTGATAGATTTCAAGTATGACTCATTATGAGTCATAGAACCTTGTGACTTATATAAGATGAGTCACTATGATTAAGGTTGTGGGTGAAGAGTCTATGTAAGAGAGACTTGTTCATGATAGTTAGAGCTCTTCATACAACTATCTAAGTAATATAATACTTAGATACAGAGGCATAAACCCAGCCCTTTGACAATAACCTTCTATTAGTGCAAGATATTTGATATGCCTATTCCTATTATCTACATAACCTACTACTTGTCTGCAAGTCTGTCAATCATATAACAATAGGATTGTCTAATGAACGACCTTATATAATAAGGGCAAGTAAACAAAGTCTATAATGATAGGCTAAGAATACCACATGAAACAATATTTCTATCCTATGAGGGATAGAGATAGTCGTTTTCCATTTCAAGTACATATAGAAAGGGTATTTGTTATAATTACCTCGTCGAGTATCTTGCTACTGCTATCAAACTGACAATACAAGATCCTCCTTTCTTAAACCAATATGAAGCTCAATCTGGCAACTATTTTTGCTAGTTCCATGGGTAATATTGTTTACACACAGTATAGAAATCAGGCCAGAGAGCAAAGATTTCTATTGTGCACTTGCTACTAGAGCTGTTTCATGTTGAGAATCAGAGAGAGCTTGTTGAGTGCAAGGATGCTATCTTGGCCATTGCATCTATTCTAAAGCCTCAAAGTGACTGTGCTCAGTATAGGATGGCAAGCATAGAACCTGCAAAATCGCTTTAGTCAGTCATATTAGGCATCAATTGGAAAGTGTCCTTTATGTGAATATTAGTCCTAAGGGTGTAAGTCATAAGAGATTTGCACAAGAATTTGCAAAAGCCTCTCACTAGACTCTTTATACTTGTTTCTCATTTGATATATGGTTGTCTTACTGGGGTATCTGTGCTTAGAGCACAGCTAGTAAGTCTTCTTCTTTACTATTTCTTATTTTCCAGCAGCTAATATAGAATAAATGATAGAAATCTTCTGGTAAAGGTCTTTAAGGAATTCCATAGCGAGGCTAAGGTCTTTAAGCATTCCTTTTTGATGATGCTAAGAAAGTTTTTCATAGAGGAATAGAACAGGCAGAAGAGTTCAGAGAAGCTGGCATCCAGATTGCAAAACACATCCTCCACATGGCAGAATCAGTCTTGATAACCTTTATCAGATTTCTGGAAGTCTGAGTGTTACGCACATGTGAATAGCTCACCTATTGAGTACAAGATATGCAGTTTCAAGAGAATGACTGTATACCCGAACCCCAAAGCTCGCTAGAAGTAGGACGAACCTGGAGGCATCCGTGGTACAGCCACTAGACAAAAGTCTTGGTGATTGCACAATATGAGACAGTCCGTACCCAACCAAATAGCGCAATGCCGTCCATCCCCTCCCCTCTCCCGGCCACTGTGAAATAAAGAAAAAAACTTCAGATGAAATAATATTAAATAGTAAAAATTAAGAATTAGATATTAGATATTAGAATATAAAAAGGAAAAGCAAAAAAAAAGTAAAAGAAAAGAAGAAAGCTAATATCTGGCTTACCAGCCTTTTGCATCAATGACAGCGGAGACTCTGGATAGTATTGAGCGCCAGAGTTTTTTGAAGAAAGAGTCGGGAATTGTTGCCCACATAAGGGGTAGCAGTTCAGCCAGCCGCTGGCCAATCCGGTTGGGCCCCCCTAGTATATCCAGGATATCGGAACACTGGAGGTAAAGCGGTCGCTTTAGCTCCACCCATGTGTGCTCGATGGGATTGAGGTCCGGGGACAATGGGGGATGGTCTTCTAGGCTGATCCCATTATCCGCAAACCACTGGCGTGTGTCGTGTGCAGTATGCACATGCGCATTATCCTGCTGGAAGAGCGAGTCTCCCAGCTCTTCCTCAATTTCCTCCATAACCGGTGGAAGATGCCTGTCCAATAGGCCGATCGATATAAGCCCACCGGTCAACCTTGCTTTCTAAAATTGGCACCAACGGCCCCCGGTGAGCACCCCAAAAACACCCCCACACCATCAACCCCATCTCGTTGGTTTTTCCCCATGGCTTGATGCAGTCAGCAAGCCACTTCTCTTCTGGGGTGCGAAACACCCATTTCTGAGCCGAATTAGCTGACTTGCGCACTGTGCACTCGTCGCTATATAGGATGTTTTGGAAGTCCTGCGCTGTCTCCTCCTTTTGGGCAACTGCCCAATCCAATCTTTTTTTGGCATGGGCAGCAGTGAGGCAGGGACATGTTTGGGTCAACGATTTTTTAATACCAGCTTCCCGAAGAACCCGGTCAACGGTACGGATGGAAACATGTAGAGCATGACAATTTCTTAGATCCAATCGTGTCATGCTCCTATCCTTCTCTGCTGCCCGGGTAATTGCTCGGCGGTCCCTTTGGTTGAGAATTACTGGCCTACCGGACTGTGGAGCATTGGCAATGTGGCCTCGATGGCATACCTGGGCAAGAAAGTTGTGTACAGTGGACCAGGGCCAGTTAACCAGGGTGGCAACCACCGATATCTTTTCGAAGATATGGAAAAAGGCAATTATCATGCCCTTTTCCACATCTGTCATTTCCCTCCAGGCTGTTTTTGGCTTGTGACGCGAAACTGACCTCTTGGCTGGCATTTTGGCGTGTGTTACATTGTTGATATCTACGCCCTCATATTTTGTCACATTGCTGAGTAATGCCTGACTCATCATCACCAAGACTTTTGTCTAGTGGTAGTGGCTGTAGCTACTCAGGCAACAAGAAGAGTTCACGTTCTATGAAGTAATTTACTGATTGGTATGATAAGAAGAAGGTTGAACTCTATGATATCTGGTGCAGCTGCATATATGCATATTGCTTTGAAAGATGGCCATCCGAACCGATCACTCAGTATTCTATGAGAACTATTGGTATGTTTACTTATGGGCTGCATATATTGAAACAGAGTTTATTAGGATGAAGAGATCGAAGACTATCTACTGGTGGAGTAGAGACACTCTCAGACGAAATAGTAGTCAGGAGACTCTCTGAGTTTGAGCAGGACAATTATTTTCTGTGTCAAACAGTGTTTGCACTTTCCTGAACAAAGTCAAAGGATTGCAAGATACATAATTCCTTAAGAAAGGAAAGTAGTGTAGATTTTTGCATAAATAGAAGGGCTCTCCCGGTGGTTGAAGAATTATCAAGCAACAAAGAGACCTTAACAATATAACAGGTTATTAAGAAATCTTCTAAGTTTGAGAACTTTAACTTTCCAATTACTTTACCAAGCCTTCCTGACAATTCTCCATGCCCTCAAACCACGGCCTAGTTAGCTTAATATCTCTTTGAGTTAGCTACCCCATAACACTGAGTCAGGAAGACCAATTGCTTTCCAAGAATATATTTACCACCACCCCTAGGTCTGAGTGTGTATTCTTTGATACAAAACTGATGGAAATGGCAGTCCATGGGCTGGTTGAGAATTCTTGTGACAAAATTACACCTGTTATGTTTCCGGACACCAGGAAGTGAAGCATTAGTTGTGGGACAAGGAGGTTTAATTTGATAGCAATCTGGCTTGTTGATCGCCAGGTTCTTAGGGGTTTTTATTTATAGTTAGAGGAACAGAATTCTAGGACTAGCTGATCCATTGCCCCAATTAATGAAAAACACATGCTTGTCACCCCACGTACTATATATGAGGAAACTTGTAGCAATTATCTCTCCGTGAATATGAACCAGTCAGCCAAGGCGGCCAGTCCACCTGGCTTTGAGTATAGTACCTCATTAATGCCACGTACTGAACCTGGTTTCCTTCTCTCTCAACCCCTTTGTCGCCAGCTGACACACAACTCATAGGCAATAGTGCTCTCCCTTTCCGTGCAATCTACTCCATTGACCCTCTATCCTCCTTAGCCTTAACACCTCCCCTACCACCCCACGTCCTAACACACTCACGCTAAACGATAAACCGCGGTGAATGAGCAAGAGAGCGTTGCCACCAAACCCTCCCCCCAAGCTTTCCGGTTCCAGCTCGGATGCCATGCGGTTCTGCCTCCTCCACTAAGGTGTTACAGATGACGGCGACAACAAGCTGGACACCCTAATCACGATAAGGACTCGTTTCCGTACTTGCCCAGCTCTAGGAAGGTTTATGATAACTAGGTTCAATATTGTCCATAAACTCGGAAAGAAAAGAGAGATTAGAACAGGAGAAAGAGAAAAAAAGAGATACAAGACACCCAACCAAACCAGAAGCTACCCAACTATCTTACCACCATCCCTCATTCCAGCCAAAACTCGGACAACTGGCCGAGTGAGATCCTGTGAACTTGCCGACTTTTAAGAAAACCTAACAACCTTCGGACACGGCTTCTCCCCAAACTTCTCGGTATTCGACTCGAGAACCTTATTAATCTGGTCATTAGGTGCGTTCCACATCCTCGTTCCCGAGTCCCTGATTTCCCCCTAATATTAGCCTCAACCCCAATGAAACTCCCTCGAGAAGAAAACTCACATCATAATCCCGACGTGATGGATAGACCTCCCCCCAACCGTGCAATCGCACGCGCCGCCGAAGAAGACTGCATCACCGGCCTTCCTTTGTGCATAATCCACCTTCTGCATCCCGTGTGCAGAAAGCGTCGCATCGGAGGCACAGTACATACTATGAGTGAGTCGGAGGCCAGCTTTGAAGAGGTCGCGGCCGGTGACTTGACATACGGCCCAGCAGAGGAGTCCGGAACAGTCGTAGCCGACATCGCCATACTTGTAGGGTGGCTGGTCTGCTGATGGGCCCTTGCAGGACCCGCCGCCCCATGCATAGGGTGTGCCTGCGGCAGTGAGGGCTTTTTCGAGGATTTTTGCCCCAACGTCACCGCCGGTGGGCTTGGGGGGGGTTGTGGTGGATTTGACGCAGCATTGTATGTCGTTACCGCCTGGACAGGGCCAGGGCTAGTGGAGGGAGTTAGCTTGGAAGAAAATGTTGGGGGAGGGGGGAGGGGGAGGTACAGCTCCAGTGCCAGGGTGGAAACTGCCGCCGGAACAGCCATTGTGGGAGACACTACGGCAGAAGCCCTTGCCCTCAGGAACTGTACAAGAAATTTCGACGCAGCACTTTGTGTATATCAGCAGCTGTTCTACCTCTGCTTCAAGATCGTGGGGGGATTAGGTACTTGTATGTCATCAGGATCATTCGGGCAAAGTGCCTGTGGGTAAGATATCCCGTTGCCTGGGGAGTTCTGTCAATGTTGCTATCTGAATACAAAATTTCAACCATCGTACTCACATGTCGAAGTACTCTTACAAGTCCCACTGCCTTCGGGGGCAGAGCACTTATCTCCCACAGCTCTTCCAAAAATCTGCTCCAGAGGCGAGGCTCCAGCTGCGGCTGCCATGGAAAGGATAAAACTAATTGCTGTGAAGGACTTCATGGTGTTTAACTTTCTTGCTCTGAGTGCTAGTCGATTTTCTCTTCGCGCTCGGGTTTCTACGAGTAAAAGAGGCGAAAACGAATGAATGAATGAGCAGGTGAAGAAAAGGAAGACTAAATGGCCGAATTATCGAATCCCCGCCGGATGGTGTCAAAACCTAGAGGCCCGGTAACTAGCTTTTTATATATTCCTAATTCCCTTGCTCGTACCGACTTCCCCTCTATCACAAATTCAGGAACCAGGAAATAGCCTTCGATCCCTTCGCACAACTCTATTCGCTCTTCCTTGCTCGTATAGACTAGCAAACACGCGAGTTTGGCTGAATTCCCGGTATGCCAATGAGCGCACCCGCCGAAAGCACTGCGCCACCCCACCTTAAGGGAGCATGACTTGTGTTGCACAAAGACAAAACCCGCACAGCACGATGCGAACGATAGAAAGGATAAGCATGTTGCAAATCTCGTATTCCGAAAATCGGGTTTACATGCGTGTTTGATCTACGGCAGGGATATGCCTATTCTCAAGTACAATTAAGTCCGGGGAAGGGGTAGAATACGGGATCGCCTTTGGGTTTGAGTAAGGCTGAGAATTGAAATTTCCTCGCACATAGGCTTTCCAGAAGGTAATTTGAGGGTTTAGTTTCGTGGTTATCGTAATTTGCCTTGTAAGTTAAGATTTGAGTGAGGGGTGTTAGAGGTCAAGAAAGCCTCCTCTATATGCTAGGAGCTCTAGCGATTCCACTAGGCTCTCGGGATCTCCATTAGTTATGTATTGACTTTTTTGGGCTTTTTCTTCTAGATTCCCTTAAGCTCCTCCTATCGGGGTGTTTTTCCCTGTCGGATCTGAGAGGTTGCCAGGGGAAAGACTCCCTTCGATCCCGTTTGTTCCCATCTCGGGACCTCCGACATCTGTATGGGTTGGGGATGCCCCTCACTGAACACTCCAGCGATCTTACCTTCTCACCTCGTCTCGTATTTCTTCCGCAGGGGGGATATTGGAGGGGATTCGCGAGTGAGAACCTGTGATGTTGTCATACTTGAAGTGGTGCCTTGCAGGGTTCATGGATGGTTACTGATGGTAGTAGTTTCGGGCAGAGTAGGGGTACGCAGTTGATCCTGTTGCATGCCCGTGTTGTTTTTCGAGAGGATAGCAAGGTTAACTTCTTGGACACATTCCGACATTCAAGAGCATTGGCGCCCTGGTAAGGCTGCGAGTTGAAGGTAACCTTAATCGTTAATTATTACAGGAACGATCTGCAAATCAAAGCATAAAGTAATTTCCTAAAAACACTGATCGACCCTCCCACTAAGTACCGGTAATGAAACTCGTGTAACAAAGTCAGATTCCACCATGGCTCCATTACCGCCCGGGCACACTTCCTAACAACACTACTGGCAGGCCCCTATCCTGTGGTTAAAGACCCCGTGGGTAGATAAGATGACTCTTGTCAAGAAACGGTGCTCTGCTTGGGACCTTAATGATTCTAATTCCGATTCCAGGTTCTATGCCCAATCGCTGGGGTCGAAGGACCACGCCAAGAGATTTACTTTGTCCTGTACCATGCGGGGAAACTACTCGTAAAGCATGTTTGCTTTTTCGCACCCAGTGTAACGCGCCATCCCTTCTTTGGCAGCAGTTGACCATCCCCACAAAACCTTACGGGCTCAGTTCAGTGTTTACTTTGTTGAAACCGGGGGATACTATCAGATGTTTCCATATCCTATTAAGGGAATATGGACCGTATTTTCGTCAACACCTACTCAACCATAACGACAACTCTTTTGTTGCGGGTAACACAACCACTAGCAACTGTTATACACAACTTGTAGTGATGATGGATCATGGATCCAATTTCTGATCTCACCTTTGAGGTCATGGAAGATACAGTGGCATGACTAGTGTTGGTGCCGAAGATGTAGGAGGGTGGTGTTGCGGAGGCTCGCTAGTTCTAAGTTTGGCGGTAGGATCGGAACGACCGATCAAATGGCGCCATCCTGTTACGGTGAGGCGCAGGAGTAGGAAAGGCTTACACCAGGGCTCCCAATCTTGCATATACTGGAACAAATGTTTACACATGCCCGTTCCTTACAGATATTCTATGTGATGAGACACTTGATCCAAATATTGCAATTGATTGCTTATGCTACAATTACTGTAGGCAGAAGGAGTAAATGCCAACGATCGTGATTGGGAGCCTGATGAGGTAGTTTGTGACGGTGCGGCCCGAAGTTCCCGGGGCGGTCACCGAGGCCTTCCGAGCGCAAGTTTATTTCCGGCAGTTTTGGGGTGCTTCCAGCAAGCAATCATCTATGTTGCTGCACTACACGGGTTTGTAGCAAATCATGGAGTCGGTTTTCTACGCTCTCCGCGCAAAATCCTGGGGGAATCACTGAATACGAGACTGTTTCTTAGTGGGAGCCCCGTTTCCAGTCTGAAATGCAAGGTCCAATCCAGTTGGATATGATCGCCATCTCTAGCCAACTCGTGTTAGTGATATTGAAAGGTATCTGGCACTCGAGTACCGGTAATAAAGCTCGATATCGATTCGTCTCCTGGGATAATGGATGCTGGTCCTAGATCAGAAATTATGAGGAAAATTCCTGGAGACCCTTCTGAAATGCAAGGATAGTGCAGAGAGTGTCCTTGAGACTGTTATAGCTAAAGACAGGCTGAATGTTCTAGTCACATTGCGGATTGATTGGGTATCAGGAGAGGTCACTATAATAGGAAGAGGAATGAAGCTCCGTGAGATGAAATGAGGATTGAGCGGCGCCTACACAGCTACTCTAGGGATAATAAAAGGAGAGCAGTGCTTTTGAGAGGTTAGATATTGCCTCCTTGTGGATCTATTTGGCAAAACAACCCTTACCCATGGATGAGCTCTGCGGGGCTTCGTCGATTGCACTCTGCTGCATGTTTTGGAACGGACAAACTCTTAGGGGCACAACTAAGCATGGAACGGGGGAGTTCGAGCCAGGCGGATTATCCGAGCCGCACATCTTTGGTTTTTGTTCCTGAAAAGGGGAACGAATAAGTGGTATAAACGCCACTAGGCCGAGGTGGTGTAGATCACAACTTCTAGTATTCCTGTCCCAGGCAGGAAGTGTATCCGAGAACAGGGATTCGCAACGGCATTGCCGTAAGTTATCACAAACCTAGGACCGGTATTTTCGGATGCTTCTTTCCTGGGACAGGCACCGCTCTCGATGCTACCTTGTGCTGCCATGAGGGGGTAGCAGAGATGCCACAGGCCCGGTGGTGAATCTCACCAGCCATCCGCCAACATGCCCTACCCACTTTACTAGACTCCACTTCTAGCCCTCACCTGCAGAGCCACCATTCGATCATTCCCCTTCCCGATCTTCCGCCAAATCTACCTTCTTACCCTTTCTACCCTTTCCCCCTCTTTCCTCCCCTCCCCCTCCCTTCCACCCCTCCGCGTCGAATATCTTGAGAGCAAGTATACTCCCACTACGCTCGGCTACCCCTCTATCACCTTGCAACACACTTGAGCATGCTACAGCCTTTGTACGATTTCGGCAGTAGGGGGAACTGAATGCCCCAGAACCTTTCTGCTACTCTTTTTCCTCCTTTCACATTTTCCTCTCATCCTCCTTCCGTCGCAGACAGGAAAACCGCCTAGGGCGTTTCTCTCTATCTATCATTCCCCACTTCCCTTTTAGTGCATAGGGAGCAAAAGAGCTCTCACAGTATATTAAATTAACCCTCCTCTAGAGGTCACTTTCTTGCGTAGCTACGGCCGGGAGGCTTTTTCACTAGTGAAGGCAGTTTTGGGTAGGTGTTTCAGTGTGCAGGATAGTGGTGCCAGCGCGATACCCGGCACGGGAGGGAGGACCAGAAGAGTAACTAATGCCTTCTTAACGCGTCGGCTTTGGTAGACCCGGTTGTAAGTGGCTCAGCATCCGAAGGAAACGTTTTCCACGATTAGTGTGGTGCTGTGGGGGGGTGCGGTACTCTGGGATAAATTTACTGCGACTTCCACCCCATTAGCTAAGCCTCTTTCACTATCGAACCTTATTCATATCTCCTCTGTGCACTGCACTACGAGCTCAAGAGGTGCGATCTAATCATCCAATGACGCAAGCGGGTGCTGAGGTGCCAAGTTGATAGTATCGTGAGGATCCTATTTCGACATCGGGTATTTATCCTGGCTGTACCGGTCCGGCGTTCCTCAAATCCTATGTCCTTCGCTGGGAGCTATCCATACCTCGCTTTGAAAAAAAGGTTTACGAGGCAATAAATAGGGAGAGCGTAACTTGCTAGAGTGGGAGTACCTAAAAGTTCTATTCCCCCCAGGGCCCTCAGCTACTTTTCCAACACAAGAACGGAAAAAGAAGCAAAAGAAATCATTTCATTCTTCTCCGCTACCCCGCCGATCGCCAACCTTTCTTTAGGTCTAGAGTCGGATTCTACCACCTCGTAGCAGGATTGTTAAACCCCAGGTTCTCCAATCTCCCAGTCCCCATAGGGCAGGATTTGAGGAATTCTCAGTTTTCCTGCCCTACATGACGGATCGTTCAATAATAACTCAATGTGAGCGTGGATTGAACTCCTGGGCTCCTGCTAAATTGCGACAGGGGTTAATTGGTTCTTGACATGTTAACCACTGCGCCAGCTAGGTATTTCATGAAATGTCAACTTGGGAACTAATACTTATCCCACCGGTAAAGCTAGACTTTGGGCTCTTAATGGGAAGGGTAGTGTTTCTCTCCCTTAGTTAGAAGATTGCGATGGAGGCTTTTTTTTTTTTTGCTCCCTGGATGTCCTTAGTGGGTGATTCTCTAGAATTTTAAATAGTGGTGCTTTGTGCACTCATCACTGCTATATAGCAGGATATGAAGCCACACCGCCCGGGCGATATCTTGTATACTTATACATTCATACCCGCGAGTACAAGTCTACCGCAGAGCCAAGCACTCTCGACATCTCTTTTAAACCCGCAGTACCGTACAGACCTTACCCACCGCCAGATCCCGTCTACACAACGACTCAAAAATAGAACACCCACACTTCAGTTCCCCCTCCCCTGCAGGAAGAAAAAACCCTCTATTGTAAAGCCCCAGTATATCATTTGCTTACTCATTTCTCGCGTATGGAAGAGGTACAGCGCACCGGTCGTTACTTCAACTACCGGTAGGTTGGAGCCTTGCTTATTTACTTATTTGCTAAGTTAGGGGTGCTGGTTACCAGATGGCGAGCGGGAGAGCATAGATCCACAGAGAGTATGTGAGTGGAGGACCCTCAAGCTAATTTTTTTTAGTATTATATCTCCGGACGACAAGTGATTTTTTCTGAGTAAAAATGCTGAGGACGGGTTTATAAATATGGCCGGCACATTCTGGTAAGAGTTCTGAGACGGGTGAAGTGGATAAAGGTACATTACGGGGTAATCGCCACTTACCAGAGCTACTACTGCCCACCCAGCGGGAGCCACGGTAGTATGTATCCCGAGAACGCTAGCTCCTAGGGTCAAACTAGCAACTGATCGATTTTAAACATCGCTTACGAAATGTTGAGAAATGGTCCTCCGAGTGGAGGTACGAGAGATTTGCTTCGGGCTTCCTTCTCACTATTGCGTATTTGGTGGGCGGTTGTCAGTATTCCGTATCATGGGTTGCGTCACCACGATAGGGTATCTATATGCCGTTGTTGTTTCTCTTGGCTAGCTAGACAACTTAATCAACAATCTTCCGCTGCACATCAAAACGTTCAATTCCTTAACACGAAATGCTTCGCGTGGGGCGAGTGACCAACCATGATCCGAATAATCAATCGGCCACAAGGGGGCTTAATAAATCAAAACAAAAATGAACTAAAGTTAACCCCCGTTGAGCTCACATCTAGACTATCTTATCATAATGTATCTTGATTGAAGTAAAGAGTAATCGTGGCCAATTCGCCGATCACGAATTCGGCACAATCATGGTTTGGAACATATACCGTACATTAACCCCCCGCCCAACCCATCCACCAAAACAACGCAACGTAAAACTAACTGACGAACATGAGCCAATTAAGAGACAGAGTAACCAACCTAGAGGAGGGGAAAATATCAAAGTGAACCACCCCCAACAAAACCACTCATCCGTTCACGGCCAAAGATCGTTATTTCTTTTCATTACTATAGCTCTCCTTTCTTCTGCTCGCTCCAGCCACTCACTGCTACCGGGAAATCCCAGACAAAGGATTCAAGGGGATGAAGGAAGAAAAACACAAAACAAGCTAATTCAACTCCGACGGCGGATCCGACAGCTCTGAACTATCGTCATCCTCCTCTTCCACACGCTTCTTCACCTCCACCTTTTTATTCTTGGCTGGTAACGTGGCCTTCTTCTTCCCACCATTCGCGCTGGCGGTAGCAGTTACTCCCTTCCGCTTCGGTCTTCCGGGGGAAACGGCCACAACGGTATCCTTTTTCGGCCGCCCAACGTTACGCACTGCTCTCTTTGGCTTTTCCGCCTCCACCTGTTTTTCTACCCCTTCCTCCGGCGCCGCCTCATCATCAGCTTCGGCATCTGAGGCTTCGGGTGAGACTTCCTTATCAGAAACCTCATCGCCGTCCTCCATCTCAACGTCGCTTTCAGAGTCGTCGTTGAGAGAGACTTCCTCTTCGCTGTCGCTGGTCCCGTCGTCCTCTACGTACTTGACATTCTTAGTGGCTCTTCCGCTGCGCCTGCGCTCTGATGCGGACACCTCCGCTGAAGGGCGCTTCTTCCGCTTTGGGGTTTTTGGTGGGCGGCCGGGCTTGCGTTTCTCTGCCGCCCCCCCGGCCGCCCCCCCGGCTACCGCCCCTTCTCTAGAAGCAGTTGGTTGGGTGGTGGCTGCCGATGGGGAGGTTTTGTAGCGCTTTCTCGCGGGTGTGGCGGGGGGTGTGCGGCTTGAGGGAGCAGCAAGATCGGGCTTGCGTTTCTTCCCCTGTCGGCCGGCAGATCTAGGTTTAATCAGACTATCCAGCTTGATATCTATTCCCTCGGGGAGAAATGTTTTCATAGCGATGCTGCGGCTCATTTCCTCACTGGCCATGGGCGCGAAGAGTTTCACTGGGAGGGGCATCTTCCCCGGCCATATCTGGATGCTCCAGTGGTGGAAGTCGGCGTATCGGCGTACGACCGCCTGAGCCAGCTCGGAGACGTAGTAGAGGTTCTCACTGTTGTCTTTGCTTAGCCCATCGCGGAATTGCTTGACGCGTTGGGCGACGTGAAATATCAGGCTGAGGTTTTCTTCAGTCGCTACGGCTTTTAGATAGAAGAGGATGAATCTGCAGGACCACGCGCACACTTTCATCAGTCCCGTCTGCCTCTGTTCCTCGGTTTCGGAATTTCTATCCCCGGCATTTTGCTTCTCCCCTAAACTTCGTCGTAATTGGAAAAGCAGTGTGGAGGTCTACTTCCACCCCGCATACATGACTTGAAAAATCAAGGAATAACGAAAGGTGGAAAAAAAAAAAGGGGGATGAAAAAAAAAGGGATGAGAAAACTTACTTTGCAAAATCTGCGAGGTCGTCTACCATTGTGCCAAAGTCCGGGTGATGGGCGAGTAAGCTTAGAAGCCTGGCAAACACGATTTCCATCGTGCCGTCTGTTGATTTCATGCGCGCCGTGCGAGCCTTTATCCAGGTGATTGTTTCGCTTTTCGCCTCTGTAACAGGCTCATATGCCATGAGAAATAAGATTGTATAGTACCTAGGCGCGAGTCTATTTGTGCCGAGATATTTCTTAACCTTGCTAACAAAACCATTACGAACTTCGAAGCAATTGTCTTGAGCGACGCATGCTAGTCTGTTAAAGTCAAGTGGGGTGATGAGCTCCTCATAATGTTTGTTGTAAGATAGCTTCAGTAATAACTGAGCTGCAAGTAATCGGAGGCGGGATTGATGCGATCGTCTGTAGGCTCAGAGTTAGCGTAAATTCCCACCAGGCGAGAGAAAGCACTGGTGACAAACGGTGTATTCTTCTCCGGAAATAACTCTCCCTCGTTATTCACCAATTTTATAAGCAATGTCATAACGCTCTCCAATGTAGTACCAGCCCCGGCCCCGGCCCCGGCCCCGGCGTTAGCCCTAAGTCTGTTGACTAAAATCCTGAGGGCAAGCAATTTTGCCTTGCACTCGTCGTCGAGAAGCTCGTCGTCGACCCACTCCTTTGAGTTTTCCTGATCCTCTTCTGTCGCCGGGTTTCTCACTTTAAATAATACACCCTTGGCAATAGTAGTGATCGCCTTGGATTCGTCTTCACATTGGTCGGGTGCTAAAAGCACCAACTGCGAAAGGCAGGCTAGTTTTGTTAAGAAGTGTTCTTCTCCGAACTTGAAATTCTTAACACACGCCCTTAGTAAATCCGAAGCATACATGACCTTCCGATTCGCTGAATACATCAAAATGGATACCGCATGCTTGGCTGCCGCGGGTGGCTTCCCGGTCAACGAGAAATTGACCAGCGCATCTAAAAGCTTGCGCTCCTGGGGCATGTCTTTAGGATAAAATTTGGCGAAGCCCGCACAAGCTTTTAGCGTGTCTACTGCGCCGGAATCAGCCGCACCATAGTTCTTGGACAAGGATTGTTCCTGGAGGAGATCGGAGAGGGCTTTAACATTTGCTTTGAATACAGCGGGGTTTGAAGACGACATTTCCTATTTAAAAATAAGCGAATATCTAAACCTTTCCACCATCGGTATAAATACCTTCAAAACCTCATGCGCCACGGCTCCAAGTGAATATTCATCCGTCCTGGAGAACTCCACAATGTGCGGCACGTGACTCTTGTTGTAAATCAGTTGACTAACTCTGTATAGCAAGGGGGTCAATGTCTCCATAATTGTCATTGCGGATCCGGGCGCTTCTGTAATCCTCTTCTTGATCTCTTTGAGCGCTTTGACCACCGTTCTGTAGTCGCTGTCAGGGCTGAAACAGAATCTGATTAGTTGATAACATCGACGGTCATGAAGTTTTGCGAACTTCATCAAATTCTCCTTAGCTTTGGGGGTGTCGGGGAGCTTCTGGGATAACCATTCGATAAACTTATGAAGTGCTTTCTTAACGAGGTCCTCTTCAACGCCATCGTCAATTATGCCGCCCTATGACACGTTAGCAACCTAACAGGAAATAAGGAAAGTGACCTTACATTATAATCCTCACAAGATTTCAAAAACACGTCCATGACTTTAGCATACGAGATTTGCCTCAATGGGACTGCAAATAAAGCCTTCTTTGCCTTTAGGTCAAGGCCTCTCACCAAGACTAATAACCTCTGGACGCGAATTTTGTCGCCTTCTTGTATCTCCTTCTCCTTTGCCTTCTCCGCCTCGGCGGCATCTTTCTCTCTTCCCTTTCCATTGCTCTTTCCGTTGGTCTGCTTATCAGCAATCCTACTGTCTATTTTTTCAATTGGCGGATAGTTGACGGGAATTAGAACACCAAATAGAACATGATCCAATAAGACATTGACCTCAGCGTCATTAATGTAGAATGTGTCCAGAATCTTGCTAGGAATCCAGCCGAGCTGATCCATAACAACCTCGTTACCCGAGAGGATATCGGGATATGCCATATTCCACATTCGGGCAAGACAAAACATTCCCTCCCATCTGACTGAAAACTTTTTATCCCTAACCCTCTCGCCCAAATTATGCAGGATTTTCTTTCCCCAGCCCGACGTTTCCTCCTCGGTAGCTTTGGATTTCCCCTTGGCTTTTCCAGTAGAAGCCCCAGTCGCTGCTGCCGTATCGTACGTATTAAATGGGGAAAGGTCTGCGCCTAGTTTGGTTGTTATGGTTGTATAATCGAGCTCGCCCAATGAAATGCATGCAGTCAATCTCACTCGATCATCGAGATCATTAAGCTTCCCCGCCACAGGTTCAACAAGCTGTACGGCCATAAGATCAGAGCGTTCCCTGATGATCTTGATTGCCGCTTCCGCCCATTTGGATCTAACAATGTTTGATCTATCATTGGCACGACCAATCCATGCTTTCCATGTGACAGGAGCCGAGCTACCGAAATTTCCTATCAGTGCCATATCACCAATTGTCTCGGTCGCCAGTATTCGTAGCTCCGCATTCTCCGCCAAAAGCTCCTGCTCCAGCTGTGGTATCACATTCTGCAAAACTGCGGGACAAGCTTTCCAGAGTTCTTTGACGAGAAGATGGGCCTTGTGTAGCTCTTGTAGATCTTCCGCAGAAGGCTCGTGGTTCGCAGTCTCAGCGTCCAGATCGTCCAGATCGGATTCCGGAGACATTGATGTGTGTCGTCCGCCGGCCTTGCGTGCTCTTGAAGAAGGCGAGGCATCGAGAATAACCTCAGAAAAATACTGGCATATGTGGCGTGCCATCTTATCAACAGATGCATTACAGATAGACTTGGCCATATTGTATGCGGGCGGCGGTAAAGCGCTGACAAGTTTCATTTGTTTGTCCTCATCTTTTCCCTTTGATGCCACCCCCGCGCCTTTGTCCTTCGCGTCCGGTACACCTGGCTTCGCTTTTTTGCCAGCCAGGTTCTGCAGGGCCGCTTGATTGACTCGGAAGAACTGTGCGACAATTATATCCACCACCTCCGTCGGGAGAGAATTGCACTCCTCTATGAGTTGGATGAGAATGTCGGTCATCTGGTACTCTACATTCTTGGGCCCATCTGGCTTTGCTAGATCGAAAAATGTGGTGAAAATTTTTAGAGTGATGGTCTCACCGTTGGGAATATCGGATATCAAAACGACGGACTTTACGGACGCTAGTGATTCAAGAAGGTAGAGATATTGTTGGTAATATGGATTTTCGGCATCCGCGAGTCCTTTCAACTGTCGTACGAAGAGCTCAAAGATATCCTACACGCGACGAGGACATGTCAGTTAAAAATGAGTAAAACACGAATTTTCCGAAATCCCCAGACAATCAAGACAAACAATCGTCGCGTGTGCGGAAATGCAAGTCAATAGTGCGGGGAAGAAGCAGTACCAACCCTGAGTTGAACGGCGGTGTAAGGTGCGTCTGGCGCATGAAGTCTCAGCATATCTGCTAAACAGCAAGCTGTGTAGGCCTTGACGCCATTATCTTTGTGTTGTAGCAAGCCAACTGACACCAGCTCTTTGGCCGGAGTCGCCAAACTGTCGCGATCCACAGCCTCCTGCTCAAGCGCGACAAGTTCCTTAGAAAGTGCCTTAAGACGGGTTATGAGGGTACCGGTAGGAATAGGTTTGCCAGCTTTCCATGAGAGCGGTTCGTGAAATTGCAAGGCGTTTTCCGTCGATGCCTGTTGCTCGTCCTCGTCCCCGGCGAGAGGACGGGAAGAGCGGGCCATTGCGATCTAGAAGCGGACAGAGTTTTTTAGGCTTCAGCAAGGGCGATAGTGTAAGAGGGACGCGACGGTAGAGCGATTGATGATATAGGATGGTGTTCTAACTTGTGGGTCTCAGACTCTCAGCACGGGAAAGAAAGGAAGGGGGGGGGGGGGGTGGGTGTGGCCGGGTGTGGATGAGCTAGGGTTAGGGGTACAGAGGTGAGGGCTTTGTGAGATCAAGCGACGGGAGTTGGGCAACAAAGCTCTCGTTGTGTGGTGCAACCACCACCGTCACCAATGATATGATACCAAAATATCGTGAGTTCTTATGGTCAAACGGGAGGCTCTTCCACATGTGCGGTCCCCCCACCGGTAGAGTCTCCGTCTGCTTGTATCCTTCCGCGGGAGAGGGGCGTTGAATCAAAGAAGCGAAAGAAAGGATCGATGCCAGTGGGGTTTGCAGTTAAGGTTAAGATGTCCACAGTTTCTGCCCAAGTACCGTATGATGGGTAAAGTTTTGACCCAGATTTCCACCGGCTCTGATACCGTACTGTAGATGTGGTCTAAATCTCCGGCACCGGGATAACTTTTACGCTGGTTCTAAGTGAGTCTGATGTAGCTGAGTTTACTCATCTAGATGGTCTTGAAGCGTTTTATCGGGCAAGCCCAATCATAATATTATCACAATTTCATGTTCACTCCCAAATTTCCAGAGAGATTCAGAATAGGGCTCCTAAAATAAGAAATAAGAATCAGGTGGAAGAAAGAAAAGACAGATGACCTGCCAGTTTAGTTAGTATTACAAAATAGAGTGATAGGATATGGATTTAGCCATGTACCGTATCAACCCCCCTATTTTAGGGTTAATAGGCTGGCCAAAGAAGTAAGACTAGGGGGATTAGAGCTACCCAATCTTCATTATTTCTCTTTAAACTATTCCAGCTTCAATACCAATTTGACTCTGATACTAACCTTTTTCCACCTATGAATACCTGTATACTGATGTGATCCTAAAACATCCATGCCATCTATGGCGCATTTCTCCACTCACGACCTTTTTAGACGCTCCTAGTAATGTTATGGGACTGCGCGAGCCAATGGTCAGAGGCACTGGCAACCGTATCATATACCATACCGTACTCTGCAAGCTTAGGGGACACAGCAATCAAAACTTACCCTACCAGTGAACATTGAGATCCCAAGCTGAAACCCTTGTCTGTTGAGGGTTTAGGGTTTAGGGTTTGATATACAGCAATTAGCAACTTCGGCTGTAAACGAGACATCATACACACAAGGGTAAATTTAGTCTGTAGAGCAGAGAGCACGGTACGAGTATAGTACCGTACGGTGTCCTGCGTTATCGATTGTCGGTATGATAGATACCGTACCATCGGCGGACGACATCACTAAGTCTTGTAAAATAAATCCTTAGAGCGTCAAATTTTTCACTTCTTCAATTCACTTATATCTATCTCCTTCCCTTCCTTTCTCTCCCCACATTTCTCGAGTACCGGTACTGTACTGGCATGACACGATCCCGAGTATGCACTCCAACCATGGAAAACCAACCAACCCAACCAATCCGCAGCCCTTGATCCCTTGATCCTGCCTTGATTACTAGCTTGGACCGCCCCCTCCTCCGGCATTACCAACCTTGTTTTTTCTCCCTTCCTCCCGCTGCCGTGCGCTCTCCCCTCACAATGGTCTGTGCACCGTCCAAGGTAGTATTTTCCACTGGCGATGTCGTGAAGTTGTGTGGGGCCCGCCCGAGCCCAGAGCATGCTAAGGTCTCATATCACATCCCGCACCATCACTCGCCAGAAGAAGCACAGTCGCAAACCCAACCATAGACATCAACATTATTACTCCTCCAGACTGTCTCCCCTCTCTCCGCCTCCTATTGTTGCTGGTTATCAACATCTCCCCCCCATCGGATGAACTCCTGGTTTTCGTCTGAACATTCCCGTTACACATGTCTTCTACTCCTCTTAACCTCTCACACCTCCCGCCGACATTTCTCCTCCCAACCCGATTGGTCCAGCCGAAAGCCAATGAGATCTCGAGCCAGCTCCGATCCTGCAAATGCCCATTGACTAGCAACCCCGCTGAGGCCAGCCTGTTTGTCGGGGACATCAACATGCCTAAGCGCTGTGAATTCGAGCTTCGTGGACGGGGACTAAGCGTTTCTTCCAAAATGTCTCCCGACACTAAAAAGGTTAGGGTTGTGAAACTTAAGTGGTTCACGGAATCGTATGAGAATTCGAAACTTCTTCCTATCGATGAGTATATTGTATTTACTGGTTATGTGCAACCGTCGAAGCGGCCATCGCTCGTATCCTCTCCTGAACAGAAGAGTGCTTCAGAGAAGGATGCGGCGGACCGGCAGCTCAGGAAGGAGATATTGGAGAGAGCTAGGGGTGACCAGGTTCGGTATAGGGAGGAGAAGGGACATGATGGGCGTGACGATATTAGGAAGCTCCAGGATATGGAGCTCTTGTATGCGACTCGGAGACAGAGAAAGGGGATTGATGAGTTGATGACGATATCGAAACCAAGCTCTAAGAATACGACAAGGCAGAGCACACCAGAGTATGAAGAGATGCAGGAGAAGATTGCCTCGAGGGGTAGACCTAGACTACTAAAGGAGATGCCCGACTGGGCACAACAACACGTTTGTGCACCATTCCGTATCTACCCACCACACCACCATCGTCTACTAACTTGCCTCAGAACAAATACTCCTGCTGCCGCCCTACCCCCCTCATCTCCCCCAACGCCGAATTCATCTCGCTCCTAGACACTATAAAGCTCTCGCGAATCCTCACTTCTGATGGCGTCGGCATCCGCGCTTACTCCACCAAAATCGCTACCCTCCAAGCCTACCCATACCCGTTAATCTCCCCCTCAGAAGTCTCTCTCCTCCCCGGCTGCGACGGGAAATCCTCTGCTCTTTTCCAGGAGTACATAGCTTCCCCAGATCACAGCTTAGCGGTCGTCCGGGAGCTGGAAAAGTCGCCCTCCTTCAACACCCTTAAACTCTTCTCTTCGATCTGGGGCGTTGGTCCAGTCGGCGCCCGAGAGTTCTTCTACGATAAGGGATGGAAGACACTGGAGGACATAGTGGACCACGGATGGGGCCAACTTACCCGCGCACAGCAAATCGGGGTCAAGTATTTCGACGAATTTCAAAGCCCGATATCAAGGAACGAGGCGAGGGAGATTGCCGCAATCGTTGGAAAGGCCGCTGGCAAGCTCCGGGCGGGAATGGATTATACCATCGTCGGCGGGTACCGCCGCGGCAAGATGGAAATCCACGACGTGGACATTCTTTTATCACATACAACGCACAGCATGACCACCGGCGGCGTTGTGAAAGAGCTCGTTTCCGAACTCGAAGTAAGCGGGCATATAACGCACACTCTACACCTCGGTCGGGAACTCAACAACACAACAACCGTGAATGCTCACCGCTACGGGTTCGATTCTCTGGAGAAAGCTCTCGTGGTATTCCTCGCGCCAACCTCCGGTCTGCACCGCCGAGTAGACATAATTCTCGCCCCGCCCGTAAGCCTTGGCTCCGCGCTCCTGGGCTGGACCGGCGGTACAACATTTGAACGGGATTTGAGGCTCTGGTGCGATAGAGAGCACGGCTGGAAGTTCACTAGCGAAGGTGTGTTCGAGAGGGTTACTGGGAGGAGGGTCACGGGGATTGATGGAACGTGGAGGGTTGGTGAGAAGATGGTTGAGGCGGAGAGGAGAGTTATGGAGGGGGTCGGGTTGAGGTGGCTGGAGCCTTGCGAGAGGTGTACTGGGTGATATGTTATATTATGCATACTGCATAGCTTGCTGAGGTCATTGCGGGATTTTTGAGATTTTTCATTTTTTAATATATTTGTTGATATATGGACCGTAGCGGGGAAGCGTTGCTGGGATATTTGATGGGAGGTTTCGTTTCATTTGCTCTAAAGACAATATCAGCTACTATTATTCTACATTGCGCTTCATCTCTTTCTTCTTATCGCTTTTAGGAAACAGGACAGCCATGATCACAACCCAATATAAGCCCTCTAACCTCCCCGCCACAAACCACAAGCCCCAAAACGTGACCGAGTGATTACCCATGAGACTCGCCAACCCTCTCACCTGATCGCTCTCTTTAATAAAACTGTAACATGCAGAAAAGCCTATTTCAGCGGGAGTGCCTCTCTTACATGCCCGCGCTACTGCCCCCCCCCCCCTTAATACAAATAAAAGTATAGGATAATCCATGAGAATTTATCTTCTGAAAGTCCTTTCTGTGTTAAAAATCTTGTTGAGAATGGTTAGGAGATGCTTGGCAGCAGTGCAAGTAGTTCTTCGGGTTTTGCACGAGAACCCAATACAGAAGACGCTTTTGGAGAATTTCAGGTGTGGTGTAGGGGAGGAATAGATTTTGGCTAATGAGACCTGGGAGCACAAAAAATGCTTGCAATCGGATTTTATGGAAAGTATGGGCATTTTGGACTCGGCCCTCGTGGGCGATCTATATTTTGCTCTCATAATAGTACTGTACGCATAAATAGTGGGCCTTGGTAAAAGTAACATTGGAAATGGCCTATGTTACATTTTGAAAATTTACTATCTCGACTAATATTGCTCTGGTTGGGGGATCGGGAAATGTGGGGTTGGAGAGGAGTGTCTTTCTGGGCACTTCTATCAAACCATATATTTCCAAAGCTGTGGTTTGTGGGTGAAAACTTTTGAAGATTATTCTTGTGCTGGGTTTTTTTTTTGACATATAACCTCGTTGATTTGTGCTCGATTAACTGACCGTATGATACAACGTCTCACGCGCATCCCCGACCAACCCTAAGGCAGGAGAAACACGAGCAAGATCCCTCCAACGGTACCGGTACGGGTGTTACAAGCCAACGGGCATTATTCACTCTTCCAACACTCCCAATGTGCCACTCGGATAGGAATAGGATCTAATGTGTCCTGTACAACCCCGGTATAGCGCGCTCTGCTTGGGCAGAGCGGAGAATGATCGGTTTTTTCTTTTGGTAGCAAAATTGTTTCAAGGCCTACCGATAGGAGAGAGTGCACGGCTTGAAATGGTGGGAGGTTGCCATGGCATTATGGTTCTGTGGGGCTCGACTCGAGTAGATCCTTGTCGCTACCCTGCTCGAGGGCGTTCCCAATATCCGCCGCATTGTTGATGTCCTTAACCCACACTACCATTTTTTCTCCAACCCCCCGAGTACAGCCCACCAGCCAGCCGAAAAAGAAAGTGATAGAGAAAAGCACACCACAAACCATTGGTCCTATAATGAGTAACTCTCTAAATGATGCCTCCAACACCAGGTGACTCTGACACGCTGGATATTGGCCGGTTGCAAGGCCTGCTTTGCGTACGTGTTCATCTTTATTCTTCCACTCGCCACCTCGTCCAGCAGAGCGAGGTGCTTGCCTTCCTGACAGGAACTTGACTCTAACAATGTTACAGAAGGACCACGACGATTCCTCTTCGATTCCGACTACTCAGGTGCTCAGTTCTTCCCCAGCACCAGCGCCGGTGCCACGGGGGTTAATAGATTCGCCGGAGGCAGGAGGCGAAGAGAAGTTCTCGTTGGCTGATACGCCTTTCCGAACGAGTGGGCATACGACGTTTAGTCATGATCGCACAGGGAATTTACGATTGGATCTCGGGTATTCCCAGATAGATCTCGGAGAGACGCAGGTTGATGGGTCAGAGGTATTTGGAGACTATGAGGAGGAAGAGGAGGAAGAGGAGGTAGAAAGGGCACAAGTTCTTGTTGCAAACAGTCCTGAACCGTTGGCGAAACGTGAGGATTATGGGGACGAAGAAGAAGAAAAAGAAGAAGAAGAAGGAGAAACACAGTTGGATGATGACCCGGATTTAAGAACTACTTATTTTCCGGAGAATAGCAGGTTCGATACTCCTCGACATCTGGATAATAATAACTCCTCGTCATCACCTGTTAAGAAGACTACGCCTACTCCGGGACCTGGGTATAATCCGCTCGCACATGTTGGGTTTGGAGCTTGTGGCGAGGCGGCTGGAGCAAGTGGAGGGCGGAGAGGGAGGTTGCATACTGGATTGAGCTTATCGCAGATGTTTGAAACCACTTCTTCTCCTGTAAGGCCGCCCACTGGTGGAGCGTCACTTCCGCCAACACCATCAAAAGCGCAATTGGAGAAGGTCATGGCGGATTCCATGTCCAGATTATCATCCTACTCGGCACGCTCTCGGGATCGACCTTCTCATCTGCAGCAGCGAGTGACGGCTACGGCCAGTGAATCCGGGTCGTCGAAAGGCCAACCGAGCACCACGGAAGTCTATATGTCTATGCAAGAATCACAGGAGGCAAGGGAGGAGAATGCTAGGAGGAGACATGCGAGAATGGGCCAGGCAACTGGGAGAAAAGGGGGCGGGGAAGGGGGATCTAGTTCTCCTGTTGTGCTAGATTCGTCGCTGCCGGTAACCCAGAGACATACGCAGCCCGGTTTGGAGGAGGAGAAGGTGGATGAGTCTGACGATGGCATGGTTTCTCCCGAGGATATGAGGAAGAGGAAGGTTGCTGTAGCACGGAAGAAGGGGATTGAGGAAGTCAAGAGGGTATCGTCATTGGCTAAGAGTTCGAAGAGCAGTTTTTTGGAGAGGCGGCCCAAGTCCCGGGAGGAGCCATCAGGGAAGACGGATAAGAGGCGGGCGGAGGTGCTTGTCAAAGAGCGGGAGCTCCGGGAAGGTTCCCCCACAGATCCTGATGATGAAACGGGTGATGAAGAAGAAGGGATCGTGGCGCCATTACCACAGAATAGTAGAAGGAAGAGCGTGAGCCCTGAACAGGGCCCACGCTTGCCAATGGGATCTAGGGGATCCTCGGTGCCACCTAAATCATCCAAGTTACCGCCTGAGACTTTTATCGCGGCAACTTCCTCACCAAAAGAGTCGTTAGATCTTCCTACGCCAACTGTGCTACAGACCCAACCGGATCCTATATCCGATTGGGAGAGCATCCATAACGTAGAGCCATTACGAGTGGTTAGACGAACAAAGTCTACCGCTTCAGTTGCCTCTCAGCAACCCCCCGCAGATATCCTTCCCCTTCGCCACCAGAGAATGCTCCCCTCGACTATTGCAGATTCTCAGCCGCCTATCCCGAGCGGACCCAGCATGGTCAAAACTTCACTGAAAAATCTCCCACCTTTTAACATTCCGTCGCCGGACACTGCACCGGCAAAGTGGGGTGCTGCTACAAAATCTGGACTAGAATTGGTGCCGGAAACATCGAACCTCGAAGAACCTAGTAGCGGGCTGCCATTGCCTACTAGTAGTTTAACTCCTCTCCCTTCTACACTTTCAAGCCCAGCCGTTGGCGTCCAAAAAAGCTCGCCGCCTGCCACCTTGGAAACGCCATTTCCATCGCGAGCCGGTGAGCTGAGGAGAATGAAGCAGGGTGCTACCACGATCCCGGAGACCAGTCCATGGGATCGAGACGGTATGTTATCTCCTATGCTGCCAAATGCCCTACAGTCTGCGTCACCAAATAATTCCGGCTTTCATACTTCCCGAGAGAAGGCGAGGAAGTCGATGCAAGAATCTCCAGTCCGAGGGAAGCGGAAGAGGAATTCGACTGAGAGACAGGCACGGGGCGTGGATTGGGGGAACGACGTTATACCCAATTCTCCACTGGAAGGTAGTAAAGATCTTGGTAGCACCGCCATGAAGAGCTTTGCAGCATTGGAGAATAGCAGCTCGTTACTTAGCAGTCGGCCCGAACCAGATGATATTGACATGGCTGGTTTAGTGGCGGGCGTCGGCGGCGATGCCGCTCCGAGCCCGGCACCGGCACGAGGGGGATCTGTGGTGGAACCTCCACTGCCTAAGAGGGCTCGGGCTTCCATAGGTGGAGATGATGAAGTCACTCCTAAAGCCTCAGTGTCTAAGCGGAAGAAAACTGCTAGCAGCGCTAAAGAAAAGTCACTCTCTGCGAAGTCTACTAAGTCTACTGCTACAACTACGACGAAGAGAGGCGAGGCACGGCGGAAATCTACTGGGAGGGGATCAAATAGTAAACCGCGTCTAGCAGCGAGGAACACTAGGTCTTCGACCTCTCTAAGGGGCTCTGCGGTGGGAGCAGCGATGGACCCACCGACACCGGTGGCCGGGCCGGAATCAGAGGACGAGCTTGAGAGTAATAACCCTGCGTTTTCGGTTGCTGGGTTTGTGGCACCAATAGTAGACCCGAGTGTTATTTCTCCAGAAAGGGTGTTTGCCCTGTTTAAAGATGTCAAGATGTGTTATCACCCCGCGACAGTGTTAAGCACTGATTCGAAAGGTTCTATAAAAGTAGTATTTGATGATGGCACTGAAGATGTTCTTGATAAGGAAGTTCGAAGCCTAGATCTTCGAATTGGGGACATGGTAAAAGTGGACCAACCATCAATGAAGAAAGCTATCTGGATCATTGCAAGCTTGAACAAGCCCGCTAGAGAGCCCGATCTACACGAGCACGTCGGCGGCCGGAGTCTCACGGACATAAGGGGTCACGCAACGGTCACAGTCAAGCCCAGGATCACACCAGCTTCAGTTGACATGACCGAGGACGAAGCTATCGAAATCCCTTTGACGAAAATCTACCTAAACCGAACACTCTGGGCGCAATTCTCCAAACGTCCATATAAAGATATACCCCACCGTAGTCAAATCATCCCACCAAGAATCGCGACACCGTGTGCCGCCGATCTCACCGCCGACGGGGCCAACCAAACAACCACCACTCCAAACACCCCATCCCGGAACCGTCGGACAACCCCTGTCACCACAACCTCTGCTAAATCGACCGGCGGCCTATTCTTCAACATGCTCTTCGCTCTAAGCTTCGGCGAGAACGAGTCTGAGAAACGCACCGTCTCGCATAAAATCACCAGCAACGGTGGTCGCCTTGTCGACAATGACTTCGAAGACCTCTTTCATCAAGAAGCTCCCACCGCTGCTGGTCGTGGCCTAACTCCGAGAGTAGAGTCGGCATATGTTGGCTTCACCTGCGTTATAACGAACAAGCACTCACGCCGCGTAAAGTTCTTACAAGCCCTCGCCCTGGGAATCCCGTGTCTTGCACCCAGGTGGGTCGAAGATTGCTCCAGGGAGCGGCGATTACTGGACTGGGATACCTATCTATTGCCCGCCGGCGAGAGCGCATACCTTGCTGGCGCGGTCAGGTCTAGAGTTATGGAGTACATGCCTGCCCGGGAGGCTCGACTCTTGGGCATGGTAGGGGCGAGGAAGAGGTTGTTACCTGGCGGGCTTGTGGTTGTGGTTATAGGGAAGGGGAGTGCGGGAGTTGGGCGGTGGGTTTGTATTCCCCCCTTTACCCATTCCCTTCTTTCATGCTCTCTCGTTTGAAGACATCTGAGTGCTGACCGATTGTGTGATGTCATGCAGAAGCCGTATTTATTCCTCGCGTACGCCATGGGTGCGGGAAAAGTCTTTTCCGTGCAGACCGTGGAAGCTGCTCTTGAAGTACTCTCCCGGAAACAGGATAGCGGACTCGATAAAGAAGAGGCGGAGGTGCAGGAGGAGGAAGCGGGTGATAGCGAGAGGTGCAGGTTTGTATATGTCGATGCGAAAGAAAAAAAGCGTGCCGAGAGGTTATTGCTCCGCGCCGGAAGAAACATTAGAGTTGTCGATGACGAGTGGGTTATTCAGAGTTTGATCTTGGGAAAGTTGATTGCTGGGGAGTAGACAGCCTTTAAGTTGGGCTAGGCGGTTGATTATACATATATATCCTCTGGTATGGCATGGTATGGACGGCGTTTGTGTGCGTGTAATGTACGATTCATGTATGATATCTATGAGACGCTGTGTAATGTTTTGGGAGTCTTTATTATTATTATTATTATATATAAAGCATAATAATTATTGTGGGAGTTAACTAATTTATGGTTTTGGTCGATATGGTTAGTTACGCTATGGGTTGCTAGGTACCCCGTGTCAAGTGAAGAAACATATTCTACGGTACGCCTCAGGGGTGAGCAAACGAGGCTAAAGCACGCTAGGAAATCTTACCTATCCAAACTCGCAGTCTACCAGTAGAACCAAGCTGTGCATAGCGAACAAATCTGGAATTGCGGTTGAGGGGGGGTGTTGGGTAGGAGCGAAGATGTATCATGGAGGTAGTACGGGAAAGAGTCGGATCGGGGGCGCAACGCCTAATTGAAATACCTCCTACCAGCCATTGGTTTTCCCCGTGATATTGTAGACAGGATGAGGTATAGCTGAGGTGAGCCGAGTGACTATCTATGAAGGGAGCAATCCTGTAAAGTTCTTTAGTTAGTAGTGCAGGTGAACGAGTGTAACAGACATGGCGAGCACATCGCTTATGCATGGGCTGCATTAATACTGGTTTTGTGTAGGCCCTGAGGAGGGTGGTGGTGGTGGTGAAGGTGCTGGTAATCAATTCATGGTTGCACGCTATAAGCGGGTTCAGTCTTTAAGCATGTCTCTGTATTGAGCTCCGTTTGGGGCTATAGTTTTGATATAGATTGTTGAAGGTCTTCACAACCCGTGTATGCTAGTGATGGCGATTGGGAGCTCTTGATGAGGTAAGGTACCCTTGGGGAGGACACTTTTATGGCTGTGGAGGGAGATAAGGGTGCCATATTCTCTTGAAATGCTACGGAGGGAATATCCTGAAGGTCTTGCTGCTTGTATTAATTATTAATAAGGCCGTGAGATGGGTTTTGCACTTTTTTAGGTCTGGGATGATTTGGTTACATGTCTGATTAGACGGGTTATGCTATGGATTGCTGCACTGCACTGCGCTGCAGTATAGTAAAAGGGTGTGCTTAAGTTGGTGTCAGTATTCAATTTCATCCTGGGTATGATATTAGCGGCATAAATCTCGCGTATATACCATACATCAACTGGACCAGCATTAAATATTTATAAGCCTACTGCTCACCCCCGCCTCTTTTCCCCCCTCCAGCCCTTGGGAATTCTATAATATAGCAATATACCGTAGCGGTTATATCATACCATCCCTTAGTGTCCCCCATCCTCCAGGACAATCAATATGTGATAAGTAATTTGTTCCCTGTGGGTGATATGACGTGAAAAATACCTACTGTAGCTGGCGCAGTGGGCTAACATGTCAAGGAAACAGCTAACCTCCCCTGTGCAATTAATTAGTATGATAGGAGCCCAGGTGTTTCGATTCCTTCCTCAAATTGGGTTATTATTATTGAGCGATCCGTCGCGTAAGGTACCATAGGAGATTTAAGGAATACTATGTATACATATGGTACCCTGCAGGAACTGGGAGACTGAAAGACCTTAAGCCTTCCTTAATAGGGGCTGTAGCACAAATCAGACCTGCTGCGAGGTGGTATGTATATATCATAGAATCTGTAGGCCTCACTCCCTAAGGGTGAGGACTGCGATCGGCGGGGTAGCGGAACAAAAATGAAACGAGGTTTCTTTTTTTTTTGGGAAGGGAAACCAAGTTGATTTTCTTCCTTTGATTTTGGGGGGGAAAGCAGCTGCAAATCTTGAACGATATAGACTCTCTGGTGTACAGTAGTGTACTGTGCCTTGATGTCAGGTTCCTATTACTCGGGCGGGGTTTATGTTTAGTTCCCCTGGTGGGGGAGACACTAATGCTGCAGGATCACGACTGGTAATGTCGTATGGTTACTGTAAAGTACATGACAGCTGTGGTGGAAATGAATCATCATATACTTTGGTCTCAGCAATATATCTGTCACCTACTCGTTCACTCATTCACTATCTTACAATTTCGCCTCGTTCAAATTCACAGTGGCAATCATAAAATCAGGTAAATCACGATGCAAGATTAAAAGGAAGAGAACAAAACAAGAAGGAAAAAAGGAAATCCCCTGTACAAAGAAAAGTAATAAAATGACTCCCCGTCCCTTCCACCCCTTCGTCCGTACGTTCACAGTAAAGCTGGTAAAGTAATTCAAATCAAATCCAACGAAAGCGGAGAATAAAGGGAATAAAACAACCAATAAACCCCTAGTAAGGCCATCTCAATTTCCAATAATCCCATCCTTCTCCCCAGCGCCTCCCCCACCCCCCCTATCACCCCCCCTAACGCTACTATCTCTCTCCAACTTCTCAAAATGCTTCCTCGCAACCGCAATATTCATCAGAGTTGTCGCGCTCTCCGCGGCGCCCGCCGGCATAACCACAAGAATATACGTATTTGGTGTAAGCACGTCGATAAACGCCGAGAATCCAGCCGCTCTAAGTTCAAACGCGGTAAAATTACTCGCCATCTTAGAACAGCTCTGCTTAAACTGCTTGACTATATTCGATATCTTTTCGAACCTGTCGGGATAGGGGTTGGGGGTTGACGCGCGGGTGACGTGTGAGATTACCAGGAAAGTCGTACGCTCGAAGAGGATCACTTCCTCTGCGTCGGCGATAGAGGCGAAGCGGTGGAGGTGCGTTTCCAACTGCGGGAGGTTCGGGATGAGGGTGTAGACAATGCCAGCCCAAGCTTTGTAGAGTGTTTCGTCCCAGATACTCGTTTGGTAACAGGTAATCGCTAATCCTAAACTCCTAGACACAAGCACATCGCGGCGCTCATTGAATAACCTCTCCCGCAACTCTGTCTGTACAAGGTCCATCTTATGTATCAAGCAGAATATCCTAGCATTACTCGAATTATCCCTCAACGCCTCAATGCACGATGAATACGTGATCAAGTCTCGATCGAACTCGCGGGACTCAATGTCGAATACGTATATCAGGACCTCGACATTGCGGAATATATGGTCGCGTTGAGTGGCGAGGTAGTTTTCCATGAAGGCATCTTGGCCGCCGCAGTCCCAGAGGTTTAAGGTCAGATTGCCGAGGAATCGGACGTGGGAGTGCTCGACGTCGATTGTGGCTCCGAGACGGCGTGTGTCCTTGGCAACGTAGTTACTAAATACGATGCTGCGCATGGACGATTTTCCGGAGCCAGATTTACCCATGAGGAGGACTTTTTTTTTGCGGCCTTTTCTTTCCTCCATTTTTGTAAGGTGGAAGGGAGGAGGAGGAGGGTATTTGTGGGGTAATGTGAGGAAGGGCGCGAGTTTGTTTGGTACCGTTTTTTTCTGCTTTTTAAAGAGGGGCGGAAATGGATTTTCTGTCCTATGATGTTGGTACTTGATGGGGTTTCTGGTCCCGGCGATATCGGCAATTCTGAGTAGAGAGATGGGCAATGCCCACAGCTGCTGCTGGTACGATATGCGGGGGTCGTGGAGCTTTCGCGGTAGTTGTTGTGGTTAGGGTTGGAGAACATGTGATTGTCTTGTTGGGGATACCGCCATGGGCATTATTAGCCAAGCAACAACCCGGCCAAATACTCGAGTACGGTAGTGGGCTAAGTTGGGCTAAGCCGTTACTCTACAGGTTATGGTGCCTAGTGGGAGACACCATAAATTCTCTCCCTTGACCTCTACCAAAGTCTGCCCTACTAACCGTGAAACTTATTTTCACCACTCAGGGTTCTTTTGCCTATACTTGGATAGGGCTTCTAAAGTTATCGTACTATGATAGTATCATATCATATTATAGGATGGGGTGAAGAATAAAAAAGATAAATGCCCCGCTACATGACCTGCCACTTTAGTCAGCATTGTAAAAGCAACAAAAGAAAGTGATAGGATATGGATTGGCTATTGTATCCTGTTCTACTGTATTATACAGGGCCAATAGGATCTGAGATGGGAACATGTGAGAGAGACTGGCCAGGAAGTAAGACCGAGGGAATTATGTTGTTGAACTTAAATCTTTAATAATTCTCTTTAAACTATTTCTAGCTTTAATATTCCACCTGAATTGATGCGATCCCAAAACTCCATGTCATATATGGCGCATTTTTTCGCCCAACCTTTTCCGATGTTTCTAGTGAGCCATTATTTTCACCAATATCTACTCTACTCTGTTCAAAAACATAAGGAGGCTGTCTGGGTTTAGCTGTGCTGAGTTATCTCTAGGGTAAGCTCAAGAACTTCACATAGGCTGTCTCTCATCCCCCGTTAATATTAGTTCGTGTCTTCTATGTAACTAGTCAAATCAACTAGGTCTAATTCTGCTGCTAGTTTTACCTGACGACTTAACCTTTTGATATTATGGAAGGCGATTTGACACAACAACTGTATAATTAAACCTATCAGTAAATGAAAAACCATTATAATCTACTTATGTCGATTATTAAAATGGTGCCATCTGCCATCAACCTCTCCAAATAACCGGTTATTAGTTTAGTTGGTACCACTTAAGAAAGCTCACCCACCCTCTTTCTAAGAATAAAAAAAAACAAAAAACGATCAATCACCCATTAACCCCTTCCTCCCTCCTTATGCTGTACAACAAAGCACCAACCTCTAGAAGGTTCAAAAACCTGTCTCCTTCTCAAACCTTCTTTCTACCAAAACCTTCCTTCCGACCTACCTAATCTCCCTCTTCGAATCACTCCAATCTACCAATCTTCCCCAAACTACTCAGACACCTGCTAACTTCACTGCAGCCACCAAGTTATAACTCACTCAACCCCAATGTATTTCCTCCCAAAAGGACAGTTCACAGCTTTCCAAACCTCTCCTCCTGATCAAACACAGGGGTGGAATCCCAAAGCATCCCCCAGCTTCCCTGTCTCGATTGCACCCCCGAACCAGTCGAATAGGACGGAAAAGAAGGTCGGCTCCCCTCCTCGATTCCGCGCCTGGTAAGTACGCATCCCCTCCCCGCTTGTGGCGGGGTACCAGCGATTCCTTCCCCTCTCAGAACCGTAACATCATCTTTGACGTTCCGCCGGATGCCGAGTTGATCCACTTCCTTCCTGAGTGCCGTGAGATGGGTTCTAAGAAACTCGCGCTCGCAGTCACAGCAGATTAGAGTCGAGTTCCGATGTTCGCGGCTTGTTTCGTGTGTCGGTGAGACTGGGTTGGTAGGTATGACGAAAAATGAGCTTCCCCACGATGTTGCTGAGAATCCGGAAGAGCCGGAGGCCGGCCGGGGACGGAGTCTTCTGGAAGGAGAGGGGTTTTCGGCACAATACTCGGTCGTGCTGGTTGAGTGACAGCAGGAATATTTCGTTCTGATTTGCTTGCACATTTTTTATAACGGGCCCTTCCTTTCGGTGATAAATACAGCAAAATTTGGTGTCCTAGTTTTTCCCCCTTCCTTTGGCTGTAGCTATCGTGTTGGTCTATCCGTTGCTGATGAGTTGTGGCTTTTAAACGGCAAGGGAATCTAGTCCTCTTTCAAGACTCGTACGAGTGAGACCTCATGATTAGATTCAAGATATGTTGTACGTCTTTGGTAAAATTGAAACATAGAGGTAAAACCTACACATACACAAAGTTTAGGTCAAGGCCTATTACTCTACCTTGGCCCGGCTGAGGAAGTGAGGGACTTATATGTGCTATTAGTAGTGTGAGGTGAGACACTAACTTCACAACCATCCCCCCTTGACAACAAGACCATACTACACGGATTCAGGAATATTCAATCTTTTATTTCCTCAGCCAAAGGAATTACCTGGTATTACTAAAACGGTATCTACCATCTTACGTGTTACGAATAGAGCAATACCCCCTTTGTTCATGTCCTTTAACTTGGATGCGATCTATTCGAAATATGAAGTTTAAGTACCCCGCACTAGATGTTAGGCCTCGGCCGAATAGGCTACGGGGGGTTTGAAACATATCCCCTTATGAAACAAACTGTTGGCTTAGAGGAGGTGGGAAATAACCGAAGGAATTCCCTGGAGCCAGGGAGGTGCGCCGATAGGGCAGATCAACTTCATAACCTCCTTCGGGACCAAAGCATTGGGAAATACGGCTGGCCTTGCACAAATGCGGGTTCGTGTAGAGACGCACCCCCAATGTCTATGGCCGCAGCCCGCCGCCTTGGGCTAAGCCAGAGACATCGTAGTCTTTTAGGGTCACTTAGATTAGCCCGTCACACATCATCGCTCGACTCTCCAGTCGAGATGGCCCAGCACGTGATCATGTATGCAGTCCCTCCAGCGTATTGGTTCTCGAGCAGTCAGACTGCAGGGAGGGCACCTGTGCGCTGGTGTGATACCGTTTGGTTCGGTTGCGGCCCGCCCCCGCACTCACACCTCGCTTACCTGTCCGATTAGGCCCCCAGCCCCTCTTTCCTATCAGAAGTGGCTACCCTCTCTCTCCATGTTTTCCTCTCCCCTAACAGCAACTATTATAACACCCCTCATCTGGAAGAAACGATTCATCCAGCACATCACCGTCCCCCCCACCGAGGTTCACCTTTCTGAAAGTTGGTGCGCGCCCACCTGTCTAGATTTTGTCAACACTGAGGCGTAGCCATCGGAATTCCCAATCGTTCTCCATGCCCAGAAGCAAGCACAAAATTGTGAAAGACGGTTGGGGTAGCCGTTCCAACTTCCAGGCCTCCCATGGGCTAGGCACAACGCCTGGGGATCTCGAAGAAGGAAATAAGATCCTGGAGGAGATACAAAGACATGATACGAGCCCCTCACAGCAGAATATCGAGATAGGTGAGTCAGCCATGATGGCGACCGTCCGGGAGAGTCACATGAGAGAACTCGGTGATTAATTTGCGCTTATAGAGCCCGAAAGCGACTGGGTCAGGGGAAATAGGGAAAGGTACGAAGCTGGAGGGCGTAGTATCCTGAAAGAAGATGCTGCTCGGGAGGTGGCGAAGGAGTACAACTTTGACCAAACTGGTGATCCGGAGATGGATCTGATTATTGCGATGGGGCTGAGGGATATGAAGGACGATCCTGAATTTAGCCACTTGTTTGATTCGCAGGAAACTGCCGGCTCTTCGAGCAACGCCGAAGGAGCCGATATGGTTCCTGAGGAGAAGAGGATGTCGAAGCGGCAGATGAAATTGGCGAGACAGCGGGAGAGTGCGAGGAGATTTAATGAGCAGAGATCTTCGAGGTGAAATTTATCAGCTGGGGCTTTGAGTTTTTCTTCTTCGGATGGATTAGCTTAGCTGCAAGTGCAGTTTTTATGCTTTAATGTGTTTAGTATTTTGGTCGCCGTGCACACAATGGTTCGCTGCAATATTAGCACACATCTGCCATAAGTTAGAGTTGGGAAACATCTCGCAAAATACTTCTGAAGCGTAACACTAAGACTGGATAATGAGCACATGGTGGGACACCTGGAGCCGAACATGGATATAGACATGAAGCCTCATGGAATGTGCAGTAACGCGAGACTGTGCGAAAAATCCCAGTGTTGCGGCACCCAAATACACAAGCACAGATTCCCCACCAATACCTATACCCACCTCCCCTGAACACCAGCGCAGTCTAGCCGATAGGAACACCTCCAAACAAACCAACACCCTTCCACGAACAGAAAATCATCAATCTCCAGAATATCGTCACTGAGGTCATCTCACGACACAACTCTCTAGCAGATCAAGTAAACCAAACCACCTCCCCCAGCCTATCCTCTAACATGACCCTCGCAACCCACCACTCTTCAAGACAATAACCTAACGCGCACGGGCACCACCAAGACCGCCTGATGGATTGCGTCAAGCCCAAAGAATGTGATATCTCTCCCACTCATTCCACTACTTCCCAGAGGTCGTTGAAGGGCCGGGAGGGTTTTTTGGCCTGCCTGCCTGCTCTAGCTAAACCTCTTTACGTTGGGAGGTAATTTGAAGATTTTCGAGTTTATATCTTATAGTAGTGGTGTAGTGCGTAAGTTCATAACTGGTTGAGGGTAGTGTGAGTGTCGGAGTTTATGGTTCGGGTGAGGGGTAGGGTGATGTTGAATTATAGTGGATTGGAGGGGAGAGGGGCCGCTAGCACGATGGCTATGGTGTCTATGAATTGGGAACTGTGGAAACAGATGTGGGGGTTGGAAGTGAAAAAGGTATCATACTATAATACTCACGGGTGCGGTACACATCCAGTCAATGTCGTACCATGACCTTGTGGGGGATGGAGGGTTGAGGAACTACTACTACCGCACTCACTTGCTACACACATGATACAACGAAAATTTCCAACCCTCCCCCCTCAAAAAAAAACTCCCAACTGTTGACAAATTGTCCAAGGGCTGAGAAGTATACCGGAAGCATATGAGAACAAGAGATGAGCATGAACTTCATTATCTAAGATGGTCGGGCAGGCCCACTATTTATGCAGTGAGGCAGCATTATACATCAGCAGCGGAGAAGGAAACAAAGCAAACAATACACAAAGACAAAAGAAAACCCAATGAGGGCAGGATTACATATCTGGTCAACGGACCAAGAGATGATATGAGCGAAGGGTAAAGTCCAACAAGTGGAATACGGAGAACTGTAAACCGACATCAAAAGTGAATGACCGGCTTTGCCGTATGGTGGATGTGAAAGGTGCATATCCGAAGGCCCAATTCCAACACCAACACCAAACCACCGAGTGATCCCTGGTGCACCGCTGAGACCCCCCCCCCCACTGTCAATCAAATCTATAGAACAACCCCACCCAAGTTGAAAAGCAAAAACTCCCGGACGCCTTTGTACCCGCTAAGTAAAAGCCTATCCACGGTCGTTGGTCTATCACGAGGGATTACTCTAGTGCAGAACCAGTCGTTTCTGGAAACAGATCCTGAGTTCTAGACTAACCGTAGGCTTTGTGCGGAGGGTGGTGCGCTGGAGAGGGAGCCGACGAATAAGTGGGATCGGCCGCAGAGCTTGTATGCTCTAGTGATCGCTTGTTCGCTGGGAGCGGCAGCCCAAGGGTGGGACGTGCGGGCATTTCAACTTGATTTACTACGTTTTTACCGGGTTAACTCACTACCCACCTCCCCCCACCTCCCAGCGACTGCACTGGTGAGTAAATAACGTCCCGATATTAGGAAGAGGAGTGCAGCAATGTCTGAGCACGCATCGGGGGGCACCCCCCCGACTGTCTGACGCGGGCTAGTAATGATGTGGCAGATGTGGACGGCCTTCGGGGCCCCCAACAGGGTGTGGCGTCACTCCATCTTGGTGGCGCGGATGTGGCGTTTTCGGAGGAGGAGCTGGGAACCTATTGGCTTACAATATGAATCTGCTTGCACCCTACTTCTATTCGCACTATTAGTCCGAATATCTCCAGCACAGCAAAAGGTTACTACTCGAGTATGTGTTGTGTATAGACAACCGGAACCACACTGTACCTATGCCACCATAACCCATGTTTATGGCTAGGGTTAGGTTTTTTTTCTTCGATGGGAAAATTAAAAAATTAAAAATTGAAACAAGAGTCATCTGCAGGGTTTGAACCTGTGCTTGGGAACGAAACAGATTTCTTGTCTGTTTCCTTAACCACTGAGCCACAATGCCTTATTTATTGTACTTTGGTGGCTCACTGAAAACCAGAAATTGGGGTATCAGACCCAGATAACCTGACACTAAGAACCCGCAAGAACCCATAGACCCATAGAGCAGGTCTTGATAAATTAGTACAATGAAAAAGCGGAAATAGAGCAGATGATAACAAGAAATAATGTTTCTTTCTCAAGGAATCCGACCTGGAGTACTCGGGCTGTATGACTATGAGAGTAAGTTACCTTGCTTGCTTGCTACATGGCACAACAAAGTATTGTTTTAAGATGACTTAGAACACGCTCTCTTTCTATATACTGTGATTCCCCGATTGCATTGTGCTTGATTCAGCATGGGAAGTTTCCGATTTTTAACAAATAATACAGTAACATACGCAAGTATGTCAGAAAAGCCCTACCCCCCCCATGCTAAAACGTATATACCAGTAATATCGTGCTCGCACAAGTCCAACCTTCACACCCCCCTTCACTCAACGATAACCTCACATCCAACTCTAATCTAACCATCCCGAGTTCATCCATACCCCCCCCCCCGAAAAAACCTGGCCCTGGTGACATCTATGGTACATACCTTATGTAATGTTCTTTCTGCGAAAAAGGAGAGGAAAGTTCCCAGTATTTAGGATAGGGTAGGTCACCTTTTACCTTGTGGTGTCTCTCTTGTGAGTGTAACATAGCCACTAGACAAAAATTTCCTGGTGGAACGGGAGGGGCACCCATTCAAGAGGTAAAGAGAAGCCATGCTTTACAAAGACTTTTTTTTTTCTGGTGACTGTGATAGCGACTTTTGGTGAGTGGAATCGAAATAAGTAGGGTTTTACTAGTAGATAGATAAGTCGAGTGGCTAGATCTGCAGATAGAACGCAAAAGGGAGGGAGATGGGTGATTGGTCGTGGATGGTACCATGATATCTGAGATCCGTTTGTTCGTACTTTTAGGGGAAGGAGGCACGAGCCTTGAATCACGTTGGATCGCCATTTAAGTTGGAGCTTGTATTGCGCTATTGGGGTGTTTTTTTTTGGGGGGGGGGGTTGGTGAGGGAGGTTCCCACACGGGATTTAGGTCTGTACGAAACTATGAGCCCCCCCGCTCAATCATAATGAATCACTAGCATCCACGCCGAAGCTGCAGCAATGTCCTTTACAAACTCCCTTGTGCCCCCCCCCGAGGAAGTCGCAGGGGCATCCCAAGCTCAAACATAGCCTATATAGAGCCCGACAGGACCATACGCCTCATGGACCCGACATCAAATCTAGTCTCCAGAGATACAGTAACATAGATACCCGCCCCGCTAGGCCATCACCAGATCCCACCGAACTGAGTCCGGAAACGAACATGCTTATGGCAGCGATGTTGGGAGTAGGGGTACACGGGCATATGTCTTCTTCACAGGGATATTGACGAAGTATGTTAAACTTGGTGGGTGGACACACTAGGGCTATAACGCTGCAGGTTCTGTGGATGTTGATGGGTATGGTGGAGGCGAGCTTCGTTGGAGGGACAGCGTATGGTGGTGCAACGGCAGCGACGCTAGAGCGAATGGCGGGTGCTCGGTGCTTGCTGCGGGCTTTGGAGGGAGGTATAATACTCCGCCGCAGTGAATATGGCATTCACTACCGCACAGGATGCCGTGTTTATTAGCGCCATTAGAACGGTCACAAGCTCACTCCCTTCCCGCTCTTATTCGAAGCACATGTATAAGGAGAAATTGAGCTGATAGCAACTATAATATGGCTGGAGAATCGGCGTACCGAGCGCCACATACTCCCCTTCCCCCTTCTGTGCACCCGGAACAGCATTGGCAACAGCGGGGACCGGGGGCAATACCGCAACCGGAGCGGGTATGTCCGGAAGTAGTTTCGCTATCGGATATGCTGTAGGACTCGAGGCTTGTTTACAGAGGCTGTTTTACTTGCTAAAAAGGGATAGGTTAGGTGTAAAGATCTGCAACTTTGGTAACAAGCACGGGGGCCAGTTGACTGCTATGTAGAACAGGGCCATAGGGCCTTAGGGAGAGAAAGGGAATCTGGGGGGGAATAGGCCACTGTTGATTAAGAATTGTCAGTAAGGTGATCCTACGGTGGTTTATGCAAAGGATTCCTGGTTTAGTAACAGTCATGCTTACTATGTGGCATACCACCGCGTGCCAGTCGCTGTGTCAGTACTCATATGTACCGCTCGAGCATGTCAAGATGCGTATCGTGCGGGTACCGGTACTTGATCAATGTACCGGGTGCCCGCTGCTGCCCGTTGTGAAAACGCCCGATAACGTTGCAAAACCCAAGGCACACACATCCCCACAGTATGATACAGCCATCACAATCCAGGGCCTGCCTGGTGGGTCTGATAGGGCATCTTTGCCAATCTTTTATTCTTTTTTTATTTTATTTCAAGCACCGCATGGATGATGCTGAGAGACAAGGGTAATATTAGCTGTCAAAATTTTTCTTTTCTTAAATCACCTGCACTTCGTGATTGAAGGAGGGAGTTTGCAGGCCAGCTATCGAATGATGGAAGAGTTCCGACTGGATTAGATGGTTGGCGGACGAGCTATTTCTTGAATCTGAATCGCCACAATCCCTGCAGATGGAGCCTACGGTTCAGCAAAATTACCAGCGCTACCGGTAAGCTCATAGGAAAGTCAAGATGACGGGAAGACATCAAGGCGCTGGCATTGAGAAGAGCCGGCCTCACCACGTTCTCTCCTCTCTGTCGTTTTAGGTACAGCAGAGCACGTGGCTAAAAGGGGCGAAGGTGAGATTAAGTATGGGGAGAGAGTGTGTGCAAGAGGGCCACGACATTGCTCTGAGCACCGCCGGGGGAAGAAAGAAAGAACCTCCATCACCTACCGGTACTCGAGTATATACTATCGCACCTTCCCATTCACCACACAACACATGATCGTAGATCGGACCCTACCCAGCGAGAAATCGCCTGCAGGCCCTTTCCTCGTCTCCAAGAATCTTCCCTCCATTCCAAAGTAAATCCTCCGTTAACCCCTTCCGAGGATCGTTGTCTCGGCTGCTTTCAATGGTGGGGAGGGTGCACGGACCCCTGAACACCAAGCTAGGCTTCAGGTACCAATAAGACGGCGGGCGATCTCAATATATTGGGATGGAGAGAGGGGATAGAGGGGGGGGTTTGAGGACAACAGGGCAAATGGTGATCGAAGAGTTGGTGCATCATTATTAAGCCAGGGCAATAATACATTGAGATCAAGGGGAAGAAGAGTGGACGGTATCGTAGTTGTGGTATCATACCGGTACTGTATCATATAGCATCAGCACTGTTGTTGCGAGCGAGTACGGTGGGAACCCGTTCAGTGCAGTTTCCATCACTGAGAGAACTCTTTATGGTGTAGGTCACCCATTACATACGGCAAAGTAGCAACTCTCCACACGAAGAAACACACTCTAACGAGTATGATGATGGTTAGAATTGTACCTCAGTATGACGGAGTAGTGACCTTTGGAACATATGATACGGTATCCCCGAGGTGTAGCCAGTCTAATGATTGTCCTTGTATCATAGTGCCGTGGGGAAGAAACGATGAAATCTGTGCTACCGGTATTAGGGTACCGTACTGCACCCGTATGATACGAGTATGGCTTTGAGCACTGGTTAGGTTGAGCATCTCCACCACCGGACCTAGCCTTGCAGTAAACCACCCCCCCAACAACCCATCATCCATCACATTTCCTCTTGTTTCCCAAAACTTGGAGATATATTCGGTATCATATCATACTTTGCAGATCTCTTAAACTAGGGTAGGCTACTTCATTTTAACTCCCTGCCTTTACCATCTACGAGTAAAGATTTAAACAATCATCTAGGCGCTTTTGCATTGGCGCTTCCTTAGCTTCGTTCCGCTCGCTTCCTCAGATCTCTCACCCAATCCGTCCGTTGTCGCCTCTCCCTTCCGCTTTCTCCTCCTTTCCCCTTCCTCCCTATTTTCAAATCTCATCCACCCTTCCTCCGACCGAATCTGCAGTCACTGCGCCCTCCGCCCTCCGTGCTCCGCATACCAAATACTCTTCCCGGCACAAAACCTTAATTTCGGCCATCCCATTCCATCATACAGTATCTGTCCCCCTATTGCTTGTTTACTGACCCACCATATCCTGCTCTATCGCCTCGCGCACCCGTGCTCTCCCCCCCCGCCACGTTGAGGCGGTCTCTTCCAGGCCATCGGCATTTTTTCCTCCCCCCGTCAGTTCATCCGTCCCCTCCATTATGCCAGACACATCTCTCCCTCAGTCTCCCCAACTAGATCACCAACAGCCCCAGAAGACAGCCGCATCCCTCCCATCATCACTTAAGGGGTCGCTCGCAGCATCCACATCGCCTACATCGCTTCCATCGTCGCCCACTACTGTAAAATCCGCATCTGGGGGTGCCGGAGGTGACGCGCCAGACCAGAAGAAGCCATCACAACTTAAAAACAAGGGCAAGGCTGTGCAGGATCCAACGGACTCAGACTCGTCCGAAGTAAAGTCCCTCAAAAGACGACCTCCAACCTCAGCCTTGTTACTCGACCAATACATCACGCGCGATCACCTACACGCGGCGGCGATATTCTCCCAGGCCGAGGCTTCTAACAACCTCATCCGCTCTAAACGACGCGAGGTAGAGTATTATCAGCAACTTAGACGCGAACGACAGGTCAATCCAGGAGCAGTATTTGGATATGGTTACCAAGGTTACGGGAATGGATTCACTGATGGAAAGTCGCGAATTTTGTATCCATGTCAACGGAAGAGGCCGGGTGGAAGGAAAGCACGGGAATTGCGATTAACTCGGTCGCAACTTCAGACGCAGGCAGATATAGTGGAATCGTTGGTTCCCGTGCGACTCGATATTGATTATGAAAAGATCAAGCTTCGGGATACGTTTACATGGAATATGCACGATCGATCAATACCCCTTGAGCTCTTTGCCGAACAGTTGGTTGAGGATTTCCACCTCCCTCTAGCCCCTACGCTTGTGCAGATGGTGGCCAGTTCAATTCGGGAACAGGTTACCGACTATCATCCTCACGTTTTCTTTGCCGATGATCCGCTGGATCCAACATTACCTTACACAGCTTATAAGAACGATGATATGCGGGTTCTCATTAAGCTTAATATTACCATAGGACAGCATACATTGGTAGATCAGTTTGAGTGGGATATCAATAATCCGCTAAACTCACCAGAGGAATTTGCGCAACTTTTAACACGCGAGCTTTCCCTATCCGGCGAGTTTACTACAGCAATCGCCCACTCGATACGAGAGCAGGCTCAATTGTTCACAAAGTCCCTTTTCCTTACTGGCCATCCTTTCGACGGCCGGCCGGTTGAAGACGAGGACATTCGATCCGCCATGCTTCCATCGCCCCTATCCAATCTTTTCCGACCAGCAGGGCATGCAAAAGAGTACACACCTCTACTCTATGAGCTTTCGGATACCGAGATGGACCGTGCAGAGAAGTCGCTTTCCCGCGAGGCACGTCGTAAGAGGCGAGTCAACCGGAGAGGAGGTCCAAGCTTGCCCGATCTCAAAGAAGTGCCCAAGACACATCGATCACAGATTGTGTCTAGCGTGCTTCCAGGCGCGGTCCGGGAGGTCTCGCAACTCAAAAAGACGATGACCTCTAAAACAGTTAGGGACGGAGAATCCGACGATGATTCGTCAGAATCCGATATGGAAGATGTGCCAATTGAGAAGGCTATTCCGGGTTATGCTAACATGACTAAGAGGCAACGGATAGCAGCCCAGAACCAGCTTCGGGCTTCTACCGGTCGTTCCCAGACTCCCGAAGTTGCGAGCACCCAACGGGAACACGGACACCACCACCGTGGCGAACATCACCATACTCCAAGCCATCTCGCACGAGCTTCCACACCTTTATTCTCACGAAGGCCAGGCCTCCCTGACAGTATGCTCGTTAAACTCAAGATTAGGAAAGAGAAGCTTCGAGACGCACTCGCTCGGGCGGAAGAGAGGGAAGCTGCAAGGAAGCTGCAAGGAGAAGCGCAGGCCCGAGCTCAGGCACAGCAGCAGCAGCCGACGCCACAACCACCAGCCCAGCAGCGGCCACAGCAGGAACAAGGCCAGTCGTCCCAATCATCGCCAATGCCTCCACCACAGACCCCCACACCCGCGCCAAAGGCGGCTTCGACCCCGGCCGTTACCTCGACACCCGCACAGTCAACACCTACTCCAGCCCAGAGGCCAGAAGCTGGAACTGCTCCGGTAGGGTCTTTAATTGTTGCATTCAGTCACCAGTTCCCAGTTTTCCTTTTTTTTTTCTTTTTTATTTAGAAAAAAAAAAAGGAAAACAGGGAATTGGGGACTGAAAATCTGTTTACGTTTACTACGTTTTTGTCACCCCATTATTTTGTTCCTCTATCTCTTTGGCAACCTTAGCATTTTCTGGCACCCCTTGCAAAAAGAGAACCCGCTAACATCTAGTTTACTCATTCCCGATGAAACAGCCCCCACCAGAATGGCTCAGTACCGCTATCGCCGAACTGCATGTCTCGCACCCGGCTGACCGCTTCGAAATCATGATGCGATATACGGCCTACGACCCCTTGACTGACAATCCTCTGCCTCCACACTCGACAAACCCTAATGTCAAGTACAAGTACAGTCCGCGTATTCGCTGCCACGATTGTCCTGGAAAGCTGTACACCCCTGGGCCGAGTCAGTCCATTGAAAACTTTTTGACGCATCTGAAGAATAGAGGTCATAGGTCTGTTCCCCCCCTTTCCTATCCGGAGTGGTGGGATCATACTGACAATCGACTGGTCGGTTGGAACAGAGAGCGTGTAGAGCAGAGGGTAAAGATGCAGAGCAAATCTGCAGAGCGGTCATAATCGGGGAGGTTTCTTTTTCCTTTTCACCTGTTTTCTTCCTGCTCCTTTCGTTGCAAATTCAATTCCTGCTTCTCGCCCGATTGTTTCTTTTCCTTCAGAATTTCTTTTTTGTTTATCTATTCCAGACCGCTACACGGACCCGGGCCCGCACTAGGCACAGGCAAACACGGGTGACACACAGAAAGCTGATAGACGAAAAGTCCCTTTTATCAAATTTTGTACGAATATTGTCGTTATTTATTGGTAGATGCGAAACTGCTGCCATGAACTTGACTAGTTCACAGCGAAAAGTAGGGGGGTGGATATAGCTTTAAAAAAGCAAATACCTTCAAATGGTTCATGCACTGTCACTCATTCTTTCGATCCCAGTTTTTCATTCCAGACGGTGAAAACCCTTTGGTACCCCTTGAGCATTCTTGGCGATCCCACTAGGCTTCCCGAAGTCCGCACTAGTGTCACTAGTCATGCCTATCCTTTCTCTTCCGGTGATTTCCCCTGACCTTTCCGCATATTTCCGGACGGACCGTCTTACCCACCGAACATTCTCCATCTGTTCCACTGTCTGCTTTTGTTCTAGGTTTCCCGGATGTACTCGAGTATGCACGTGGGTATAAACTTTACCGGTCAATACCTACCACACCCCCCCACAGCAGCTAACCTACCATCCGGCTCGACTCAGGAACAGAGTTTGTAGATGCGGTAAATATATATATATATATCTATATAGCTGGGGGGTTTCTACTGACTTTGGAAGGAAGATACGTACGATGGCGGGTACGATGGGTAGTTAGCAGGTGGGGCTTTACAATTGTTTAGTGATTTGCGCGTCTGCCCTGTTGCAGCATCAGGCATTGGGATGGGAGCTTATAGCATGCTATTGCGGGATGGTTTTCTCGGAATTTTGGATGGATGGTATATCATACATGTGGAAAAGGGACCGTGACAGTGCCCACGTGCTTTCAGTTCCCTAGATATTCACTCTCTTCTGCACCACTGGTGATTGAAATTTGTTTCCTGTTCGAGAATCACTATCAACACCATATAAACATCTCTATTTTTTTCTTCCTTTGCCCTTAATTCCGCTTTACTAGTCAGCTTGATCAGGTAGAGGCCACTTTCCACACCTTCCCTTCCAGTTATCAATACCTTCCCCTCCCCTTTGGGGGCCCCTCTTCCTTCGGCCAGAGTCTTGCAATGCTAGTTTCTTTGCCTTTGCTTTGATCCGCTCTGCCATTGCACCGTTCGTAGTGCAATAAAAGGAACGCTTATTAGAAGGCGGGGCTTGAAGCACAGTATCCATGAATGAATGAACAAAATTTTTCTAATGCTTCCTATAAACACTCGCAAGTTCAGTATTCTTTCACCTGCTCACTTTATGCCAGATTGCGCTCCTCGTAGGAATTGATAGTAGCCTCCAATCCGATACTATAAAAAAGGTCATGCAGCAGTGCTAGCCTTGTGTGGGGAGGTCCATATCATAGAACTCCTGAAATTGAATCAGCACTACAGAGGCACAATGATTTGCAGTGCAGGATATACACATAGCAGACTTTGCTACTCATCGGTACACTAGTACTATTCCATTCTTTCATAAAACTACGATGCTTAGTAATTTATTGTAGGCACTTAGAGATCACCCTCTAGTCCAAACTACTTTACTCCCCTGACATTTTTGCTATATCAGAGTTTTGAAAACACCAACAGTGACTAAGTTAGAGGTGCTTCTAGCTTACTTGCTTTGCTGTTTCACCTAGGCCCCCTCACAGCCAAAAATAATTAACTTTGCCATCACTTTGCCCTTACCAACCGGGACCTTTGCTTTCTTTCTTCCAAGTATATTGTAGCTAGAGAGGTTCCAGAGGTCGATAACCGCCACAGGACTCCATTTAACCGAACTCCACTAGAAAAAAACTCCAAAACAATACAGGAAGCATCAGGAAATTTCCACTTTGACTCTTTTGTTTTTAGGGCCCGTTTACCCATAGACGGCCGTCTAGCAACCAGAGACAGTCCCGACCGTCAAAGAAAGTGGTACAGTTGAAGGTGTGCAAAGAAAAAAAGAATAGTTGCATGTTTAGCTAATGTACTGTCTAGTATATAGCTTAAAGCCCTTTTATCAAACTGTCTATTTCTAAAAAATTAAATTTATAATATGTGATTAAATTAGACGGGTGCCGTCTGGAGGGTTATCTGATAAAAGGTGAGAAAGTGTTTGGCCAATTTTCCACGGTCATAGATTCGTGTAGCCAGACAGTCAAAAGGTTACATTACCTAGTTTAGGTAAAGGTCATACTGTAATATAATGTGACTTTTTGTGTTTTTTTTTATACTTGATGCTGAGAAACTACTTTTTTTTAACTCTGAATCCTGCTGTTGTCGAGGTCCTAAATGAGATGAGTGATGGGTTGTGATCGCTCCCGGAAGTCGAATTAAATAAGATGAGTAAATGAGGATTTTTTGGTATCTGTATGTTTCGGGGCGCATGGAAATGAAGGTATATGTCAGAGGACAGGAACTCCTGTTCGTTTGGCTGGTTGGTCGAGTGTTCTTCAGCCACTAGGTCCCATAGGACACATTGCCAGCTAATTGACGGGGGGGTGCTTAACATGGAGTATTGTTGAGATTCGTTCGGCTACTATGAGACTTACTGGGACGAGAATGCAGTCTTTCTTTTGAGAAACTAAAAACAGGATAAAGAAAAGAAAAAGAACAATGTGTAGAAGTTGAAGACAGGTAAAAGCATTAAGCGGTTTTTAATAGATAGCGCGGTTGCTCTGGTACGGTCCTCGCAGTGAGATCAGTCAGGTGCTTAGGTGTGTACGTCATCCACACCACAAACACAGAACTTTACGCATGTACATAGTATCGACTATCACAGAGGTCTCATGTATCCGGTGCCTTCAGTTCTCGCTAGTGGTATTTCCTAACAAGTATTATAGTTGGCCACACTGTCACCAGTAATCCCAGCCTTTACATTTGGGTATATAGCTCGTACTATAGCACAAGTGTAAAGTCATGTGATGAAGCCAAGCGGCGCGCACTGGGTTTGGAGGCTGCACCACAAATCCTAGCAGTGGTAAGATTCGGTCATGCTCCAAGAATTGGTCTTCTTTGCACGTGGAATAATTTATTTTGGGATAGAGTAGCGTATTTCTTATTTCAGGCGAGGTTTGGGCATTTGCCCGTACAAACCAGAGGAGACTCCCTATAGTTCCAGTTCTTTCAGGGAAGCCTGAAGTGAAGTATATATAACTTTCAAGTCCCTAATAATGCATTCTACTTATGTAACTTATCGGACTGGGAAGAGGATCAGACGGGGAGGTGGATCAGTAAAAGCGCGCCAAAAAAATCGAAATATGGAAATCACAATTGACGCACAACCCTGAAAAGATGAGATTCAGAAGGGCAGGTGATATCTCTGATAGTATGATAGACCATTTTAGATTTGTGTTGATGTGGAATGAATTATGGTGCTGCAACTGTACCTGCCTTGGCTTTGGGATTTCTAGAAGGGCTGTGGATTTTGTGAGAGGCGCTCTGATTGATCAGTTGGAGTTCTGGTCTGGGATTGGATGTTTCCCGAAGGCGATTACCACTTTGCTGTGCTGTATCATACTGTATAGGTCAGCATGATCTCAGCTAGAGTGAAGTTACAGCTAGTCACTCAGATGCAATATTCCGGCATTTCCCCTCTCGTAAAGCTTGAACATAACATGCAGTATCCAGAGGAAGAACCGAGCCCCCTCTTTTGTGTGGCTCCTCACTTGTGATAATATTTCTGAGCCAAAGCCTATGGTCTTAGACAGTTGCCTTGGGCATAAAACCACACTTAGAAGAGAGGATAGTATTGCATTTGTTTCCTTCTACCACTTCTCCTCCCACTTCCTTCCTATCTCTCGTTTTCTCTCCACTTATAAAACTATCTCCGCCTGCACTACCCATAGCAGCCCTTGCACCCACCGCTGCAGCGAGTAGCAGTGTTCCTAGCGGTCCGGGGGGACTGTGGGGGACTGCCTGGGATGGCATGAGTGATATCTCATGATGCGGGTATTCCCCCTTTGGAGGTGTATGATTTCAGCTTGGCTGGTACCGAAGGTCCAAGCGCTAGGACTATAGTCCCCTACAGTCCTAGCACCCCCAAAAGACGGACTATGAACCGTAGCCGGTCCCGTCCTACCCCAAAGACCGACGGACTGGACTGCTAGGAACACTAATATTCACATCAATATTTTCCGATCACAGCAGCGATCTCACTCCCCAAGCTACCCAATTCTAACTACGAGGCATAGAAATTTCTTCCTCGAACTGCTGGTGGCACGAAAATCAGAATGGAAGACACCCTCAAAAGGGGTTTTCCGTAACATCTGGGCATCCAGAAGGGATTGAAAAGTTGCTGCCATGTGGTGGGGGGTCTCCAAAAGGTAGTTTAGCTCAACAGAAGATGGGTACCAACATAAACAGATACTAGCTCAGATAGCAACCCCCGATAAGGATCATATACCCATTCCTACCAGATGACTACTTTGAATGATCTAGCCAAACAATCCCCTGATAAGATACCACGAAGGACTAGAAACAACTCAGGGACACAACTGGGTTGAATGACTCTAATAGTGCCCATCCATGTAAGCTCTCCTCTTCACTAAATAGAAAAGAGGAATAACCCACACACACCGCGCCGATTTGTTCAAAACACGATTGCTTACGGTGAATTATTGCTCGGATAGCAATATCCCATCAAACAAATGGGCCTCTCGAGTGTTGTCTCCTGGCTAGAATCACAGGTGCATGGTGACAGATCCCTAGTATTTATGACCAGTATGGTTCCAGGGGCGATAGAGGATAAGTGTGTAGGCTCCCTGGCCACAGAGTGGCTTGCGTGGAAATATCCAGTCCATTGCAGTACTAAACCTCAAAAGGGCCTAGTTGACCACCCTTTCTACCAATTTAAAGGAATGGGGACTGGAGGGGTCAATCGCTCCCCTCCACTGCTTCTGGCACCACATGAGAAGAGAGGGTTAGTTTTAGATAAACTCGCGATTCGCACCCATCCTATGCCCACGTGCTCAAGCGCTTGTATTTAACTTATTCATAATGATCGTCTGATAGCTCGTTTCAGCTTGCTAGTTTGCCTCGAATAACTCGATCAGATATAAACCCCTCAGTTACGATATCTCTCACAATTTCTCTTCCAAAGTCTCTAATCTAGAATCAATCTTTCACATCACAGCTCTTTTACCGACACCTATCCAAGACACTTAACCCCCACCCTCGGCGCCAAGAAAGCCCAGAGTCACAAAGTTGCTCTCTCTAAACCTCTAGCCAATCGGGTTAGGCCCAGTAGTAGGAGGAACTACAAGGGTAGATCATGAATTCATGGTACAGGGCAGGGGTGGTCATTCTCCGTTGGTGATGGGAACTTTGGAACACTCAAAAAAGTATGTGTACCAACTTGATGTGGCGGTGGTGAAAAGTGAT